>Ga0335082_10008134_pt1 | contig 11394 bp, 9 predicted proteins | sample Lox_Sample_41_FD_206718 | JGI IMG/M metagenome (GOLD analysis project Ga0335082, IMG submission 206718) | Soil microbial communities from Loxahatchee National Wildlife Refuge, Florida, United States - Lox_Sample_4.1 | ecosystem: Environmental > Terrestrial > Soil > Wetlands | place: USA: Florida... | reverse complement strand
CCGCCGCGTCGAAGTATTGGCCCCGGGAGTAGTCACCCGTCAGTCAGTGCGCGAGCCGCTGCAGACCGGCCTTAAAGCGATCGACGCGATGATCCCGATCGGTCGCGGCCAACGCGAATTGATCATCGGCGATCGCCAGACGGGGAAGACCGCCATCGCGGTGGACACGATCATCAATCAAAAGGGCCAGAACGTGTTCTGCATTTACGTGGCCGTCGGTCAGAAACGGTCCACTGTCGCGCGGGTGGTCAAGACGCTGGAAGAACACCGCGCGATGGAATACAGTCTGGTGGTATCGGCGACGGCGAGCGACGCCGCGCCCATGCAGTACCTGGCCCCGTTCTCCGGTGTCGCGATGGGAGAATATTTCCGGGACAACGGGAAGCATGCCCTGATCGTCTATGACGACCTCTCCAAGCATGCCGTGGCCTATCGCCAGCTCTCGTTGTTACTCCGAAGGCCGCCGGGCCGGGAAGCCTACCCGGGGGATGTGTTCTACCTTCACTCCCGTCTGCTTGAACGCGCGGCCAAGCTCAGCGATGAGCTGGGCGGCGGCTCCCTCACCGCGCTGCCGATCATCGAAACGCAGGCCGGCGACGTCTCGGCCTATATTCCGACCAACGTGATCTCGATTACCGACGGGCAGATCTATCTCGGAAGCGATCTTTTCTACTCCGGCATCCGGCCGGCGATCAACGTCGGCCTGTCCGTGTCGCGTGTCGGCGGGGCCGCTCAGATCAAGACCATGAAACAGGTCGCCGGGACGCTGCGTCTGGACCTGGCGCAGTATCGCGAGATGGCGGCGTTCGCCCAGTTTGGCAGCGAGCTCGACAAGACCACGCAGGCGCAACTGAACCGCGGAGTCCGCATGGTGGAGCTGCTCAAGCAAGGCCAATACAAGCCGATGGCGGTGGCCGATCAGGTGCTCTCTATTTTTGCGGGCGTCTCTGGCTTTTTAGACGACGTGCCGGTGAACAAGATCGGCCAGTTCGAAGAAGATCTGCTGTACTATGCGACACAGCACCATCCGGAGCTGAAGAAGGAGTTGGCGACCAAAGGCAAGATCGATGATGCCCTCGCAACACAGCTCAAGCAGATTATCACGACGTTTAAGCAAAAAGGGGGATACGGGGCTCAACCCTAAGGCCTCTTTCGTTCGTCCATGCCCAGTCTTCAGAGCCTTCGCCGCAAAATCGGCAGCGTCAAAAATACCCAGAAGATTACCAAGGCCATGAAAATGGTGGCCTCGGCCAAGGTCAAACGGGCGCAGGCCCGCATCTTGGCGTTTCGGCCCTATGGACTGAAAATGCGCGGCGTCGTAGCCGGTCTGAGCCGTCGCGTCAATCGCGACCTGCATCCTCTACTGCAAAAGCGTCCGACCAAAATGGTTCGAGTCGTCGTTGTAACGAGCGACCGGGGGCTTTGCGGAGCCTTCAACGCCAACATCATCCGGCGAGCGCTGGAGTTCATTCGCGAGTGTGAGGCGCGTGGCGCGAAGGTGGAAATCGGTTTGGTGGGGCGCAAGGGTCGGGACTTTTTTCGTCGACGCCAATGGAAAACCCATGAGCCGTTCATCAATATCTTTGAGCGACTTAGCTATGAGCATGGGATCGAGATCGCACAGGCCGTCAGCGAGCAGTATACGAACGGGATGTTCGACGAAGGGCATATCATCTATAACGAGTTCAAGTCGGCCATGCAACAGCGCGTCATCGTGGAGCAAATCTTTCCCATCGAATCTTTTGAGAACGATGGAGCGGGCGGAGGGTTGGGGGGCAGTTACCTCTACGAACCCGACGAAGGTGAGCTTCTGGACACCTTGTTGATGAAGCATCTGCAGGCTCAGGTGTTTCGGATCCTCTTGGAGTCGTCCGCCGCGGAGCAGGCCGCACGGATGTCGGCCATGGATGGGGCGACCCGGAATGCCGGCGAGCTCATCAAGAAGCTCACGCTCTTTTACAATAAGACCCGGCAAGCTGCGATTACAAAAGAATTGATGGATATTGTGGGAGGCGCCGAGGCGCTGAAAGGATAAGAGAGGAAAATGTCGAGTTAGCCGTTCCGCCTAACTCGGACTTCAGAACTTGCGAGAGAGGGAGCCGTATGAAGACAGAGATGGGCACAGTGATTCAAGTTATCGGGCCGGTGGTTGATGTGGAGTTTCCTCCGGGGAAGCTCCCCAACCTTCTGAATGCGCTTCGCATTGAACAAGAAGAGGATCAAAAGGCGGGGACGCCCAAGATCCGGCTGACACTCGAGGTCGCGCAACACCTCGGGGAAAACCGCGTCCGGGGCGTGGCGATGTCAACGACGGATGGTCTGGTTCGAGGCATGCCAGTCAAGGATACCGGCGCCCCCATTTCGGTTCCGGTCGGCCGGGAGACGCTCGGCCGATTGCTGAACGTGCTCGGCGAACCCGTGGACGAAAAGGGTCCCATCAAGACGAAGAAGACCTATCCCATCCACCGTCCCGCCCCGTCGTTGGAGGAGCAAGAGACGAAGACAGAGGTCCTCGAGACCGGCATCAAGGTCCTGGACCTCCTGGAGCCCTACAGCAAGGGCGGGAAGGTCGGACTGTTCGGCGGCGCTGGCGTCGGAAAGACCGTCATCATTCTGGAGTTGATCAACAACATCGCGCTCCACCATGGAGGCTTTTCCGTTTTTGCGGGCGTGGGAGAGCGTACGCGCGAGGGCAATGACCTCTGGCACGAGATGCAGGAGTCGAAGGTCATCGATCCCGGCGATTATACCAAATCCAAGGCGACGCTGGTTTTCGGACAGATGAACGAACCGCCGGGCGCCCGGCTTCGCGTCGGCTTGACGGGCCTGACGATGGCCGAGTACTTTCGGGACGAAGAAAACCAGGACGTGCTTCTGTTCATCGACAATATCTTCCGGTTTACACAAGCCGGCTCGGAAGTGTCCGCCTTGCTGGGCCGCATGCCCTCCGCGGTGGGTTATCAGCCGACATTGGGCACCGAGATGGGGGGACTCCAGGAGCGGATCACCTCCACGAAGAAAGGGTCCGTCACGTCGGTCCAAGCCATTTATGTTCCCGCGGATGATTTGACCGACCCGGCGCCGGCCACGGCCTTCGGGCACTTGGACGCCACCACGGTGCTTTCGCGCCAGCAGGCGGAGCTCGGGATTTATCCCGCCGTGGATCCGCTCGACTCGACCTCCCGGATTTTAGATCCCCAGGTCATCGGGGAAGAGCACTACGGGGTCGCGCGATCGGTTCAATCGATCCTCCAGCGTTACAAAGACCTTCAAGATATCATCGCGATTCTGGGCATGGATGAACTCTCCGAGGACGACAAGGTGACGGTTTCCCGCGCCCGGAAGATCCAGCGGTTTCTCTCGCAGCCTTTCCACGTGGCGGAAGTATTCACCGGCACCCCGGGTCGGTATGTCAAGCTCAAAGACACTGTCCGGGGATTCAAGGAACTTGTCGAAGGGAAGTACGACGATCTTCCGGAGCAGGCGTTTTACATGGTGGGCACGATCGAAGAAGTGGTCGCCAAGGCCGAGAAATTAGGAGGGAAGAAGTAATTGGAAGCGAAAAAAATACTGCTTGAAGTCGCAACGCCCGACCACCTCCTTCTCAGCCGAGAGGTCGACGAAGTAATCGCTCCCGGCAGCGAGGGCGAATTCGGCGTACTCCCCGGCCACGCCCATTTTCTGTCGATGCTGAAGATCGGCGAACTTCGCTACCGGGTGGGCGATCAGACGAACTACATGTCGGTGCTGTGGGGGTTTGCCGAGGTGACGCCGACCAAAGTCACGATCCTGGCCGAGATCGCCGAAAAAGCGGAGGACATCGACGTCGAGCGGGCGCAAGCCGCCGTCGAGCGGGCCGAGCAGCGTCTCCAGGTCGGCGGCCTCCCCTCGGAGCTCAAGGAAGCGCAGATCAGTCTGGAGAAAGCCCGCCTCCGTCGGAAGATCGCCGAACGCGCCGCCCGGGCGAAGTAACAATCGATCCCACTTCTTGACCCTTTCTCCCAATTCCGGTACATTCTGGATTGAATTTCAGCCGACCCGAACCGCGGCCTCGTAGGGGTTTGATTAATCAAACCCCTACATAACGAGGCTCCAACCCTCGAGCTGGGCTTCCGGAGGCATTTGTCGTGATCAAGCGCGCTCTTCCAATTTCTTGCACACATCGTCCGTTGATCTTTTCTGAAATTTTAATCATCAATAATCGTGTGTCACGATCCGTAGGGGCGGCCCTGCGTGGCCGCCCTCAAAAAACAGGGCACCCACATAGGGGTGCCCCTACATTGCCGGATCAAAAGGAGCAATATATTCGATCTGCATCTATTATATATATACAGGCCGTAGGGGCGGGCCTGCCTCCCGGCAGGCAGAACAGAAGAATTAAGAATTGGGGTCAGAGTACAATTCCACGCCGCGCCGGAGCCGACGGCGTCGTGCCTGCCGGCATGTGGGACGGGCTGAAATTTTTTTCGATCCGCGACTGAAAAATTTTATCCCCTTGAGTTTTTCCAGCTTCTCCATTAAGCTCTCGCTTGATGTCTCTACAGTGGTCCAAAGATCAGGTGGCGCAGGAGGTGGAGGCCTTGGCGCGTCTTGTCGCCTTGGAGACGGCCGACGATCCCAAGATCGGTCGATCCTTCGATGAGCGGCTCGATCGACTGCGGGACCTTTTCCGGGCAGAACCGCGGCTCTTCAGTCCGGCTCTGATCGCTTCCCTCCAGATGCTATCGTCCTCCGTCCCTCCCCAAAAGGGTTCCCATTCGACCGCGCCTCAGGAAGTTTTACAGTCAACCTTCGGCTACTCCTCGTTTCGACCGGGGCAGGAAGAGATTATCCGGGCGGTCCTCTCCGGGCGGGATTGCATCGGGGTGATGCCGACCGGGGCGGGCAAGTCGCTGACCTATCAGATTCCGGCCCGGATCCTTTCCGGGACGACTCTCGTGATTTCACCGTTGATCGCTTTGATGAAGGATCAAGTCGACGGCTTGACGGAAATCGGAATTCGGGCGACCTTTATCAATTCAAGTTTGACCTCCGCGGAGCGTCGGGAGCGGATGGAGCTTTTAAAGGCGGGGGAGTATGATCTGGTCTACGCCGCCCCGGAGGGGTTGGAGGGTCCTCTCCTTGATTTTTTGTCAACCTGTCGGATCCATCTCATTGCGGTCGATGAGGCCCATTGCATCAGCCAATGGGGCCACGACTTCCGGCCCTCGTATCGAAACCTCTCGGGGCTGAAGTCCCGCTTCGGGGATGTCCCGGTTCTGGCGCTCACGGCGACGGCGACCGAAGAGGTTTCGGTCGATATCATCCGGCAGCTGGGGATGGTCGCGCCGCTCCGTATTCGCGGATCGTTCTTTCGACCGAATCTCCGCCTTCATGTTTACAAGAAGGGAAACGGAAGAGAGACCAAGGAAGATATACTGCGGCTGGTTCAATCCCGCGCCGGACAGTCGGGGATCATCTATTGTCTCAGTCGGAAAAGCGTGGAGCAGACCGCCGCGTTTTTGACGTCGCGCGGCGTTCGCGCACAGCCCTATCATGCCGGGATGGAGAGCAACCTTCGGTCCCGATCGCAGGAGGCGTTTCAACGGGATGACGTCGAGGTGATGGTGGCGACGGTGGCCTTCGGGATGGGCATCGACAAATCGAACATCCGCTATGTGATCCATCGCGACATGCCGAAGAGCATCGAAGGATACTATCAGGAGATCGGCCGCGCCGGCCGGGACGGGGTGGGGAGCGATTGCGTCCTCTTTTATTCCTGGTCGGAGGTTTTAAGCTACGACCGGTTTTTGGACAACCTCACGGATGATCGACTCCGAAACAAGGTGAAGGCGCAGACGCGGGAGATGTTCAACTGGGCCGAACGCAATTCCTGCCGGCATCAAAGTCTGGTCTCCTACTTCGGCGAGACCCGCGCTCCCTGCGGCGCCTCGTGCGATGTCTGCGGAAAGTGGGACCTGCTGGAGACGATTCCGTTCGCGGCGCGGGGTCGCCCGGTTCCTCGAAGCAAAAAGCGGATCGCCGTTCAGTCTGATGAAATTCCCGACGCGGCCGGCGCGTTGTTCGCCCGCCTGAAGGTATTGCGGAAGCGCTTGGCGGATGAGAAGGGACTTCCGGCCTACATCGTCTTTAGCGATGCGGTTCTGCTCGAAATGGCGGCGCTTCGCCCCTCCACGGAAGACGAACTTCTTCGGATCAGCGGGGTCGGGCCGAAAAAGCTCGCCCGATACGGGGCGATTTTCCTGGCCGAGTTGAATAAATGAGCGTCCGCATGCTTACTTTTTTCGGCTACCCAAAATGCAGCACCTGCGTAAACGCCAAAAGGTTCCTGGCGAAGCTCGGACGCACGATGAAGGAGATCGACATCACCCTGTCGCCGCCATCGGCAAAACAGTTGAGCGGGCTGATCGACAGGAGCGGCCGGCCGCACACCGATTTTCTGAATCGCAGCGGCCTACAGTACCGTGCCCTCAACATGAAGGAGAAGGTCAAGATATTGCCGGAGGCTGATGTCATTAAGCTGCTCGCATCGGAGGGCCGGCTGATCAAGCGTCCGATCGTGACGGATGGGACACGGGTGACCGTGGGGTTTTCACCGGAGGAGTTTTCAAAGATCTGGGGCGGAGATGAGAAGGCCTATCACAGCGAAAAATAAATCTGCCCGTTTTGGTCATTGATTGCCTAACCCGCGCCGGAGCCGAGGGCGGGAAGCGGATATAGATTGAAGACGATGGGCCGAAAGGAGGCTTATCCGGTATGAAGACAGCGGCACGTATCGTGGCGGTGGTGTTCGCCGTTTTCGCCACGAGCCTCATCGTTTTATTGGTGCCCTTTTCATTCATTCCTCTGGGCGAGCAGCGGTGGATTGCCACGGTTGTGTCGTCGCTCTGCGCCATCGGTGCGGGGCGGTATGTCTGGGTCAAAACCGGGACGGCGCCCCACGGCTTGGTTTCATCCATTTTTTACGGAGCCGTCGTGCTGGGCGGAATCGGATTTTCGGCGGGCTTCTTCGGACCGATCATTTTCACTCCGGAGGCGAATCAAGGCCCGTTGCTTGGAATTTTCATCACGGGCCCGCTGGGTTTCCTGCTCGGAGGGCTGGGCGGACTCGTATATGGGCTGATGCATCGAGAAAAAACGGGCGCGGGTTAAGAAAGATATCAGCCGATAAATCCATGTCAAACGATCAAAAGAATAAAACGACGAACCAGACGCGGCGGCTTCGTTGGATCGTAACGTTGAGTGCATTGGTCTTCGCGGGCATCCATCTGATTTGGCCTTTGATGGCAATTGATGTCGTCACATTAACGCTGCTTGTGATCGCATTGGTGCCCTGGCTTGCGCCGGTCTTCAAATCCCTGGAGTTTCCCGGCGGCTGGAAGGTTGAGTTTCAAGAACTTCAAAAAGTTGCTGTGCGCGCCGAGCAGGCGGGCCTCCTGGCCGCGAAGGATGTTGCTCCTCAGCCCGAATATACCTTTCAGCGCGTCGCCGAGCACGATCCGAATCTCGCACTCGCGGGTCTCAGAATTGAGATCGAAAAAAGACTGGTTGCGCTCGCCGAGACACACGGGGTCGGAGTTCAGGGGCGCGGCCTGGGTCAATTGCTTCGCATTCTGGCGCAACGCCAGATTCTTACGGACGGAGAAAGGTCGGTGCTTTCCGATTTAACTGAATTACTCAACTCGGCCGTTCATGGTGCTACGGTCGACGATCGCGCGGCTGAGTGGGCCATGGATGTCGGCCCACTTATTCTTAAGGCACTCGACGACCTCGTGTCTGGGAGTCCGTAGACTGCTCGCTCCGCGCCGGAGCCGAGGGCGGGGAGCGGGAGAGGAGATAATCAAGTGAAAGTCAGCGAGATCGCATTTGTCGTCTATCCCGTGACCGATTTGGAAAGCGCGAGGGAGTTCTACGAAGGCGTATTGGGTCTCACCCAAACCCGGTTCTTCGGCGATGAGGATCAAGGCATGATCGAGTACGATATCGGACCGGGGACGCTGGCCATCGGCTGGGGTGTATCACAGTTTTTGCCCTCGCCCGGCGGTGGCTGTGCGGCTCTCGAGGTGGACGACTTTGAAGAAATGATGAATCGCCTCAGAGAAAACGACTGCAAGTTCGTGTCCGAGCCGACCGAGACTCCCGTCTGCTACATCGCGGTGATTTCCGACCCGGCCGGCAATTCGTTGATGATTCATCAGAGGAAGACCCTGTAAGAAGGCCCATCGCCCCCAATCTCCCCCCGGAGCCTACCGCCGAAGGAATAAGCCGGATCCTTCTATCCACGACGCCAATACCCGAGGTTCCTTGTCAGGGTGCCTATCGGGTGGTATATTTAGCGATAGATCAAAACCGCCATGTGGCAAGGGAGAAATCCGATCATGTTGCCCAGCATCCCCATCCCTCCGCAGTTTGAGGCCGTGAAAGACAAAGATGAACAGATATTCTGGATCGGAAAACCCGCATTGATTCCCTTCGTGACCACCGGGATTCCTTTTTTAATCGTCGGTATCCTTTGGGGAGCGATTGACTATTTCGGTTTTATACGCCACATGAAAGGGGAGATGGTGGGGTTCGCGATCCCGTTCTTTACCCTCCATTTGTTCCCGTTCTATGGAAGTATTTTGTACATGGTCTATCTCTTCCTTGTTCATGGAAATACCTTTTACGCCTATACCGATAAACGTCTGATGATGAGAAGCGGTGTGTGGGGAACGGATTTTAATGCGATCGATTATGACAAAATATCGGACATCGAAGTGAACGTGAACCCGATTGAAAACATGTTTGGTGTGGGAACCGTACGGGCTTTTTCAGGGCGGGTCACCGAAAAAGGCGGCCGGATCTACGACAGCTTCATCGCCATCTCGAATCCTTACGAGGTTTTCAAGAAAATCAAAGAGGTGTCGGTCAACATCAAAACGGACTGGAACTACCCCAACGCGTTGAGGCCGGAAGTCAATCCTGGATACCAAACAAAATATAGTCCGAAGCAGTAGAAAAACCTGATCAGAATTTTGCCCTCCTGAAAAACAATCGCTTCATCACTTCCGCCGCCAGAATATAAAGGACCACAATCATTCCCATGAGAAAGAAAAACCCGGGCGGCAGCGGACCGAATCCAAAGAGCGCGCCGATCGGGGTGAAAGGAAAAATCAGCGTCGCCCCGACGACGAAGAGCGTGGCGATCAGCAAATGAGTCCCGGGCATGCTTTGGAAGAAGGGTTTCCGGGTGCGGACCACCAGAACGATCAGCGAGGCCGAGACCACGGACTCCATGAACCAACCGGTTCGGAACTGACCCGGCGTCGAATGAAGGACGAGAAGAAGCAAGCCGAAAGTGAGATAGTCGAAGACCGAACTCACCAGGCCAAACGTGATCATGAAGTTCCGGATAAACCGGATATTCCAGCGACGGGGTTTTTCCGCCATTTCGGGATCGACGTTGTCGGTGGCGATGGCCATTTCGGGGAGATCCGTCAGTAAATTGGTCAGAAGGATCTGCTTGGGCAGCAGGGGGAGGAAAGACAGAAATAGGGAGGCCCCGGCCATGCTGAACATGTTTCCGAAATTGGCGCTCGTCGCCATAAAGACGTACTTCAGTGTGTTGGCGAAGGTCACCCTTCCCTCCTTCACGCCATCCACCAGGACGTTCAGGTCCTTGGCGAGCAGTACGATATCGGCCGCGTCCTTGGCGACATCCACCGCATGGTCGACCGAAAGCCCGACATCGGCCGCGTGGAGGGCCGAAGCATCATTGATCCCGTCCCCCAGGTAGCCCACGACATTCCCGGCCTTCTGCAGAGCGCGGATGATTCGCTCTTTCTGATTGGGCTCGACCTCGGCGAAAATATCGACATCGCCCGCCCGCGCCCGCAACGCGTCATCACTGATCGCATGAAGATCGGAGCCGGACAGGATCTGAAGATCGGGCAGTCCAACCTGCCGGCCGAGGTTGGCCGAAACCAGCCGGTTGTCTCCGGTGATGATCTTCAGTGAAATGCCCAGTCGCTTCAGTCGGCGAATCGTCTCGATGATTCCGGGTTTGGGCGGATCGAAGAAAACAAGGAAGCCCAGAAAGGTCATGCCGGCTTCGTGGTCTTTGGTGATGACCGACATCGAACCGCCCGCCCGGTAGGCGATTCCCAGAGTGCGATAGCCCTGACGGCTGAGCGCGTCAAAGCGTTGCCGGATTTGATCCTGGAGCGCAGCGATATCGGCGACTGCGCCTCCGGAAACCTCGACGGAGGAGCAGACTGCGAGGACATTGTGAAGCGCGCCTTTCGTGATCATGAGGGTCGTATCATCTTTTGAGATCAGGATGCTCAATCGCTTACGGATAAAGTCGTACGGCACCTCATCCAGTTTCCGATAGCCGGATAAATCGAAGGGGCGGTGGCTTCGAATCGCTTCATCCAGGGGGTTTGTGAAACCCGTTTCGTAAAACGCATTGAGATAGGCATAGAGCAGAACCCTCTCGCTGGGTTGTCCGTCCGTATCCAGAGTGGAATGCAGCCGAACCACGCCCTCGGTCAGTGTGCCGGTCTTATCGGCACAAAGTACATTCATGCTTCCGAAGTTTTCGATCGAGGCGAGGCGTTTGACGATCACCTTCTTGCGGGCCATTTTTTTCGCCCCGTGGGCCAGGTTGATGCTGATGATCGCGGGCAGGAGCTGAGGAGTGAGGCCGACGGCGAGGGCCAAGGAAAAGAGGAAGGAGTCCAATACCGGCCGTTCCAGATAGACGTTGATTGCGAAGATCGCGATCACCAACACCAGGGTCACTTCCATCAAGAGGTAGCCGAATCGTCGGACGCCCCGTTCGAATTCGGTCTCCGGCGGTCGGAGTTTCAGCCGCTCGGCCACCCGGCCGAATTCGGTTTCCGCCCCCGTGCGAACCACCACGGCCTTTGCGGTGCCGCTGATCACATGAGTGCCCATCCAAAGCGTGTTGGTTCGCTGGGCCAGCGGCGTTTCCGACGGCAAGACCCCGGCCGTTTTTTCGACGGGATAGGTTTCGCCGGTCAAGGCCGCTTCATCGATGAAAAGATCTTTGGAGATCAAAATCCTGGAGTCGCCGGGGACGCTGTCTCCGGCATTCAGCAGAACCATCTCCCCCGGAACGATCTCTTCTGCCGGAATTTCGATCGTGCTCCCTCCCCGAAGGACTTCAGCCTTGATTTGAATGATCGCCAGCAGCTTCTCGACGGCGCCGGCCGCACCTCGTTCCTGCCAGAAACCGAGCAGGCCGCTGACAGCGACAATCGTGAGGATGATGAGGGCATCCACGGGATCGCGGAGAAAGAAGGACAGTCCCGCGGCGAAGAGAAGGATCAGGATGATTGGCGTTTTGAATTGCGCCAGCAGGAGTGTCAGGGCGTCCGAACGCTTTATGGA
>Ga0335082_10008133_pt1 | contig 11394 bp, 11 predicted proteins | sample Lox_Sample_41_FD_206718 | JGI IMG/M metagenome (GOLD analysis project Ga0335082, IMG submission 206718) | Soil microbial communities from Loxahatchee National Wildlife Refuge, Florida, United States - Lox_Sample_4.1 | ecosystem: Environmental > Terrestrial > Soil > Wetlands | place: USA... | reverse complement strand
ATGACAGACAGCGCTGTGACGTGGGAAGTCCTGCCTGGTTTACCCGGCGAAGAGCCGATCCCGAGAGTGCCCAACTCGTCTGCCTCTCCTTGAGCAACGGCCAACCAGAGCGAACTCGGAGGAAGAGAGACAGAAACCCCTACCAACCTACATTACACAAGAGCCAACTGCTCTTCCGTGGGCTCGGCTCAACAGTACCAGGGCTCGTCGAGAAAGGGCACGGTCGCGCGCGGCATGAGGTCGAAGTTCTCGGGCGGCTTGCCGTTATGCGCTTCCGCCCAGATGCGCGAGAACACCACCCGCCGGGGCGTCCCGATCCGTTGCTCGCGGCTCACAAGCTCAAAGATTCTCCGCGCCACGTCGTCCACCCTCGCATCGGCATGCTGCCAACGGTGCAGCAGCGCGGTCTCGTCGAAGCAGGGCTTCACGTCATCCAGTTCCAACAGCCGCGATCCGGCTGGAACTAGCAGCCGAAGCGCAAGCTGAATCGGCGCCACGGAATCGACAAGCTCCTGCTCTCTCAGCACGCCGAGCAAATCGCGGTAGCCCTCGACCGTCGTCCACGGCGTAAAGGGAACAAACGTCGGGCTCAGGTCCAGCGCAACGTCTCGCATGAGCCGCAGCGCCGCCAGAAAATCCGCGCGCGTATGCCCTTTGTCGAGTTTTTCGAGCACGGCGTCTTCCGTCGATTCGACGGCGCTGGTCACCCACAGGCACCCTGTCCGCCTCAGCGCGGGCAGCAGATTACGGTGCTTCAGCAGGTGCTCGATCTTGATGGTGACGTCGTAGCTCAGTTCCGGAAACTCGGCATGGATCGATTCCACAATGCGAACCGCGTGTCCGGGGCCGTTGAAGAAATCCGGATCGCCGAACGTGATGTGCCCGGCGCCGGAAGCGACTTGCCGCCGGATGTCTTCCAGTACGACGTCCGGTTGCACCACGCGAAAAGCGCCGTTGTACACCGGAACCACCGGACAATGACGGCACAGATGCTTGCAGCCGCGCGAGGCCTCCGTATACCCCACGACAACCTTGCGGCCATTGCGATGCAAATGCGCGTAGCGCTGCAGCTTCGGCAACCCCGTCCGGTCCGGAATCTCAAATTGCAGCCGGTCCAGAGCGATGAGCGGCGGCTCATTTCCCTCGATCGCCGCGGCTAGTGAAGGCTCAAACTCGCCGCCCGCGATCGTTTCCATTCCCAGGCTTCTTAGATACCGCTCGTTCAAAGGCGCATAGAGGCCATACGCCGCCAGCCGCGCGCGCGGATTCGCTTTCCTGACCTTCGCAATCACCGGCACCGCAAGACGCGTCGCTGTATGCATCGGCAGATGGAACCCGACAAAGTCCGCCTCGCGCACCGTTTGCGAGGGAAGCGGACTCACCGAGACGTCCACACAAGTCACTTCGTGCCCGCGTGCCTGCAACCACGCCGCCGGCGAAGCCAGCCCGAAAGGCTGGCGCCCCAGGTCGTAGGTAGAAATGAGGACGACTTTCATCCCGGCGTTCTATGAGCCCTCTACAATTGTCCCCTGGTGGTAAACGATCTTCCAGCCTTCCGCCGCGCGCTGCCAGATTGTGGACCGGCGCGTCAGCCTGGCGCGGTCCTGAAGCAGCGTGTAGGTGACCAGGTACACATCTTCGGCCAGCCTGCGGCAGCGGAAATCAGACGTCTCCCATAAGTCGGCGTGCGGCTTCGAGTGACGCTTTTCCAACTCATCGAGCACATGCGCTCTCGAATAGATGCGCCCCGAAGCGCCGACTTCCCAGAAGTCATCCGCCGTCATTCGTTCGAAATCCGCGCGGGATGCGCCAAACTCCGGCCGGTGAAAGATCGGCTCCCGGTTGCTGAGCTCGGCCAGTATCTGGGATAGTTCCATCCCAAGAATGATGGCGCCGAGTCGCCGGATCGCGCAACTGCTCGACTAGCTCCGCGCGAAGTACAGCCGCACGGCGCGCTCGATGTCCGCCTTGTTCACCGAAACCGTCCGCGTCTCATACTGGCTGATCGACGTGATGATATTGAGGATGTCCATCGGATAGCAGGCGCGCAGCTCCGTGCGCCCATCCGAGAGGCATAGCCGCCGCAGAAACTCCGCGGCATCGTAGTCGGCCGGCACATTCCGCTGCGCCACCACGCGCTGGAAGATCTGGTCGAAGACCTGCGGGCTGACCGATTCCACTTCGATCTTGTTTTGAATACGGCGCAAGAAGGCTTCGTCCGCCAGGTCCGATGGGTCGAGGTTCGTCGAAAACACCACCATCAGTTCAAATGGAATCTGGAACTTCACGCCATACCGCAGGGTGAGGTAATCGACCTTGCGATCCAAAGGCACAATCCACCGGTTCAGCAGGTCGCGCGGGCTCATCAACTGGCGGCCGAAGTCGTCGATGATGAAAATCCCGTTGTTCGCCTTCATCTGGAGAGGCGCGGCGTAAATGCCGGAAGCTTCGTCCAGGCGCAACTCAACCATGGAAGGAATCAACTCGCCGCCGACCACTATGCAGGGCCGCCGGCACATGACCCAGCGCGGATCCTGGTCAGGCGCGTCCGCCTCGAGCTTGTGATGGACCACCGGGTCGTACAAGCTGATGATCTGGTTGTCCACCTCAACCGCATACGGGATGAGGACCGCGTCCTGATAGACGCGCAGCATGCGCTCTGCCAGCGACGTTTTTCCGTTTCCCGAAGGGCCGTACAGGAAGATCGAGTTCTGCGAGATTAGGGCAGGCCCCAACTGGTCGAGCATGCGGTCGGTGACGATGAGGTCGGAAAAGGCGGCCCTCAACGCCCTTCGATCCACCGTGATGCGGGCCGACTGCCGCTTCGTTGCGGCGTGGTATTCCTTCAGAGAAACTGGACACGATCCCGCATACTGCGAGATCTGGAACCGGTCAGAGCCGAGCTGCTTGCCCGCACTCGTGAGAACGAAATGATAATCGTTCCCGATCATGCCCTTCACTTCCACCAACTGCTGTTGTCGCAGTTGCCGGAAAATGATGTCGACAATCGGCAGCGACAGCCGCAGCGAATTGCTGAGGCTGGCTAAGGTGGAGAACCCTTCCAGCAGCAGCCTGCGCAAGACCAGGTCGAGGACCAGGGATTGAGAAATGCCTAATTCCTCAATGCTTTGCGGGGTAGAAGGGGAGTAGGTCGATCGAAGGGCGTCGGTCGATGTCATCCCCCGTTTCATCGGCGGTTTCCCGTAGAAGGATTAGTTCCACGATTGCCGGTGTTTGTTCGTCATACGGTAACAGAGTGGTACTTCCGCGCACTCTTTGTGTCGTCGTGTGCCTGGCCGCCTTGGCCGCGGGCGAAACCTCTGCCGCCGCCCACTTCCGGAGAGGCGAAAAGGCCCAGCGAAAAGGCGACCTGATGAAGGCCTTTTCCGAATATTCTCAAGCCTACGCGCTGGAGCCGACGAACCACAAATACTGGGCCTACCTGCAATCGGTTCAAGGGCCGGCGCTCGCCACCGCCAAGATCGCGCTCCCGCCGGCGCCCGAAGTATCCGCTCCCGCCGAGGTCCCCCTCGACGACATTAATGGCCTGGTGCGGTTGCTCCCCCCGCCCGAACTCAAGGTTAAGCCAGGCCGCCAGGATTTTGACCTTACCGGCGACTCCAACAAGATCTTCGAACAAGTCGCGGCCGCCTTCGGCCTGGTGTGCGTGTTCGATGCCGATTTTCAGCCTTCAAAACCATTCCGCTTCCGCCTCGAGCAGGCCGACGCCCTGACGGCCTTTCACGCCCTGGAAACCATGACCAGCGCGTTCCTGGTTCCCATCAACGAACGTGCCATCCTCGTGGCCAAGGACACGGCGCAAAAGCGCCAGGAACTGGAACCGACCATGGAGATTACGGTGCCGGTACCGGAAGGTTCCACCCCGCAGGACATGCAGGAGGTCGCCAACGCCGTTCGAACCGCGTTTGACCTCACCAAGGTCGGGTTCGACAGCGGCCACCGCCTTCTCGTGCTGCGCGACCGTATCAGCCGCGTTCGGCCCGCCGCCGCGGTCGTCTCCCAACTGATGCGGGGCCGTCCCTCGGTTTTCATTGAGGTCACCATGATGGCTATCAGCTCCAGTTCGAACCTGTCGGCGGGGCTTACGATTCAAAACTCCTTCACGATTTCGCCGGTTGAGGCGACCACGCTTCTCGGCCAGGGCCTGCCGGCCTTTGCCGTCAACATCACCGGCGCCCAACTGCTGGCGGCCCTCACTCGTGGCCAGGGCCAGACCCTCATGTCCACGGGACTGCTTGCCCTCGACGGCCAGCAGGCCCAATTCAGCGCCGGGCAAAAATATCCGGTCCTCACCCAGGGCTACTTTGGCGGTGTCCCGACCTCTGGCGACACGACTGTCTACCGGCCTCCTCCCACCATCCAGCTCTATGACCTGGGGGTCGTGCTCAAAGTGACCCCCCGCGTCCACGATGCCGAGGAGCTTTCGCTGGAAATCGAGGCCGAATACCGGGCGCTCACCGGGCAGGTGGTCAACGATATCCCGGTTATCGCCAGCCGGCAAATCAACACCCGCGCCCGGCTCCGTTTCGACGAGTATGCGGTTCTCGGCGGTCTGATTGACGACTCCATCCAGCAAAGCTGGAGCGGCATCCCGTTGATCAGCGCGATTCCGGCCTTTCGCCAGAACACCAAGAACCGTATGCATGACGAAATCCTTGTCCTGCTGCGGCCTGTCCTGATGTCGCTGCCCTCGACTGAATTTGAGCCGCCCAAATCCCTGTGGGTCGGCACTGAGACTCGCCCGCTCCCGCCCATCTCGCCGTCGGGAACCACCGGCTCCGATTCAGTACGATGAATGCGTGCCCGAACCAAAATCGAAGATGCTCGCGGAGATCCACGAGCAGCCCGTGGCGCTCGAACGAACCCTGCGCGCCGAGATCAAAGTCTTCCGCGCACTGAAAAAGCGATTTGAGAGCCACCGGCCGCGCCTTGTCGTTCTGGCGGCCCGCGGCACCTCCGACAACGCCGGCCAGTTCGGACGGTACCTGATCGAAATCGCCACCGGCATCCCGACTTCGCTGTCTGCCCCCTCCGTCGCCACCCTGTACCACGCCACGGTCGATCTGCGCGACGCGCTTGTCGTGGCTATCTCGCAGTCCGGCGAATCCACCGACACGAACGTGGTCCTCGAAGAAGCCAAGCAGCAGGGCGCGTTCACCGTCGGCATCACGAATGAAGCCTCCAGCACGCTCGCCCGCATCGCCGACCAGGCGATTCTCGTGCGCGCCGGACGCGAGAAGAGCGTCGCCGCCACGAAGACCTATACGGGCCAACTTCTCGCGCTCTACCTGCTCGCCTGGGCGCTCGGCGCTCCGGTGGACCTCGACGATCTGCGCCATTTGCCGGACGGTGTCATCGCGGCGCTGAAGCTGGAAGACGAAATCGCAACGCGCGCGGAACGTTACCGCTTCATGGACCATGCGCTCGTCATCGGACGCGGCCTCAACTACGCCAACGCCTTCGAGTTCGCCTTGAAACTGATGGAGACCTGCTACGTCGTCGCCGAGCGGTTCTCGTCCGCGGACCTGTTGCACGGCCCCATCGCCATGGTCGGCGCCTCGTTCCCCAGTTTCCTCTTCGCCCCTCCCGGACCGACCTGGGCGGTCATCAAGGAAATGATCGAAAAACTGGAATCGCTCCAGGCGGAAACGCTGGTCATCACGGACCTGTCTCACCCCGAAAGCCACACGCGATCCATCCGCATTCCGGCGCACTTCCTGCACCGGGGACACCTGCCCTTCGACGTCTATACCCCCATTCCCTATATCGTTCCCGCCCAGCTGTTCGCGGCCCATCTGGCCACCGTGAAGGGCTTTAATCCCGACCAGCCTCGCGGCCTCAGCAAGGTGACGCTAACGCTGTGATCACTCCTTCGTGATACGAAGCCGCGAGCGTGAGCGAGCGGTTTCGCAGCGGGCGGGCTGTTATATGATACGGATTCCCGCGTAGGACCTGAAATGAGCCTCCACCTAATCGACTACGTCGTCCTCGTACTGTACTTTGGTTTTGTCCTCGGCATCGGCTGGTTTCTCCGAAAGAACGTCAGCTCCAGCTCCGACTTCCTGACATCGAGCCACTCCCTGCCGCTCTGGATCACATCTCTCGCATTCCTCGCCGCAAACATGGGCGCCCTCGAAATGATCGGCATGTGCGGATCGGGCGCCAAATACGGCATGATGACGTCGCACTTCTATTGGATCGGCGCCATCCCCGCCATGCTGTTTGTCGGCGTCTTCATGATGCCGTTCTATTACGGCTCGAAGGCGCGCAGCGTGCCCGAGTACCTGAAACTGCGCTTCGACGAGAAGACTCGCGGCTTCAACGCCCTGACGTTCGCGGTCATGACCATCCTCGCCTCGGGTATCTCGATGTACGCCCTCGGCATCCTGCTGCAATCGATCTTCGGCTGGAGCTTTACGTTGTCCGTGCTCGCCAGCGCGGGCATCGTGCTCGCTTACACGTATTTGGGAGGCCTGTCGAGCGCGATTTACAACGAGGTCCTGCAGTTCTTCCTCATCGTCGTGGGCTTCGCCCCGCTGGCCATCCTCTCGGTCCAGAAAGCCGGCGGGTGGAGCGGCATTTCGCAGCGCCTACAGCCGGCCATGACCTCCTCCTGGCGCTACGTCGCCGAACCCGGCCAGAACCCGATGAACGTTGAATGGTTCGGACTCATCATGGGACTCGGCTTCGTCCTCAGTTTCGGCTACTGGTGTACGAACTACCTCGTCGTCCAGCGCGCCATGGCCGCGCGCTCCATGACCGACGCGCGCAACACGCCCGTCGTCGGCGCCTTCCCCAAAATGATCATCCCGTTCGTCGTCATCGTACCCGGCGTCGCCGCCGCGGCGCTCGCCGCCATGGGCAGCGGCTATGCCCTCCCCACCAAGAACGGCGGCCCCGACTACGACAAGGTCCTCTTCAGCCTGATGGGCCAGTTCTACCCCAGCGGCATGCTCGGCGTCGGCCTCACTGCGCTGGTCGCCTCATTCATGAGCGGCATGGCCGGCAACGTCACCGCGTTCAACACGGTGTGGACCTATGACATTTACCAGGGCTACATCCGCAAGCATGCGCCGGACTCCCATTACCTTTGGATGGGCCGCATGGCCACCGTCTTCGGCACCGCCTTCTCGGTAGCCGCCGCCTACCTGGCGCAGTCCTTCAACAACATGATGGACTACCTGCAGCTCATCTTCGGCTTCGTCAACGCGCCGCTGTTCGCCACCTTCCTGCTCGGCATGTTCTGGAAACGGACCACCGGCCACGGCGCCTTCGCCGGGCTCGTCACCGGCACTGCCGCCGCACTCACCACATTCGGCTTGACCACGGCCGAAGGCAAGGGCGGATTCCTCGGTGTCATCCACGAATTCCGGTCCGCCATGGCGCAGAACTTTTGGGTCGCCATCAACGCCTGGCTGGTCTGCATGGCCGTCAGCGTCGTTGTGTCGCTAATGACGAAGCCAAAACAGGACTCGGAGCTCGTCGGCCTTGTGTACGGCGTCACCCCGCACCAGGCCGAAGAGTCTGTCTGGTACCGTCGCCCCGCAACGCTCGCCTTGGTTGCGGCTTTCATCTGCGTTCTTCTGAACTTCGTCTTCTTCTAAAGGAGGAACCATGCTCGATCTACGAAAACCCGCCGGCTGGTTCTTCGGAGCGCTCGGCGTGCTGTTGACCGCTACGGGGCTGATGGCCCAATTCACCGCTCCGCTGCTCGACATGAACCTGAATCTCTACTTCGGCATCTTCTCGATCGTCTTTGGAGGCATCTTCTTGTGGCTGTCGCGGCGGGCGTAAAAACGTACCGCGCCCCCGGGCGCGTCAACCTCATCGGCGAACACACCGACTATAACGACGGCTTCGTCCTTCCTTGCGCTCTATCGCTCGAAACGCGCGTTGCGACGCGCCCGACGCGCAAGAAAGAACTCCGCATCCACTCCGCCGAGATGGGCGCAGAGGTCGCCTGGCCGCTGGAGGATGTCGCCGGCCTGAAGCCGCAAGGCAATTGGACCGACTACTGCATCGGCGTCGCCAAGGAACTGCTCACCCTCGGCTACGACATCCAGCCCGCCAAACTCGACGTTCACAGTACCGTGCCCTCGGGCAGTGGCCTTAGTTCCTCGGCGGCGCTGGAAGTCTCCACCGCCCTAGCGCTGGTGAACGGACGAAAAATCGACAAGGTCGAACTGGCCAAGCTCTGCCAGCGCGCCGAGCGGAATTTCGTCGGCATGCCGTGCGGCATCATGGACCAGTACGTCTCGGTCTTTGGCGCGCGCCATGCCGCCATCTGTATCGACTGCCGCACCACGACGCACGAGGTTGTGCCGCTGCCCGACGGCGTTGAAATCATCGCCGTCAATTCGATGGTCAAACACGACCTCGGCAAGAGCGAATACCCGCTGCGCGTCGCCCAGTGTAAGGAGGCCCTCTCTCACTTCCCGGGCAAAAAGGCGCTGCGCGACGTCACCCTCGGTGACCTCGAGCGCACCGCCGCGAAAATCCCCGAAGTGCCCCTGGCCCGTGCCCGCCACGTCGTTCTTGAAGATTTCCGCGTCCGCCAGTTCCTCGAAGCGGCTGTGGCCAAGGACCTGGGCACCATGGGCCGCCTCTTCGTCGAATCTCACCGGTCCCTGCGCGACGACTATCAGGTCTCCTGCGAGGAACTCGATTTCCTGGTCGATACCGCACTCAAGCAACCGGGCGTCTATGGAGCCCGCATGACCGGAGGCGGCTTCGGCGGCTGCACCGTGAATCTGATCGCCGCCGGGTCCGTGCCCGCTTTCGAGACCGCCATCCGCGACGCCTACAAAGCGAAATACGCGAAAGAGCCCACGTTCTACGACTGCAAACCCTCCGCGGGAGCCGGACCATGCCGCGCGTCTGCTTCACGCTCCAAGTAAAAAAAGACCGCCTCGACGAATACAAGCGCCGCCACCGTGAAGTGTGGCCGGAGATGATCCAGGCGCTGCAAGAAACAGGCTGGAACAACTACTCGCTGTATCTGCGTGACGACGGACTCCTCATCGGCTACTTCGAAACCCCAAGCCTGGAAGTCGCTCTCGCTGGCATGGCCGCTCGTGACGTCAACGCCCGCTGGCAGGCCGAAATGCAGGACTTCTTCGAAATCCCCAAAGACCGCCGGCCGGACGAAGCCTTCCACGTCATTGAAGAGGTGTTCCACATCGAATGAGCGGCGTGCTGGACCGGTACCCCGAATACGCCGGCACGCAAACTATCGACGACCTTCGCGCGCGCGAATACGCGCGCCTCGACCAGGCCGGTCACGCCTATCTTGATTACACCGGCGGCGGGCTCTACGCCGACTGCCAGCTCCGCGACCACCTCGAACTCCTCCGCAGCGGCATCTTCGGCAACCCGCACTCGCACAACCCCTCCTCCCAGGCCATGACCGAAATGGTCGAGCGCACCCGCCGCAAGGTGCTCGACTTCTTCCACGCCCCCGCTGACGAATACCTGGCTATCTTCACCGCCAATGCCTCTACGGCTTTGAAATTAGTCGGCGAATCCTACCCCTTCGCCGCCGGCGACCAGTACCTTCTGACCTTCGACAACCACAACTCGGTGAATGGCATCCGCGAATTCGCCCGCGCCCGCGGCGCCGGCATCAGCTACGTCCCTATCATCCTGCCCGAAATGCGCGTCGATGAAGCCGCCCTCGACGAACGCCTCGCCATGGCTCGTCCCGGCGGGCACAACCTCTTCGCCTACCCGGCGCAATCGAATTTCTCCGGCGTGCAGCACCCGCTCGAGTGGATCGCCAAAGCGCAAACGGCCGGCTGGGACGTCCTGCTCGACGCGGCCGCCTTCGTCCCCACCAACCGTCTCGATCTCTCACTCTGGCGCCCCGACTTCGTCTCGCTGTCGTTTTACAAGATGTTCGGATATCCCACCGGCATCGGCTGCCTGCTGGCCCGCACCCCGGCGCTGCACAAACTGCACCGTCCGTGGTTTTCGGGAGGCACTATCACCGTCGCCAGCGTCCAGGGCGACCGCTATTTCCTCGCGGAGGGCTCCTCCGCCTTCGAAGACGGCACCTTGGACTACCTCAGTCTGCCCGGCGTCGAAATCGGCCTCGCCCATCTCGAACGCGTCGGCCTCGACACCATCCACACCCGCTGCCGCTGTCTCGCCGCCTGGCTCATCGATGAATTGCTGTCACTTCACCACGCGAACGGCAATCCGCTCGTCCGCCTCTACGGGCCACCCGGCACCGGGCGGCGCGGCGGCACCGTCACCATGAACCTCTACGACGCCAACGGCGAAGTGATCGACCACCGTCTCGTCGAGGAACAGGCCAGCCGCCACAACATCTCCATCCGCACCGGCTGCTTCTGCAATCCCGGCGGCGGCGAAGTCGCTCTCGGCCTCTCCCGCAACGAAATTCTTGGCTGCTTCAACCAACCCGGAGTCGACGCCCGCGGCTTCACAGTCGACGATTTCCGTCTCTGCATCGACGGCAAAAGCACCGGTGCCGTCCGCGTCTCCTTCGGCGTCGCCAGCAACTTCAACGACGCCCGCCGCTTCCTCGAATTCGGACGCGAGTTTCTCGCGTAGCTTTCAGCGCTCAGCAGTCAGCATTCAGCTCCAACATGGTCGACCGCTGTAAGCGGAGCCGTCATCGGCAGAATCCGGACGTGGAAGCGTGGCACGCGCCGGCATTCGATTGCGAGGAAGTCTACCGGTTCATCACCTTCACTAACGGAGCTTCTGTTACGGGATCAAGCGAGAAGTGCGTAACTTCCTATTCCTTGGGGGAGCCGGCCGCGAGTCTCTTCGACGTATTTCAGCTTCGGGAGGCCTCTCCCATACGCGCTTCGGAGTTGCAATACCGGCGGCTAGGCTATCCGGAGGCGATGATTCAGAAGCACAGCGACGAGTTGAAGGAGTTCGAAGCGAAGTACTTGGCGCGCCAGAAGTAATTGGCGGAAGCTTTGAAGGTTTCAGCATTCAGCTTCAGCACAGCCAACCGCTGAAAGCTGATGGCTGAAGGCTCTACTTCCCCGGCAACCGGTAGCCCTTTCGCGCGAAGAGCCGCGCCTCAGGATACAACTCCTTCGCCGTACCCTGCAGTTCTACCCGCACACTCCGCTTCTCGCCCGGCTCGCCCTTCGGCATCGCATAGTAGATCGAATATCGCTTCCGGATCCGCTCCATCATCTCCGCAAGGTCCTCGGCCGGATCGTCGCTGGTGATCGTCGCTCCGCCGGTTTCGTCCACGAGAGTATCCACGCGGACAGGACGAGGAGTCCTTCGCGCCTCTCCCGGATTTCGAATGATCACGCCGGCCAGCACAACATCCGCCTCCCACAGGCTGTTCAGAGTGCTCCGCTCGTCCTGCTCCGCCCTCTGCCCGTA
>Ga0335082_10008131_pt1 | contig 11394 bp, 8 predicted proteins | sample Lox_Sample_41_FD_206718 | JGI IMG/M metagenome (GOLD analysis project Ga0335082, IMG submission 206718) | Soil microbial communities from Loxahatchee National Wildlife Refuge, Florida, United States - Lox_Sample_4.1 | ecosystem: Environmental > Terrestrial > Soil > Wetlands | place: USA: Florida... | reverse complement strand
TGAAAGCTCGGATTAACGCTCCAGGATAACAATTGCACTCTGGCAAGAGCTCTCACATCGCCTTGAGTTTCTGCAGCGTCACCACCGCACCGCGGTTCTTCGGATTCAGTTCAAGTGATTTTCGATAGTTGACGATCGCCAGCGGCACGTTGCCGTCGTCCAGGTAGGCCTCCCCCAGGCTGTCGTAGACGTTGCTGGACTTCGGATACGCTTCGACGTTCAACTGCAGAATCTGGATGGCTTCGTTGAACTTCTTCGCACGAAGGAACTGGTAGCCCAGATTGTTCAGTTCACTCTCGTCGAAGTTGTAAGTGACGGGCTGAGCAACCTTCAGCTCATGGTATTGCCTCATGGCAGCGTCAATCCCGCTGGAAGCAACCGTGGCGGAGAGTGTAGCCGCAATGGATTTGCGGGAGTCGTAGGCAGCCCTGAGTTGTGGCACCCAGATGGCCATGCTCACGGAAAAGAGTCCGGCGACCATCGCGAGGCTCAGCACAAAAAGCATTCCCGCCATTGCCATCCGCCGCAGCCAGCCAGCACGGTCTTGCGCGAGGAAATACAACTCCAGCACTCCCAGCGGTACCGCATACTGAGCGTACGTCATAAACGTCAGAAACCATCCCGTGAAAGTCGCAGGGTCAAAACCGACTGGGCCGCGGAAGACCGCTAAAGTCAGGAAGAACGCCAACCGGAGGAACCACGATCCGCTGGCTGCAAGAAACAACCGCAGTGCCCAGCGGCGATGCATCCTGAAATTCCTGGCCAGGGCGTAGCGTAAAGCCATGGCGGCGCAGAGCAAGATCAGAACGGCGCCGAGCGTGCTGCCGATGTGTTGTTGGAGGTCGCCAACGGTTTTGCGGAGCCAGGTCAAAAACAGACCGGCCGTGCTGACGCCGACCACGGCCAGCATATAAAGCCGCCCGTTCCAGCGATGAAAGATGGGGTAGCGGCTGCGGACCTGCGGAACCAGCTGCGCCGCCCCGGCAAGCATCAGGACAACGGCCGAGCCCACATGCATGATGACGGCGAGATTGCCCATGGCATCGCCCGGGAGGTAGCCGTGCGTAAGGAACCGGCTCCAGCGATGAAGGTCGCCACGCACGGCCGTCATGCCATAGAACGATGCGACGGTAAACCCGAACAGCAATTGTCCGAGGACGGTCACGCCAAACCAGCAGCGCGTCGCAGCTTTGAGCGCGCCATCTGCGATCGAATCCAACTCCAGGCGGTTCGTCATGACTGCAGTACTCATACTCGTTTCTCCGTAAGGAAGAATCCCCGGCAATCGCTCATTACTTCTTTGGTGTTGCCATGAACCCAGGCTCGCTGGTCGGCGGAACAATGTTCTTCATCCGCATGTAAGTCACGAGATTGCCGTAGTGTTCCACACTGTGCATGTTGTTGGCGGTTAGCACGCCAAGTTTTGGCGTGTCGCCTCCGAAGAACGTCACCATTTGAACCGCGGTCGCATCGGTCATGCTGTCGTATGCCTTTTCACAATAGGTGAAAGCGTCTTTGAGGGCGGCGATAAGATCGGCTTTGGTAGTCTTGGATTGCTCGATCTTCGGAGCGGGGTTCTTCTCGCCCAGTACGCGGGAACAGAACAGGTACTGGGCATCAGCCACGTGCCCCAGGATCTGGCCATAGCTGCGGACCGCCTCGGTAGGCCGGAAGCTGTAGCTCTCCTCGGGCATTTTATCGGCGGAGCGAAGCAGGATGGCTTTGAGGCCTCCGTAGACGTCCTTGTTGAATACGATAAGCGGGCCCTGCTGGTTGCTGCTCGCCTTATCGGAGGACGTTTGAGTTGCAGACTGCGCAAGAGCTGCTGTGGTTACCAACAAGAGGACAACCGATGACGCGGTATAAGTGGATTTCATTTGCATTCTCCTTTGCTTTCACACTGCGTCCGCCACAATCGTGGCGGTCGTGTACATTTCAAGATCGCGCCGGCTCACCCAGACTGGCTTAGCCCCTTGGCGAGAAGCCAAACTCAGGGCCATGTCGAAGATGGCCATTGCCGTATCGAACCACCTGACTCAAGCGTGAATTGCGCGATTTACCATTCCTTCACTCAACTGGCTTGCTCCTTCCATCGTTGTTCGTTCACGGCAAACACGAGGAGCCATACGATCAGCGCTACTGCCCCGAGGAGGCCGAAAGCTGCAACGTAGGGGAACAGACAGTATCCGAGCGGCAGATACAGGAAGCTCAGCCAACCCAACCCTGCAATCATCGAGACCACACCCAGAATCCGAGGCAAAAAAGTCGACTTGATGATGAGGTAGCCCGTCAGCAGTGCGTAGAATCCGAAAAACACCAAGGCCATCGCGGCGCCCCGGTCGTTCACCTTGAGAAAGAGGAGTGCCAGGGCCTGCAGCTGTTCCGAGCTGAATACGCCCAAGAAGTGCGCGCCTCCCAGAATGAACAACGGGAGGATGAAGAAGACCCGGCTAAAAGTTTTGATGACGCAACCTGCAAGGCCTAAGAACGCGGCCAGCAAAGAGACGCTCCTGCCCGCCGGCTTGAGCAAATCGTAAAACAGAGCGGTCATAGCGATCTGGCAGGCCATTTCGATGAGGTAGACTGCAAACCCCAACTGAAACAGGCCCCGGTGCGCCAGAATATTGGCGGCGGTGGCTGCGGCGTCGCCGTCTACCACCAGCCTGCCGCTCACGAAACCCTGAGCGAATATGCCCGTCAGTACGGTGACGAGGTAGAACGTGCCGATAATCCTCGCCTTGAGACGCGGCGACGTTTCTGGCATCCGGTTCCTCATTTCAGGTGGGTGCATATCTCTCCACTCCGTGCGGGTTTCTGAGTCAAGTGCCTGCGCCTTAAACCGGGCCTTGGTAGCGCCGCTGCCGTATCGCTGCCGCGAGGAATACCGCCGCGAAAGCGAACCCAAGCCACAAGCCCGGATGGCCCAGGAAGTTCCCGAAACTGGAATGCGACATCGGTCCCATCGGATATTTGCCCGAAGCGGGAAAGTCGAAATCCTCCGGGCCAGTGAAGCGGTATTTCACCAGAGCAGCGATGTGCGTGGTGTTGAACGCGATCTTCTCAAGTGCGCCGATGGCCAGCACTGGCAACGTGGCCCACAGAATGGGTGCACGGCGCGCCCAAGCAGAGACCAGCAGCAGCCAGCCATAAATTGGGGCGTACCAGAGCATGTGTACGGTCACGAGGTGATAGAGCAGGGATATCTGGAAGTGGGACACCTGGGTCCACAGTGTCCTGGCGCTTAGACCACTTCCCCAGAGAACAGCCGTGCTCAGCAGCGCCATGATCCACAGCGTCACGACAGCAATCGCGAAACTGAGCAGGGGCAATACCATCAGCGGAATGCTGGCCTTGGCCAGCACGGTGGTGAGATCGGAGACTGGCAGCGACTTCCAGAAAAGGATGCTGCGGTCGCGACGCTCGCCGTAGAGCGCGTCGACACTGTAAAAAATGCTCACGATGAAATAGGCGCCCATGATCAATGCGATGGCGAAGTGATAGGGCTCTTCGAGGACTGCACGCCGCTGGGCCAGATCGTGTGTTGCCATCGCGCGGCCGATAGTGGCGATCAGGAAGCCGAAGAGTGCGACCCCTGCAACCGCCAGGGGAGCGATATAGATCGAACGGTGTTCCCACAACTCGCGCCGTACTGACCAGTAGAAGGGACGCGGCACTGTGAGAACGGGGGATGCCACAGAAGACTCGAAGGACCCCGATGCAGTGTTCGCTTGCGTACTCATGAAGTTGCTCCTTGCGCCGCCGGATTGCTCATTACGGCAACGAACAGGTCGGCGATACTGGGCGTCCGTACCTCACCCAGAGTTGCGAGTTGCGACCGATCGGCGCGATCAAATAGAAAGACACTGCGCCCCAGTACCTGGCGCTCATGAACCGGCCCCAGAGCACGCGCTCCCGCGACCTTCTCGGGATGGACTATCACTTCCGCATAGCGCGCCTGGAACTCGTCCATGCTGCAACTGAGGACGATGCGTCCCCGCTGGATGAACATAAGGTCCGTAAGAACGTTTTGCACCTCTTCCACCTGATGTGTGGTCACGATGATGGTTCGGCTGCGGTCGAAATAGTCATTCAGCAGGGAATCGTAGAACTGCTTGCGGTACAGAATGTCCAGACCGAGGGTCGGTTCATCCAGTACGAGCAGCCGCGCGTCGATGGCCATGACCAGCGCCAGATGCAGCTGGGCCACCATCCCTTTCGACAGTTCCCTCACCTTGCTTTCGCGTTTGATCGTGGTCTTGGCGAGAAACCCTTCCGCCTTCGCACGATCGAAGCGGGGATGAACGCCGGCCACATAATCGAGAGACTGCGATACCTTGAGCCAGCGCGGCAGAATGGCGACATCGGCGATGAAGCAGACATCGCGCATGAGCCGATCGCGTTCGGTCCAAGGGTTTCGGCCCAGCACGTTCAGCTCTCCCTGGTATGGGGTCAGGCCGAGAACCGCATTGAGAGCGGTGGTTTTCCCTGCGCCGTTAGGGCCGATCAGGCCGAGGATGCGGCCCTCCTCGACGCGCACATCGACGCCGTCCAACGCGATGGTTGTTCCAAACGTTTTGCGGAGACCGCGGGCTTCAATTACGGTCATGGCTTTGGCTCCTCCTTCTTCACGGATGTCGCGCCAGAGTCCGATTTCGGACCGCTGGCTACGTCCAGCAGTTCTTCCGGTGTCAGCCCGAGCCGGAGCATGGTGGCATGAATTCTGGGCCATTCTTCGGCGAGGAACTTCTGCCGCTCTCCCTGCAGCAGCAGCTTGCGCGCACCCTCTTTAATGAACATGCCCAGACCTCGTCTCTTCTCGACCAGTTCCTCGTCAACCAACTGCTGATACCCTTTCAGCACCGTCAGCGGGTTGACGCGATATTCGGCCGCGACATTGCGCACCGACGGAAGCGGATCACCTTCCTTCAGAACACCTTCAAGGATCATGGCGACGACACGGTCGCGCAGCTGGCGGTAGATCGGCTGATTGTCGTTCCACTCGAGATCCATTCTGGTGCTTTCTGAACCTGCGCTGCCCGCACGGTGCGAGGCGCTCACGTAATATAGTGTTATACTTAACTATAACACTGATCAAAATGCAAGCACTTTCTCTGATTTTTTAGCGTTGGCATTGGGAACGCTGCCGGCAGGAAGGAACAGCATAACAAACTATTTGTTAACAAATACTTACGAGAAACTCGAAGGGCCCGGACAATCGTCCTGGCCCTGCTCCCAACTGATCACAAACCCGGCCCTTCCGGATAGGCCGGCAAGTCCGGAGGCCGGGGCGCCAACTTCTTGGGCTTGGCCTGGATTTCCTTCATCACCAACTCGATCGCTTTTTCAAGTTGCGGATCCTGCCCCTTGACGACCAGGTCAGGACGGTTCTCGACCACAACGTCCGGCTGCACACCCTTGTTCTCGACGATCCACTTGCTGTTGAGGTCGTAGCGAGCGGCTTCGGGTCGAGTGATAAACCCGCCGTCCAGCAGCGGGATCTGGCCGCGGATGCCGCGCACTCCACCCCAGGTGCGCTCGCCGATGAGCGGACCCAGTTTGTAGTACTTGAAGAAGTAGCTGAAGATGTCGCCGTCCGATGCCGCGTAGTGATTGGTGACGCAAGCCATGGCTCCGTGGAAGACGATCGGCGGGACCGTGCCGCTGGCGAAGTTGCGATTGGAGTCCATTCCAGCCAGAACGCGCCGCAACCGCTCAAAGATCAACTGGTCGACGAAGCCGCCTCCGTTGTAGCGCACGTCGACGATCAATCCCTCTTTGCGAATCTGTGGAAAGAACTGTTTGACGAAGGCGTTTAATCCGTCGTCGCCCATATCCGGGAGGTAGATGTAACCGACGCGTCCATTCGTTGCCGCGTCAACCTTCTTGCGGTTGGTTTCAACCATGTTCAATTCGCGCAGCGGGCCTTCGTTGGAGATCGGCTTGACCTGGATCGTGCGGGAGCCATCCTCCGCCGGCTTCGAGTTCACCGTCAGAGTGGTGGTCTCGTTGGCCGTGTTGACGAAAAGCTCGTATGGGTCCTGGGGAGCGCGCAGTGCTCTGCCGTTCACTGCCAGCAGGTAATCACCTTCCTTCACATTGACACCTGGTTCAGTCAGCGGAGATCGCAGGTTGCCCGTCCAGTTCTCTCCCCGATAAATCTTCTTGATGCGATACATGCCGCTGCCGGTATCCAGTTCGAAGTCCGCCCCCAGCAGTCCCACATTCACCGGATGCAGGTCCGGATAGTCTCCGCCACCCACATAGGTGTGCGAGTTGGACAATTCGCCGATCAGTTCTCCGAGCACATAGGTCAGGCTGTAACGGTCGGCGACAAAGGGCAGAAGCTGAGCATACTTGTCGCGTTCTTTATCCCAATCCACCCCGTTCATGGCGGCTTCGTAGAAGTAATCCCGCTGCTGCCGCCAGACCTCATAGAACATGTCCTTCCATTCCTGTGAAGGATCGATTTCGGCGCGCATGCCGCCGAGATTCAGAGCGCCGTCTCCCGCTTTCTTCGGCGAGTCTCCGGGCTTGGCGTCGATGATGCCGTATTTCTTGTCGCCCTCACCGGCTGTCTGGTAGAGCAACTTGGAGCCATCGAAGGATAGGGCAAAGCGTTCGACGTCTTCGATGAGCGTCTTGTTCTTGCGTTCTTTCAGATCGAAGGCGTGAACTGCCGACGATTCTCCAGGGATCGGCCCAGACAAACCCTGCATGGGGGCGGTCGAGTAGTAAACGTAACCCTTGCCAGCTGCGATGGCACGAATCACTGCAGGATCGGTGGGCAGCGCCACGATGCGGTCCTGGATTCCGTCGAGATCGACGCGCAGTTCTTTCGGCTTCTCTTTCTCTTTCTCCTTCTCCTTCTCCTTGTCCTTGCCTTCTTTGGCTTCGCTCCCGGCGGAACTCTCATCCTTCTTCGCGCCGGCCTCGTCGCTCTGCGGTTTGAAGGGAGAAGGCTCGTCTTTCTGCAACGTCACCAGATACACCCGAGTGGTTTTCGGATTGGCAAACTCGAAGTCGATGTTCCCCAGCACCTCATTGAAGTCGCGGTCCGAGAGGAAGTAGAGATACTTGCCGTCGGGATCGAAGACGGGCGTGTTGCTATTGGCCATCTCGGTGGTGACCGGCGTGATCTTCTTGTCCGCGAGCGAATACAGATAGACAACGGAATACTGGCTCTCTAACGGCTTGTCGTAAGCCAGCCACTTGCTGTCGGAAGACCAGCTGTAGTTCACGATCTCGCCGTACTTCGCCTGGTCCACATCTACGCTCTTCTTGTCGCCGATATCCACATAGTGCAGGCGCAGATCCTTGTCCGCCCACGCGATCTTCTTGCTGTCCGGAGACCACGCCAGCGTGAACTTGAAGCCTTTGTATCCGTTGGTGACTTGTTGTTCCTTGCCCATACCGTCCTGGGGGGAGATGTAAATCTCATCCTCGCCCGTGCGGTCGGAAACGTAGGCGATCCAATGGGCATCAGGCGACCAGGCAACCGACTTCTCGCGAATTCCCTGGGTACGCGTCAGATTGCGGATGCTGCCTTCTTTGGCGGGTACAGTGAACACGTCGCCGCGGGCTCCGAATACGGCCCGGTTCCCTTCCGGAGAGATGTCGAAGTCGGTGATCAGCTTGCTCACGTTGGTCCAGCGCTTCATGCTCTGGATGGCGTCGGCCGGGACAGATACGGCCAACTTCTTTTGCTGCCTGGACTGCAGATCGAAGGTGTAGAGAAAGCCGCCGTTTTCAAAAACAATGGAGTCCGGTCCCAGGCTCGGCCACATGACGTCGAAATCCGTGAAGTGTGTCAGCTGTTCGATCTGTTTCGATCCTAGATCGTATCCGTAGAGATTGAGGCGATGTTCACTGCCGCGGTCGGAAGTGAAATAGATGGTAGTGCCATGCCACATGGGAAAGGAATCGGTCCACTCGGTGTGCGGGACATCCTCAACGGTATTGTTCTTCAAATCGTAGATGGAGATCGCCTGCGCCAGGCCACCGGTGTAACGCTTCCAGGTGCGGAAGTTGCGGAAGATCGGGTTGTAGGCGATCTTGCTGCCGTCGGGTGAGTAAGAGGTGAGACCACTCTCGGTCACCGGCAAGGGTTCGGGCAGGCCACCATCGACGCTAACGGTGAAATCACGCTTGGTCCAACCATTGGACGCATCGCGGCGCGAGAGGAACAGGATGCGCTTGCTGTCCGGGGTCCAGGTCACGACTTCGTTGTTGATGCCCATGCGGTCGCTGAGTGGCGGGCCGCCTTGGTAGAAAGTGAGTTGCTTCGGCTGGCCGCCCTCCGCGGGCATGACATAAACATTGAAGTTGCCGTCGTATTGGCCGGTGAATGCGAGCCACTTTCCATCGGGGGAGAACTTGGGAAACAGCTCCCGTCCAGGATGCGAAGTGATGCGGCGTGCCACCCCGCCAGAACTGGAAGCGAGCCACAAGTCACCGCCGTACATGAAAGCAATCTTGTCACCGTGAACATCAGGAAAGCGCAGCAAGCGGCCTTCCTGCATCTCCTGCGCGATTGCCAGAGCTGAACAGCACAGTACCGTGAGAACAACCCACTTCTTGAACAGGAACATGAGGGCCTCTCCTTGCACGAAGTTCGGGAATGATAAGCACGAACCGGGATTCCAACTGAGGAACCGAAAATTCTATCAGCTTCACTGGCAGGTGTGTTGGGCGGTGATCGCCGCAGGGTCAGTTTGAAACTCTCCTCAGTAGGTCATCCCGATGCCCTGCGCTTTCACCAGCAGGGCGAGGCATCTCACGAGGAACACCTCGGGCGGCGCGCGGGAGATCCTTCGTTTGGCTGGAGAAACAGCTTCGCTTGATTGCATAACGACGTTGGCTCATCGCTAGTAAATTGGGTTGCGATGAACAAGACCAAGGCTCGTGAGAGGAGCCAACGTCACGCTGATTATAGGCTGTGATTTTCATCCTGGGTTTCAGCGGGTCGCGATCTTTGACAAGCGAACGGGAGAGATAGAGGAAAAGCGGCTGCAGCACCGTCGTTTGTGCTCTTTTTGCTGGTAGAAGCGGGACAGACGGCGGCGCGATACGATCCGCAGCTGAAGCGCTTTTACCAACGCCTGGCGATGCGCAAAAATCGCACTGTCGCCAAGGTCGCGGTGGCCAGGAAGTTGGCCACGCGATTGTACGTGATGTTGCGCGAAGACTGGACGTACGGGCAACTGAATCAGGCTGTCATGCAGGCGAGCCCGAGTCATTCTGTGCCCGGCCGGTAAGTGGGCCGAGCGCTTGAGTGGGCAGCCTGCCTCCCTGAAAAGTCGGGGAGATCGAAGTGAGCAATTATGGGTGCCAGTCCCAAAGAGATGGATAGTGGGCCTGAGGTCCACTGCGAGATTGAAATCGAAAGGACGAGCTTGGTCTGGACATCAAAACCCTTTCTACGAGAGCGAACTGGCGCAACTCACGGCGTCAACGCCGCAGTGTCGCCACTTGCCCCTTGACCGAGTCCATCGTCGTTAGAGACAGGATGAGGCCATTGAGGGGAAAAAAGTCTAGGCGCTGGCGCGCGGCACCCGGGGCCGTTTGGGCTCGTGCCGCAGGCTGCGGCCTTCGACCAGGTGGAACAACTCTTCTCCAAGGTTCTTGGCGTGGTCGCCGGCCCGCTCAAATGCCTGTGCCATCAGCAGAAGGCTGGTGCTGTAATCACGGCTGAGGTCTTTGCTTTCCAGATGGCGGCGAAACACAGCATGACAAACATGGTCGATCTGCGAATCGGTCTTCATCACCCAGTTGGCCGAGTCCAGGTTGCGTTTGGTAAAACCCTGATGCACCGTGGTTAACATCTTTTCCAGAATCTCGGCCATGGCGATCAGGTCGCGGCGATCGTCTTTCTCGAGCTTTGAGGAAAGGTGCTGCAGGCGCATGGTGACCGACCAGGTCAAGTCGCCGATGCGCTCCAGGTCGATGATGAACTTAAGGCAGGCCAGCAACTCCCGGGCCTCCGCTTCGCTCACTTGTGTGATGGCTCCGGTGATCTGCTCGTCGATCTTCCGCTCCATGCGGTCCAGTTCTTTCTCGCAATCCTTGACCGCGATGGACGCCATGTTGGAGGAGTTTTCGATAAAGTCTCGGAGATTGTAGGCGGCATCTTTGGCTACCAGGCAGGATTGTTCGACCAGTCCGGTCATCACCGCGGTGGAGTCGTGCTGCAAAACGGGTTTGCGTCGGGCGGCGGTCATTGGGGTCTAACGGTCGGCCGAACTCCATGATAACTCTGAAAAGCCTGAAGTCCATCTTCCCCCAAATAGCGCTGCAGCACGGTGGGATCACTTTGCCGCAAGTCGACCAGAACCAACCCATCCAGCGTGTCAGAGAAATCCTTATCCACATTGAAGCTCAGGAACTGACCGCCCAGTTTGGCGTAATGCTTCAGCAGGATGGGTACGCTCTTGCCATCCATCTCGAGGTCGGTGACGAGATCGGCCAACTGTTCCAGATCTTGAACCCCGCCACCCCGCGAGGGGTTGACCTCAGGACGCGTCCAGCGCGGGCGGAAGGGCCGCCGGGGACTGAGCAGCCTATCGAAACCACCCTCAGATTTTTCGGGCCGGAAGAAGCGGACCATCAGTTCTCGGGAGCAGCGGCAATAGCTGTTCGAGATGCTGACTGCCCCAAACAGCACGGGAGTCTGGGGCCGCGCCACAAGGTATCGCCCGATCCCCTTCCACAGGGTCAGCAGGGGCGCGTAGAGCCGCTGATACTCCGGTCGAATAAACGATCGCCCCAGCTCCAGTGCCGGACCGGTCTTGGCGAACAATCTGGCGTCGTAGCGAAACAGTGTGCTGGTGTACAAACCTGCGATGCCGAGCCGGGGGAGAATCTCGCTGGTTCGCCCGACTCGATAGCCGCCAACCAGTTCACGATTGCTTTTGCTCCACAGCAGGACGTGAGTGTAATAGTGGTCAAACTGGTCCAGATCAATGGACCTGCCCGTGCCCTCCCCTACTGCGCGGAATGTCACCTCACGCAAGCGGCCGACTTCCTGCAAGAGGTCGGGGATCTCGCGGGCTTCCGCCTGGTACACGCTGAACTCCTGGTTCTGAAACAGAAGCTGCGCCGGATTGAGATTCGCCAGGTTTTGTTGAAGCCGTTCGCCCGGGACCGCCGGAGCCACCGCATCCTGTGTCTTGCGCGGAAGTACGGCCTGGAGAATGGGCAGGGCCCGAGGTGAAGGCCGAGCGCGGCCGGACAGAACATAGGTCCGCCAGCGCAGGTAGTCGGCGGCGGCCCGGTCCGAAACGGCGTTGCGAATAGTCTGGGGAGGAACTCTGCTGCCGATGCGAACCTCGACCGTCCGGTCTGTCTGTTGCAGGAACTCGTTGACGAGCCACGCCGTGCGCAGCCGCGGATGCAATA
>Ga0335082_10008130_pt1 | contig 11394 bp, 11 predicted proteins | sample Lox_Sample_41_FD_206718 | JGI IMG/M metagenome (GOLD analysis project Ga0335082, IMG submission 206718) | Soil microbial communities from Loxahatchee National Wildlife Refuge, Florida, United States - Lox_Sample_4.1 | ecosystem: Environmental > Terrestrial > Soil > Wetlands | place: USA... | reverse complement strand
ACAGGACCGAGAGCCAGTAGTTCATCCGTTCGGCATTGGTGGTGTCCTGCCAGTGAGGAAAGAGCCACGCGGCATCGGCGAGGGGCAGCCGCCCTTCGGCCTGATGGACCTCGAACGTGAAGGAGACGCCCTGCGGGGCGCATGCCTCGGTGGCCGCGGCGACGATGGAAGCCAGGCCGCCCGGCCCGTACATCGTGCTCAGCGACCGGCGGCCCTCGTAACTGAAGGGAATCGGCAGCCGCGTCAGGAAACTGAAGTGGTCCCGGAGACCCGGGATGAGGGGATGCCCGTCGTGCAGGTGGAAGTGGACGTGCTTGCCCAGCCTGCCCAGCGCGCGGATGACGTCGAGCACATGCGGCAACGCGCTGGCCACCGCGTCCTGAACGTCCGCCACCAGAGCGGGCAGCCGGTCATCCACCGGGCTGAGCTTCTTCAGGTCCAGGCCGGGATGGCGGCGCTCGAACCGGGCGGCCGCCTGCCTCAGGCCAATATGGCCGACGTCGATGCAGCAGCTGACCCGCTCAGCGGCCTGGAGCCGCTCCGCCACCTCGATGAACCAGCCGCGATCCAGCCCGGCGGCGTACTCGAGGAAGACGAGGGGGCTGCCCGGCCGCTCGCACAGGTGGACGTTCAGCTCACGCATCGCGGCGAGCAGGCGGTCCGTCTTCGCCCCCATCTCACGCTTGTCGTGGACCACCAGGCCGGCGACGCGGCCGGCGAAGCGGTCGGCGAACTCCCGCACCACGGCGCGGTCCCGCCGGTGCAGCACGTTGACGCCCCGGCTCAGGTGGACGATGGGCAGGCGCGCATGGGAGGGCACGAACTGCAGGACATACTCGAGGTGGTCGGGCGAGTCGGCGTACACCTCCGCGGCGACGCCCATCTGGGCGAAGCGGAGCCCGGCCAGCTTGAGCAGCGCATCGTCCCCGTCGATGCGCTGCTGGAACAGGGCATGAACGGGCTGCGGCATCGCCATGGCCTAGGCCGCCCGCGGCAGCTGTCCCACCGGCCGCGGAAAGCCGTCGGCGGTGCGCGGGACCATCCGCCGCAGCCGCTTCAGCTGCGCGCGGGCGCTGTCGTGCCGCATGCGGACGTAGTGGAGGATGCCCTCCATCGTCTTCTTCCCGTGCCGGAGCTGGTGCTGCCGGCAGCCGCTCTGGTAGACCTCGTCGTTGCTGTACCGCCGGCCGGTGAACGGCCGCCCGTGGGGGGTATCCGACTCCAGATAGGCCGCCCGCCGGACGCGGTTCCACAGGCCATCTTCCGAGCGGGCCCCGATCTGCGCGGCAAACGCCCCCGGGTTGAACTCGGTGTCCAGCAGGTAGTCCAGGTAGTCCAGGTAGTAGCGGATGTAGTCGGGGTTGCGGAGCAGGTTCCGGACGAGCGGGATGTTCGGGGTGTGGCGGTTCACCTTGCCCGGCCAGTTGAGGATATCGGCGTACTGCCACCGGGTGCCGGAATAGTCGATCCCCAGGCAGTTGTCGTAGTCCCACGGGATCCAGTGGAAATATGGCGAGCCGACGAAATCCCCGGCCGCCCCACTGCGCCCCGAGTTGTAGAGGTAGTAATTCGACGGGGTCGCATAATAGTTGTCCCAGCTCCCGAGCAGCATGTTGACGGCCGCCCACCGGAGGAAGGCATTGACGTTCATGATGCCGTCCACCGACTCCCGGAAGGCGTCGGTGACGAAGCGCTGCTCGCCGCCCGGCAGCCCGATGCCGTGGATCGTCCGGATGAAGCAGGCAAGGTCGTCGTACGTGTTGGCCTCGGGGTTGTTCTTGTTGGTCTTGAGGCGGTAGGTGTGCTCCGCGGCCCCCGGGATGAAGTACTGGCGCCCCGAGTCATCACCATCGCGCCCGGTCCGGTAGGCGAGGGAGGCGCATCCGAGGTCGCGGCAGGCGGTCTTGTACAGGTTCCCCCGGTAGTTCTCGCCAAAGTGGTCCCTCAGGAACCTCTTGTCGACCTGCTCGATGACCGAGAACAGGCCCCGGTAGGCCGGGCCAAAGGCCAGCTTCGCATACGAGTGCCGCGGCGCCGGGACATCGGCGATGCGGAACAGGCGCCAGGCCAGCGCCTCGCGCATCTGCGAGGGGTCGTTGTACATCGCCTTCAGGTTGATGCGGCTCATCCCGGCCAGGCGGTTGCCGTGCCCCTCGTCGTCGAGAATGACCCGCCAGGACCGCTTGGGCGCGCGCAGGGTGCGGTTCCCGGTGTTTTTCAGGCAGAAGGCCTGTGAGCTGAACAGGGCATCTGCGCCGCTCAGGGCCGGAATGCGCCGACGGTCGGCCGGATCGGTCTTCCACACGTCGACCCGGGCACCAGGGGCGGGCCGCAGCGGCTCGGTCACCACCGGGTGCCCGGGGCGGAATCCAGTGACGTGAACCATGTACATGTCCGCGTCGAAGAACTCCCGCTTCCCCAGCGACGCGCCGATGTAGTCCTCGATCGCCTGGGCGGCGGCGGTCGGCCGCCCGGCCTCGTCGAGCAGCCTCAGCTTCGCGGGCAGGGCGGGCGGGACATGGGCCAGCAGCAGGTCAAAGAGCGCCTCGTACTCGGCCCTCGTGCGCAGCGACGCGTCATCGCGGCCCGCCATCTCGCTGGCCACATTGGCCAGGACCCTGCTGGGCCCGGCGGGCAGCTCCGATACCACCACCGCCCGGCCCTTGAACATCTCCCAGAACCGGTCCCTGCCGACAGCCGTGTCCATGCTTCCCCCTGTGCCTGCGCCTTCCCCAGCCGCCCGGTGTCCGGCGGGCCGCCAGCAACGCGGCGCCCGCCCCGCTGCCTGCGGCTGCGGGATCGCTGGGTATCTGCTTCTGTGGATAGGAGGAGGCGGCCGGGCCGCTGATACAGGCAGCAATCGTGGCCATCCGGGCGGGAGGCATCATGACAACGCCGGCGGCGCGCTGGGACTCGGCGTATGAGGCGGGCTCCCGCGCACCCTGGGACATCGGCCGGCCGCAGCCGGCGTTCGTCCGCCTGGCCGACGGTGGCCTGCTGCGCGGGCGGGTGCTGGATGCGGGCTGTGGCACCGGGGAACAGGCGCTGCTGGCCGCCGCCTGGGGCGCGGACGCCGTGGGGGTGGACGTCTCGCCGCGGGCCATCGAGCAGGCGCGCCGCAAGGCCGGCGAACGCGGCCTCACGGTCCGGTTCGAGGTCGCCGACGCGCTCAGCCTGGGCGAGCTCGGCCTGGCCTTCGACACGGTCATCGACAGCGGGCTGTTCCACGTCTTCGATGACGCCGACCGCGCCCGGTATGTCACCAGCCTGGCCTCGGTGCTGCCGTCCGGCGGCACCTGCTACCTGATGTGCTTCAGCGACCGCCAGCCCGGCACCCTCGGGCCCCGCCGTGTCCGCCAGGAGGAGCTGCACACCGCCTTCGGCGCCGGCTGGGCCGTCACCGCCATCGTGGCGGATGCCTTCGAGGTCAACCCGGGGCTTGGCACCCCGTCCGCGCAGGCGTGGCTGGCCACCATCCGCCGGGTGTTAGCCAGCGTCCCAGAGCTTGCGCTCCCCAGCGGGCTACGTCATCCTGTCCGGTGGTTCCGCGGATGGACCGCCGCGGCCCGAGGAAAGGCGACGTGCCCCCATGAACAACCCCGGGTACCCGCAGGACAGCCCGCAGAGCCATGGCCAGGACAGCCCGCAGGGCTACGGCCAGGGGAGCCAGCAAGGCTACGGCGAGCAGACTTACGGCCAGCAGGGCGGCCAGCAAGGCTACGGCCAGCAAGCTTACGGCCAGCAGGGCGGCCCGCAAGGCTACGACCCGCAGGGCTACGGCCCCCGCGGGGCGTCCGATGATCGCACCTGGGCGCTGCTCTCCTACGTCCTGGCCCTGGTGGCGAGCATCATCGCACCGCTGGTGATCTACCTGGTGAAGATGAACGAGTCGCGCTTCGTCAGGTTCCACGCGGCGCAGGCGCTCAACCTGGGAATTACCGCCTTCATCGAGTCAGTGGGGATCTTCATCGTCGGCATCTTCCTCGCGGCCATCACCCACGGCTTCGGCGTCCTGCTGATGGCGCTGGCGTTCCTCGCCCTCGTCATCGCGCACCTGGTGTACCTGATCATGGGGGCCGTCAAGTCGAACCAGGGCCAGCTGTTCCGGATCCCGACGATCATCTGCTTCCGCATGGTCAGGTAGCCGGGCCCGGGGCAGGTCCCGGCGCGGGAGGCTGGCGTCCGGGCCGGCCCGCCCGCTCCGTCCGCGCAAATTCTTCATTTCAACCGTGAAAACTAGGGAAGAGGTAGCGGGGCAGCTGTCACTTGTCGCAGAGGGAAGGCTGGCGATGCACCTCAATCCCTACATCGTCCTTGGCAGCGCGGTCGTGGGGCTGCTGGTCGGGCTCACCGGCGCCGGCGGGGGCGCCCTGATGACCCCGATGCTGATCTTGCTGTTCGGCATCAAGCCGTCCTCCGCGATCTCCAGCGACCTGGTGGCGGCCGTCCTGATGCGGCCCGTCGGCGCGGCCGTGCACCTGTACAAGGGGACGGTGAATCTGCGCCTGGTCGGCTGGATGGTGGCCGGCTCGGTGCCGATGGCGTTCTTCGGCGCCTTCCTGCTGCGTGAGCTCGGCAACACCGCGGCCGCGGAACAGAAGGTCGAGATCCTGCTCGGCGCGGCGCTGCTGGTCGGCGCCGCGGCCATGGTGCTCCGCTACGTCCTGGACCGCAGGTCCGGCCAGCGGCGGATCGGCACCATCCAGCATGTGCAGGTCCGCCCGCTGCCGACCATCGCCATCGGCATGATCGGCGGGCTGATCGTCGGCCTGACCTCCGTGGGCTCCGGCTCGCTGATGATCGTGCTGATGCTGTTCCTGTACCCGCTGCTCAGCGCGGGCCAGCTGGTGGGGACCGACCTGACGCAGGCGGTGCCACTCACCGCCGCGGCGGCCCTGGGAGCGCTGGTCTTCGGCCACGTCGAGTTCGGCGTGACCGCCTCGATCGTGCTCGGCAGCGTGCCTGCCGTGCTGATCGGCTCGTTCCTGTCGTCGCGGGCGCCGGACCGCTACATCAGGCCGATCATCACCTTCGTGATCTTCGCTTCCGGCCTGAAGTACATCGGGGTCGGCACCACCGCGCTGGGCTGGACGCTGTGTGCCGTGGCGCTGGGCGGCGGCTGCTACTGGCTGGCCCGCACCCGGCCATGGGCCAATGGCCGGCCGGTGACCGCTGCGGCCACCGCCGGGGGCAACGGTTCCGGGCCCGGCACCGATTCCCGGGCCGGTGCCGATCCGCCGGCCAACGCCGGCCCGGGGGGGAACGGGGATTACCAGGTCGCTGCCGATTCCCGGGCCAGCGGGGATTCCCGGGCCGGCCCGCCGGGCAGCCAGCCGGCCCCCTGACCGGTCCCGGGCGCGGTGGCGCCGGGGTGAGTGCTGGCGGCCGGATCAGCTGTCTGGCTGAACCCAGATATCGCGCTCCTGCATGAGCTTGATTTGCTTGTCGATCACTTCCCGGCGGTACTCGCCATGGGTGTACGGGGCACGGTCGAGATAGAGGTTCTTCGGGTAGACCGGTTCCTCGTAGATGAGCTGGTACTGCTCGGTGGTCAGGTCCTTCATCCAGTTGTCCCATTGCGCGTTCGCGCGGAACCGGCGGAGCGCCCCGACATCGATGGTCCCGGCGACCCAGGAGGAGCCGGCGCTGTAGTCATGCCGCCCGACAACCTGCCCCCGGTAGTCGACCACGGCGGACCCGCCGCCGAAGGTATCGATCGCGACATCGGAGTCGGTATGCAGGTAGTAGGTGCCGACGTTGCAGGCGATCAGGTAGAAGTTGTTGTCGAGCGCGCGCGCCCGGTTCTGGATCTCGAACAGCCCGTTGGCGGCGTTCGGGTGCGGGTACGGGCCGCGGTAGACGACCTCCGCGCCGTTCATCGCCAGGCCGCGCGCGTTCTCGGGGTAGGAGCCCTCGTTGGCCATGAGGAACCCCAGCCGGCCTATTTCCGTGTCGGTGACCGGGTAGAACGCGTCCAGGTTACGGCCGTACAGCTCGACCCATTTGTCCCAGACGTTGTGCGGGGTCACCGAGTGCTCGACCGGCTGCAGCGGCACCACTTTATGGTGCCGGTGGATCAGGTCGCCGTCCGGGCTGAGGATGAAGCCGACGTTGAAGAAACGCCCGGGGAATTCGGGGTGGCGGGCTTTCGCCTGTGCCATCACGAAGGCGTTCCACTGCCGGGCGAGCCCGCCCAGGTAATCCGTTTCCGGGCCCGGGATGTCGATCGCGCACTCCCGCGCGAACTCTTCGTGGTCGAGGTCGAGGACCTCATCGTTGAACCCCTGCAGGGCGCCCTCGGGGATGGCGATCAGCCGCACCGGCAGGTCCATGCTGGAAAGCCACGACGCCGCCTTGATCAGGTGCGAGATGTGCTCCAGGTTCACCGCGATCTCGCCGCGGTGACGGATGCCGCGCATGGTGGGGACCAGGCCTACGGCCTGATAAGGCTCGATCATGGCTACTCCCTTTGCCGTGGAGCCGCTGCCTCGGGCGGGCCCGCTCATCCGGTGCCGTTCCCTTGTTGTACCTGGCGGCGCAGGTCAGTGCGGACACTATGGCCAAGCCGCCGGGTCTCCTGGCGGTTGAGCATGGCACCCGCGAATGCGCCGGTGAGCAGCGGGCCGAGCGAGAACGCGCTCCGGCTCATGCGGGTGGCGAGCCGCCAGCGCAGCCGCCGCGCCAGCGGGGACCCGGCGGCCAGGACCAGCCCGGTCGGGACCATGAACACACCACGGCGGTGCGCCCACGCCGCGATGTACGCGGTCATCCGTTCCATGCGGGTACCGGTGGCGGGCATGCCGTATGCCTCATGCAGCTCCGCCACCAGCTTGATCTCGATTCCGATCAGCGCCAGCGTCTCCGTCGCCACTTCGACGGGATAGGCGGGCAGGACCGGCAGCGCCGCCCACGCCCCCACCGCCCCGCCGACCGCCGCCGACGCCCGCGCCGCCCCCTCGATCAGCGCGTCGGCGACCTCCTCGGCCGACTTCCCGGGGAACTGCGCGCGCAGCGCCGCCTGGTCCCGTATCCGCAGCCGCTGGGCCATGGCGACGACCTGTGTGACCAGCCGTCCCCCGCCCGAGCCCATGCCCCGCCGGGCCGAGCCCGCGCCCCGCCGGGCCGAGCCCATGCCCCGCCGGGCCGAGCCCGCGCCGCGCCGGGCCGCGCGGACCCCGCGGCCGGTTGCCCGCGCGCCCGAACGCGCGGCCGCGGCGAGCGAGGCCGTCAGCCGCCGCCGGTCGGCCGCCTTGTCCGCCTCGGTAACCTCGGTCGCCAGATCGGCGGCCCGTTCCGCGATGGCGTCCTCGGTCGCCAGATCGGCCGCCGGTTCCCCGATGGCGCCGTCGGCCGCCAGGCCGGCGGCCTGCTCGGGGCCGGCGTCCCCGGCTGCCCGCTGCTCCTCGCCCGGTCCGTTCTCCACATCGGCCATAAGGGCCACCTACCCCCATCGCGGTCGATGACCGCGCCCAGCCAGCCTCATCGTCGGTGCGCTAAAGTCGCGCCGTGGCAGACAGCAACGACTGGCGGGTGACAATCTCGCTGACCGATCCGGCGCACCTCGAACGGGCACGGCAGTCCTTTTCCGCACATGAGGTGGAAGAAGATGTCCGCCGCCGACTTGGGCGTAGTGTCGCCGTGGGCGCGGGTGACTCGCAGATCTTCCTGTACGCGGGCACCGAGAACGCCGCCAGGGACGCCGAGCAGGTCGCCCGCGATGTCCTGGCCGGCCAGGGCATCCAGGCGGAGTTCGCGCTGCACCGCTGGCACCCCATCGAGGAGGAGTGGGAGGACCCGGACGTCGCGATGCCTCGGACCGAGGCCGAGCGCCAGGCGGAGCACCAGCAGCTCGAGGACGCCGAAACCGCCGAATCCCTGGCTACCGGGGCCGCGCAGTGGGAGGCCAGGGCCGAGTTCCCGTCCCGCCGCGAGGCGGTCGCACTGGCCGACAAGCTGCGCAGCGAGGGCCGGACCGTCATCCAGCGCTGGAAGTTCCTGGTCGTCGGCGCCAACAACGAGGATGACGCCCGCGAACTGGCCGAGCAGATCCGGCGGGAGGCGCCGCCGGATGCCACGGTCCGCGCGGAGGCCTCCGGCATGCGCCTGCCGTTCATCCCGTTCTGATCCCGGGATCCGGGGCTCGCGGGACACCGGAAAGGCAGGCGGCCCGGCATGGGAGGATGTGCGAGGCTGGGAGTATCCGCGGGCGGCAGGAGGCCGACATGGCTGACACGGCGTCGGAGCCGGAAGGTCCTAAGAGCGAGGCGGGTCCCAGCAGCGGGGCAGGCCCGGGGGGCAAGGCGGACCCCGGCGACGGAGCGAGTGCCGAGGACGAGTCAAGGCGCAAGTTCCGCGAGGCGCTGGAACGCAAGCGCGCCAAGGAGGCCGACAGCGGCCGCGCGCGCGGGGGCAAGGACACCGGGAAGATCCACGGCGCGCACGGCCCGGCCGGCCAGCGGCGCTCATTCCGCCGCAAGAGCGGCGGCTGAACCCCGGCGGGCCGGCGTCCGGCAAAGCAGGTGCGGTCCCGGTCCCCCAGCTGCAGTAGCGGCCCCTCCGCCGGGAAGGTCAGGATCCCGGGGAAAGCCAGGCCGGGTCGGCCTCCCCGGTGAGCTGCAGGCTGCGGCGCCAGAGCTCGGCGCGGGCGCCGGCGTCGTAAGCCTGGGCGTGTGCCCGCGCCTCGCGGGTCCCATTGAAGAACCGGCCGCTGACCTGGGCGAGGGCGGGGTCGCTGACCAGCCTCCGGGTCGCCGCGACACCGTCGTCGAGGCTGTCGATGCTGTGCCCGATCTCGTCCAGAACGATCTTGGTAGGCATGTAGGTCGCCGGGTGGCGAGCTTGCTCTGGCCGTAGGCACGGATCCCGCTGTAGCCGCGTTCGAGCATGAGGTCGCTGAAATCCAGCGGGTGCTGGCCGATGGAGGCGACGTTGACGATGCGGGCCGGCGCCGACGCCCGCAGCAGCGGGAGCAGCTCCAACGTGAGCAGGAACCCGGCGAGGTAGTTCACGGCGAACCGCAGCTCGTACCCGTCCGCGCTGATGCGGCGGTCGTGCCCGTCGGGCTGGCCGCTGCCCATGCCCGCGTTGCTGACGAGCACGTCGAGCCGGTCGGTTGCCTGCCGCACGTCAGCGGCGAGCTTGCGCACCTGGGCCAGGTCGGCCAGGTCGGCCACGACGGTGCGGGGGCGGTCCGCCGCCCGCGCACCGCCGATCTCATCGGCGGTGCGGTCGAGCCTTCGTTGGTCCCGCCCGTGCAGGATCAGGGTGGCCCCGTCGGCGGCGAGCCGGCCGGCCAGGGCCCGGCCCAGGCCGTCGGTGGCGCCGGTGATGAGGATCGCTGGCCGGTCGGTCATGCTGGCTCCCCGCTGGCAGTCAGGAACACGTGCAGGCCGGCGGCGCCGATCGGCGCCGGCCGCATCAATAAACGCCGCCGGCGGCTGGTGACATACCAGCCCGTGCCGATGCCCGCGATGTGCAGCGCCAGGCAGGCCAGGCCGAGGAGCATCAGGCTGGTCGGGGCGAAGACCACATTGGTGGCCGTGCCCGTGATCTCCAGCAGGAAAGCGATGACGAAGATGACGGCGGCGATGATCGCGAGCATCCCGGGCCTCCAGGCGGCACAAGCGCCGGCCAAACGGCCGGCGCGGATAGCGGCAATGGGCTGATAAGTGCCACGAGCCGCGCGGGTTAAACCGGCCTGCGGGCCGCCCGATGGGCTGGGTTGTTCCGCGATATCACTTCTTGCCCGGCGCACCGCCGATGGGCGCCGCCCAGCCCGGGCGGGGTATGAGGCAGAAAGGATGCCCGGCCGGGTCCGCGTAAACCCGTGAGCCGCCGTCACCGCCCGTCAGCCGCCGGGCACCCAGCGCCAGCACACGCGGCTCCGCGGCGTCGACGTCGTCGACCATCACGTCGAAATGGATCTGCTGCGGCCGGCCGGGGTCCGGCCACTGCGGCGGCTGGAAATCGGGCGCCAGCTGGAACCCGATGCCCGAGGATTGGTCATCCCGTGCGACCACGGCAAAGTCGTCCTCTTGCCAGGTGATTGGCAGGCCGAGAAGCTCGGCGTAGAACCCGGCCAGCGCAACCCGGTCGGGACAGTCCACGATCACGTGGTGAAGGCGTCCGATCACGGCGTCACGCTACGCCGCCCGCGTAGTCGCCAGCTAGGGTGAGGATGACCATGACGTACGCCACTGACCCCCGGGTTGACGCCTATATCGATGCCCTGCCCGCCTGGCAGCAGGCCATCTGCCGGGAGGTACGCGACCTGGTCCACGGCGCCGACGCCGGGGTGGCCGAAACCATCAAGCGCACCCGCCAGCCGTACTTCGTGCTGCAGGGCAACATCTGTGCGCTCCTGGCGGCGAAGGACCATGTCAACGTATTTCTCTATGACGGTGGCATCGTTCCCGATCCCGCGGGGATCATCACCGGCGGCCAGGACAACAAGACCGCCCGCACCGTGGCCATCCGCCAGGGCGAAACCATCAATGCGCCCGCCCTCTCCGCCATGTTCAGGCAGATCATTGCCAACAACCGGGCCGGTGGCTGGCGCAAGCTGAAACGCGAAAGCTGATTCACAAATACCGGGCCACGTCGGCACAGCGGAATTCCCCGGTCCCGCGGCAGCCGCGGGCGGCCGGGAACCCCGGGCACCGGGGAACCCCGTGGCCGGCTTCCCTACCGGGAAGGCCGTTCGAGTGCCTTGGGGTGCGCCCGCCGGTAGTGCTCGGTTAGGACTTCGCTCGCTTTGCCGGGCCGGTACGCGACGGTGCGGTGACAGATCTGGCATCGCATGACCGGGAGATGCGTAACGGTCACGGGAAAGCGGCGGGAACTTGCGTTACTCATCACATCCCATAATGCCAGCCCGGCGGCGCCAGGACGTCGGCGGTGGTGGATTTGCAGGGCGGGATCTCGCCGGACGCCCGTTATACCGCCCGCGTTCATCTCCACCGAAGGTGGGGCCGGTGCCCGATCGACGTTGCCGGCCCGCCGTGCCAGGATGGACCGATTCGCCAACCCGGCCGGGAAGGGGCGCCTCCATGACAGGGGAAACGTCTCATTACGCCGTGGTGGCCGTGGACGATGAGGGCCGCCAGCCTGCACGGCCTGGTCACCCAGGCCGGCAAGGGGAGGTTCGCGCTGACCCCCATCGGAGCGCGGCTGCGGACTGATATTCCCGGCTCGATGCGCAGCCTGGCCATCGGGTTCCTCGCGCCGCCGCTGTGGCAGGCCTGGGGGCAGCTCGCCGAGGTCGCCCAGACGGGGCGGCCGTCCAACCCGGCGTCCTGGGGGTACTTCCAGCAGCATCCCGGCGAGGCCGCCTCGCTGGCCGAGCTCCGCTCCCTGATGGCTTCCGGGGGCTACGAGTTCGCCCGCGACGTGCCG
>Ga0335082_10008129_pt1 | contig 11395 bp, 5 predicted proteins | sample Lox_Sample_41_FD_206718 | JGI IMG/M metagenome (GOLD analysis project Ga0335082, IMG submission 206718) | Soil microbial communities from Loxahatchee National Wildlife Refuge, Florida, United States - Lox_Sample_4.1 | ecosystem: Environmental > Terrestrial > Soil > Wetlands | place: USA: Florida... | reverse complement strand
TTCACCGTCGTCTTCGCCGCGGCGGGCGCGGTGCCGGTGTTCACGTTGTCGTGGATGGGGAATCGCCTGGCGCAGTCCCTGGGTTGGGCTGGCGCGGTCAGGATCACATCGAAGTGGATTCCCTACCGCCGTTACGGCACAGTGATGGCTGTCATCAGCCTGAGCTTTCTCTTTGGCGATGCGGCGTCTCGCGAGTTCATGGCGATGCTGCTGGCTGCCGGGATGGGGTGGCGCGGCGTGTTTCTGACCGACGCGGCGGTGCTGGGCACGCTGCTGGTCACCTGCATCGTGCTGTTGCGTGAATCGCCGGTTTCCATCGGCGAGCCAGAGCCGGAAACGAATCCCGGCAATTTGTTCGCGCAGGAAAACAACGAAAAACAGAGCCTCCGCGCGCTCCTGCGGCCGCTTCTGACCAGTTCCGTGTTCTGGCTGGCCTGCACGCTATCGCTCGGCCTTACGATTCTTCGCGAAACCTTCAATCTGTGGACACCCACCTACCTGACGCAGGCCGTCGGCATGAATGCGGCGGAAGGGGCCGCCAGCAGCGCGCTGTTTTCGTTCTTCGGTGGAGTGTCCGTGATTCTCTGCGGAATGCTGAGCGACCGGCTCGGTCGCGGCGGAAGAGCGGCTCTGATGTTCTGGGGCCTCGCGTTCTCCACGCTCGCGCTTCTGATTCCGGGCCTTGACCTCATCACTGGCTCGCGATGGCTGCCACTCGTGTTCATCGGCGTCATAGGCTTCCTGCTGATCGGTCCTTATTCTTTCCTTGCAGGCGCGATTGCGCTCGACTTCGGTGGCAAGCGCGGAAGTGGCACTGCCTCCGGTCTGATCGATGGCATCGGCTATCTGGGTGGCGTACTCTCCGGTGACACCGTGGCAAGAGTCTCGGTTCGCTTCGGCTGGAGCGGCGCATTCCTTGCCCTCGCCGGGATCGCGGCTCTCACGAGCGTCGCGGCGGGCATTTTCCTGGTCCGCGAACGCACACACGGTCAATGAAAGCTCAATGCGGCTGTTGTGATTTCCGACAGTCCCCGCGACCGTATGCGGCCGTGCATAATCCAGCGCCCACTCGGAACCCAGTGTGGCGCTGTCATCGTCTGTTCAACCTCCCGTCGCCTGAATGAAACGCTCTGGATTGTACACTCGCCTAACGTAGTCTCGGCTCCGGTGACAGGCTGCAAAGATTGTCCTGGTTTTTATTGAAGCTGGCGAGCACCAAGATTCCCAGCTCGGGCCGGACTACAAACGAATACGTTGGAGGCGACGTGAATCGATATCAGGGGTTGGGAAGGAAGTGTGTTCTGGCTGCGGCGTGCATGGCCATCTCCATGTCCGCGTATGCGCAGTCCACCTACGGCACCATTACGGGCGCAATCAGCGACCCGAGCGCGGCTGTCATCGCCGGCGCGAAGATCGAGGCAAAGAACGAGAGCACTGGGGACGTGCGCACCGCGGAAACAAACGCTGAAGGCTTTTTCCGCTTGGTGAATCTCGATCCGGGAAAGTACGACGTCACCGCTATAGCCCAGGGTTTCGACAAGGCTGAACGCAAGGACGTGGCGCTGCTGGCCCGCGAAGAAGTCCGCGTTGACTTGCAGCTTCCGGTGTCCGGAGCCGGGCACACATCGGTCGAGGTAGTGGGCACGCCGGTCGTCACCGAGGCACTCACGCTGTCTGACTCGAAGTCCGGTGACGCCATCGAGTCGCTGGCGCTGAACTTCCGCGCGACCGCCAATCCCAGTCCGATCAGCGTCGCCACTCTGGCGCCGTCGGTGACCACCGATAAGGGCGGCACCATAACGGTGGCTGGCCAGCTTTCCACTGCGACTGCGTACTCGCTCGATGGCATTTCGACGCAGTTGCCTCGCCAGGGTGGCCCCACGAAGGATCTGTTTCCCTCGGTGGAAGGCATCGCCGAATTTCGCGTTAACAGCGCCGGCAACAGCGCCGAGTACTCGCAGCCCAGCGACATCACCGCCATCAGCCGCAGCGGCAGCAACGAGTTTCACGGCAGCGGCTACTGGTTTCTGCAGCGCAACGACTTCAATTCTCCCGACCAGATCAGTGGCGTGATCCCCACCGGCGACGCAAATACCTTCGGCGCTTCGCTGGGCGGTCCGATCTGGAAGAACCACACGTTTTTCTATTTTGACTACGAAGGCGTGCGGCTCGATCAGAACACCGTCATCAACACGACGACGCCTCCCTCGCAATGGCGTACCGGTGACTTCTCCGCGGCAGGTTCGATCATTATCAACCCGCTGACACAGCAGCCCTTCGCCGGCAACAGGATTCCTCAGGAGATGATCAACCCGGTCTCGGCCAAGATCATCCCCCTGTTCTTCCCTGATCCCACCAGTTCTACGGCGACGCTGAGCGGCAACAACTACGTCAATGTGTTTCCCGGCTCGTACAACAACGACGGCTTCGACGGCCGCCTCGACCACATCTTCAACGACAAGCATCGCGTCTGGGGCCGCATCACGCAGAAGAACATCAACAGCGTCGGCACCGACAGCCTCAGCGGCGACACCGTCTACAATCCGCTGATGGGCAAGTTCACCATCGGCGAGGATCTGTGGAACCTGGCGACCTCTTACGACTGGATCGTCCGGCCGACCCTCGTGAACGAGTTCCGCGTCGGCTTCTCGAAGGCCGATTTCACCTTCGCCTATCCGCAGGCCCTCCAGGGCGATTCCATCACCTCCAGCCTCGGCATTACCGGCCTGCCCGGCAAGCCGGCCAACGGACTCGGCGGCGTGCCGGCATTCTACATCGGCGATTTCCTCGGCGGCTCCACGAATCCGTACGGCCATCCGCGCGTCCAGAAGAACAAAGTTCTGGAAGTCGGCGACAGCCTTTCCTGGGTCATGGGAAAGCACAGCTTCAAGTTCGGCGGCGAGTTTCGCCGGGTCGACTATGAGGACAACATCACCTTCCTGATTGGCGACGAATACGGCGACTACGTGTTCACCGGCGCGTTCACCTCCGTCCCCAATCAGGGCAACTCCGACGTCAACGGTTTCGCCGACTTCCTGCTGGGCTTCGTCTCGGCCGCGCAGCAGGCGCAGAACGGACCCGATGGCAAACCCTTCGGTTACCACTATGGCGGCTTCGTGAATGACGAATGGCGTATGCGGCCCAATCTCACCGTCACACTGGGCCTTCGCTATGAGGTCAACACGCCCTTCGACGACGCCACGCACCAGCTTGGCAACTTCGATCGTAACTTCCCGGGCGGACGTCTCGTGGTCCAGAACAATGAAGCGCCCATCAATCAGCTCTGGAAAGGGTCGGTAGGCAACACACCGTTCGTAACCGCCAGCCAGGTGGGCCTGCCCAACACGCTTCGTTACACCTACTACGGCAACATCCAGCCGCGGCTGGGCATTTCCTGGAGTCCTGGAAAGAACAACAAAACCGTTGTGCGCACGTCCGGCGGTATTTACTCCGTGCCCGTGATGGGCGCGGTATTGTACTCGCTGCTGGGAGTCGATACGAGCTACTTCGCGCAGTATCAGTCCACTGCCACGAACCCGCTCGTTTTCCCGAACATCTTTTCGGGCACCGGCTCAGTTCCGCCGTACCCCGGCTATCGCCGCGCCAACCAGTACGATCTGAAGGATCCTCGCGTGATCCAGTGGAACTTCTCCATTGACCACGATCTCGGCTGGAACACGCTCGCGCGCGCCAGCTACACCGGCTCGCACACCTACAACCTGATCTACAGCCCTAACCTCAACCAGGTGGCCCCCAACACGGTTGGCTATGCCGCGCTCACCGCGACGCCGGAATTGCGCCAGCAGGACTTGAAGTTCCCGAACTTCTCCGAGGTTCTCACGCGCGACAACGGCCCCAGCGACAAGTACGAGGCCATGACCCTGGAGCTTAACAAGCGTTTCGGCGCCGGCCTGACCTTCGCCAACAATTACACGCTCACCTGGAACAAGACCAACGCGCTGGGCGTCGCCCCGACCTCCGCCACTCCGCTGGGCGGGCAGGTGGATAACGGTGACAATGTGAATAACTACTACGACATTGCCTCCGACGTCGGCAATGCCTACTACAGCCCGCGCCACCGCTTTGTCAGCACCTTCGTCTACGATCTGCCCTTCGGCCGCGGACGGAAGTACATGAACAACGTCAGCCGTGCCGCCAACCTGGCCGTCGGCGGATGGGGCGTTACCGGCGTGACTCTGCTGCAGAGTGGCTTCTGGCTCACGCCGTACTTCCCGAGTAGTCTTTCCGACCCCTCCGGCACCAATGCCTCGCAACGTTCCGTTTCCACCCAGCGGCCCGATTGCGTCACTGGCCAATCCGGTTATGTGTCCGATCCCACCACGGCCCGCTGGTTCAACGCCGGCGCATATTCGATTCCGGCCAGCAACATCGGCCGCTTCGGCAACTGCGGCGTCGGCATACTTGAGGGCCCGGGTATCGTTACGTTCTCCATGTCCGCCGGCAAGACGTTCGACGTTACTGAGCGCATTCACTTCCGCTACGAAGCGCAGTTCGCGAACCTGTTCAACTTCCTGAACCGGGATGCGCCGAACATGAACGTCGCCAGCAGCGGATTCGGGCAGATTACTTCGAGTCTGCTCAGCTCGCAGGCCGGCCCGCGAACCATCCAGATGATGTTGCGATTGCAGTTTTAGCCCCTGCACTCCCTTTCCCGGGCCGTCTCCTGAGGCGGCCCGGCTTTTTGCTCCCATGAGTTTCCAACACCTGCGGGCGGTCATCCTCGACTGGGCCGGAACCACAGTGGACTTCGGCAGCCGCGCCCCCGTCATCGCCCTGCAACAGGTCTTTCACAAGGCAGGCATTGCGCTTGCCGAGTCCGAGGCGCGCCGCGATATGGGCCTGCTCAAGAAAGACCACATCCGCGCCATCCTGAATCAGCCCCGCGTTCGCGCCGACTGGGAATCGTTGCACGGCGCCCGGCCGGAAGAATCCGACACTGAGCGCTTGTTCACCGAGTTCCTGCCTGCCCAGACCGGCGTGCTCGAGGCGCACAGCGGTGTGATTCCCGGCGTGGCCGCTGCGGTTGAAAAATGGAGATGCGCCGGTTTGCGGATCGGATCGACCACTGGCTACACGCGCGATCTGATGGAGATTGTGACCGCGCGCGCGTCGAGGGAGGGTTACACTCCCGATGCGTGTGTGACGCCCGACATGGTTGGTGGCGGCCGCCCTCTACCGTTCATGATGTACCGCAACGCCATCGATCTCCGCGCGTGGCCGCTGTGGGCCTGTGTGAAGATCGGCGACACGCCTGTGGACGCTCGCGAAGGCGTGAACGCCGGCGCGTGGTCCATCGGGATCACACAGACAGGCAATGAGGTTGGCCTGAGCGAAGATCAGCTCGCGGCGCTGTCCGCGGAGCAGCGTCTCCAGCGCATCTCCGATGCGGAACATACGCTTCGTGGCGCCGGCGCGCACTTTGTCGCCACTGCCCTCGCGCAGTGCGGCGAACTGCTGGAAGCGATCGACCGCAGCCTGGCCGCCGGCCATGGGCCCTGGGAGGCTCACCGATGAAGCTCCTCTTCACACCGGGGCCCCTTACCACCAGCGACACGGTGAAGCAGGCCATGCTTCGCGACCTGGGCTCGCGCGATGCCGAGTTCATCGAGATCGTCCGCGGCATTCGTCGCGACCTGCTGGAGCTGTGCGGGGCTGAAGGCGCCGGTTACGAGACCGTTCCCATGCAGGGCAGCGGAACCTTTGCCATTGAGGCGGTGATCTCGTCGTCTGTTCCCGCCGATGGAACGCTGCTGGTACTCATCAACGGCGCATATGGCAGGCGAATCGCGCGCATCGCGGAGAGACATCGAGTACGCGTCCGCGAACTGAGCTTCCCGGAGAATCAGCCGGTGGACGTCGCTGCCGTGCGCGCGGAGATGGAACGTGAACGCCACACGCACGTGGCTGTTGTTCACTGCGAGACAACCACAGGCATGGTGAACCCCGTGGAGACCATCGGAGCGGCGGTTCGCGACGCCGGCTGCAACTACATTGTCGACGCCATGAGCAGTCTGGGCGGTATCCCACTGGATGCGCCCGCGGCCGGCATCGACTTCCTCGTTTCTTCGGCGAACAAATGCGTCGAGGGCGTCCCCGGCTTTGCGTTCGTCATCGCGCGTCGCCCGGCTCTGGAACAGTGTCGCGGCCGTGCTCGCACGCTCAGTCTCGACCTGTATGACCAGTGGGCCGGCCTGGAAAAGGACGGCCAGTTCCGTTTCACTCCGCCAACGCATGCCCTGCTGGCTTTCCGCCAGGCACTTGACGAACTGGCGGCCGAAGGCGGCGTTGAGGGACGAGCCGAGCGCTACCGGCGCAATGCTCGCGCGTTAGTCGCCGACATGCGCGAGCTGGGGTTTGAAACGTACCTTGCCGACGAACATCTGTCGTGGATCATCACCACGTTCCGCTATCCGCGGAATCCCGCCTTTGTGTTCGAGCAGTTCTACACGTACCTTGCCGAGCGCGGATTCGTGATTTATCCGGGCAAGCTGACCCACGAAGACTGTTTTCGCATCGGTACCATCGGCAGCCTGGCAACCACCGACGTGAATGGGCTGGTGGAATCGATAAAAAATGCACTCGATCGAATGAACGTGACACAGACCTGAAGTGCCGTTGGCAATCGCGCAGGTATTCCAGCTCCGGCGCTCTTGCCGTGATTGAGGACGCGGCGGTCCAAACCCCCGCGTCCGCCCTGCCGCAAAGACCGAATCGGCAGGGTCGGCGCAAGCCAGATCTCCGCACAGGAGTCCGCGCTCGCGAAATGGGTAGATCCCGGGGCATATCGGCGTCTGGTACGCTGACCTGATATTGCCGTCAAGTCTCCAGGTGCCCCGCGCGCGAGCTTCGAAACGAGAACCGTGCGGTGGAGGGATTCTCCAATGATCCTGCTTCTTCGCAAGCCAGGCCGGTACGCTGTGATGGCTGGCCTCCTCTTGTTGCCGACCTGCGGAGCCGCGAACAGGCCAGCCGCGTCAGCTCGATCCGATGGCGACAATGCCACCATTGTGAAGGCTCCGGCCGGAACGCTCGCGGGGAAGATCGAAGGCCCGCTTCGTGTTTTCAAAGGCATTCCTTATGCGTTGCCGCCGGTGGGCGCCGCGCGGTGGAGGCCTCCCAGTCCAATGCCGCAGTGGGCCGGGGTTCGAAAAGCAACGGAGTTCCAGACGGCATGTCTGCAACCCCAGAGCAAACTCTCGAATGTGTACACCGCCGACCCGTTACCGGCGAGCGAGGATTGCCTGACGCTCAACATCTGGACCCCCGCCAGAGTGCACAGCGCGCCGGTCTTCTTCTGGATTCATGGCGGCGCTCTAACGGGGGGATCCAGCCGGGAGCAGGTCTACGACGGCGCACGGCTGGCCGGCCGCGGTATGGTCGTCGTTTCGATCAACTATCGGCTGGGCGTCCTCGGCTGGCTGGCGCATCCCGAACTCAGCGCTGAGTCGCCGGATGGAGTGTCGGGCAACTACGGGCTCCTGGATCAGATTGAGGCGCTTCGCTGGGTGCGGCGCAACATTCACGCCTTTGGCGGGAATCCGGCGAACGTGACCGTGGCGGGCGAGTCTGCAGGCGCACTGAGCGTGATGTACCTCATGGCCGCGCCGGCCGCTCGTGGTCTGTTCTCAAGGGCAATCGCGGAGAGCGCCTACATGATCCCCACCCCCGAGTTGAAACAGCGCCGCTACGGTATGCCGGCTGCCGAGGAGAGCGGCAGGCGGCTGGCTGCCGCTCTGCACAAGGAGAATATCGCTGCACTGCGGGCAATGGATGCGCGCGCACTGGCTAAAGCTGCGCCAGGGACTGGTTACGCGCCATGGGGCACAATCGACGGGCATGTTATGACGCAACAGCTGGTCGAGGTTTTCGATAAGGGAGAGCAGGCGCCTGTGCCGCTGCTCGCCGGCTTCAACAGCGGCGAGATCCGCTCGCTGATGATCCTCGCCCCGCGGCCTCCCGCCAGCGCCGCTGACTACGAAAAGACCATCCGTGAACGATATCTCGACCTCGCCGATGAATTCCTGCGCCTCTATCCCAGCGGCACCATGCAGGAGAGTGTCCTGGCAACCACGAGAGACGCCTTGTACGGCTGGACGGCGGAGCGACTGGTCAGAAAACAAGCCGCACTCGGCGTGCCGTCTTTCCTTTACATCTTCGATCACGGCTATCCGGCGGAGGATGCTGCAGGGTTGCACGCCTTCCACGCCAGCGAATTGCCATATGTGTTCGGCACGTTCGATGGCACGCCGCCGCACTGGCCGAAAGTTCCGGCGACACCCGAAGAGAGGCGCCTCTCCGACGCGATGATCGGGTATTGGAGCTCGTTTGCTCGCAGCGGTCGGCCGCGCGCCGGGAATGAGCCGGATTGGCCGGAGTTCGGGCGGGACCGCGGCTACATGGCATTCGCGGACGCTCCACACCCAGGCAATCGCTTGATGCCAGGAATGTACGAGCTCAATGAGCAGGTGGTGTGCAGATGCCGGGCGAGCGGGGACATCGCCTGGAACTGGAGCACCGGTGTCGCCTCCCCGAAACTCCCGGCCCCGACGATTCAGTGCAAGTAGTCACAGGACCGGATGCGATTCGCCAGTCGTAGAGAGCTTCCGGGCTTCCGCCTGTTTTCGTCTGGTGCTGATGGGCTTCTTCGGCATGCGCTTGGACACTGCCGGAGTGAGATTCCAGCCGCGAGCATCGCCGGAATCCGGATGGGCGCGTCTCAGCGGCCTGCGATAGCGCGCGGCCGCCAGAGGATTGAGATCGAACCAACGGACAACGAAGGCTAGCGCGGTTCGGTGACTGTCAGAATCTGATCTGCCTCGATATTGGTGAGCGTCTGCTTGACGCCGCTGGGCCAGCGGATCTCAATGGTCTTCGCCAGCGTCGCATCGCCCAGGCCGAAGTGAACACGATCGTCGCTTGTTGAAGCAAACCCAACACTGGTGGTGGCGTGGTTGTAAAGCGGCATGCCCGTTTCCCGCGTCACTTTGATCTTCGCGCCGAGTCCCTGGCGGTTGCTGCGCGTGCCCACCAGCTTCAGCATCAGCCAGTGATGGCCGCCCGGCGACCGGTTCATCCAGATCTCCGGCTTGTCGTTGAGGCAGGTGACGACGGCGTCGATGCGTCCGTCGTTGTTGAAGTCGCCGAACGCCACGCCGCGGTGAGCGCGTGGAACCTGGAAATCGGTGCCCTGCGCCGCGCTCAGATCCGCGAACTTCGTGCCTCCCTCGTTGCGCAGCAGCAGATTCGGCAGCTTCGTGGGCAGGTTGTCGATCAGCTCGGCGTTGTCCAGCACTGAGCCCGTGGATGCCAGAAGGTCCTTCCAGCCGTCGTTGTCGAGATCGTACATGCCTGTACCCCACGCGGTCAGCCTCTGGCAAACGCGCGCAATTCCCGACGGAACGGTGATGTCCGCAAAACCCCACGACACATTGCGAAACAGCGGGAAGGTGTCGCCAGGCATCGCCACCAGAAAGATGTCTGGCTTGCCGTCGTTGTCGATATCGCGGAAATCCGCGCCCATACCGGCGATCGACTTCCCGTTTTCGTTATACGCGACGCCCGCAACAATGCCGACCTCCTCGAAGGTGCCATCACGCTTGTTGTGGAACAGGAAATTGCGATAGGTGTCGTTGGAGACGAAGATGTCGGAGAAGCCGTCGCCGTCGTAGTCGGCGAATGCGACGCCCATGCCTTTGCCCACATGCTTTCCGATGCCTGACATCCCGGACACATCCGTAAAGGTGCCGTCGCCATTGTTGCGATACAGCATGTTCGGCTCGCCCGTGTAGACATTGGGCGAGCAGTACGCGCGCACGTTGCCACTGGTGCAGGCTGCCTCATGCCTCGCGTCCCAGCGGATGTAGCTTGTGACGAACAGATCCAGCCGGCCGTCGTTGTCGTAGTCGAACCAGCCCGCGCTGATGGAAAATAACTTGCCTAACGTCGGGTGAATCCCCGCCACGCCGGCTTTTTCGGTGACGTCGGTGAAGGTGCCGTCGCAGTTGTTATGGAAGAGCTGGTTGAAGTTGACGCCAGCCACATAGAGGTCTACGCAGCCGTCGTTGTCGTAGTCCGCGGCAGCCACGCCCATGCCGTAGCCTTTGCCCTTCACCCCGGCCTTCTCTGTTACGTCGGTGAAGGTGCCGTCGCCATTGTTGCGGTAGAGGCGATTCCAGTAGCGTGGATCGGACTTGTCCATCTTCGGCAGCTTCGCACCGTTGACGAAGTAGATGTCGGGCAGGCCGTCGTTGTTGTAGTCGAAGACGGCGACGCCTGCGATCATCGTTTCCGGCTGGTGTTTGGAGGGAGTGGCGCTGTTATCGAAAACGAAATCGATACCGGATCTGACGCTGTCGTTCTCAAGCAGGATCGGCGGCCTTTGCGCGTCGCCCGCCGGCGCCACCACGGCATACAATCCGGCGGCCGTGGCGGAAAGCGCCAGCAGACAAGGATACCAGTGCCGCATCGGGGAAAGTCGCGGCCATTGTAGCACGCAGCTTGTCTATTTTGATTCGTCCCGGATCTCGACGAAATTGACCATCGCCTTGTCCGGCGCGCCGATGAACGACAGGCGCAGCTTTCCGTCAGTGTCCGGGTGCAGTCCGTGGAACGTCTTCACCAGAGCGCGGTTCGAGCCACCCGCCTCACGATAGACGTCGATATCCTTGAGCAGTTGTGTGCCGTTGCAGGAGACGGTGAACGATCGGCTGCCCGCGCCTCCGCCTCCTGGCATGGTGGGTCCGAACCAGGTTTCAGCGAGGCCGAGTTCCACAGAGTAGGTGCCGGGCGTGGCCACCGGCACCAGATAGTCGAAATTCCCAAATCGCTCGCCGCTGAAAAGGTCGGGATCGGGCGTTCCCTTCACCGGGTCGCGCCGCTCCACCAGCGTGCCGCCGCGCGCATAGTGATCGGGCTCCCAGATCTTCCCGGACACGTCGGTGTAGGAATAGTCGCGCGACGTGAAACGAACCGGCATCATCCGGCCGCGAGCACTCGGCGTGATCTCGATCGCGTTTACATAGTCGTACTGGTTGGCCGATTTGAACTGAAGATGCAGATAGCCGTCGGCGGCGGGCGAGATGTCCTTGAAGACACGCACGTCGGGGGTGGGGCCGTTGATTGCGTCCGCGCCGAAATTGAGGAAGAACATCAGATCCCTGCCGTTGATGAACAGCACGATGGCATACCCTTCCGGGCGATCCGCAAAGGTCCAGGGCCGCACGCCCGGTCCGAAGTACAGGCGCATTTCGTACACGCCGCGCTTCAGCGGGACATTGTACGAGAAATTCCCGAACCGATAGTGGCGGAACATGATCGGATCGGAGGTCCGGGCGAGGAACTGCCGGGGGGCCGCCGCCGACTCCCCGCCGGAATA
>Ga0335082_10008128_pt1 | contig 11396 bp, 8 predicted proteins | sample Lox_Sample_41_FD_206718 | JGI IMG/M metagenome (GOLD analysis project Ga0335082, IMG submission 206718) | Soil microbial communities from Loxahatchee National Wildlife Refuge, Florida, United States - Lox_Sample_4.1 | ecosystem: Environmental > Terrestrial > Soil > Wetlands | place: USA: Florida... | reverse complement strand
CCTGTCTCAGATTTACCAGGGAATGCGAGGGATGACCGGCCTGGTTACAGAAACATCATTGCTCGATGCACAGGAAGGAATCCGGTTTCGTGGGTATTCAATTCCTGAGATACAGAAAAAATTACCGAAAGCACCAGGAGGCAGCGAACCATTACCCGAAGGATTATTTCACCTGATGCTGCTTGGAAATTTGCCAACTGAAAAAGATGTTCATGAACTCACGGCTAACTGGCAGCGCAGGAGTCATGTTCCTAATCATGTATTCGCTGCCATTGAAGCGCTTCCTGTTGCAACACATCCCATGACGCAGTTTGTAATTGCGATTATGGCATTGCAGACAGAAAGCCAATTCGCCAAGAAATATGCGGAGGGAATGAGTAAGAAAGATTATTGGGAAGCCATCTTTGATGATTCAATGAACCTGATCGCCCGGCTGCCACGAGTGGCCGCATATATTTATCGCAGGAAATATAAAGACGAAGATCATATTCATCCGAACGGACTTTTGGATTGGGCCGGCAATTTCGCACATATGCTGGGATATGAAGATGAAACTTTTAAAGAGCTGATGCGTTTGTACATGACGATACATGCAGATCATGAAGGAGGTAACGTAAGCGCACATACGACGCATCTGGTGGGATCAGCACTGGCCGATCCGTATTTGTCCTTTGCTGCAGGCATGAACGGGCTGGCGGGACCTTTGCATGGATTAGCTAATCAGGAAGTCATCAAATGGATATTGGAAATGAGAAAAGAATTGAAAAAAGATCTTCCGAGTAAAGATGATATTGTTAAGTATGTCCGGAAAACTTTGAATGATGGAAAAGTTGTGCCGGGATACGGACATGCCGTATTGCGCAAAACAGATCCCAGGTTCACAGCGCAAATGGAATTCGGAAAGAAACATTTGCCTGATGATCCCTTGGTTAAAACTGTTTGGAATATTTATGAGGCAGTACCACCGGTATTGCAATCATTGGGAAAAATTAAAAATCCCTGGCCTAACGTAGATGCACATAGCGGAGCCTTGCTCGTTCATTATGGATTGGTGGAATATGAATTTTATACCGTACTTTTCGGAGTAAGCCGTGCACTCGGAGTCCTGGCAAGTTTATGCTGGGACAGAGTCCTTGGATTCCCGATTGAACGCCCAAAATCGGTAACTACTGAATCTGTAAAATTGTGGCTGGAAGGAAAGGGCGATATATGGGGTGAATGATATTTCCTCAATTTTTTACAAAATCAAACAATACAGTGTTTTGATTTTGTTTGTCAGCTGAATTAAAATATCTGGAATTATACCCGCTTCGCACAAAAAAAATCAGGCTTAAGACTGAATTTATTCCATTCATTGCTTTCATCCGGTTTCATCTGTCGCCTACAATTTATTTTTGAGGAAACTTTGATAGTGGGAAAAAAGATTGGGATTATAGAGTACTCGGATGACTACTATAAAAAGATTATTAATCTTATTCTCCATATTCAGCAGATTGAATTCAATACACCTGTTACACTCGATGAACAACCGGATTTATTGGATATTCCCGGTTTTTATCAGAAAGGAAATGGAAATTTTTGGATTGCTTTAAGAAATAATGAAGTAATCGGAACAATGGCTCTGATGGATATCGGCCAGGGATTCGGAGCATTAAGAAAGATGTTTATCAATGAGCAATTCCGGGGAAAAGGACATCGGATAGCCCAGCGTTTGCTGGAAGTTCTTTGGATCTGGGCAGAACAGAATAAAATGAATGCGATATTTCTTGGTACAGATGAAAAGCTTGTCGCCGCACATCATTTTTATGAAAAAAATGGTTTCGAGCGAATTGAAAAGAATAAATTACCGGAAGGATTTCCTATCACGAAAATTGATAATGTATTTTATGTATACGAGATAGAAGGAGGAGTGATTAGTCGTGAAACGTGATATGTCAAACGTGAAAAATAGTATTCACCTTTCACGTTCGACGTTTCACGATTAGTCACTCAACATTTTTCCAGCGTCTGTAAAATATCATTCAGGATATCATCCCTGTGTTCGAGCCCGACAGAAATTCGTATGAGCCCGGGCGTTATATTCACCGATAATCTTTCTTCTTCAGTGAGCTTTGCATGCGTGGTGCTGGCCGGATGTGAAACGATGGTTCTCGTATCGCCCAGATTTGCAGTCATTGAAAGCATGGATAAATTATCAAGGAATTTACGACCACTTTCCAATCCTCCTTTCAATTCAAAATTAAGAATGCCTCCTCCGTTTTTCATTTGTTTTTTTGCGATAGCATATTGTGGATGACTTGGAAGATAAGGATATTTCAGGCGGGACAATTTTGGATGTTTTTCCAGCGCCTGCGCGAGAAAGAGTGCATTGGAAGAATGACGTTCCATGCGTACATCGAGGGTTTCAAGGCTTCTGCTCAATACCCAGGCATTGAAAGGAGAGAGAGCGGGTCCCGTACTGCGGCAGAATAAATACACTTCATGAATTAATTCTTCCCTGCCAACGATGACTCCACCCAGTACCCGGCCCTGGCCATCGATCCATTTTGTTGCAGAATGGATGACCAGGTCTGCCCCATATGCTATCGGTGTTTGACTGACCGGGGTGGCAAAACAATTATCCACATTTAAAATCAAATCATGCTTACGGCTAAGTGTAGCCGCAAATTCAAGATCGATGATATCAAGACCCGGATTCGTTGGGGTTTCGAGATAGATCATTTTCGTGTTGGGACGAATCGCGGATTCCCAGGTTTCCGGCTTATCGGCAGGCACATAAGTGAATTCAATTCCATATTTCGGCAGGTATTTGGTGATCACACTATGTGTACTTCCGAAAATGGCATTGCAGGAAACCAGGTGGTCTCCTTTTTTCAGAAATGTCATAAAAGAAGCGAATACAGCGCTCATCCCGGAAGCCGTTGCATAGCCGGCTTCTGCTCCTTCCAGCACACAAATCCGGTCTGTAAATTCTTTCACATTGGGATTACTAAAACGGCTGTATATATTGTCATTTGTTTCGTCTGCGAATGCCGCCCGCATCTCCTCAGCATTGTCAAAACAAAAACTGCTTGTGAGAAACAATGGAGATGAATGTTCCATTTCATTGGTGCGGTCGATCTGAGTACGGATGACTTTCGTTATCGGGTGCTGAGACATTTTCTTTATTTTAAAATATTTTTTTGAAGGATATATATTGGGGGATTTGGGATGGGAGATATGGGATAAGAAGGTGTTTCATCACAAATCCCCTATCTCATATCACCCATCAGTATCCGAATCGGCATTCTCAACCTTCACTTCCCATTTTATTTTGCATCTGGCCATGGTCAGCGTGGCAGCAACTGAACAATATTTTTCAATCGAAAGTTCACAGGCTCTCTTAGCTTTTTCAGGATCAATTTTGCCTTTCAGGTGAAAGACGATTTTAATATGCTTCCATAAAGAAGGATCCTTTCCCTGTTCTCTTTCGCCATCAATTGACATGCTGAATTCTTTGACTGTTTGTCTTTGCTTTTTTAGAATGGAAACAACGTCAATTCCGCTGCAACCTCCCAGTCCCATTAATATCATTTGCATGGGACGAACGCCAAAATTTTTACCTCCTGTCTCCGGACTGGTATCTAATTTCACTTTATGCCCATATGCATCGGAAGCTTCAAATCCATAATCAGCATGCTTCCGGATTACGTCTATATGTATCATAAGAAAAAGATTTTTGCAAATGTAATTCATGCAAGCCCTTATTTTGCATCCTTAAATGCAGAATTTGGACGATGGAGCAATTTCATTATAACCAGCCCTTCCGGCTTGAAAACGGCGAAATACTTCCGGGGATAACGGTTGTTTATCATACATATGGCAAATTAAACGCCGATCGGAGCAATACAGTTTGGGTCTGCCATGCATTGACGGCCAATTCCGATGTATCTCGCTGGTGGCCTGGCATGATTGGAGAGAACCATTGTATAAGTCCTGGAAAATATTTTATTGTCTGTGCAAATATTCTGGGTTCCTGTTATGGAAGCACCGGGCCATTGAGCACGGATCCTTTAACAAGGCAGCCATATTACAGCAATTTTCCCATGATCACTATCCGGGATATGGTAAAAGCGCATATCCTTCTACGAAAGCATCTGGGAATCGACCATATCCGCTTACTGGTGGGAGGAAGCATGGGTGGTTATCAGGCCCTCGAATGGTGTGTGATGGAAGAAAATGCTATTGAAAATCTTTTTCTGATTGCTACTTCGGCCACCGAAAGCGCCTGGGGAATAGCTGTGCACACTGCCCAGCGCCTGGCTATTGAAGCGGATGCAAGCTGGAGAGATCCTTCCCCGCTTGCAGGACAAAGAGGATTAAAGGCAGCACGTGCGGTCGGAATTCTAACTTACAGGAATTATGGTATCCTGAAACTAAAACAATCGGATCCGGATACTGAAAAAATTGATGGGTACAGAGCTTCTTCTTATGTCAATTACCAGGGCGATAAACTCGTAAGTCGTTTTAATGCGTATAGTTACTGGCTTCTCACAAAAGCAATGGATAGTCATCATCTGGCAAGGGGACGGGAAGCGGGATTAGAAGAAATACTCCATCATATCAAACAAAAAACTTTAATCATCGGAATCAACAGTGATATTCTTTGTCCGTTGGAAGAACAGAAATTCATGGCCAATCATTTACCAAATGCCAAGCTGGTGGAAATTGATTCTGCGTATGGACATGATGGTTTTATGGTGGAATCAGAGAAAATTTCCCATCATTTACAGAAATGGATTAATGAGTCTTGAGTCTATAGTCGGCAGTCTTTAGCCAGGAAAAACTATTCCGACCATCGACTTCAGACTCCGGACTTACAAGCTTAGTCTTCCCTGATAATAATCCAGGATCTTTGTGCGGAAAATATAATTATATCTTGACAGGGTATAATTGATATTAGCCCTGTCGAAATTATTTTTTGCAATCACGTAATCCACAGAAGTGATAGCTCCGGCATTAAATTTAATTTCAGCAGCGCGGAATGACAATTGATAAGCCGCTACCTGGTCCTGATATGACTTAAACTGGCCGACAGCAGCGATCAGATTTTGATATGCAAGCTCAACATTTTGTTGCACCTGGTTGCGTGTATTATTGGCTATGTTTTGAGAATTCTGCAGATTGATTTTTGCAATTTTTACATTGTTCCTTGCCCTGAAATAATTAATGATTGGAATAGAAAGCTGCAGACCAATCTGAGTATACCTGTTGTTTTTAAACTGATCTCCGAAGGAAATTTTTTCTGAAGAGGCACCGATTTCTGTTGGCGATATCACGTAATTTTTTGAACCCGACTCGAGTATATAACTGTCGGTAGTCTGATCCATAATCGTCCCCGGAACATTGACTTCAGCAGCGCTGGAATAATTGGTTGTGACACTGCCATAAAAAGATAAGGTAGGGTAATAAGCTCCCTTTGCTACCTGCAATGCTTTTTGATAAGATTTGATTCGCAGATCAGCTGACTTTACCAACGGCAGGATTTGAACTGCTGTCTGAAAAATGCTGTCAGAACTTGTTTGCGAAGGGGATACCGTGATATTAAGAGGCACTCTTTCGAAATCAATGTCTCTCACATAAGGAACATTCAGCAATTGAAAAAGACTTACTTTGGACGATTCCAATGCATTTACACTATTTACAATATTCACGAGATCATTTGCATATTGTCCCTGCAGATCATATAATGTTGCCGGCGCAATAGCACCTTCTTTATTTTGTATTTCAAGCCTTACGACCTGTTGTGAATCCACATTAGCCTGAGCACGGCTTATTGCCAGCAAGTCCTGGTTGCTGAGCACCTGCAGATAAGCCAACAAGACACCCAGTGTGATATTGTCTTTCTGTTGTTGCAAATCCATTTTACTGGCATCATAAGCAAATGAATACTGTTTGATGGAATTCTGTGTTTGAAGTCCGCTGAAAATTAAAAGGTTTGTATTCAGTCCATAATTACCGGTGTTGATCTGTTGATCAATATACTGGTTGGTATATGGGTTAATGCTTCTACCGAAATTGATACCATAACTGCCCTGCCCATTCAGTGTCGGAAGCAGATAGTCTTTTGCCTGTTTCCAGTTCACCCTGCTGGTCTCCATTTGAGTCTGATTCTGCTGAATCTGTAAATTATTTTTGATTGCGATGTCCACACACTGCTTCAGGTTCACGATTTTGCCAATAGCATCCTGCGCCTCACTATGATTAAATAAAACTAATGCAATGATACAGAGCCCTAAAACTTTTTGTTTCTGCATATGATCTGATTAAAGTTTGATATCACCCAAAAAATTCATTAATGAAAGATTCAGGATTCATTTATTTTTTCTATTCTTCCGTCAAGCAGGTGAATGATGTGTGAACCATAAGCTGCATTTTTTTCTGAATGTGTCACCTGCAGAATCGTTACGCCATCTTCTTTATTCAGTTTTTTAAACAATTCCATAATTTCTTCACCTTGTTTGGAATTGAGATTGCCGGTTGGTTCATCTGCAAGGATGAGTTTTGGTTTAGCCACAAGCGCTCTTGCGATACCAACCAGTTGTTGTTGTCCACCGGATAGCTGTGTGGGGAAAAGATCTTTTTTGCCAACGATCTGGAAACGATCAATAATATCTGCAACGATTGCTTTTCTTTCGGATGTTTTTACGTCCTGATAAATCAAAGGGGTCTCAATATTTTCATATACTGTCAGTTCATCAATCAGGTGATAAGCCTGGAACACAAAACCAATATGGGTCTTGTATAGTTGAGACCGCTGCTTCTCCCTTAATTTATATACATCATAATCCATGAACCGATAAGAACCCTCAGATGGCTCATCGAGCATACCAATTATATTTAATAATGTGGATTTGCCGGATCCCGAAGGACCCATAATGGACATAAATTCTCCTTCCTTCACTGTCAGGTTAATATCTTTTAAAATAAAATTCCTTGTTGCCCCGATATTGATCCATTTCGAAATGTGTTGTAGTTCTATCATGATTTGGTTTTGAAGTTTCCTTTTTTTGACTTTTCCAAAGTTTTAAACTTTGGAAAAGCTACCCTTGTAAGGTCAATTATTCAAAATTTGTGTTGCATAGACCCGGCAAATTTATGTCCTTATGGCCATTGCCAGTTTACCTATTCCATGCCGGAATACGATCTAAGTGATTTACAAGGAACTAAATACCAGGAATATACGAACCAGTTCGTTTTTGATACAGGGGCTGTCCGGTTTTGATACAGTTTATTTTCCCTCCTTTCGTAACTCTGATTTTAAACAAATCCTAAGACGTGTACGAGAAGAAATTGTTACGGGAGAAGGAATCGATAAACCAAATAAATATCTTTTGCGTAATTAGTTATATGAGAAATTTATTGTTCTTCCTGATATTCTTTCTATCTGTCGTTGGCAGCCATGCACAAAACAGTTTTAATGACAGTATTGCCGAGTCAAGGAACAGGCTCACCCGAAATGCAATGATAGTGCTGGGTGGATGGGCAGTTGCCAATATTACCTCAGGTTTTATCATTGCAAATAGTACGAATGGGGAAGCAAAATACGTATGGCGAATGAATGCCTATTGGAATTTTATCAACCTGGGTTTGGCGGGATTAGGATATATTGGAGCGCGCAAGCTGATGTCGAGGAAATATCATTATGCAGCTAATTTAGAAGCCCAGCAGGCTATTGAAAAATTATATGTTTTCAACGCAGGGCTCGATCTCGCCTATATTGCCGGCGGTTTTTATTTGAGAGAAAGAGGCAATCGCGAAACAGATCCTGATAAAATAAATCAATTCAAGGGTTATGGCACCAGTATTATTATCCAGGGAGGATTTTTACTGGTGATGGATTGTGTGATGTACACTTTGCATCACAGGAATACAAAACGCATGAATAATAAATTGCAGCAGATTGAAATCAATGCAGGTCCCGGAGGATTGGGATTGAGTTATCGTTTTTAAAGTTGAACCTCCGGGGTTCCGAAGAACCCCGGAGGTTCCGTTTATTTTCCAGTCAGGATTTTTTTACTGGCGATAGATTTATTGCATCATCGGAATACAAGACGTATGAATAATAAATTGCTCGAATTGAAATCAATGAATTCTGGCGAGATTGTGAGTGGCACATCATTTTTAAAGCTCGAACCTCCGGGGTTCCGCGGAACCCCGGAGGTTTTATCATTCCGTTCTCAAACTTTTCACAGGATTTGCAACCGCCGCTTTTAATGCCTGAATACTGACCGTTAGTATTGCAATGATGATCGCCAAAAATCCGGCAACAGCAAAAATCCACCACCGGATATGTATCCGGTATGCAAAGTCTTCCAGCCAGTTATTCATCACAATCCATGCAACGGGAAAAGCTACGATGAATGAAACGAGAACGAGTACAAGAAATTCTTTCGAAAGCAATACCAATAAATTTTGAACGGAAGCTCCCAGCACTTTTCTGATCCCGATTTCCTTGGTGCGCTGTAATACATTATATGCCGACAGGCCCAGCAATCCGAAACAGGCAATGATGATTGCCAATGTGGCAAAAAGGCCGAATACTTCTCCAAACCTTGTATCGGCTTTATATTGTTCATTGAAAGAATCATCCAGGAAAGAATAACTGAAAGGATCATTCGGAAAATATTTATTCCATTTTTGCCGGACCAATTCAATCGTATGACTAATATTAGCTGTAGAAAGTTTCAATGAATAATAACTGTTGATATTAGATCCCAATAACATGATGATCGGGTCGATGGCTTTTTGCAATCCCTGCTGGTGGTAGTTTGCAACCACGCCGATAGTCGTCAAAGTATCACCGCCACGTTTGAGTTTTGAATTGATTGCATCCGCAGGAGTCCGGAACCCTAATAATTTAGCGGCTTCCTCATTGAGCAAAACAGCCTTCTTGTCGGTTCCAAAATCTTTTGAAAAATTTCTCCCCGCAACCAGTTTCATATCAAAGGATGGAATGAAATCGTAGTCCACGCCAAGATGATATAAAGTAACAGCTTCCTTTTTTTCTCTTCCAATCCGGCTTATACCACTGGTCCAGTATATCTCCTGTCCCATTACATTTGTAGAAGCGGTCACATTTTTAATTCCTGCCTGTTGGATCAATTCGTTTTTGAAAGGCTGATAAATACTTTGATATATTGAATCCTGTACGGAACGTGCTCCTTCTAACACCAATGTCTGATCGATATTCGCACCCAATTGCTGCTGGCGCATAAATTGCACCTGCTGAGCGACGATGATCGTTCCTGCAATTAAAATGACTGAAGTTGCAAACTGTCCAATGATCAACCCTTTTCTCAGGAACAATCCTTTGGATGTATTTTTAAATAATCCTTTCAGTACTACTACCGGATGATATCCTGATAAAACAAAAGCTGGATATATTCCCGATATGAGAGTTCCCAGGAGCAACATCGCGGTAAAACCGAACCAATAGTCAGCGGGCATCATCAACCCGCCATGTGGTGCAGATGATCCGACAAGATCATTGAAAGGGGAGACCAGTAATATTGCCGCGAGGACAGCAATCATAAAAGCAAGCAGATTCAATAAAAAACTTTCGGTTAAAAACTGGGCAACAAGATTTCCTTTGACTGCTCCCAATACTTTTCTAACGCCTACTTCCTTCGCTCTCTCTAACGATCTTGCTGTAGCCAGATTGGTATAATTGATCCATGCGATGGCGATGATGAGAAATGCAATAAGGAAAAGAAATGAAACCGATTTTCCATCTCCATTTACTTCTGCCTCCTGGTTGAAATTGGAATATAGGTGGATATCTTTGAGAGGAATCAGGTATAATTCATTTTTGACATGGTTTGTTTTTCTCCATTCGTCATTATTCATATAGCGATCAGAGAATGCGGGCAATTTCGATTCCAGTTTTTTCAAATCCGTTCCCGACCTGAGTTGCAGATAGTCATAAAAATCATACCACCCCCAGGCCGTTTCAGTTGCATTTGAACTATCGCCATGTAATCTTAATTGTTTACCAAGCGTGGAATACGAAACAAGATGATTGATGATCAGGTGCGAGTTGGCGGGATAATCTTCAAATACCCCGGTGATTTCAAAAGTATACTTAGAATTATCCCATTGGTTATTTCTGACTGTCAATCTTTTTCCAACAGGATCCTCATTTCCAAAATATTTTTTTGCTGTGCTTGCCGACAGAATTATTTTATCAGGGCCGTAAAGTGCATCTTTCGGGCTCCCTTTCAACAATTGAATATTGAACATGCTGAATACAGAGGTATCGGCGTAATATCCTTTCGTTTCGTAGAATTTGACCTGTTTTTCATCATTGGACAAAAGCATTTCTGCATCAACCAGCCTGCAATAATTTTCCACTTCGGGAAAATCTTTTTTCATTGTCGGCGCGATAGCAGGATAGACTGTTGCTGACTGCCAGGCCAATCTTCCACTCTGATACTGATCCAATCTAACCCGAACAATCTGTCCTGATTTGTCCTGGAACCTGTCATAGCTTTTTTCGTATGCGACATATTGAAAAATAAGCAGGCAGCAGGTTATCCCGATCGCTAGTCCGAAAATGTGTAACAGCGAATATCCCTTACGTTTAGTAAGATTGCGTAGCGCAATTATTAAGTGATTTTTGAACATAAAGAACCCCCTCCAACTCCCCCTGAAGGGGGAGGGTTTTTAATTGTTAATATTATTTATCACCCCATCCTAAAGGACGGGTCTATTTAGCTACATCAGATTTTCACATTCATTCTGTTCGCAACGACTCAACCGGATTTGACAGCGCCGCTTTGATGGCCTGGAAACTCACAGTCAGAATAGCAATGAAAATCGTTACGATTCCCGCCAACACAAATACCCACCACTGAATATCTATCCTGTATGCAAAATCTTGTAACCATTGATGCATGGCCCACCAGGCTAATGGAAATGCAATGATTGACGCAATCATTACCAGTTTCAAAAAATCTTTTGACAGCAAACCAACTATTCCGAATATAGATGCACCTAAAACTTTCCGTATTCCTATTTCTTTTGTGCGCTGAACTGTGTTATAAGCTGTCAATGCAAATAGCCCGAGGCAAGCCAGTAGAATTGCAATCGCTGAAAAAGCCGTGAACAGCTGGCTGGTTCGCATTTCGACTTTGTACAAGGCATTATAATCTTCATCCAGGAAATGATATTCGAATGGACGATAAGGAACCCGTTCTTTCCATAACGTTTGTAAAAAATTCAAAGTGCCGGGGATATCCTTGCCGGAAATCTTTACAAACATCCTGCTGATCCATTGTGTGTCAAGAAAAATTGCCAGTGGAGTAATGGGTTCGTGTAAAGAAGCAAAATGAAAATCCTTTACAACTCCCTTTATA
>Ga0335082_10008127_pt1 | contig 11396 bp, 9 predicted proteins | sample Lox_Sample_41_FD_206718 | JGI IMG/M metagenome (GOLD analysis project Ga0335082, IMG submission 206718) | Soil microbial communities from Loxahatchee National Wildlife Refuge, Florida, United States - Lox_Sample_4.1 | ecosystem: Environmental > Terrestrial > Soil > Wetlands | place: USA: Florida... | reverse complement strand
AAGGCATCGGGATCGGATACCATAAGCACCTCGTCACACACGGACGGGTCGAAGTTTTTGGGGATGAAACTGGCTCCGATGCCTTCGACCTTGTGCGGACCGGGCTTGCCACCGCCCAACACCGATCCCTGGGTTTCGACCGCGATTGCCAGCACGTGAGGCAGGCGCTCTTTCAGGTAGCGCGCCACCCCGGTAAATGTTCCCGCAGTTCCGGCTCCGATCACGACGGCGTCGATTTCCCCCTGCATCTGGTCGTAGATTTCGCGGCCGGTGGTCTCGTAGTGGTAGTCGGGATTGGCGGGGTTCTCGAACTGGCCGGCCATGAAGGCATTCGGGTCCTTGGAAACAAGTTCCTTCGCCCGGGTGATAGCCCCGAGCATGCCCTCGGCGTCCGGAGTGCGCGTGACCTCGGCGCCAAGGGCCCGCATGATCATGACTTTCTCTTCCGAAAAACGCTCCGGGACGAACAGAGCGACCTTGTATCCGCGGTTGACCCCGATCAGGGCCAGGCCGATACCAGTATTTCCGGCGGTGGCCTCCACAATAGTTCCCCCCGGCTTGAGTGCACCTTGGGCTTCAGCCCTTTCAATGATCCCTATGGCGGCCCGATCCTTCACACTTCCACCCGGATTCAGATACTCCAGCTTGGCGTACACCTCGGCAGCGCCTTCCAGTGCCAGATGTTTCAGCTTGAGAATGGGAGTTTGGCCGACCAGTTGGGTTATGTCGTCGGCCACTTGCGGGTGTACACGCTCAGCGATTTTTTGCACTCTACAGGGTACGGAAGGCGGGGCGGAAGCGTCAATGCCCGAAGGTTCGGCTCAGTTGGAGCCGGGCGCGCGTGATTCGCTTGGTGACTGCTCTTGACCCGGGTAGTAGCCGTTGCGGGTCCGGACTGTGAGTTTCTTGTGTCCTTTGGCGCGGGCCTCGACCCGGATCGTGCGATATCCTCCCGCGCTTTTCGGAGTGGTGGGCTTGTATCCCAGGGTGTATTGGTTGCGAATGTCGTGCGCGATATCACGGCTGATTTCGTCCACTTCGTCGAGGCTGCGGGGCAGAAACGCCAGCCCTCCAGTGCTTCTGGCGATGGTTTCCAGAGCCCTTTTGGCACGACGGGACTTCTCTTCGCCCAGGATGCCGATAGCGTACACCGTTGGCCCGTTTTCTTCCTCTAAGCGGCGCACCGCTGCTTCCAGAGTTTCCTGGCTGGCAGTGTCTTCGCCGTCGGTGACCACAAAGATGACTTTCTTCTGCAGCCGGGCCTGCTGCTTCATATAGTCAGCGGAAGCCACGAGCGCGTCATAGAGGGCGGTCCCGCCGCGAGCTTCCACCTTGTCTAACGCATCGCTCAACTTCTTGATGCTGCTGGTGAAGGGCTGGTCAAGATAGTATTCGTCGTTGAAGTTCACGACAAACACCTGGTCCTGGGGATTGCTGGAACGCACCAGGTTCACCGCAGCCTTGTTCACCTTGTCTCGCTTTTCCCGCATCGAACCGGAATTGTCGATCACGATTCCCATGGCGACGGGGATGTCCTCGTGACGAAATGATGTCAGGGTTTGGAGCTGACCGTTTTCATAGACTGAGAAAGCACCCTTGGCGAGATCCAAGACCATGTGCCCTTGCTCGTCAACCACCGTGGCGTGCACCGCCACTTCTTCTACTTTTTTCTTGAAGACGAAAACGCTGTCGTCCTCGGCGGGTCCCTGTTCTTTGTCCGGATGAGTCTCCCCCTGCGCGGGCGGGGTTGCCTCTTGCGTGCTTGGAGAGGGCGAGGGAGACGAAGGCGGATCCTGCGCCGGCGAAGCCTGAGAAGGGGTTGATCGGCCGGCATGGTTGGCTGGGGAATCTTGCCTGGAGGAAGCCCTGGGTGCCAGAACGAGGAAAGATGAGAGCGCCAGGAGAACCAGGAGACGATTATTCCGAAGGCGCATAGTATCCCGTCTTGGCAAAAACCCGGAGCGGCGGCAGTCCCTTGGGCGGAAGTAGTTTCACCCTTATTTTACGCCATTTGCCGTTGTGCCCCGCGTTGCTGGGACGGTAACCAAGCACGTATTGGTTGCGCAGCTCAATCCCGATCTTGGTAGCCACATCGGCCAGATCATTGGGATTGTCGATCGTAAAAGAGCGTCCACCCGTAAGCTCTGAAATGTCACTCAACAACTCGGGTCCAAGCATTTCTTCGGTAGTTGCCATGTAGTGATCGTAAATCCCGATGGCATAGATCATGACATCGGCTTCCTTGACCACCGATTTAATCTCGCTTTCGGTGTAGCGGCTATGGTTGTCTCCACCATCGGAGATGATCAGGAGGGCCTTCTTTGAGTACTTCGCCTGGCGCATTTTGGTGACGCCCAGATAAATCGCGTCCAGCAGGGCCGTGCGTCCCTTGGGCACGGTGTAGACCAGCTTGCCCTGAATGTCCTCGACGGAAGAGGTGAAATCCGACACTTCTTCCGGTTTGTCGGCGAAGGTGATCATGAAAAATTCGTCTTGCGGATTGGAAGTCTTGAAGAACTCAATAACCGCCTCCCGGGCGCGCTCGATCTTGCTGTTCATGCTGCCGCTCATGTCGAAGATCACACCGATGGAGACGGGCGCATCCTCGCTGGAGAAAGTCCGGAGTTCTTGCGGAGTCTGGTCCTCATAGATCTGGAAGTTCTCTTTATCCAAACCGGTGACCAGCCGGTTCAGAGGATCGGTAATCGTCACGGGCACAAGCACCAGACTTACATCGACTTTAAGGGGCTTGGTGTGAGTCTTGAGAGACGGGGTCAGCGCCGTGATCGCCTCCGCCTTGGATGCCTCGACCCGTGGAGTCACGTGCACATCATCAATCGAAACTTGCGCTGCCGCAGAAAAGGGGAAGGAACAGAGCAGAACACAGATCAGAAACCCGAACCAGGCTCGCATGGTTGAAGACATAGTTATCTTGCGAGTTCTGGAGAGGGCCGGTGCCGGGCCGTCTTGAATCCGGGAGTGAAGGGACCCGCGTCCACAATGGCGGGCCATAGGGAGCCTCACTTGCGCTGATGCTACCACAGCTTGGCTGCGGTGTTACCAGCCTTTTTTCGCACCTGAGATGGCCACATTGCGCAAAAGTTTGCCCATCTCAGAGCCAATACAATCTTAGCCATTTCCGGCAGGGACCTTCTGTCAAAGTTCTGTCAAATCTAAGGGCCTAGTCCCGTCATACGTCCCAGGTAGGTGTTCATTCGTTGCTGAAAGCTTGGGGTTTGGCCCCACGGCGCGGCACCCCAGCACTCCCAAGGCTCACTCTAGTAAAATGCGCTTTTCTGATGGCTTACCTTGCGCCTTTCCGTGCTCTGCGGTACGACCCGCTACGGGTTGACGTTGCCCAAGCGGTAACTCAGCCGTATGACAAGATCACCCCAGAGATGCAAGAGAAGTATTACGCGGCCAGCCCGCATAATCTCGTACGTATCATCCTGGGGAAGCGGACAGCGAACGACCAGCCGGAAAACAATCCTTATACCCGGGCGGCTGACTTTTTCCGCGACTGGCGCCGCGAGGGCATCTTCCATCAGGACGCGAAACCCGCTATCTACGCGTACGTTCAGAACTTCACCGCCCCAGGGGGGAAAGCCCCCTTAGAACGGCGCGGTTTCATTGCCCTGGGACGGGTTGAGGATTACTCCGAGCGGGTGGTGTTCCGGCACGAGCAGACCCTAGCCAAGCCCAAGGCAGACCGCCTGCAACTTCTGCGGGCGACGCGGGCTCATTTCGGCCAGCTTTTCATGCTGTACAGCGATCCCGCTGCGGAGATAGAAGCGGTTTTGCCGACGGCCTCGCTGCCCGATATTGACCTCCAGGACGAGTATGGCGTCCGGCATCGGCTCTGGAAGCTTTCCGACCCATCACTGATTGATTTGGTGCGGATCAAGATGCGTAGCCAGAAACTCATCATTGCCGACGGCCACCACCGCTACGAAACGGCTTTGGCCTATCGAAGTGAACGGCGTGAGCAAGACAACTCTGGGTCGGCGCGGGCTGCGAGCGACGCAACCCGGCCAGACTCCTCCGAACTTGCTCCCTACGAGTTGGTAATGATGACTTTCATCAACATGGACACTCCGGGACTGGTGATTCTGCCGACTCATCGCGTGGTGCACAGCCTGCCGTCGTTTTCGGCAGACAAGCTGTACCAGAATGCCCGCCGGTATTTCAGCGTCGAGGAAGTGGACCCCGCCATCGACGGAGTGCGAGCCACCGGCCTTCTCAACGAAGCTGGACACGCGGGCACGGCCTTGCTGGGAGTCACTGCCGACCGCGCGTTCCTGTTCGACACTCCAAAGGCTCTTGGGACCGACCTTTTTGCCGGACTGTCCTTGCGGCAGCAATCGCTCGACGTTGTTCAGTTACATAAGTGCCTGCTGGAGGGCGTGCTGGGGCTTTCCGAAGAATCCATCCGCGAACAGCAAAACCTGAGCTACGTGCGGGATGCCGGTGAGGCCCTGACCCGGGTGCGCGAAGGTGGAGCAAATATAGCTTTTCTTATGAATCCAGTTCGTATGCAGCAGGTGCGTGATATTGCCTTTGCCGGCGAGGTGCTTCCGCAGAAGTCCACCGATTTTTATCCCAAGTTGCTAAGCGGACTGACGATTTATGCTCTTGAGTAGATGGGACAACGGCTGTGAATGACGTGTCCAGGTCGTCATCGCAGATAAGAAGCACCCTGGTGCTGACAGTGGCCGGCCTGCTGCTGATCTCGTGCTCCGCGCTTCTCTTATCAAGTTCGCCCGATGAGCGGCGCCTTGCCGTATACTCCCGGGCCGCGAATTATTCCCTGCGCGTTCTCGAGCGCAACAAACTGGATTACGTCGGGCTCCTCGAGATCCTGGAGCCACTGGGCTCGGTCAATGCCAAAGTCGCGGGAGGGATTTGGCGACTTCGCTACAACAACGTGGACTGCGAGTTTGCCGAAGGCAAGCGCAACGCCCGCATTCACGGTGGCAGCTTCGATCTCGCAGCGAATTTCCTGCTGGAGAATGGCCGTGGCCGGGTGCCCCTGAGCGACCTTGGTCCGCTCCTCTCGCGCATTCTCGGTGGCCCAGTCACACTGAACCAGAGTGCCCGGCGGCTGTATGTCGGCAATGTCGCGATTCACTTCACGGCGCAAGTCAATGGCGCCACGCCCCCCAGCCTGGTCATGAACTTCACCTCGCCGGTGAATCCTACGATTGCCACCGAGCCGGGAAAATTGCGCATGCTGTTTAATCACGATCCGGTCGTCGCACCAGGATCGCCAACCCTGACCTTCAACAGCAAGATCACTCCTTCAGCCACCTTTAGCGAAAACAATGGCGCAGCCGAGATCGTGGTGAGCAGCACGTCGCCGGTGATGGCCAACTTCAGCAATGATGGACGCACCATCACCATCGCCCCGCCGCTTGAGGCCAGGGCCCCAGCGCCAAACCCTCCGGTGGCACTTGGGGGTTCGCCAACCGGCCCGATTAACCCGTTGAATCCTTCCTCTCCCGGAGTCCAGCATTACTTTGCGGTGATCGACGCTGCACACGGAGGTAGCGAGCGCGGAGCAGCCCTCACCGATCAACTGGCAGAAAAGGACGTCACTCTGGCGCTGGCCCGTGTCCTGCGAAGCCAGCTTGAGGCCCGCGGGTTGCCAACACTCCTGCTTCGCGACGGCGATGCGACGCTGACCCTCGATCAGCGCGCTTCCATGACAAACTCTGCCGGTCCGGCCATTTACCTTTGCCTGCACGCGACCTCGCAGGGCAATGGTGTGAACTTGTACACCGCGATGCTCCCTGCCTCCATTGAGAACCATGGCCCTTTTCTTGACTGGAGCGCGGCCCAGACTCCGTACCAGGCGGGCAGTCAGATGGCAGTAGCCAGCCTTGCGGCGGAGCTGCGGAGCAAGCAAATTGGGGTGCGTGGCTTCATTGCACCGTTAAGGCCGCTGAACAACATTGCAACCGTCGCGACCGCTATTGAGGTGGGCCCTCGCGCCGCTGACATCTCGCAACTGAACTCCGCCGAATACCAGCAGCTGGTCATGGGTGCGGTGGCTGCGGGGGTGGCGGACGTGCACGACAAACTGGTGGCCAAGCAATGATCCCCCGCCACCTCATCATCGGAGCGGCTGTCATGCTGGCCATCGCCTTGGCCATGGGTTTGTATGTGTGGCGGGTGCGAGGGCAGGCGCACGGCTTCGAGAACCCTCCGGCGAATGCCCAACCGGTAGGGCCTCCCGCCTCTGGGCCAACCGAGCAGGTCACACTGTACGTTGCCTATGACGATCCGGGAGCGCTGCGCCCGCGCACAGCCAGCATCCCGTTGCCCGCTGGACGCCAGCAAAGGGCACAGGAGTTGCTGCGCGCTCTGCTCACGATTTATCTCGACAAGTCTTCTCCCCACCCGCTTCCGGCAGGCTCCGAGATTCGCGACGTTTACCTGGTCGATCCCGGGCTGGCCGTGATCGACCTGAATGCCGCGTTTGCCGACGGTCATCGTTCGGGAGTGCTGGTGGAGGAGTTAACTCTCGCATCCCTGGTCGAGACAGTCGCGGCCAATGTCCCCGGCGTTACGAGGGTGAAGGTTCTTGTGGACGGCCATCAACGCGACACCCTAGCCGGGCACGTGGACCTGACCAACTTCTTCGACATGGCTTCGGTGAACCAATTGGTAGCACAGCTTCAGGGCCCGGGCTAACAGCGCCTCCTACCACAATCATTTACAATCGCGGCCTATGGTTTACCGTTCGGATAACCGCGCCCCAGACCAGCTGCGGCCGGTCAACATCGTGGCCGATTTCATTCACACCGCCGAGGGCTCGGTGTTGATTGAGGTCGGCAACACGCGCGTGATCTGCACTGCTTCAATTGAAGAAACTGTCCCGCAGTTCATGCGCAATACCGGCAAGGGCTGGATCACGGCGGAATACAGCATGCTGCCGAGATCGACCCTAACCCGTACCCCTCGAGAGGTAAGCAAGGGCCGGCCCAGCGGACGGACGCATGAAATTCAACGGCTGATCGGACGCTCGCTGCGCGCCGTCACCGACCTCGAGCGACTGGGCGAACGCACGATCTGGATTGACTGCGACACGATCCAGGCAGACGGCGGCACGCGTACGGCTTCGATCACGGGGGCCTTTGTCGCGCTGGGTCTCGCGTTGGAAAAGCTGGTAGAGGCGGGAACGCTGACGTCGGTTCCGCTGCGGGACTTTATCGCTGCAGTGAGTGTAGGGATCGTCGACGGCGAGATCTTGCTCGACCTCTCGTACGAAGAAGACTCCCGCGCCGATGTTGACATGAATTTCGTGATGACAGCCGGCCACAAGCTGGTCGAGGTGCAGGCCACGGCGGAGCACCAGGTATTCGACGAACCGCAACTGCAGAAGATGTTGGCGCTGGCCAAGCAGGGTGTGCAGTCGCTTATCGCGAAACAGCAGGCGATCTTGGGAAGGCTGACGCTGCGGCAGTAGACAGACTCCCCTGCCAGACCGACCTTGCGTCTGGTCGAAGCTCACCGCCGCCGTTGGACAAGAAGTATTACAATGTGTGTCGCCCTTAAACGCTGTTGCTTGGAATTCAAGACGCACTCATTGGAGGATTTATGAAACTTACCCCGGGAAAACTGGCTGGGTTGAAGAGAGTCTCGAATGACCGTGGCGTCATCGCTGCTGCGGCCATGGACCAACGTGGATCGCTGCAGAAATCATTGGCAAAGGAAAAAGGTAGCGAAGTCAACGACGCCATGATGGAAGAGTTCAAGTCGCTGGTCACCGAAGTTCTCACGCCGCACGCCAGCGCCATCCTGCTCGATCCCGAGTGGGGACTCCCTGCTTCCAAGCGCCGCGCCAAGAACGCGGGCCTGCTGCTCGCGTATGAGAAGACCGGCTACGACAAAACCGGTCCCGGCCGCCTGCCCGATCTGCTCGATCTCTGGTCTGCCCGGCGGTTGAAGGAAGCGGGTGCCGACTGCGTAAAGATTCTGCTCTATTACACGCCGTTCGATCCCAAGAAGGTCAATGATCAAAAACATGCCTGGGTCGAACGTATCGGAGACGAGTGCCGGGCCAACGATATTCCCTTCTTTCTTGAGTTCGTCGGTTACGAAGAGGGCGCGGACGAAAAGGGCCTGGAGTACGCCAAGAAGAAGCCTCAGATCGTGATGGAGAGCATGAAGGAATTCACCAAGGACCGCTATGGCGTGGATGTGCTGAAGGTCGAGGTTCCGGTCAACATGAAGTTCGTCGAAGGCTGCAAGGTTTACGGCGGCCAGAAGGCCTACAGCAAGCAGGAAGCTATGGACTGGTTCCGCAAGGCGGCCACGGTTTCGAGCAAGCCCTTCATCTATCTTTCAGCCGGCGTGAGCAATGCCGAGTTCACCGAATCGTTGGAGATGGCAGCCGAAGCCGCTGTGAAGTTCAACGGCGTGCTTTGCGGACGCGCCACCTGGAAAGAAGGCATTCCCGTCTACGCTAAGCAGGGGGCCGATGCCTTCCGCAAGTGGCTGCAAAGCGAAGGCGTCAAGAATATTAACAACGTCAACGACCGTCTGAAAGCTGCCAGTTCGTGGCACTCGATCTACGAGGCCGAACCGGAGATGGCGGGCGCGCGACGGTAGCCGGAATTGTTAGCAAGAGAGAGCGGGCCGACTGGCCCGCCTTTTTTCGTCTGGTGCTCTTAATCCCTTCTACAATTGTCATCCTGAGGGCGCTTAAGCTCCCCGAAGGATCTCTGCATTCTTAATCCAATGAATAGATCCTTCGTGGCCTGAAGGCCACTCAGGATGACAACTTCTATGGAAACCTCTTCGCGAACCGCCCTCATCACCGGCGCCTCCGGCGGCATCGGATACGAATTGGCGAAGCTGTTCGCCAAGGACCGTCACGATCTCGTTCTAGTTGCACGCAGCGCCGCTAAACTCGCGCGTTTTGCTGACGAGTTGCAACGGCAATTTGGTATCACGGCGAAAGCTGTACCGCTGGATCTGACGGCGGGACCTGCACCTCAGTTTCTCTATGACCAGTTGCAACGCGAAGGGATCGCCGTCGATCTTCTGGTCAACAACGCCGGCTATGGCGTGTTTGGAGAGTTTGCACAAGTTCCGCTCGAAGAAAACCTCGGTCAAATCCAGCTCAACATCACCGCGCTGACCCAGCTGAGCAAACTGTTCTTGGCTCCCATGCTGGAGCGACGATCCGGCAGGATCCTGAACGTGGCGTCCACTGCAGGATTTCAGCCCGGGCCGCTGATGGCTGTCTATTACGCCACGAAAGCGTATGTGATCTCCTTTTCAGAGGCTCTGGCCAACGAACTCAAAGGCACGGGCGTAACTGCCACCTGCCTGTGTCCGGGCGTTACTGACACCGGTTTTCAGGAGCGCGCGGGGACTGCCGACACGCCACTGTTCAAGGTCGCTCGTCCCATGGACGCTAAGACTGTCGCGCGCGATGGCTACCGCGGAATGATGGCAGGCAAGACCCTGGTGATCTCAGGTTTCCGTAACTGGCTCCTGGCCGAGTCGCTACGCGTCAGCCCACGGAAACTGGTGACAACAGTGTCACGGAAGCTGCTGGAGAAGGCGGGGTAGGAATGTTCGTGGAGGACGGACGTCTCGCCCGCCCAAGCCGAGCGTAGCTCGGCAGTCCTGGCAGCTCGGAAAGTGGGCAGGGGGACTGGGTCCGGGCGGCCATGCTCACAAACGCCTCTCGTATTCGTAAAGCGCCATGCCAAAGAAATCTCGAGTGGCGCCTGTCGGCTGAAATCCGTTCTTGCGGTAAAACGCAATCGCCCGCTCCAGAGGCTTTGTCGTATTGAGGGTCACGCGCTCGCATCCCTGGGCACGCAGTTCGTCCTGTACGGCGTCCAGCAAGTTTTGCGCCACGCCGATTCCCCGGCACTCCGGCAGCACCGCCATCCCACGAATGTGCCCGTGTGCGGGGCTTACCAGACGGTAGCCGATCGTGCCGGCGATTTTTCCGTCCGCTTGTTCTGCCACAACGATCGCCATGCTGCGAAAGCGCGTAGCCAACGTCTCCACGGAGAGGACCGTGTCCTGAAATGCCTCTGGAGTATATTGCGTGCGATAGGGCTCGAATGCCGTGCGCAGGCAGTGCAAGATTCCAGGCAGATCGTCCTCTACTGCCTTGCGGATAACGAATTTCGATTCTGGGTTCACCAAGACTTTAGACGGGCTGGGCGTCCGGGCCTCCAATCTCTACGTCTACTCCCATTCAATTGTTCCAGGCGGCTTTGAAGTGATGTCGTACACCACACGGTTGACGCCTTTGACTTCATTCACGATCCGATTGGAGATCGTCTTCAAGAGTTCGTGTGGCAGCGGCGCCCAGTCGGCGGTCATGCCATCCTCGGAGTGCACGGCGCGAATGGCACAAGTGTACGCGTAGGTGCGCTGGTCTCCCATCACGCCGACGGTCTTGACCGGCAACAGGACAGCAAACGATTGCCAGATCTTGGAATACAGTCCCGCTTTTTTGATCTCGCCGACCACGATGTCATCGCACTCGCGCAGAATCTGCAGCCGTTCGGGAGTCACGTCGCCCAAAACCCGCACGGCCAGTCCCGGCCCCGGGAAAGGCTGGCGCTGCAGGATCTCTTCCGGCATGCCGAGGTCGCGGCCGATCTTGCGGACTTCGTCTTTAAAGAGCTCCTTCAGCGGTTCGATCAGCTTCAAATGCATTTTTTCCGGCAGGCCACCGACGTTGTGATGCGACTTGATGACCTGCGACGGCCCGCGCACCGAGCGCGACTCGATGACGTCCGGATAGAGCGTACCCTGCACCAGCCATTCCACTTTGCCTTCTTCCTTCTCGATGCGATGGGCCTCGTCCTCGAATACATGAATAAATTCGTTGCCGATGATCTTACGTTTGGCCTCCGGGTCGGTGACGCCAGACAATTTGCGGAGAAATCGGCTGCTCGCGTCCACCGCGTCCACTTGCAGGCCGAGCTTGTCGCGCAGGTTCTGCTGAACTTTTTCAAATTCGTCTTTGCGCAGCACGCCATTGTTGACGAAGATGCAAGTAAGGCGCGAGGGGCCTTTACCGTTGCGCAGGGCACGGTCCACTAAAGTGGCGGCCACGGATGAATCCACGCCGCCGGAGAGTGCACAGATGGCGCGGCCAGTTCCCACGGTGTGCCGTACGTCGGCAATGGTGGAGTCGATGAAGTGCTGCGCAGTCCATTCCGGCTTCGCGCCACAGATGTCCAGGGCAAAGATCTTCAAAATGTCCGAGCCGTGCTGGGTGTGGTGGACCTCGGGATGGAACTGCACCGCCCACATCCTTCTATCGGTATTCTCAATGGCCGCCACAGCATTCGGAGAACTGGCGGTCAGGCGAAAACCGGAGGGCAATTCGACGGCTTCGTCGCCATGCGACATCC
>Ga0335082_10008126_pt1 | contig 11398 bp, 13 predicted proteins | sample Lox_Sample_41_FD_206718 | JGI IMG/M metagenome (GOLD analysis project Ga0335082, IMG submission 206718) | Soil microbial communities from Loxahatchee National Wildlife Refuge, Florida, United States - Lox_Sample_4.1 | ecosystem: Environmental > Terrestrial > Soil > Wetlands | place: USA... | reverse complement strand
GAGCCGGGGAAGCCCGAGGCCGTCGGGTCGATCGGCGCGGACGGGTTCTACGGCGTGCGCGACGCGATTCACGAGATTGCGAGCGGCGTCCAGGCCGTCGCACGCCCTGGGACGACCATCGCGTTCTTCGACGCCGACCGGTTGCGCGCGCTCTGCTTGCGGAGCCCCGCGCACGTCGTCGCGGTGCTCGAGAGGCTCGGCTGAGCGTGCTCGCGTGCGCCCGGTGGTCACCCGGCTGACCACGCCGAAGATTCGACAGTTCGTACGACCGTCGATCATCCCGTTGCGCTCGAAGGCGGCAACGCGCCTGGCAAACCCGCGAAAACGCACGTGGCACCGACGTTGCGACAGCGGCAGGGCATGATCTCCGCTGCACTTGCCCCCATCGCGGCGCAACTTCCCCCCGACACGAGCGTCCGGCGCATCGCCGCCGTGTGCCGCAGCGCGTTCCTCTTGTTCATGCGCCACTCGGGCAACTGGGGGAAGGGCGAGCTCGCCGATTGGCTGACGAATCACTACGCAAAGGCGACGTGCCTCGACGATGAGCCCGCACCCTCCGAGCGCAGACCGAGCCAGTCGGTGCAACCGGACGCGCTTCAATTCCTCATGCGCAAGGCACGTATCGAGGTCATTCAATGCGTCGAGGAACTGCTCGAGCATTTCGAGGATGCGCCCTTCCTCTCCCGCCTCGCATTTCACGGCTACATCGTGCCGGTTCGCGATGCGGCGGGCGCCGAAGGGTTCGCGCCCACCAAGGCGTGCGCGATGACGTTCGCGGATCGCGTGGTGTCGCTTCTCGCAGCCGACTTTCTGACGTCGCCGCAACAGTACGTTTCGAGTCCGCGCTCCGCTCGCTCGAGGGCGAACACGATCAGCGAGCCACCGCCGACCGGCGTCCGCATCAAGCGACCCCACGGCCTTTGAGGCTCAATCTCGATTGGGACTCGCGTAGCTAGCCGTGCTTGTCCCGCAGGACGCGTGCGGCGGCGCTCATGTTGCGCAGCTTCGCGTACGCCTCGTCGATCGGGATGTCGGCAGCGTTGCCGGGGGCGAAGCCGCAGTCGGGGGCGAGCACGAGGCGTTCCTTGGCGACGTGCTCCATCGCATGCTCGACGCGCTTCACGATCGTCTCGGGCGCGTCGATCACCTCGCCGCGGCAGTCGACGCAGCCCAGGCCGATCGTCGTGCGCTCCGGCAGGTCGCGCAGACACCGGGTGTCGCCGGCGGCCGGGATGGTGAACTCCATCATCAGCTGGTCGACGTCGAGCGCGCGCAGCTGCGGCATGATCGGATCGTAGGATCCCTCGCCGGACCATCCGCGGCGGCCCTTGTTGCGGCGGCAAAGATGCACGGCCTTGTTCACGCCCGACACGCTCTCGAAGACCTGGTTGATGAGTCGCACGCAGTGCATCGCTTCGGCGTCCGGGTCTTCGAACCTGGCGCGCACGGAAGGGTCCACGAAGAGACACAGATGCGGGTCGTCGAGCTGCACGGTGTGCACGCCGGCCCGCGCCAGCGCAGCGACCTGATCGCGCAGGATGGGCACGATGGCGTGGGCGAACTCCTCGCGCGTCGCGTACGCCTTCTTCGACTGAGTCGGGTCCCACATGCGCAGGCTCAGCATGTACGGGCTCGGGAGCGCGACCTTGAGGGCGCGGGTCTTCGAATGCGCGATCGCGAAGCGCGCGTGGTGCACGAGCGGGCTTTCGTCCGCCGTGGCGTACGTCGGCTTCACCTCGTCGACCACCGTGTGCCAGTACTTGCCGTCGCGTCCCTCGCCCGAGAAGCCGCGCGTGAAGCCGCTGGCCACGTCGGTGACGACCGCGACGTACGAGAATCGCCGCCACTCGCCGTCGCTGACGAGGTCTACACCCGCGCCCTCCTGCGCGGCGATGCAGTAGGGGACCGCCTCGTCCAGCACGCGTTCGCGCTCGCGGTCGCTCACGCGGCCCTCGTGGAGGTCGTCGAAGAGGTCCTTCAGAAACTGCGGTCGCGGCATGGAGCCGACCACCGTCGTGGGAAAGAGCGCCGGGAGTGTCATCGCTTCGCTGCCCTCTCGTCCACGTGGAGCTCCGTGCCGGCGACGACCTCCTCCGGCGCGAGATCGCTCCCGTGCACCCTCACGCGGGCGTCCGGCGGCAGGACTTCGACTCGCTGCCGCGGGGCGGCCTCGGCCACCGTGCCGCTCGAGCCCCACCACCGCAATGCAGCGCGGATGAGCGCGTTCTTGTGCCACGTCACGATCAGGATCATCGCCATCCAGCCGAACATGACGAGCGGGATGGCCGAAGGCAGGCCGAGAAACTTGCCGAAGGTCATCGGTACGATGACCCACCCGACCCCCCATAGCGCCCAGAGGAGCTTGCGGATGCTCTTGGCGGCCGCCGCCGCGTCGTCGGGCGAAAGGACGTCGCGTCGCGGGGCGAGAGCGCCAGCGGGCGCCGGAGCAGGCGGATTCTCGAGCGCGTAGGCGAGACTGGGGGCGCGGTCGTCCGGATCGGGCTCCAGCATCCGCTCCAGCGACGCCACGAGCTCCGGGCTCGCCTTGCCCGCGAGAGCGGTGCGGACGTCGACGCGCAGGCCCTTGTGCGGCAGCTTCTCCGGTTCCACGCCGGTCAGCGCGGCCAGTGCCGTGGCGCCGACTGCGTACACGTCCGAAGCCGGGAGCGCGCGGCCCTGCAGCTGCTCGGGCGCCATGTACCCCATCGTTCCGACCACCGTGCTGCCGGTCCCTCTGCGCAACGAATCGCTGACCGCGCCGAAGTCGACCAGCACGTAGCTCCCGTCGCCGCGCCGCACCACGTTCGCCGGCTTCACGTCCCTGTGGATCACCGGCGAGCGCCGACCGTGCAGGTAGGAGAACGCACGATCGGCGCAGGCGAGAAAGCGGCGCACCTCCGCTTCCGGCAGGGGGCCCTCGCGCTTGCGAATGGATTCCAGCGTCTCCCCGACCACGCGCTCCATGACGAGGTAGAGCGACCCGTCCTCCTCGAAGTGCTCGATGTACCGAGCGACGAGGGGGTGATCGAGCGTCGCGAGCACACGCGCCTCCCGCTCTGCGAGCTCGACGTCCTTCCACCTCTTCGCGCCGCGCACGTCGAACCGCTTGATGGCTACGGGACGACCGCTCTCGACCTCGACCGCCGCGTAGGTCGCGCCCTGCGCCCCTTCCCCGAGGAGCTCCTTCACGACGTACCGGCCCCCGCCCAGCCGCGATTCGGGCTGCATCGTCTCAGCTCACCACCTTGGGCTTCTTCATCGGATCGGCTCAGTCGAGCTCGACGCCGGTCGCTTCGAGCTGCAGCTTGGCGACCGGCTTGCCCATCTGCTTCGCGGCCTCCTCGTTGCACTCGCTCTCTTCGTCGGGCGCGCTGGTCAGCGTGCCCTGCACGCGCGCCTTCCGCCCCGATGCGGTCTTCGGCACGAAGAAGCCGTGACCGGCCATCGAGACGTGGGCCTGCGTGACGTCGTCCTTGATCTCCATCCAGCAGCCCATGTGCTGGCACACCGCCGTGACGGTGCCCGTCGTCGTGATCGTCTTGCCGACGAACGACTTCGGCTCCTTCGCGATCGAGGCGAGGGGCACCTCGGCCGCATTCGCGGGAATCGCCTGTCCCAGCGCGTTCTTGGGCGCTGCGGACGGTGCAGCCGGAGCGGAGGTGCCGCTCGGTGGTGTGGGCGAAGAGGGCGTACAAGCGGCGATGGCCGCGAGGAGGACTGCCGCGATGCGCATGAGGGTACTTTAGCCTAGAGCGCATCCGACAACCCTTTCCTGGGGGACGCGCCTTGCTCAAGGGTAGACGCGCCTTGATCGATGGGAGAGGCGCTCGGAGCGCGGGCGACGACGCCTGGGCGAGATTGGACCGGCTCTTCGCCCTGGCAGAGCGCCCGAGATGGTCGGTAGACGCGCTTTGTTCTCGGTGAAACGCGACGGGAAGGTCGGTGGACGCGCTTTGTTCGCAGTGAAACGCGACAGGAAGGTGGGTAGACGCGCTTTGTTCACCGTGAGACTCGACGGGAACGTCGGTAAACGCGCAGTGCGAGGCGGCGGCGCAGACCGAATCGCCCGAAGACGCGCTCCTCTCGACGGTTTTGGCGCATTACGCGGACGAAAAGGCACATTCCCAGCGAGCAGCGCGTCTCCGACAGGCGTACTTGCGACAACGCGAGGCGTCCGGTCGACGGCGGCCACCGAAAATGGCGCAGTCACCTCCGAAAAAGCGACGATGCTCGAGATCCCAGCGCGATTCACAGCCCGTAAAGGCGGTCCGATCACTCACCCGTCGAGTCTTCTCTCCGACAAAGCGCGATTCGTCACCCAACCAGCGCCATTCCCTGCTCGACGAGGTCGTCTTCCGGCCCAACCACGCCGTCCGCACGGCCCAACCGCGAGCCTCATCGACTCCAATCGTTCACTCGAAGGTTGTCGGATGCGCTCTAGTGGCTGCGAAGGTCGGCCACCGCCTGGGCGACGGCCTCCTTCATCGACCCGAGGGGACTGTCCGGGCCGAGGTATGCGCCCCAGAAGGCCCGCTCGGCCTTCTCGTGCCGCAGAGACCGCGTGTTCGCGCCGAACGTGAACTCGAGCTGCGCGCCCGGGTGGCTAACGAACACGGCGCGGTCGCCGGAGTTCACCGGTCGATCGATGGCAGAAACGAAGTCGCGAATAGCGGCCTTCTCGCGGTCGCCGGAGCCGAGGAACCTCTCCAGGTTCTTGCTGAAGCCCTCGCGAGCCTTGTCGGCGTCGCCGCCGCGGAGGAACACCATCTCGGCTCGCTTCTCTACCGGCATGGCCACCAGAAAATCGAAGAAATCCTGGTCGTCGGCGAGAGCCTTGGCGAGGTCGCTGCCCTTCATGCCCGCGTAGCGCCGCCCCGGGCCCGAGAAGTAGCGGTCGATCTCGGCTCTTCCTCTTCCGTCCTCGACGCAGAAGTCCATGGCGTAGAGCTTCCAGAGCAGGTACTTGCGCACGCCGGCGCCGAGACAGAGGAACGAACTGGCCCCGGACGCAGGGTGCTTCTCGAACGAAGTCCCGCTCGACGGCTTGACGAACGTGTCGGCATGGGCGACGAGCGGCTGCGCGAGACTGACCGCGACCGCGGCGCTGAACACGAGAAGTTTCATGGCCTCACCTCGCGCGACGTCGTACACCACGACTCGCATGACCCGAGTCACGTTGTGGCTCACCCCAGGTCACGTTCTGGGGGCCCGTGACTTTGGTCATGTTTTGCGGCGCCGAGCTTGACTGGCAAGGACATCACGCGACGATTGCTATACGTAAGCGGACAACGCCATGAGCGCGAAGATTCGAGTCTCCATTTGTGACGATCACCCTCTCTTCCGAGCGGGCGTCGTGGGGCTCCTGCGCGACGAGGCGGACATCGAAGTCGCGTTCGAAGTGGGGCTCGCGAGAGACCTCCTCACCCGCATCGAGTCGGCCACCATCGACGTGCTGCTGCTCGATCTCGAGCTGCCCGACGAGCACGGCCTCGAGGTCGTGCCGCGGGTCGCCCCGCGCTGCCACGTGCTCATGCTCTCCGCGTTCGACGATCCGCGCATGGTTCGCCGCGCGCTGGAGAACGGCGCGGTCGGCTTCGTACGCAAGGACGCGCCGCCGCGCACGCTCCTCAAGGCGATCCGCGACGCTGCCAACGGGCAAACGGTGCTGGCGGCCGATCTCGCGGTGCGCCTGGCAGGTGCCATGCGGCAGACCCCCGACGAGCGGGAGCTGCGCCGCCGCGCGCAGGCGCTCACGGGGCGTCAGCGCGAGGTACTCGCGCTGCTCGTCGAGGGGCGCTCCAACCGCGAGATCGCCCAAGCGCTCTTCGTGAGCGAGGGCACCGTGAAGAATCACGTCACGCAGATCCTCCATGCGCTCGACGTACGCGACCGCACCCGGTTGGCGGTGCTCATCACTCGTCAGGGAGGCGTGCTGCCGTGACACACGCCACCGAAGCGATCTGCGCTGCCATGCTGCTCCTGGGCAGCTTCTTCTCCTTCCCTTGGACGCGGCGGCGCTACATCCATTACTGCTTCGCGTTCGTCGCCTTCGCGGCGTACTTCGCGATGGGGCCGCGGGCTGCCTGGATCGTCGTCGCCGCGGGTGTCGTCGGCGCACTGCTCCAGATCGTGCTCGGCCGCGAGCGGCCGGAGAGGGGAGACAGCGTAGCCTCCCTCCTGGCGGCGACGGCAGCGGCAGGCTTCGGCATGGGCGTGACCCACGCGGCGCGCTGGGCGCTCGGCATGCGCGAGTATCCGCTTTCCTTCGGGCGACCGGGGGACGTCGGCCGCTTCACGCTGTCGCTCGCCATCCTCTACGTGGTCTTCGGCACCACGAAAGAGGCCCTCATCCTCGTGCGTCGTCGGCTGCTGGGCGCCCGCGAGGAGACGCAGCCGGGCACGGAGACCAACACATCGCTCTACACGCTCGGCGGCATCGTCGGTGCGCCCATGCAGTTCGCCGCCTATGCGGTGTACGCCAAGGACGCCATCGTCGCCTGGGCGTGCGTGATGCTGTGGAGCTTGCTCGTCAACGCCGTCATTGCCCGTGAGGTCGCCCGCATGCGGCACGTCGGAGTGCTCATGCGCGAGCTCGGCGCCAAGGAGCGGTTGGCGGCAATCGGTGAGGTGACCGCCCGCATCGTGCACCAGACGCGCCATCAGCTCGGGCTCATCGGCATCACGGTGCACCGCATCGAGCGACGCATTTCGGCCCTGCCCGACGCAGACGCCGCCGTGGTACGGGGCGAGCTGGCCAAGCTGGGCGAGGTGCAGGAGGAGCTGCGTCGCATGCTCGCGCGCGACCTCCGGGGCGATTCGGTCTCCGAGGCGCCACGCCCGTCCGCCCCGGCCGAGAGCGAGTCCTACGCGAGCATCGCGCGCGCGGTTGCGGCCCGCCTGGAGACGCTCGCCGCCTCGCGTGGAGTGAGCGTCGACACCGGGGCGCTCGCGGCAGCCGACGCCTTCGCGCCGCGCGACCCCGAGAATGTCGCGCAGGCGCTCTTCAACGTGATCGAGAACGCGATCGTCGCCGCGCGTCGCGGCGTGCGCGTCGACGCCTCGACGCGAGACGGTGGTCTGGTGCTGTCGGTGGTCGACGACGGTCCGGGCATGCAGCGCGAGGTGCTCGCACGCGCCACGGAGCCGTTCGTCACGACCAAGCCCGACGGAACCGGCATGGGGCTCGCGATTGCGCGCGCCGCGGTCGGCGAGGAGGGCGGGGCGCTCCGGCTGGCGAACGGCCAGAGCGGGGGACTGCGCGTGGAGCTGATCTTTCCCGCGCAACGGCTGGTCGCCACCGCTTGATCGCCGCCGCCGACAATTCGTGACCTTGGTCACGGGCAAAGGTGACGCGCGCCACCTGGGTCTTCGAGAGCCCCGCTGGTACTCGAAGGCACCTCGGAGGGAGTCGTCATGCAGTCAACGATGATGGATTGCGATCTCACGGTTTCGTCGATCGTGCGCCACGGCGCCGGAGTGCACGGAGGCTCGCTCGTCGTCACTGGCGACGTACGCGGGCTCAGGCGCTCGAGCTTCGCCGACGTCGCACTCCGCGCCGAAAGGCTCGCAGCAGCTCTCGCGAGGCTGGGCGTGCGGCCGGGCGACCGCGTGGCGACGCTCTCGTCCAACCACCAGGAGCACCTCGAGGCGTATCTCGCGGTGCCTTCCATGGGGGCCGTGCTCCACACTCTGAACCCGAGACTCTCGGGCGGGCAGCTCGCGTTCGTGATGCAGCACGCGGAGGACAAGATCCTCATCGTCGATGCCGGCTACATGCCCGTCTTCGATTCGGTCGCATCGCTCGTTGATTCGGTCGAGCACGTGCTCGTGGTCGATGCGGACGGCGACGTCGTCCAGTCGATAGACGGGTCGAGCTGGAAGGGCAGCCTCGCTCCCTACGCGCGAGTGGTCGATGCCGAGCGACCGGGCTTCTCGTGGCCGGACGTGGACGAGCGATCGGCCGCGGCCATGTGTTACACGAGCGGCACTACCGGCGATCCGAAGGGAGTCGTCTACAGCCACCGGTCGATCGTGCTTCACACGTACGCCGCGTGCGCGGCTTCGTGCTTCGCCCTCACCGATCACGACCGCGTCTTGCCCATCGTCCCGATGTTCCACGCCAACGCGTGGGGCCTGCCGTACGCGGCCTGGGCATCCGGCAGCAGTCTCGTCATGCCTGGCCGTCGACTCCACGCGGAGGCCATCTGCGATCTGATCGCGCGCGAACGTCCCACGGTGTCCGGCGCCGTGCCGACGGTGTGGAACGACATACTCCGCCACGGCGAGACGCACGCGATCGACCTCAGCTCCTTGCGCCTCGTGATCTGCGGAGGCTCTGCGGTTCCGCGCGTGCTCATGCAGCGATTCCAGCAGGAGTACGGAATCCGCATCATCCAGGCGTGGGGAATGACCGAGACCAGTCCCATCGGTGCGCTGGCTTTCCCGCCGGCGTGCGCCGCCGGAGAAGAGCAGTGGAGGTGGCGCTCCAAGGCAGGGCGTCTCGTGCCCGGCGTGGAAGCGCGCATCGTCGACCAGGACGGCCGTACCGTCCCGCGCGACGGGTTGACCGTCGGCGAGATCGAGGTGCGCGGCCCCTGGATCACCGGTAGTTACTACCGCACGCCGTCTCCCGATCGCTTCCACGACGGATGGCTTCGCACGGGGGACGTCGGCACGCTCGACGGTCACGGCTTTCTCACGATCAGCGATCGGTCGAAGGACGTCATCAAGTCGGGCGGTGAGTGGATCTCTTCGGTGGCGCTTGAGAACGCGATCATGGGCCACCCAGACGTGGCAGAGGTCGCGGTCATCGGCATTCCCGACGCGCGTTGGGAAGAGCGCCCTCTCGCCTGTGTCGTCATGCGCCGAGGCCGCAGCATCGATCTGGACCGGCTCCGTGACTTTCTCGCCAGCCGCGTCGAACGCTGGTGGATCCCCGACTCGTGGGCCTTCATCGAGGGCGTTCCCCGCACGGGCGTCGGGAAGTTCGACAAGAAGGCGCTGCGTGCTGCGTTCGCGAGCGGCGCGATTCGAGTGGAGAAGATCGAGAAGGAGCCGACTCGGGTGCAAGCCAGGCCGTGACGCGTCGGCGCGGGCCTGCCTTGACAGGGGACCGAGGTGTGGGCGCAGCCAGTTCGTCGTCTACCACTTCATGTTCGGACCGGACTGGAAGGCGGGCTGCCCGCATTGCTCCTTCTGGGCCGACAACTTCGACCGCATCATCGTCCACCTGAACCAGCCCGACGTGAGCATGGTCGCCGTTTCGCGGGCTCCGTACGCGAAGCTCGCCGAGTACCAGAAGCGCATGGGGTGGAGCTTCGAGTGGCTCTCGTCCGGCGAGACGAGCTTCCCGTTGGACTTCGGCGCTTCGTTCACGCCCGAGGAGATGGCCGCCAAGCGCGCCGACTTCAACTACGTGCCGCAGGCGGGGCGTAGCGACCGCGAGGGAATCAGCGTCTTCTACCGCGATGCGCGCGGCATCGACATGATGAACACCGCGTACCACTACCTCGACCTCGTTCCGAAGGGCCGCGACGAAGGAGGCCGAGGCCCGTTCTGGGCGAAGCGGCACGACGAGTACCGCTCCTGAGCGGCCGGGTACAATCGACGCATGCGCTGGCTGCTCGCCGCCTTTCCGCTGGGTCTCGTGGTCGTCGTCCTCGCGTGCGGATCGTCGAAGACCACCGGTGGCGCGAGTTCCGACGCGGGCGCCGATTCGTCTCGTGTAGAAGGTGGCGGCGGGCGTGACGCCGGCACGTGCCTGTGGAACGTCGGCAACCGTGAGGTGGCACCAGCGTGCTTTTCGAATGCCGACGCCGGCTTCATCGACGGGGGCCCCACCACCTGCGGCCAGCCGATCGTTCCGCACGACGCGTGTCTCTCCGACACCGACTGCGCCGGCGCCCACGGCGCGATCGGCGTATGCGTGTGCCAGGCGCCGCACGGCCAGGGGTGCGGGGCCGGTGCGGTGACCGGCAACGTGTGCGTCCCCGCCAACTGTCACGTGGACACCGACTGCTCGCCGTGCGCACGCTGCCGCCCCGAGGAGAGCTGCGGCCAGACCACTGGCTACTACTGCGAGTCGCCGGCCGACGAGTGCTCCAGCAGCGCCGACTGCGGCACCGGCTTCTGCACCTTCCAGGGCGACCACTTCGCCTGCCAGAACGACATCGCCTGCGCGGGCTAGGGCGCCGGTGAAGCTGGTCGTCACGCGCGAAGGCGCCGTTCGCTTCGAGGTGCACGCCAAGCCGCGGGCCCGCAGGAGCCGCATCGTGGGCGAGCAGGGTGAGGCGCTCGTCGTGCAGCTCGCGGCTCCGCCGGTCGACGGCGCAGCGAACGCCGAGCTAGTGGAGCTGCTCGCGAGCGTGCTCTCCGTTCCGAAGCGAGACGTGACGCTCGCCCGCGGGGAGTCGGGTCGCGTGAAGCTCGTCGAGGTTCGCGGCCTGACCGCGGACGAAGTGCGAGCTCGCCTGGGCGTCAGAAGTTCTTCGACGTGAGAACGGCCTCGTAGCCGTTGCCTTGCCCGTCTTCGTAGTGCCAGTGCACGGGACCCACGCCGCGGCAGAACACCGTGTACGTGGGGTACGAGACCTGCTCGACGGCGCTCCAGCAGTTCGTGAACGTGCCTGCGGGCACCGTCACGCTGGGCACGGCTTGCCAGGTGAACGAGTCGACTCCGTTGGACCAGGTGTGACCGGCGGCCACGGGCGTATCGAGCGAGAGCACCCAGGTCATCGCGATCCACGTGAACACGCGATCGCCGTCGAGCGAGTAGAAGAAGGAGCCGGCGCTCGGGCAGAACGACTCCACCTGGAAGGCCTGGCGCCCGCCGAGCATCTCCTCGTTCAACACGGTCGCGGCGTGCGAGCCCGCGACGCACGCGGGGTACGTGCCGAGCACCGTCACGTCGTACGTCCACGCGTGGCCGAGCACGACGGGGTCGATGCGGTCGTCGGAGGAGCCGCCATCTTCGCCAGAGCTGGCGTCCATCTCAGGCGCAGCGTCCTGCCCGCCGCCGTCGACCGGGGTGGCCGCGTCGGACTTGCCGTTCGCGCCCGGCGAGCCCGCGTTGGAGCCGCTGCAGCCGGCGACGAGGCCCATGATCAAGAGACCCTTCGAAGAGAGGGAGCGTTCCATCGGGCGCGCCCGTCTGCATGAGCTGCGCCACCCCGTTCCCTGCGCAATCACGTTGCCATGCGGGAAAAGGAGAACTCCGATTCACACGCGCGCTGTGTCCGCGCTTGCCTCTCGTGGTAAGCCGCCTGGCATGGGGATGGGGACGAGCCGCTTGCTCATGGGTTCGGGCGCATCGTTCTGCGCCACGTCGTTCGTGATCGCCGTCGCCGCGTGCGGCGCCAACGGGGCCAGGTCGCCGAACACGCCGACCGACGGGGGCGTG
>Ga0335082_10008125_pt1 | contig 11398 bp, 8 predicted proteins | sample Lox_Sample_41_FD_206718 | JGI IMG/M metagenome (GOLD analysis project Ga0335082, IMG submission 206718) | Soil microbial communities from Loxahatchee National Wildlife Refuge, Florida, United States - Lox_Sample_4.1 | ecosystem: Environmental > Terrestrial > Soil > Wetlands | place: USA: Florida... | reverse complement strand
GCGACGGTAGGAAATGAGAGACTGGTCCGTGTCTGCATAGAATCCCCTTCGGCTTTCCGGTTGAGCCGGAGGTGAAAGCGACATAGGCCAGCGCATCAGGGCCAACCGTCACCCCGGGATTCTCCATCGAATAACCCGCCAATGGATCCTCGCCTACGGCAGTTGGACAATGGGGAAGTTTAAGGTGACAGCACTGTGATAAGGTCGTCAAAGAATGTTCCAGCGTCTCGGGAACCACCCCCGCCTCTTCCATCTGAAGCCACCCCCGAGGCTGCGCTGCGCGGAGATAGTCAATCAGACGTGAAGCTGGATAAGCGGGGTCCAGAATGAGAAAGGCCCCGCCGGCCTTGAGAACCCCGAGCAGAGCCCAAACAAGAGAGGCGCTACGGTGCCCGTAGATGGCAACAATGTCCTGAGATTGGATGCCGCTGGCACGCAGGTAGTTGGCAAGCTGGTTACTGCGGGTATCAAGTCCGGCGTAACTCCAACTGTCGTGTGCGTCCACGACCGCCACGTGTTCCGGCAGTCGGCTCGCCTGGTCGGAGAACAAACTATCAATGGCGCCATACCACGTGGCGTCGAGCGCTGAAGCTGGATTAGGCAAAATGGCTCGACTCGCAGAGGTTACCAAAGAAAAACGAGAGATCCTTTCATCGGGGTTCTCGATAATTTGCGACAGCAGATGCTCGAGCTGGCTCAGCATCGCAACCATCCTAGCATCACCAAAGAGATCCGTATTGTAAACCACTTGAAGCTGGATGCTTCCGTCTTGCTCAGGAGCATAGAGCGTCAAGTCGTACTTCGACATAGCCGGAGGAGGAGGAAGAATTTCTACCTCCAACCCAGCCAGTTCAATGCGTCGGTCCGAAAAGTTGCGCATATTGAAAAGCACCTGGAATAGCGGTGATCGGCTCAGGTCCCGCTTCGGCTGCAGCTCTTCCACCAGCTTCTCAAAGGGCAGATCCTGGTGCGCATAGGCCTCCAAGGCCACCTTCCGCACCCGTCTCATCACCTCCCGAAATGTGGGATCACCCGACAGATCCACGCGCAGCACTAAGGCGTTGACGAAAAACCCGATCAGCCCCTCGGTCTCTGACCGAGTGCGACCGGCAATGGGAGAGCCGACAACAATGTCGTCTTGCCGCGTGTAGCGATGCAGCAGAGTTTGAAAGGCTGCCAGAAGGACCATAAAGAGGGTCATTCCCTCCTGATCGCTCAGAGCCTTGATCTTTCTTGTCAGGGTTTTTGACAGAGCCAGGGATTGCCGCGCGCCAGGAAAGGTCTGAACGGCGGGCCGTGGCCTGTCGGTGGGAAGCTCAAGGACAGGCAAATCCCTGAGCTGCTGCTTCCAGTAGGAGAGCTGGCCTTGTAAAATTTCTCCCTTCAGCCAGTCCGATTGCCAGACGGCATAGTCCGCGTACTGTATGGGCAACTCGGGAAGCGGTGACGGCTTCCGGGTGGCGAAGGCTTCGTAGAGGGCCGAAAGCTCCCGAAAAAAGACTCCCATAGACCAGCCGTCGGAAATAATATGGTGCATCGTCAAGAGCAGCACGTGCTCCTCCCGCCCTAACTGGAGCACACTCCCTCGTACGAGTGGACCTCGGGCTAAGTCGAACGGCCGCTGGGCTTCTTCGGCAGCAAGGCACCGCGCCTTGACCTCCGCCTCGGACTCAGGCAGATCTCGCAGGTCTATCACCTGAAGCGTCAAAGCCAGCTCCGGGGCGATCAGTTGAACCGGTTGCCCTTCTACTGTATCGAAGGTCGTCCGCAGGGCCTCGTGACGGCGCACAATCTCGTTTAGACTCCGCTCTAGCGCAGAGACGTCAAGGGAGCCCGTCAAGCGAAAGCCTCTGGTGATATTGTAGGCCGGGTTAAGAGGCGCCAACTGCTCAAGGAGCCATATTCGTTGTTGGGCAAAAGACATCGGGAAGACAAAAACGTTTTCTCCCGAACCATCGAAAGTGTTTCCGTTGGCTGGTGGGCGGTCGGAAGGAGGGAGGAGTGTCATAGAACTGCGCTTAAGCTTTGGTCGATGAGGGTCGCTTTATACGCTTTGCCTCCCGCGGGATTGGCACTATTGCTGATTCTCGAGTCCCAGCGCCGCCTCTGGTCTTTTCAATGATGCTGGCGATTACCGCGATCGTCGGACTCTCGAACAAAGACTCCAGGGGTACTTCGGTCTGAAAGGTATCGCGCAATCGTGAGATGACCCGCGTGGCCAGCAAGGAGTGTCCCCCTAATTCGAAGAAATTGTCGTGAATGCCCACTTGCTCGAGGTCCAGCACTTCACCCCAGATCTTTGCCAGCTCCTGCTCTGTAGAAGTGTGGGGAGCAACGTAAGATACGTCCAGAAATGGGCGGCCCTTGTTCGGCAATGGCAGCGCTCGGCGATCGATTTTGCCGTTGGGCAACAGGGGAAAGGTTTCCAGGAAAACGAAAGCGGAAGGGATCATGTAATCGGGAAGTGTTTGCGCCAATGCCCGACGAAGTGCGCTTACTGTGGGAGCCACGCCTGGAGCAGGCACGATATAGGCGACCAACCGCTGCTCTCCAGCTTTGTTGGAATGGGCATGGACCACCGAAGCTTGGACCGAGTCGAGTTCTGAAAATGCTGCTTCGATGTCAGACACTTCTACCCGGTAGCCACGAATCTTGATTTGAAAGTCCTTGCGACCCATATGAATCAAGCAGCCATCAGAAAGCATCAAACCCAAATCGCCAGTAAGGTATATTCGTTTGTCCCCATCAGCACCCGGGATAAAGGCGGCCTCCGTAAGGTCAGGCCGTCCCCAGTAGCCGAGAGCCAGGTACTTGCTTTTGACCGCGATCTCTCCTATCTGGCCGGCAGCAACTTCGCGGCCTGCCTCATCCAGCAGGAGAACTTCCTTGTCAGGGACTGCATAGCCGACGGGAATTTTACTGTCGTTGCCGCGCCAGTCATGGCCGATAAAATGGCGTCGAATAGTAAAGGTCTCGGTGGGACCCATGGCGTGTACCAAGACACAATGGGAGGAAAAATGGCGTTGGAAGCGTTGCACATCATCGGTGTTGATGGGTTCCCCGCCGAGCCGCAGTATCCGCAGCGAGGGGAAGGTGGCGTCTTTCGAAAGGGTATCGCAGAAACGACGAAAGGTCGTTGCCAGGGTGTGAATAATGGTAATCCGATGGGCACGGATCCATTCATCCAGCGGTTCGAATCCTTGGATGGTAAGATCGAATGGAAACACGGCAGCGCCGTTCAGCAGGGCCCCATAGATGCCACGGATGGGGTTGGCATAGCTGCAAGAATGCCATAGTGCCAGCCTGTCTTCGGAACCTATCCGCAGGTCGTTGGTATAGTTTCTCGTCTCGACGAGAATGTTGCGCTGGTTATGTAACACCAGCTTGGGACGCCCCGTAGAACCCGACGTATATAGGATGACCGCGGGCATTTCGGGAGAGATCGGCTCATCAAGATTTCCTGTGGCAACGGCGGCATCGATATCTTCACAATTTAAAATCGATTGCCCTCCCTGCGCCAACTGACGCGCTTGGGAGAGATTCTTTGTGTTTGTCAGGAGCAGCTTGGCTTGGGAACATTCCAGGACGTCTGCTGTCCTTGTGGGGGACTCGAGCGGATCCAACGAGATATAGATCTTTCCGGCCTTCAATATCCCCATGATCGCTGCAATCAAGAAGGCTCCATGCTGAAAAAAGAGCGCCACCGGTTCTTCACGTTTTCCCACGTGGGCCAGGACGGCGCGAGCAATACGATTGGCGGCCTGATTGAGCTCTGTGTAGGTGAATTGCCGCTCTGGGGTCATCACCGCAAGACGGTCGGGATATCGAGCGACCTGTTGTTCGAAACGGGCGACAATGGATTGCTCTATCGCTACGTTTTCAAAAGTAATGAACGTGGGTGGCGGATGCACCTCTTGATGCATTTATGACTCCTTTACAGGCTGTTCAAAAAGGCCCACCTGCTTCGTTGCGCTCAATCGCCTCGCTCCAACGTATCAGTAAATACGCTTCCGCTCGGCTCTTTCTCGCGCGCCTCGCATCTGGGCCTTTTTGAACAGCCTGGAATCATAGTTTTTCAACACTCTGTTTAATAATGACCCCAACGAACCCGTGCCGTCCTATCTCCAAGCCGCAAAACGGTGGACCGGCCCAAAGTTAGTATTCTCGGGGATAAGGTATGGTCATGTCAAACCTACAGGTCGCTTCAAGGCAGAGCTGCGATTGACAACCTTCCGTCCTGTAATTTAGAGTTCCGAGGCGATGACCGCTGAGAAGATACGTATCGCCGTCATGGGCGCCGGCGCAGTGGGAGGTTACTTTGGCGCGCGCCTTGCTGCTGCGGGACAAAACGTAGCTTTCATCGCGCGCGGCGGCCACCTAGAATCGATGCGCCGAGGGGGTCTCAGAGTAAAAAGCATTCAGGGAAACCTTTGCATCCGATCTCTCTTTACTTCCAGCTCCGATGAGGTTGGTCCCCGAGATCTCATCCTCCTTTGCGTAAAGTCCTATGATACCGAAGAGGCGGCCAAGAAGCTGGAGCCCATGATGGGTGAGAAAACAGTCGTTCTCTCGCTCCAAAACGGCGTTGACAACCCGGAAAAAATTGCCAAGCTTTGGGGAGTGGACCGGACGCTCGCGGGCGTAGCGGATATTGCCGCTCGCGTCCCTGAACCTGGAATGATAGAGCACAGCGCCTCGGGTCGGATTTTTCTGGGACCACTTCAGGAGTCAGGTCGAGAAACCGCGGGCGACGTTGAGGCCGTCCTGACTGGGGCAAAAATTCCATGTCAGGTGAGCCGTGACATTCAAACGACACTATGGAAAAAGCTGGCGTGGAACGCGCCCTTCTGCGCTCTTTCCTGCCTCCTGCGCATGACCGTTGGAGAAATCGTAGCTGCAGAATCCCTCTGGAGTCTCATCACGAGCTGTATCGAGGAAGTCAGGGACGCGGCCCGGTGCCAGGGTATAGAACTTCCGCCATCGACTGCGGAAGAAACTCTGGGCATCTCGCGTTTCTCGCGTAGCCTAAAAGATGTTAAGCCATCGATGCTTCAGGATCTGGAAGCGGGAAAACCCCTCGAATATGAAGCACTGAACGGAATCATCGTAAAGCTTCTCCACGGGGCCGGAAAGAGAGCGCCAATTAATGAAATTTTCTATACAGCCCTCAAAGACAAAAGATAGGAAAGTGCTTTTGAGCCATGTCGACCTAGGGTCTTAGAGTTGCCATCAAAACGACGGCTAACGGGAGGAAGAAGAAATGCCTTTTTACAAGATCGCAGAGATGCAAAAGAACCGCGCTACGGCAAACCCGCAGCAGTTCGTGCAAACCGCTGTCGGCGAATTCATGAAGGCTGGAATCGTGACCAAGCCGGACGAGGAAGGCCCTCCGCTCCATATGCATCCGAACGAGGAACAGTTCACTCTCGTACTCGAGGGCAAGCTCCACTTCGTGCTCGGCGACGAAGAGCGCATCTGCGAGCCGGGAGATTTGATCCACATTCCTCGCTTCGTCAAACACAGAAGCCGTGCCATCGGCGGCCCAGCGATTTTCTTTATGGTAAAGAGTCCCGCGGGAGACGGCGACTTGGACCAGGACTACAACAAGGCCGAAGGCGGAGAAAAAGCCGAGAAGCTCTTCGAGGAAGCTAAGAGGAAACCTTTGTAACCACCTCACGGTTCACCGGCGAGCGGGGTGGCTCGCCTCTGAGCGTCCGCGCCACCTCTTCGGCTGCTTTGGTCTGGAGCTCGATCACCGACTCGCGGGAATAAAAGGCCAGATGTGGAGTGAGGATGATGTTCGGCGCTTGCCGCAGCGGATGATCCGGCGGCGGTGGCTCAATACTGAGCACGTCGAGGGCAGCGCCCCCCAACCGCCCTTCTTTCAACGCTACAGCGAGAGCCTGCTCGTCCACGATGCCGCCCCGCGAGGTGTTGATCACAAAAGCAGTCGGCTTCATGCACGCCAGCTCGCGCTGACCGATCAAGTTGCGTGTCTCCGGAGAGAGTGGCACATGAATGGAAATCGCGTCGGCCTCAGCCAGTAGCCTCTCCAGGCTAACGGCTTCCGCTCCGTAGCCAACGATGAGCGCGGACTCAATATAAGGATCATATACCAGCACTTTCATTCCCAAAGGCTGCACTTTCGAGGCAAGCGCTTTGGCGATTTTGCCGAAGCCAAGGAGGCCCAATTTTTGGCCGCGCAGCCGCCTAATCTCCGCATGAGGGACGATGTCCCAGCCGCCTGCTTTCACTGCTCCGCCAGCCGCAGTGATGCGCCGCGCGAGCGCCAGCAGAAGCGCCAGCGCGTGATCCGACACCTCGTCCACGCAATAGTCCGGGACATTGGTAACTAAGATCTTAGCGCGAGTCGCTGCCGCAACATCGACGTTGTCCACACCGATGCCGTAACGCGCGATGATCTTGCAACGATTGAGTTTTTCAATCACCCGCTCGGTTAACTTCGCATAGCAGTTCAGAATGGCGTCTGCGTCCTGAGTAAGTGCGATAATTTCTTCTTCCGATTTGCACTGCGCAGGGCGCAGGTCAACCCCGAGAGGCGCCAGCACGCGCTGCTCGGGTTCTAGAGAGGGAAACACATAGTCTGTGATCGCTACAATAGACCTCATCGTAAACTCCTAGGCCGCGAGAGCCTCAGTCAGTAACCTGATCGCGTCCCGTAAGTATGAAGACGGAACGAGGGAAAAAATTCCGTAACGACCTAGTCTAGAGGGAGAAGCATTTATTCATCCTGCATCCCTCAGCCTTCAGCACTCTTACTACGACGGGTGCTAAGCTACTACAGCTGGCAGAGAAGCCGCAATATATTGGGCCTTGGGCCGAACCGACTTCCTTGATCCACGCAGCCGTCTGTCGTAGTGTGCCGCCGTGAACGGACGGTCGCTCGACCGTTCTTAGGAGGAACACAATGGCGAGTCGGAAAATCAATGTTGGGATCATCGGCACGGGATGGATCGGCGAAATTCGGGCGAAGGTGTGCGCTAACCATCCGTTAGTGGAGGACGTGCACGTTGCCGAGATCGATCCAACGAAGCTCGCACGAGTGGGAGAAGAGACCAGGGCCAAGACAGCGACCACAGATTATCGCGAGCTTTTGCGCCGAGATGATATCGACGCGATCTTTGTTTGCAGCACGCCGGAGACCACACACTACCCGATCACTAAGGACTGCCTGCTGGCGCGCAAGCACACGCTGCTGGAGAAGCCCATGGGTCTCGCGCTCAAAGAGGCGGACGAGATGATGGCACTGGCAAAAAAAGAATGCCTAAAATTCACCATCGGCTATACGCAGCGTTTCAACCCCAAGTACGCCTATGTGAAGCAGTGCCTAGTGGACGGAACTCTCGGCCGTCCGGTGACCGCGCTGGTGAGCCGCAACGTGTCCCGCTCTATCGGCAACAAGATCGGCGGACGCATTCGTCTCTCCCCGGCCGTGATGGAGGCAACCCATGACATCGACTTTATCCTATGGTGTCTCGAAGAGACCAAGCCCGTGCGGGTGTATTCCGAAGCAGTCTACCGCATTATGGAGAAAACGCACGGCGTTCCCGATTGCCAGTGGATCATGGTGACTATGGAAGACGGAACTGCTTTCACCATCGGCGCGGGATGGGCATTGCCGCCGGGCTACCCGCACTTCTCAACGACAACCATCGAGTTCGTCGGGACCGAAGGAGCCCTTCTCATTGACGATAGCCACCGCGATATCGTCCTGAACACGATGAAAGGCGGGATGGTCCTTCCGCTCTCGACGATGCCGGGCGAGCAGGTGACACACGTCTACCAGGGACCGATGGAGGCTGAAACCAATCACTTTCTCGAGGCGGTCGCACTTGATCGGTCCGTGCTCGTGACCCCCGAGCAGGCGCGGCAAGTTATGGAAGTAACCTTGGCCGCAGATCTTTCAGCCGAGCACCATCAGCCGGTCCAACTGCCGTTGAAGAATTGAGGATGGAAGATGGAGGATCGAAGATAGCGATCCTCCATCCGCGATTCTCTATCGTTAAGTTCTCACCAATAGCGATGCAATAGCCCACAACTTTTGCTCTGGCTCTACCCGAGTCGGAGCAGCCTCGCGGCATTGCCGCCCAGAATTTTCTCTTGATCATTGTGGCGTAGCTTGAGAGCGCTGACTACTTTAACCGGGCGCTCATAGCCCATATCGAAGCAGTAGTCGCTCCCCATCATCACACGGTCAGCGCCAACGAGATTGATCAAGTAGTGCAGAGACTCTGGAGCGTGACTGATCGTGTCGTAGGTGAAGCGCCTCAGATAGCTCGACGGCGGCTTCTTTAAAGCCTTGCACTCCTGTCGTACCTTCCAACCGTGATTGAGACGGCCGATGAGATAGGGAAGCGCGCCTCCGGCATGCGGCAGGCAGATATTGAGCTGAGGAAATCGATCGAGGAGGCCGCTAAAGATTATGTTGGCGGCAGCGACCGCGGTGTCGAACGGATTTCCCAGGAGATTATGCAAATAGTAGCTGGAGAGTCGCTGTGCTCCGATGACACTGACCGGGTGAAAAAAGATCGGGACTTTCAGGGCTTCAACGCACTCAAAGACCGGCAAGAATGTAGGATCAGTCAACTCTTTCCCTTGAACATTCGTGCCCAAGTAGACGCCGCGACAGCCAAGCTCTGTGACGGCGCGCTCCGCCTCGATAACAGCAGCTTCGGGGTCTTGAAGCGGAAGCATCGCTAGCGCCACGAAGCGATCGGGATGAGTTCGGCTGGCTTCGGCCATCCCGTCGTTCACAGCCGGGCCGATCGCAAACCGAGAGCGCCATCTGCCCAGTAGACCATCGGCGGCATGAGCGAGAGCGCATGAACGGCTATTCGTTGCTTGTCCATCGATTTCAGCCGCAGTTCTAGATTGTAGTAACGCGCCGTGATCGGGCCTATCGCTGCCTGGCCCACGACGATGAATGGTCCGTTCGGACCAGGTCGGAGGCGCACGCCGTAGGGCCCTCCTTCCGCCTCGATGATTCTGAGATATTCCTCAGGTACGAAGTGGGTGTGAACGTCGATGACGGTGGTTTGCCGCGAGCGACGCGCTCGAACAGAAGCTCGGTTTCGTGCGTTTAACGTTCGTCGACGCTGCATGAAATGCTTTTCTTCTTAGTCCGGATTACTCACCGCTGAACATCAGGCTCGGCAGATTTCACCCTTGGCGTCCTTTGCGCCTTTGCGCGAGAATGCTTTTGTCCGATCCATTTTTCATCGCGCCAAGACATCGTGCGAGCTCAGTCAAACGATACAAAGACCGAGAAGAATGCTTTTAATCGATAACGGTTATTTCTTCGATCGGAAACTGCGTCGTGATTTCGGGCCCCTTTTCGGTCACGACCATCATCTCTTCCAGCCTCACTCCCCACTGAAGCGGTTTCCCGTGCTGGGTCTCCAGAGCGAAACTCATTCCCGGTCGGATCTCTACGGGGAAATCGAGAGAGTAAATCCGGGAGATGACTGGAGTATCGTATTGGGCTAAACCGAGACCGTGCCCCCACAGATTCGCCGCGGCCTGATCCTCCTCTTTATATCCCCAAGTCTCCATCGCCGAAGGCCAGACCTCCGCGATCTCCTTGGTCGTGGCTCCCGGTGTAACTTTGTCGATGGCCCGATAGAGCCATTCATAAGCGATGTTGTAATAGTCCTTTTGTTCCTGAGTCGGCTTTTTCCCCACGCAGTAGGTGCGATACATGCAGCTTTTGTAGCCGTTCCAAGTGACTGCCGCCATGTCGATGATCACGAGGTCTCCCGGCTGAATGATGCGGTCTGAGAAGTGCCTCCAGTTGGGCCAACTGTTGGGCCCTGAGGAGACGATGATATCCTCCACGTCTTCAACTCCCGGGATGTTGTACAGGTGATTCATGGCGAAGGCGGTAATCTGATGCTCCTGCATCCCGGGTCTGATGAAATGGGAAATAGCCGTATGGCAGGAATCGCAAATGGCCGCCACGATGCGCATCGCCTCTAGCTCGTCTTCATTTTTGATAGCCCGCGCTTCGACCATGGGCGATGCACCGTCTGTCCAGTTAATTTCTGCCTCCTTGAAGGCGTTGATCATATTGAGATCGACGAAGTCGGCGCCCACGGGGGCTTTCTCGACGTGGTACTTTCTTAGCTCCTCCACAATCGCAGTGGTGAATTTTTTTACCTGTTGCTGGGACGCGCCCCCGACCGCGCCCTTGATCCAAGAGTAGGCGTAACGCACATTGTCGCGGGGTATCCAAGGGCAGTGACGATTGATTTGTATGCCGATGTCACCTTGCTCGAAAAGGACTGGCTCGGCGCCTTCGCACAGCAACGCGTAACGAAGACCGGGCTTCAGCCGGCACCAGCCCGGTGTCACGGTGCTTGAGATGTAGCGAACATTTTCATCGTACATCGCCAATATCGCGCCTAAGCCATATTTTTTCATCGCCTCCCGGGCACGGTTCAAGCGGTACTTTCTTAGCCGCTCCCAATTGATGCGCTGTTGCCAATCGGTGCCGATCAAACCGAAACTCGATGTGCTGCGAGTTACCATAGAACCTCCTCAGTTATAGGAGTAAAGCGATTCACATTTTGTTTGCAGACACCGACACTTAAGTCATCTCAACGATCATTGTCAATCTTCTTTCTCTTCTTGTTCAGACCCGTGCGTGGTACGATTCACACATCCCGGGGAAAGTGTTTCAACATTTCTGCTGAGGCATCGGTAATCTAGCGATGGCCCCAAAAGTTTTTGTCACACAGGCGATCCGAAGCAGTCGTTGTCTCGACTCCAAGAGGTCGCCGAAGTCGAATTGAATCCTGATTCAACTCACATCATCACGAAGCCCGAGCTGATCGCGGCGCTCAAAAAGAATGACTATCTCTTCTGCCTTCTCCATGACCGCGTCGATGCGGAGGTTATCAACACCAATCCCAATCTAAGGCTGATCGCCTCGATGGCGATCACGCCTACCGGTGTTGACGTGGCGGCGGCGACCGCGCGGCGGATTCCTGTGACAACGATCCCGCCTTTCGTTAGTGAAGCCACCGCGGATCTACACTGGGCGCTTCTTCTCGCCGTAGCACGCCGAGTCGTGGAAGGTGATCGCGCTCTTCGCTCCGGCATCTTTCCCGGCGGCCAGTCGATGCACTTTGTCGGCGGTGAAGTTAACGGCAAAACCTTGGGGATCGTCGGTCTCGGCGCCGTCGGGGAGGCCGTGGCGCAACGCGCCAGAGGATTCAGCATGCGGGTGCTCTACACCAAGCGCCGCAGACTCGAAGAGACGCGAGAAACTGCGCTTGGCGCCAAAGGTGGTCTGGCACCGGCGGTGCTGCTCGATCTCCTCAAAAACAGCGCCGCCGCCTCGAAGATGGTGGACGTCCGCGCCCCGCTCATGGTGAGC
>Ga0335082_10008124_pt1 | contig 11399 bp, 7 predicted proteins | sample Lox_Sample_41_FD_206718 | JGI IMG/M metagenome (GOLD analysis project Ga0335082, IMG submission 206718) | Soil microbial communities from Loxahatchee National Wildlife Refuge, Florida, United States - Lox_Sample_4.1 | ecosystem: Environmental > Terrestrial > Soil > Wetlands | place: USA: Florida... | reverse complement strand
CGGCAGAGCTCCTGCGCGAGCTGATAGAACGCACGGTGCCGGACAACGGGTGAAGTTCCAGAGCCCGGCGCCTCGCTCGGGCCGGCGCGTGGCAGCTCGCGCCGCGGCGCCGCGGTCGCCGCCTCGACCGCCTTCGGCGGGGTCGGCGCGCAGCCGTGCACCTCCGCCGTGGTGTGCGGGGCGCCGAGCACCGTGAAGCCGATCGCGTCGCCGGACGCCTGCACGCTCGCGACGCGGCGATCGCCAGCGGTGGCGTATTTTCCGACGTCGCCGAAGACCGCCCGATCGCCGGGGAGCAGCGGGCAGAGCACCCGATACTCCCAATCCTGCCAATCGAGCCGCACCTCCCAGCCACCGTCGCGCTCCAATCGCTCCCACCGTTGGCGCCGCCAATCGTACGCGACCACCGCGCCGGCTGGCTGCACAGCCCCGAGCTCGGCCAGCGCGACGCGCTGCGCGATCGGTGCTCGGCGGTGGCTGGCGTGCAGGGCGACGACGTAGATCCAGCGCCCGGCCGGATGGCTCGAGTAGGTCTCGCCGATCAGCAACCGCTCGTCGAGGTAGGCGGGGAACCGGAAACAGGCGTCGATGGCCGCCAGCGGCGCGTCGGGTTTCACCAGGATGCCGTCCTCGCGGCAGGTGCGCAGCACGAGGGCACGGTCGGCGCGCCCGATCTGATCGCCGATGCCGACCGGTCCGGTGCCGAGCGCGGCGAGCAGCGCCTCGACCTCGGCGTACGGCTCGGCGTCGCGGTCGGAGAGGAAGACGTCCTTGAATGCGTTCAGCCCAAGCGCGCGCGCCAGCGCGTTGGTGTGCAGAAACCACACCCAGTTGAGGCCGTTGTCGAACAGATAGCGGTAATCGCCGCTGGTGCGGATCGAGGTGAGCCGGCGCAGGGTCAGCGTCTGCAGGAAGTCCGCCGGCGTCGCCATGCACCACTGCAGCGTCAGCCCGTGCGCGGCGGCGGCGTGGTCGAGCTGCTCCTGCCAGGCGCGGGCGCGCCCCGGCGCCGCGCGCAGGCCGCGCACGCCGAGGAACGACTCCACCATCCAGTCCTGCTCGTAGGTCACCGCGCCCCAGGCCGCCGCGCTGCCGAGCAGGCGGTCGACCAACGCCCTGTCGCGCGGGTGCGCGCAGTCGCCATCGACCCAGGCCGCGTGCGACGTGGGTGTCCGGTCGGCCGCTTCCGCTACGTCCGGGCCGCCGAAGTAGGGAGATTGGCGCGCAAAGTGCCGGCTATGGAAGACGAGCGGGCGGTGGCGCAGGCGGCGGGACAGATCGGCGAAGCCGTCCGGGAACAGATCCTCGCGCGGCTCCCACCGCAGCATGCCGGTCGGCGGCACGACCGGCGCGCCGTCGTCGCTCACGGGGCGAAGCAGCGCATGGGGATAGAACCACGAGTCGATCTGCAGCATGCCGATCGGGATGCCGCGCGCCTCGCAATCGTCGAGCACACGCTCGAGCGTGGTGAGGTAATCGGCCCCCGGCGCGGTACGGTAGTAGTAGTGGGCGCCGTTGTCGGTCCAGTACGAGAGGCGCGACAGCCCGGGGTCGGCATAACGCGACGGCCGCTCGGTGCCGTGCTGCGCGCGCAGCCAGCCGGTCCACTCCGCCAGCGCGGCGCGCGGACCCGGCGCTGCCCACACTGCGAGCTCGGTGGCGAAGCCCGCCGGCGCCTCGGCGAGATCGCCGTGCCAGCCGCAGCGGATGCCGTTGGCCACCGCGTCGCGGTCCTGCGGCACGGCGATCACCTGCTCGTGAAAGTGGTCGAGCGGGGCCAGCAGCAGGGTGCGTGCATCGGGCGCGATCGACATCAACGGCTGGACGACCGGCGGCCGGTGCGGGGCGAAGCGGAAGCCGGCGGCGTCGGCGTCCCCGAACACCGGCAGCGCGAACTCCGTCCACTGATGGGCGTAGCTCGCCGTGCCCGGCGCGACCCCGCCCGCCAGGCGCGCGGTGGGCGCGAAGTGCGGCCAGGCGACGATCGGTACGGCAAAGCTGCCGCTGCCCGATCCGGAGAGCCCGTCCGGCGCGGTGAGCCGAAAGACGATCAGCGGGCGGTCGCGGTAGGCGCGCGCGACGGTGCGCAGCGGAACGGGAAGAGCCAGCCAGTGCAGCTCGACGGCGCGATACGCCCCCAGCGCGTCGGTGCCCTCGTGCTCGGCGCGGTGCGCCGCGGCGCCGGCGGCGGTGCGGCCGCCATGCACGACGGTCAGGCCGGCCGGGCCGAACCAGTCCGGCTCGCCCCAGGCGACGCGGCACGCGCCGGACGGCTCGACGCGCAGGGCCAGACCGCCGGCGGCCTGCAGCACCTGCGCCTCGCTCGAACGCGGCTCGACGGGTTGATCGGTCACAAATCGGAACCGTCGATCTCGATTGCCCGGAGAGCACCGGGCAGTACCCGCATGGGGAGCCTGGCCACCGACCGCCTCGTGCCGCAACCAGGCGCCGACGCTACGGGCTGGCCCCGCCACTCGTCAACCGCAGCTCGCTGTGCAGCAATTGCGGTCGCCGTGAGCGCTTCCGGAGTGGAGGCGGGCGTCTCGCCCGCCGCGCCGCCGCTGCGGCGCGCAGACGCGCCGCGCGCGTCTCGCGGCCGGGACGGCCGCCCCCACTTCAGGGATCGGACCGGTCTCGACTCAGCGTGCGTCGAGCTGGACCGTTGTTGGTTGTGCGAAATTGCGAAATCGCTGCCACGATCAGCCCGGACGGCCTCGCGGCTACAGTGCGTTCAAGAACGCGACCAGGTCGCTCACCTGTGCGGACGTGAGCCCGATGTCGAATCGGGTGTTGTAGAAGGCGACCACCGCCGTCAGATCGGGTGCGGAGCCGTTGTGGAAGTACGGTGCGCGAGCCGCCAGGCCGCGCAGCATCGGGCCCTTGGTCTTCCCGATGTCCGTCCACTTGCTGCTGAGCATGGCCTTCCAGGGGTCGGCGAGGTCGAAGAGCAGCGGCCCGGTGCTCTGGAACTGCGGCTGGGTCGTCAAAGGCTGCAGGGTCTCGCGGCCATCCCACATGATCGCCGAATTCAGACGAGCGAAACCGATTCGGGTACTATGGCCTCATCCGCGTCCAGCTCGGCATCCTGCCCACGGCGGACTTCTCGCTGGCGGCGACCCATACCTCGTGAGATCGATGGTCATCGCCGAGAGGCGGCCGAGCACGATCCCTTGCGACCCATAGATCCGCAGAGGGGCACTCCGCAACGACTTCTTTGACCCGGCGCGAGTATTTTGACTTGGCGAGCCAGGGTCAGGGTCGATCCCATTCTCACTGGAACCGCGGGGCGGATCTTCTCACAGCATATGACGCAGGATCAGCAGCAAAGTGCCTGCGTAGTGTCAGATCGTCGTGAGCACAATTTACCGATGAGTCTCAGCCATTGCCGCCGCGGTTGAGCAAGGGGTAGGGGCCGCCCATTGCGCGGCCCGTAGGCACGCCGCCCGCGCGCCGGAGCTGACGGGGAAAGCTGCTGTCCTCAACGCATGGGCCGACGCGTGGGCGGCCACGGGCGCGCCAAGGCGCGACGGCGGCATCAGTCGCCGAAGTCGACCGGCAGGCTCTTGATCTGGCCCATGAACCCGCCCGAGCTCCAGCGCACCTGGTTTTCGAGCAGGCGGGCGTTCGCGGGAAGAAACTCGAGGGCGGCGGCCAGCATCAAGCGGAGCTCGGCACGCGCGATGTTGGCCCCGGGACAGTAGTGTGGCCCGTGGCCGAAGCTCAGCGCTTCGCTGGTGTCGCGGCGCAGGTCGAGCGCGTCGGGATCGGCGAAGACGCGCGGATCGCGATTGGCGCCCACCAGGCTGAGGCCGACGAGCTGACCCGTCTTGAACGCTCGCCCGCGGAGCTCGAAGTCCTCGAGGACGTAGCGAGGGAACAGCGTCAGGCCGCTGTCGTAGCGCAACAGCTCGTCCACCGCGCTCTCGAGGAGCGACGGCTCACGGCGCAGCAGCGCCAGCTGATCCGGATGCAGCAGCAGCGCCCGCAGGCCACGCGCGCAGGCGACGCCCGGCGTACCGGTGCCGGGGGCGATCAAGGCGCCAACCGTCCGCACGATGTCGTCATCGCTGGCTTCCATGCCCGTGGTCGATGCCTGCAGCAGGTCGGAGATCATGTCTTCGGCCGGTTGCTGGCGCCGCTCCTCGACCAGGCGCAACATATACTCGACGACCTCCACGGTCGCCGTCTCGGTGTCGGCGCGTTGCTTGTCGGAGCGAAAGGGCCGGATCCCCTTCGCTATGCGGCGAGCGAGCATCTGGAAGCGGATGTCGTCCTCGCCTTTCGGCGGTACGCCCAGGATCCGTCCAATGACGGCGGCTGATACCGGTGACGCGAACTCGCCCATGAGGTCGACCACCCCGCGGCGGCCGTGCAGCGGCGCCGCGAACTGCGCCACGACCTCGCGAATGCGCGCCTCTGTCCGTTCGATCGCGCGTGGGGTGAGCGCCCCCATCACCAGCCGCCGTCCACGCGACAGCGGGTCCGAGGGCGTGGCGCGGAAGGGCATCTCCTCGAGCCAGCGCGCCGCCCCCGGCACGGTGGGAGGCGTGTAGCGCGCATAGGCGCGCGGATCGGGCGTAACCCGCGGATCGGCAAGCAGCAGGCGCACGTCCTCGTGACGGGTCACGAGCCAGGCATCGATGCCGGGGAGCCAGCACACCGGGTCCCGTTCGCGCAGCTGAGCGATCAGCGGCGCCGGATCGCGCGCATCGCCGCCGAGCAGCAGGGCAAGCAGCTGGCTCGGTTCGAGTGCGTCGCCGATACCTGCCGCCTCGGCAAGCGCCTGGGGCATCGCGCCGCTCCGCCCGGCGGGTGGCGCGTCCATCGCCGCATCCGCGGAAGCCGTCTTCGAGCTCATCACCAGTCTCTCGTTGGTCGTATTGGGTCCGGGGCCCGTCAGACGGGCGGGACGCTCACCTGTTCCGTTGCTGTTAGCAGACTCGGCGCGGATACGGGAGTGTGTCTCGCCTACGATCCAACGAATGGAAGGGCGCGCAGCAGTTGGTCGCCCCAGAAGACTCCAAGCACCACCGCACCCACAATACCCGTACCGATGAACAGGAGGGCCACTGGGCGCGTCGATGGCGGCAGGGCGTTTGCGGAGAGTGGTTCAAGCAGTCGCTGGATCCGGGCGCGCAAGCCAGCCACGTCGTCACCGAGCATCGCTACCGGAGCCCGAGGGCCGCAGCGCCGCAACCGAACAGACGCCAGAATCGCCTCAGCCAGGTCGGCACCGTCCGTGCCGCGCGAGCGGGCTTCGTCGTCACGGGCGAATTCCAACGCCTCACGCCACGCCCGCCAGCGCGCGGATCTCCTGCGCAGCGAGCGCTCGCTGCTCGCAAACGCCGTGGACGAGCTTTTGCGCTACGACAGCGCAGTGGCGTTCATTCCCCGGTATGTGCGCGAAAGCTTCGAGCTCCGCGGTCGAACGCTCAAGAGGGGTCAGCTCGTCGCGCTGAGCCTGATCGGCGCCAATCGCGATCCTCGCGTCTTCCCGAACCCAGACGAGTTGGATCTCCGCCGCGACACCAGTGAAGCGTTGAGCTTTGGGCACGGGCCGCACCACTGTCCTGGCACCAACATCGGGCGCGCCGAGCTTCGCCTGATGCTCGACGCGGCTCTCGATTTCGTGCCGGAGTGCGCCCGCCTCCTCGACGATCAGGTCCGCTGGAGCTCATTGGGGTTCGTAGGGCAGATCAAGAGCCTCCCCGTTCACTTTGGTGCCTCTAGACAGAAATGACCAGATCAACCGCACCTGGGGACCGCGGGCAGTGAGTCCTCAGTGCGGAGCGTGCGTCGTCGGGTCATCGCCAGGGGCCGGCAGCGGGGCACGCGAGCGGGCCCCCCAGGGGCACCCGCGACCGGAACCCCCGTTTCACCGCGGCCCCAGAAATAGCGAAACCCCTTGGGGCACAAGGGGTTTGCTGGTATGGGCCGACCGAGACTCGAACTCGGGACCCGCTGATTAAGAGTAGACCACTGGCCGATTCTGACCGGACCCAACCGGCGAAACGCGCGCAAAATCAGGAGCTGGACCCGAGTACAAATCGGGTTCAGGAGCGTTCCCGCGGAGAGAATGGAAACATTCTGGAAACACCGCCGGGGTGCCGCGGCGGTGAGGCATCTGGGCAAGGGAACATCGCCAACGGCACCGCTTCTCCTCGCCAGCGCGTCAGCCACGCTGCCAAGCAGCAGCCGGCTCAGAAACCGAGCAGCGCAGCAAGTGGACGTCGTCGGACAAGCCGCCGACGCGACGACTCCTGACGGCCATCGATGCTGCACGCCGACCTCCCCATCCCCGCCCCTCCCGACGTCACCGCCGGCGGCCCCACGCGTCTCGCGACGCTCCTCCGCGAGGTCGAGCAGACGGTCACGCGCTCCTTCCCCGAGATGCTGCCGTGGCTCAAGGCGACGCTCGCGGTGTCCGCTATTCGCTGCCTGAAGGACAACACGCAGCCCGTGGCACTCATTGCGATCGGCTCCCCGTCGTCGGGAAAGAGCACCCCTCTCGGCTTCCTCGCGCCGGAGAGCGACGCCGACGAGCTGGCCCGATTCTTTCACCACACCGACCACTTCACGGCGGCCTCGTTCGTCTCGCATCAGGCCAGCAAGACCGCGGACCGCCTCGCCGAGGTCGACCTGCTCCCTCGGATCAGGAACAAAACGCTCCTGACGCCGGAGCTGGGGCCGCTCTTCAGGAGCCGCGGGAACGACTTGTCGAAGAGCATGGCGACGCTGGCCGCGGTGCTGGACGGCCGGGGCTACGTGAGTCATTCGGGCGCGCACGGCGAGCGCGGGCATCGCGGAGAGCACAACTTCGGTTGGCTCGGCGCCAGCACCCCGCTCAGCACCACGGCGTTCCGAGAACTGGCGCTGATCGTACCCCGAGCGGCCGCTCAAGGTGCTGCGGCTGATCGCGGTCGGGAGCGCGCTCGCGCACGGCCGGATGGCGGTGGACGACTTCGACGTCGCGCTGGTCGGCCACGTCGCGATGTCCTCGTCCGGGAATAGCTTGCCGCGGATCCTGCGCGGTGTGCTGCTGCGGGGCGGGGCCGTCTCGACGCCGGAGCTGGCGGCCGACAGCGGGCTCACCGATCCGACCGTGCGGCACTACATGCGGCTCCTGGGCGAGCGCGGCGTCGCGGTGCACCGGAAGGCCTCGCCCGAGACCGTGGAGCTGACGGGGCAGTACGAGGCGCTGTATCGGGCGCCGATCGGGCGCCGATCTTGGACAACGGGGTCGGGCGGCCGAGCTGAAAGCAAAGTCAGTCGGAGAGGACGCGATCCTTCCTGGGACGGGTGCGAGCACGCGCTCTCCCCCTGATTTCGGTTTCAGCCAGCTCGGGCACCGAGGTCGGTGCGTCTCGCCACCCTGGTCCGCCGATCACGCTCAGCGCGTCTGGCTGGCGTCACCCTCCGGTCAGCACGGGCTGCCAGCGCGGGAACGCGGGGTACCCGTGACCAGCCAACTCAGACCACCGCGGTGAAGCGGGCGATGTAGACAAACATCACGAGGTAGTGGACGGCGCTGCCGGCGACGACGCAGACGTGGAACGCCTCGTGGTACGAGAACACGCGCGGCCACAGGCGTGGACGCTCGGTGACCAGGAACACCATGCCTACGGAGTAGAGCACGCCCCCGAGCGCCAGCAGCAGCAAGGCGGGCGGCGGGAGGCGCTGCGCCAGGGGCACGAACAGCGGCAGGGCCAGCCAGCCTTGCGCGGTCGCCGTCGCGATCGAGAACGTATCCCCGACGCGCGGCAGGAACGCCTTCTGCAGGATGCCGACGGCGGCGATGCCCCAAGCGATACCCAAGGCTGCACCGCGCAGCCAACCGTCGAGGACGATCCAGGCGATCGGCGTGTACGTGCCGGCGACGAGCACGTAAATCATCGAGTGGTCCAGGCGCTGCATGCGACGCTTCCAGCTCTGACGCCAGGGCACGGAGTGGTAGAGGCTGCTGACGGAATAGAGCCCGACCAGGCTGACGGCAAAGACGAGCAACGCCATCTGATGCGGCCGATCTCCGCTGCGCGCCCAGAGGACCAGTGCCCCGACCGCGGAGGCGGCCGCCGCCGTACCGTGCAGACACCCGCGGACGGGATTCTGCATCTTGCCCAAGGTCAGTCTCTGCGGATCGTGGAGCATGCAGTGAACGTTTCGCGTCCCGTCACACGGAGACGGCGCGCGTGATACGCGGGGCGAGCCGTGTGGCGGATCGGCACCATACCCCGCGGCGCGGTGCGACGCACGCGGACGCTGCCGGCGGCGCAGTCCGCCCGCTCGTGCGTCGGCGCGCGGAGCACATGTCGATCCGCGCTCGTCTTCTCTCAGATCCCTTGGCAGCCGCCGTCGGCCGTGCCGCCGACGCACCGTATCGGTGACGGCACGGCGCAGCCGGTCAGCGCGTTGTTCACGCCCGTGATGAGCTGCGCGATGTCCACCAACTCCAATGAATTGGCGAACGCTGGGCAGGCGGTTTCGGGCTCGACGCCGAGCACGATGTTGACGCCGAGCACCAACTCGTTGATCGCGACCAGGCCGTTCCCGTTGCAGTCGCCCATGCAGGGCTCGGGTGCGGAGGCGTCGGCTTCGTACGCGCCCATCGAGCACACCGTGTGGCCGGTGCCGGGGCGCACGAAGCCGCGTTGGTCACGGTCGTTCACCGGTGCCTCCGCACAGACGAATCCATTGCCCATCCCAATCGCGGGGCTGGCGGCCGTGCAGCCGGCGGGCATGCCCGGTCCCGTGCACAGCGCCACCGTTTGCGTTGGCCCGCCGTTGTTCTGCAGTCCCGCCGGATCGAGCTGGGGGTCCGTGTTGCTCAACGAGCCATTCGCAGCGCTGAAGCCACAGCTCATGCCGTCGTCGAGGTTGTGGCCGTCATCCTCGATGGTCAAGCCGGAGTCGATGGAGCAATTTCCACCTGCGTTGTTGGCGACAATGGTGTTGCGCAAGAGGAATTGAAAGTCGGGGGCCGTGAGTTCGCGCCTGAAGGCCGGGGCCGTGAGTTCGCGCCTGAAGGTCGGCGAATAGTCCGGAATTAGGTGCACTGAAATGCCGCCGCCGATGGGTGCACTATTGTTGATGAAAGTGCTGTTGGTGATGCTCAGTATCCCGACGGCTTCGCTGTCGATGGCACCGCCGTCCTTGGAGGCGCTATTGCCGGTGAAGGTGCTGTTGGCGACGGTCAGCGTCACGACCCCGGGGTAGCCGTCGGCATCGTAGTCTGAGAGCGCCTCGATGCCGCCGCCGCCGAGTGCGCTATTGTCCGAGAAGGTGCTGTTGGCGACGGTGAGCGTGCCGTTCTCGACGAGGATGCCGCCGCCGTAGGGCGCGCTGTTGTCCGAGAAGCTACTGTCGGTAACCGTCAGCGTGCCGCCGCCTGTTGTGATCCCGCTCGCGCTATTGCCGGTAAACGTGCTGTTGGTCACGGTCAACGTCCCGCCGTTGGCGATGCCGAAGCCGCTGTTACCGTTAAACGTGCTGTTGACGATGCTCAGCATCCCGTGACTGTTCACGATGCCGCCGGGGCTATTGCCGGTGAAGGTGCAGTTGGTGACGGTGAGCGTCCCGTTACCGCTGTTGATAGCGCCGGCGCCGTTTGCGATGGTCAGATTCTGCACGGTGAAGTTCACCCCGTATGCGACGACGAACACCTGGGCAACCTCCCCGCCGCTGATGGTGATCAGGCCGCCGCCGTCGATGGTCGTGTCGACGGCAATCGTCTTGGTGCCGGTGCCGGTGCTGATGTCGATCGTTACTGGAGCGGTGCCGCAGCTGAACGTCACCAAGCCGCCACCCGTCAGCGCCGCATCCAAGGCCGCGTCGGTGCAACTGGCGGCGCTACCGGTGCCGACGACGCCGGCAGCGTGCGCGGTCGACGCCGCGCTGGCGACGAAAACAACTGCGCACAGAACGGCGACGCCGCAAGCGACGGACCGGCTGAGAGTGTGAGCGCGTACCTGCATGGGCATGTGTCCTCCCGCGCGTGTGGGCGCGGTGTGGGGGACTCTGCGAAGCCCGGTGGAGGAGTGCGCGCTGGAAGGTGGGGGCCGTCGTGCCCCGCGAGCAAGCTGGGAACGCGATGGAGCGACACGAGCATGGCCTTCTAGTGGGTACCCGAGCCGCCGCATTCGAAGCACGGATCGACGCAGCCGACCAACGAGCTGCTGATCGCCCTCACCAAGCAACTGACGGTCACCTCGCCGCTGCCGTTGCAAAGGAACGCCGCCCCGCACTGCTCGACCGTCGCGCTGCCCAGCGAGATGCTCACCAGCGTCACCAGCTCGTCGATGCTCACCTGGTTGTTGTTGTTGCAGTCGCCCATGCAGACAACCGGACTGACCTCGACCTCATACGCGCCTATGGAGCAGGTTGTGTGGTACGTGCCCGGGCGCACGAGGCCACGCTGATCGAGGTTGTTCACCGGGGCCGCGGCGCAGACCGCTGGGTCACCCCCGTTCATCGCGGGGCTGACCGCGGTGCACCCGGCGGGCAGGTTCCAGCGCGAGCAGAGCGCCACCGTTTGCGTCGGCCCGCCGTTGTCCTTGAGCCCCGCCGGATCGAGCCGCGGGTCTGTGTCGCTCAATGAATCATTCGCCGTGCTGAAGCCGCAGCTCGTACCGTCGTCGAGGTTGTGGCCGCCGTCGGTGATGGTGCCGTCGCAACTTTCCCCGGTCGGGCCACCTGCGACGATACAGTTGCGCAGCAGGACCGATCCGCTCGCCGCGATGCCGGTGCCACCATTTCCCGTGAAGGTGCTGTTGGTGACGGTCAGGGGCCCGCCTACGATGCCACCGTTTTCATTGCCTGAGAATGTGCTGTTGCTGACCGTCAGCGCCCCGTTCGCGGCCGTAGCGATCCCGACCTTGCCGTTCCCTGCGAAGGTGCTGCCGGCAACGGTCAGCGATCCGAACGCCGGGTTGTTGATGCCGCCGTCGGTATTGTCCGTGAAGATGCTGTTGGAGACGCTCAGCGTCCCGCCTTGGATGTAGATGCCCACGGCGTCATTGTCTGTGAACGTGCTGTTGGTGACAGTTACCGATCCGTTCTCCGCGCTCGCCTCCTCGACAGCGGCACGTGCCCGGCTCCCGGTGTCCGTGGTGTTGAAGATGACGGCGCGGAGGGGCCCGCTATTGCCGGTGAAGGTGCTGTTGGTAACGGTCAGCGAGCCACCGTTGGAGATGGAGGCCCCCGTATTGGCTGTGAAGGCGCTGTTGGCAACGACCGTCAGCGACCCGCTGTGGGTCGCGATTCCGGCGTCGCTATTGCCGGTGAAGGTGCTGTCGATGACCGACAGCGTTCCGCCGTTGTCGATGCTGCCGCCATTGCTTGAGAAGGTGCTGTTGACGACGGACAGAGCCCCGCCGTTGGTGATCCCGAACGAGTGGCTGTCG
>Ga0335082_10008123_pt1 | contig 11400 bp, 5 predicted proteins | sample Lox_Sample_41_FD_206718 | JGI IMG/M metagenome (GOLD analysis project Ga0335082, IMG submission 206718) | Soil microbial communities from Loxahatchee National Wildlife Refuge, Florida, United States - Lox_Sample_4.1 | ecosystem: Environmental > Terrestrial > Soil > Wetlands | place: USA: Florida... | reverse complement strand
GCATCAGAACCCGATCCAGGACATGAGAACCGATAAAGCCGGTGGCGCCGGTTAAAAGCACGCGAGGATTATCCCCGCTCCCTCCGCCGGACATCGAAGGTCGATCCGAAGCCTTGCTCGGGGCAGAGGGCTTCTGATCACTGCGTGATTGGTTTTTAGCCTTCATCGTTTCACGATTCGCCATAACTTTACCCCTTTACCCCCGTTGATGCGGCGGGTTCGGAAACCAATTCTTCGGATGGCCGACGGCGTTTTCGGCCCAGCCACACCTCAGCGCCCCCGTCCGGATTCGGGATATATTTCCACCCGGTCGCCGTCTTGACCGCCACCTCCGGACCAAACGGGTTCGCGGTCCCCAGCAGAAATCCATACGGACTGGACAGAAAGGTCCTTGCGCCGTAATTGTAGGGATTGCCCATCCCGTTTCGGGTGACGGGGACCCACTGGATCCCGTCTTCGCTCCGCCAAAGCTCGAACCCACCCCCCATGCGGATGAGGTGATCCGCGCCGAACCCGCGCATCAGGTCTTTGTACAGCCCCTCGACCCGTGTGGCATACGGCAGGAACACGCTCCAATCGAAGGTGGAGAGATAGATCCATCCGTCGTGGACGCCCATCCGCCATTTATAACCGGCGAAGACGTTGTCAAAACCCGGTCCCATTCCGGAGAGGGGATACCGCATGCCTTCCGGTGTTTGACGGGGGGTGCCGACGACCAGGTCCCAGGAGTTGTCCGGATAGATCCGGACCACTTCGCCGGCCGCCGGGCCGATAATGTTCCAACGGTCATACCCGCCGTTTTGTATCCCACTACCGACATAAATGGCGTCTTTGAAGGCGCAAAGGCTCATGGCCATCTCGTTGAGGCTCCCCCGATAGGCGCCGTGCCCGAGGGCTTTCGTCCAACGGCAGGGGGCATCGCCCGTCGCCGGCGTTTTCCAGACCTGATAACCCTCGATATGATTAAAGGTCCCGGCATAGAGATGGTCGTCGAAGACCGCCAGCTCAAAGATCCCGGTGTTGTTCGGATCGCCGAAGCCGGGCTCGCAGGCCAGCTCCCATTCCTTATGGAGCGGGTCTGCGCAGCGAAAGATTTTTGGAGCCTTCGTCGTGTTCCAGGTCTTGCCTTCCCCGGCGGGCGCGGCGTACAAATGGCCGTCGAAGGCCACCAGCGATCGAAACGTGGAAATGTTCGGGTTTCCCAAACCCGGTTCGGAGACCGGATCGAATTTCAAGCCCTCCGACGAGCGCAGGACGCGGGCCCCGGTGCCCCGGGAGACCGAAGATACCGTGCTGACATAGAGGGCGGGCTCCGGATCGGAACGCCCTTGAAACACCACCATGCCGCGGTAGCCGAGGTCCCGCGGAACTTCTTTTCCGTTCCGCCCGATGATGTCCGGTGAAGTGTGCAGGTGTTCAAACCCGCCGCTGGCCGGATCCCACCTCCAGATCTGGGCCCGAAGATCGAGATCCTCGACGCGATCCGGCACGTTTACCGGCCACGGGTCCATCGAGGCGCCGTCCGGCGGCGGAAACAACTTGAGCAGTGCCAAAATATGCCGGGAGGTCCCCATATAAACATGGTCCTTATACCAGGCCATCGAATGGACGTACGAATTCTGCGGATCCCCGAAGCCGTTCACGACGATTCGCATGAAGTCCGTTCTATCCAGACCCGCTGATGACCGTTTGTTGCTGTTCAATTTCGACTCTCCCAATGAACTCCTCCACATGTTTTACAAAACCTTCCGGCTTGAGAACCGGATGAAAATGTCCCGCGTTCGAAATCAGAATCGACCGGCAATGGGGAATGCACTGTTTCAACCCGCGAAGCGTCGGCAGGCAGCTGGAGCGCCGCCCGAAGATCGCAAGGGTCGGCTGTTTGACCCCTCGAATCTGCTCCACCGTCAGTCCGGCCGGGTCCTCGAGGTCCCGGTGGGCCGTGGTGGTTCGCATCAACTGGGACCAACGCTGCATGGCCCGCGAGTTTCCCGTCCGCGCTCCCAAAAACCCCCCCATCCGATCGCCATGGCCCTGTTCCGTAACCGACGGAGATCGCCGCAGATGGGCCAGGTCCTCGAACAGGCTGTAGGCGACCCGCGGCAGGTTCTCCGGCAGCTCGATCCCCGCCCGGCGAAGCCGCGTGTTGAGACGTTTCCAGTGGGCCGTGCCGCGGGGTTGCAGGGGAGGTTGCAAGGCCGGGACCCGGGCATCCGCGAGCGTAAGCGACCGGACGCGTTCGGGATGAAGCACGGTGTAATGCAACGCGACCCCGCCTCCAAAGCTGTGTCCGATAAGGTGCACCCGCTCGTCGCCCAGATGTTCCAGAAGGTGATGCAGGTCGTCCGCCATATCGTGAGTGGTGTAACCGGAAGGCGGACTGCCGCTGTAGCCGTGTCCACGCAGATCGTACACCACGACCCGATAGCGGCGTGCGAGTATCGGCACCACGCTCATGTACCAGAACGCAAGGTTCGAGAACAGTCCATGGATTAAAACAAGGGTCGGACCTTGTCCCGCAGCTTGATAATGAACCGGCAGCCTGTTGATTTCCGTGATCGGCATCGCTCGAACCTTTAAGACTACTCCAAGTATCCCAACGCCTTCAACTGTTCCATGACTTGCGATTTTTGACCCTCATCCATGGAAGCCTTTTCCGGCCCGGCTCCCGACGATCCCGCCGAAACGGTGGGCGGCCCGGTGCGGAGCGGACGGACCTTCAAGAATTCCGACTCGAACGCGTCGAGGGCGGGTTTTCCCTCCAGATCGCTTGGTACGGCCAGTCCCAGGCTGTAAAGGAGTGTGGGCGCGATATTGATGATCGGGAACTCCGACACTTCCCCACCCGCCCGGATGCCCGGACCGCGCCCCATGAAGACCCCGTGTGGATGATGCGTGCCGTAGGGGAGCATCCGCCGCTTCAACGGCTCGTCGGCCCGGAGCACCGACAGAAAGCTCCGGTCCCGCAGGGCCAGGGTGAGATCCGGCGCTCCGGCGGTCCGCTCGCCCGGGAAGGCCTCCTCGCGGGTCAGAACGCGCTCCACCACCGGCTGACCCGTTTCAGGGTCCCGAAACGCGAGCAGCCGGTCGATCAGTTGCCGACGGAAGGAATGATACTCTTCCGCCGGGACCCCCGGCATGCCGGGCTTGCTGGCCCGGCGGATGAAAATTCCGTTGCTGCTCGCGGTGAGCGCGAAGGCGGTCGTGCGGGGGGCGGCGGGCGTCGAATCCCAGCCCCAGTCGTACATCGTATCGGATCCGGTGTGGCCTTCCAGCGTGAGACGCCCGTCTTTGTCCAGGGCGACCCCATCCGCCCATTTCAAGTATCCCTGTTGTTCAAGCCAGACGTTGGTGTAGAAGATTTTTCCACCTGCGTCCGTAAACCCGTGATCCGAGGCCATGAAGACACGGGCCTCGGGGCCGGCCATCTGGATGATCTCGGCCAGGAAGCCGTCCAATTGGCGGAAATAATCGAGGCAGTGCTCCCTTACCTTTTGCTCCCAGGCGGTGGGATTTTGAGGCGTGAACTTCGGGTCCAGCAGATAATAGCAGAGGTGCTGCAATTTATCCACGCCGTCGAAGAGGATCGCGGTGAGGCGGCAGGGCTCCTCCTTCATGAGCATTCGAACGATCTCGAACCACTGTTGTTCGCGGGTGATATGAAATTGGATCCAGGGTTCGAACTCCTCCTTCCCCAGGCCCTGGAGGGCCTTGCGCTCCACGTCCCAGTCGAGCGCCAGCTCCTTGGCGTTGAACTCCGGACGGGCCTTGAGCCGGCCGTATAACTCCTTGGGATATACGGCCCGGGAAAGATAGCGCCACGGCACGAAGCCCGGGATGACGAACCCGTTGATCGGTTGAGGCGGGAACATGCACGGAAAATTCAATGTGGTGACGCGACACCCTTCCCGGCTCGCCATCGACCAGACGGTTTCGCAACGGACATCCTCCGAGGTGAGGAGGGTGTACTGTGGATGATCGGTGTCCTGCTCGACCCGCACGAAGTCGAACACCCCGTGGCTCCCCGGAGTCCGTCCCGTCATCAGGGAAGTCCAAGCCGGTGGGGTCAGCGGATGGGGCGTGGAGAGCAAAATTCCCCGGACCCCCCGGGAAACGAACTCCCGGAGGAAGGGCATCACGCCCGCCTTCATCAATGGATCCAGCACGCTGAAGGTCGCTCCGTCAAGCCCGATTAATACGGTTGGATGAAACTGCTTTTCTGTCATGATGCCTTTCCCTCCTCGCGGATGCCGTTTTCGATATAACCGATCAGGTCCGCGACTTGAAGATCGTTGACATGGATCTTCGCCGCGATCAATTTCTGGAAAATCAGGTTTTGCAGCCGGTACTGTTTCTGGAGCTCGGCGATCAGATAGACCAAATTGATCGACTCCAGGCCGAGGCTTCCGAGCCGCGTGCCGATCGTGATCGGGCCCACATCCCACTCCGCGGTGATTTCCTCGAGCATGCGGAGGACGGTTGCCTGCACCGTGCCCGGCTCCGTTCCCTCTGCGCGATGGATACTATCCCCCATTTCCTTCATCCTCCTTTTCTTCGATCCAGGCGGTGGCCGTTATTAAATCCCCGTTCCGGCCGGTCCGGGCGACAAGGCGGCGGCCGGCGAAATCCGGAAAGGCCGCGGCCATTTCACCGACGAGGCCGATCGTCACGGTTCCCGTCGAAAAATCCAGCGACTCCACCGAGAGGGCCCAAGGCCCGCCGATCACGCCGGTGCCCAGGGCCTTCCCGACGGCCTCTTTGGCGCACCAAGTCCGGACCGACCATTCAAGACGCTCGGAAGGGGGTGCGCCTTCGAGCAGATCGTGCTCCGCCTGCGTGAGGAGATCGGCCTCAAAGCGCCCGTTGAAGCGGCTCAGCCGTTCCAAATCGATCCCGATTCCCTTGACGCCCGCCGCCGCCCCGGCGACGGCGGCGGCGATCCCGCCCGCGTGGGTCAGGGAGAGCAACGGGCGGTCGGCTATGTCGGCGGTCCAAGGCCCCTGCGGGATCGGCTGGCCCTTCGGCCCCTTTCCGATTTCAACATCGGCGGGATAGACCGTCAATCCGTGACGTTCTTTCAGCCAGACGCGGACGGCGTCTTTGGCCGCCATTCGTCCGAGCAGCCATTCGATCCGCCGGGGCTCGGGAAGATTGAGGCTGTGCCACATCTCCCGTTCCTGGCGACTGAGAATAAGGTGGGCCAGGACCCGGCACCAGATCATCCATCCTCCTCGGAGCAGCTCATCGGGCAGTCCGTCCAGGAGCATGCACCGAAAGGCCTCGGGGGCACGGAATTGTTCCAGGCCTTCGGCCCAGTCCCGGCTCAGCACTACGTCCAGCGGTGTGATACGGAAACGGTAGAAGGCGTTGGGCATCTCGAAGCGGCGATCCCACCAGCCGGTCAATCTCATCCAGATTCCTCCGTCCGAGCCGACGAGATCGATGTCCGAGCGGGTCTCGGCCTCCCCCACGTCCGTGAGACGGGCCCGGCAGACAAGTTGCTCGTCCACCGCGAGGTTGGGCCGGTAGATCCGGAGCGATTCGAGACGAAAGGGGAAAACGTTGAAACGGGTCGTAAGATTTTCCAAGGCCCAATAGCCCACCACCTGGCCGGCGGCGTCAAGAACAACGGGATCGGTGACCAGGGCGGGGGCCGGCCGTGACTGAAAAAGGGTGTCGGTCGGAAGAACCCGGAGAGTCGCTTCGACACCGTCCTCTCCCGTGCGATCGACTTCCACCACAGCCTGAAAGGCCGGGCCGTGGAACATCCCGTCGGTGTATAGGATCTCCCCGCGCCAGCGGGAGGGGCGTTCCCCCTTCAGCTCAAGCGGTTCGATCGAAGGAGGATCCGGGTAAGCCTCCGCAAACAACATGGTGCCTTCCATGATCAGCGTGGCCGGCGATAGATCGGGTGACGCGCCCGCGTCTTCCCGGACCTGCACGTCCACCTCGATACCGGGCAGGCCCGTCTGGCGCTTGGCGGAGATTTTCAGCGTCACACGTCCCTGGTCAAGCCCGACCCAGCGATAGCCGCGAACCTCCCGCATGCCGACCAAGCGGTGATCCGGGTACAGCACCGAGGCCACCTCGGCCATCAACTCCATGTTGACCGTCAGCGGGATGACCGGAAGGGCCGTCAGCCCGGGGTCCTTCGACACCGTGCGGCTGCCGATGGTGTGGTGATACAGAAAGAGATCCTCCTCCAGCCGAAACTCGCGTCGGGCCACGACCGACTCGCCCGGGACCAGGGACAGGATCCCGTCGATCAGCGGAAAATCCGGCCGCTCAATAACCGCGCGGGATTCGATCGGCGGGGCCGGAGGATTCGGGTCCGATTGCACCGAACCGCCGGCCTTCCAGGCCCGCCCCTCCGCGGAGCCCATCGCAGCACTTTGAAGGTAAGTTCGGATGATTTCCTCCTGCGCCTCCAAAAAATATTCCATGGTCTGAAAATATTCCCCGACCACTTCCGCGCCCGAACCCGCCGGTCGATTCATGCCAATTCCATTGCCGCCTGACACCCCGGCATCCACGGATTGGGCCGCCACCGAAGCAAGAGACCGCACCGGCTCCGGATGAGCCAGGGGAACGGGAGGCACGGGGACCGGAGGGAGCGTCGGGGGGACGGTGGCCGCGGCCGGACTCGCCGGAGGCAGGGGGACGGGAAGGAAATTTGTAAGTCGCAGTCCGGGAAGATAGGAATCCAGCTTCACCGTTCCGGCCGTCCCGATCGTTTTCTCCAACGGCAAAGACGGGGAATCCAACGAAAGATATTTCGGGTTGCGTCGCGCGTAGAGGGGGTCCGTCTTGAGCGAGACCCCATGGGCCGCGAGCTGCGCGATCATGTGATGGATCTGCGCGAGGCCGGACCGGCTGATCAGGTTGGAGGCTACCGCCGTCTTGGGACGACCCCGAAGGATGTCCTCCACGAAAGCGGTCAGATTTCCCCGCGGGCCGACCTCCACAAACAACCGAACGCCGTCGGCATACATGGCCTCGATCGTCTCCCGGAACCGGACGGGGCTGGCCCATTGGATAATCGCCAGCCGTCGGATTTCCTCGGGATCCTCCGGATAGGGGGCGGCCGTCACGCAGGAGTACATCGGCAGCTTCGGTCCCACGATCTTCAGGCCCCCGAAAAATTCCCGAAGGGGCCCGCTGAACCCTTCGAACAGGGGCGTATGGTAAGGCCGGTCGAAGGGCAGGACCTGGCAAACCGCCCCCGTTTTTTGAAGGGCCTCGGCCGCCCAGGCGGTGTTTTTCTTCGTCCCGCAAAGGACGATCTGATGCGGGCAGTTGTCCATGGCCACGAAGAGCGGCTCTTTTGCCTCGGCCACCAAGCGATCGAGCGCCTCCCGGTCGGTCGTGCCCACGGCCAAAAGGGCCGCCTCCGGGAGTCCGCCGCGCGCGGTGAAGTCTTCATAAGCCCGGTTCAGGTCCCGGACATGGATGGCGAGCCGATCTTCATTTTCCACTTCCAGGGCCCCCGAGGCCAGCAGCGCGGAATACTCCCCGGTGCTGTGTCCCAGGACGGAGTCCGGCCGAATTTCCAGCCGACCCAGTAGCGCGCCCATCCCCTGGTTGGCGGTAAATACGGCCTCCACCGCGCCGTCCATATCAAATAAGGTCTCGGCCGCATTCCCGGCTCCGTTGGATCCGCCGAGCGCGGGCGGGGGGAAGATGCATTGGCTCGGTAGGTAGCCCCGCGGGTGATCCCAGAAGGCCCGGTCCATGAAATCAAACCACTTCCGGACCTCCGGGAAATGAAGGCAGAGGTCAGCGAGCATGTTTTGGTATTGGGAGCCTTCGCCCGGAAAAAGAAATGCGAGTTTACCCTTTCGGCCCAATGGCTCCTCGAAGAAGTAAATCCCGCCGGCGTCATTGATCCGTGTGCAGCGGGAATCCGACAATTTTGCTCTCGCGGCGGCGAGTTTTTGCGACAAATCGGCCAACGAGCCGGCCACGATGCCCAAACGGCAGGGGGCATCCCGCAGGTCCCGGTTCACGGTGGCCGCAAGATCCTTCATCTCCACGCCCGGGGACGCGGACACGAATCGGTGCAGCCGATCCACCTGGCCGATCAACCCCTCGCGGGATGCAGCCTCGAGAATGAACACCTCGCTGTCCCAGGCCCGGTGCAGACTGACGGTTTTGTCCGCGTCCGTCTCGGGGGCTTCTTCCAGGATCGCATGGGCGTTGATCCCGCCGAAGCCAAAGGCGTTCACCGCGGCCCGACGGGGAGTTGGTCCGCCGTGTATCCACGGGCGGGTCTCGGTGTTGATATAAAGAACGGTCTTCTCCAGCTCAAACTTTGGGTTGGGCTCCTCGCACTTGAGGGTGGGCGGAAGGGTCTTGTGGTAAAGGGCCAGGGCCGTCTTAATCAGTCCGGCGATGCCGGCGGCCGGGATGAGGTGGCTGATCATGGACTTGACCGTCCCGACGGCGCAGTGGGGGTAACGCCCCTCCCGGTCTCCCAGGACGCGACGGAGGGTTTGGATCTCCGTGAGATCCCCGGCGGCCGTCCCGGTCCCGTGGGCCTCGACCAGTCCGATGGTCCGCGGGGAAATTCCGGACGAGTCATAGGCCCTTCTCAGGGCCAGCTCTTCGCCTTCCACGCGCGGGGCCAGCACGGAGAGGGCCCGGCCGTCGCTTGAACTGCCGAGACCTTTGAGGACGGCGTAGATCCGGTCGCCATCCCGCAGCGCATCGGCCTGCCGTTTCAGCACGACCATGCCGTAGCCTTCCCCCAACAAGGTCCCGTCGGCCTTCATGTCGAAGGGACGGATTTGTCCCTCCCTGGACAGGGCCCCCAGGAGACAGAACAGCATCAGCATCGGCGGAGTGGTGGAGGCATTGGCCCCGCCGGCCAGCACCATGTCGCAGGTTCCGGTGGTCAGGTTGTGCACCGCCTGTTCCACCGCGATGAGGGAGGAGGCGCAGGCCGCATCCACAATATAGTTGGGGCCCATCAGATTGAATCGGTTGGCGATCCGCCCGGCCATAACATTGGGGACCAGGCTCGGGGCCACCTCGGCCGTGAAGGGAGGCAGGTTGGCCTTGATCCCGTCCTTGATCTTTTGGAGCTCCTCCGGGGTGTATTCGGGATGGAGCCGGCGGAGAAGGCGGATGGTCTCGTCCACCACGAAACAGTGCTGGATCTGGTTCGCGAAGCCGCGGCCGATGTAGGTGCCCCGCCCGACGATCACCCCGCACCGCTCACGGTCGAAGGGTCGGTCGATGTAGCCGGAATCCGCCAGGGCCTCCTGGGTCAGGCGGAGCCCGAGGAAATGATCGGGATCGGTGCCGCCGATGGACTTCGGCATCACCCCGTAGTCAATGGGACGGAACTGGGCCAGATCCCCCAGATAGCCTCCCCGTTTGCAGTAGGTCCGATCGTTGGATTCCGAGTTGGGATCGTAGAAGAGCTCCGCCTCCCAGTCCGGGGGCGGATCGCTGATCGCGTCCACTTTGGAGACGATGTTCTGCCAGTAGGTGCCCAGGTCGGGGGCCATCGGGAAAATACAGGACATCCCGATGATCGCGATATCGACCGGGCCGCTTTTGATTGGTGCCTTGCTGTATGGCGCGTCTGAAGCCATCACCCGCCCTCTTGGGTCTTCGTTCCGATGAGTTGGGACCCGACGGAGGAGGCCCATGGCCCGTCTCCCACGATGACCTCCACCTCGCCCTTCCTTCCGCCGAGCAGCTCGTCGTGGAATTTGCGGAGGCCTTCTTCGGACGGGATCAGCTGCATGCCGCGTTCCTGCAGTTCCCTTTCAAGCCCCGGGGAAACCATCCCGCCCGTGGCCCAGGGCCCCCAGTTGATCGAGACGACCCGCGTCGGCCATTGGCGGTCGAGGTAGATCGCCAGTTTATTGAGCACCTCGTTCGCCGCGGCATAATCCCCCTGTCCCTTGTTTCCGAAGCGTCCGGCCACCGAGGCGAAGAAAACAAGGAATTTTAGGGTACTGGGACGCAGCCGGCGGCTGAGGACGAACGCACTGTCCGTTTTCGTGTCAAAAACCCTGTAGAAGGATTCCGGGTCCTTGTCAAGGATCAATTTATCCTCGATGATCCCGGCGCCGTGGATGACGCCGTCGATTCTTCCCTGAGATTGGTAAATTCGGTCGATCAGGTCCCCGTAGGCACGCTCGTCCCGCACGTCAACAGGCTCGTAATGAACCCGGGCCCCGGCCTTCTCCATTTCGGCAAGGTGGGTCCGAATCTCCCGGTCCTGGCACAGCCGTCGATAGGCCGCCTCCACCTGGGCGGGGGTGACCGTCGTTCCGTCGCGTCGTAGCCGGTTTAAAAGGGCCGCTTTCAAATCTCGGGAATTGTCTATCCCCCGGGTTTCCTCGGTTTCCTCCCCCGCCGGACGGGGAGATCGCCCCACAATCCATAAAGTCGGCCGGTAACGCCGGGCCAAATCACAAGCGATTTTTGCCGTGATGCCGCGGGCCCCGCCCGTGATCAGGATCACGGAGTCGGTGCCGATGGTCATGGACGACTGTCCGGTTGGATCCGCCGGTGCGAGCCGCGGTTGAGGGATAAGGCGGTGGCTGCCTTGATAGTTTAGCTCGACCGGTCCATTCGGTGAGGCCATCTCGGCGATCAGTTGTCCGGCCAGGTCCGATGCGGATTGGGTCGCGTCCAGATCAATCACCTTACAGCGGACGGAGGGCCATTCGATCGCCGCGGTCTTGATCAATCCCGCAATGCCCCCCTGCCCCGGAGATGAAGAGGATGCCGTCGCGGCCACCATCCAGCCTCGGGTTTCTTTGAGGTCCGGGCCGGCCGATTTCGCCAGATGAAAGAGGGCCTTGACATCCCGGTTCAAGCCTGCGCGCCAATCTCCTAGTTCCATCTCTTCGAAGCGCTTCCGAATCTGAAGCGGCAACAGATGGATCAGGCCCTTGATCGGGCCATATTGCCGGCGGATCGTCTGCACCAACTCTTGAACGGCTTCGGGGCGGGTCAAATCCGCGTCATAGATTCCTTCTTCCAAGCGCCCCGGCGCCGTTCCCATCCGTAGGATCACGGCCCGGGCGCCGTGACTCTCCAACCGATGCCCGACGGACTGAGAGAAGCCGTTCCCATCGTCCGTGATGAGAAAGACCCCCTCCATCGTGGAGGGCGTCGTCGGAATGGAAAGCGGGGCGTCCACCGAAGTCATCAAATACCGGGGGACCCCGTTCCGGCCGTCGGCCTTGGACGTCGAAATCAATGCCGATGCGGGGGCCGACGGATTCGAGGTCATTTCAGTCGGCCCGGTCGACTCAGTTTGCATGGCGTTCAGCACCCAGTCGATGATCCCGCGCATCGTCTTGATCGCGGTAAGTTTTTCCATCGTGCCCGGAGGAAGCCTCCGCTCGGCCGGCAGCGACCTTTGGAAGGCCCCCA
>Ga0335082_10008119_pt1 | contig 11401 bp, 10 predicted proteins | sample Lox_Sample_41_FD_206718 | JGI IMG/M metagenome (GOLD analysis project Ga0335082, IMG submission 206718) | Soil microbial communities from Loxahatchee National Wildlife Refuge, Florida, United States - Lox_Sample_4.1 | ecosystem: Environmental > Terrestrial > Soil > Wetlands | place: USA... | reverse complement strand
GGCCGGCGATACGCAATGCCCGTCCGCAGCTTGACCCAGCCGCCTCGGTGGCGATTGCCAAGTCGGGCGACTCAGACTGGCAAACCTTCTGACGCTGCCCAGTATCGGGACGGAACCTGGCGATCAACGTTAGCCAAAGAGACCGGTCGATTGACCGCTTAGCCTTGGGCCGTCCCGACTTTCGCACATTTGAAGTCATGGCCATATTTCAGCATGGCCCACGCCAATCTCGCGTTCTTTGCTGCGATTGCGACAGCTGCCCGCCAGTAGCCCCGGCGCTCGACCAGGGTTCGAGCCCACCGGCTGAAGCGATCCTGTTTCTCGCCGAGATTGGCAATAACGGCGCGCGCACCGTTGACCAGCAGGCCGCGCAGATAGGCGTCGCCCGCCTTCGTAATGCTGCCCAGCCGCGCCTTACCGCCACTGCTGTATTGACCGGGCGTAAGTCCGATCCATGCCGCTACCTGTCGGCCGTTCCTGAAGTCGTGCCCGGCTCCGATACTGGCGAGCAGCGCACTTGCCGTGGTTGGGCCGATGCCGCGCAACTGCATCAGCCTCTTGCTACGCGCGTCCTCACGCGCAATCTCGGCGATCGCACGGTCGTATTCGAGCAGGCGATCCTCGATATGGCCGGCATGCTCAAGCAGATCGCTGATACTGCGCTTCGCCCAGCCAGGCAATGTGTCCAGATGTTCCGTCATGTGCCGGCGCAGCTTCTCCGGGCTCTGTGGCAGCACCACGCCGAATTCCGAGAGCAGGCCTCGCAACCGGTTGTAGGTCGCTGTCCTCTCTTCGACGAAACCTTGTCGTGTCCGATGCAGGCAAAGCGTTGCCTGCTGATGTTCGTCCTTCAGCGGCACAAAACGCATGCTCGGGCGCGTCACCGCTTCGCAGATTGCTGCAGCATCCGCCGCGTCGTTCTTGCCGCGCTTGCCCGACATGCGATAAGGCGCGACAAGATTGGGCGCCATGAGCTTAACCGTATGGCCGTGCTGCTGGAACATGCGGGCCCAGTGATGAGCGCCCGAGCACGCTTCCATCCCGATGAGGCACGCTGGCAATTGCGCGATCAAGGTCACCAGCTGATCGCGCGACACACGCGGCTTGACCAGCGTCGCTTTGCCGCTCTCGTCCACACCGTGAACGGCGAATACATTCTTGGCAAGATCGATTCCGATAGTGACAATAGGCATGGACTTCCCCTCTCGCTGGTGTCGATGAACGTTCGCAACTTCATCCTGGCACATTGATGCCGACTCGCGGCTTCCGCCGCAGCCTCGGGACGGGGAAGTCCCTCATTCTCTAGACAAAAAACAAAACCACCCGGTCTTCCCGGGGGGATTCATATCTCAGATTGTGGAGGTGCAGGTCGGCACGGGTATGGGCCTCGGCAATCGCAGAAGGGGCTATCTTGTCGAGCAAATAGCGTTTTCTCGCTCGCTGGTCAGATACTGATGCAGGGCCGTCAGGTGGTAGGCCGCGTTGGCGTTCTCCGTCACTAGCCCGTCGCTTCTGGTGAGGTAGCGATCGACGATCGACGAGTTCAACGACGAATTGCACATATTCGTCCACCACGCTATCCGAAAAGGTGCGGCGGCGACTATCGCGCCCGGCCCTGCAGCCGACCGCCGGCCGTTCCAGACCGCCGAGCCCACGTTCGCTTTCGTCGCATTCACGCGCGGGTCGTCTTGCCGAGTGTCGAAGATGTAACGACGCAACCGGTACACGATGCCCGTACGCCTCGCGTCAGTCATCCATCTCCGTCATTGCCGACTGTAAAAAATTCTCTATGCCGACCTTGTCGATCAGCTCGAGGTGTGTCTCGAGCCAGTCGATGTGGTCTTCGGTGGCGTCGAGCAGCTTCTCGAGGATCTCGCGCGACACGTAGTCCTTCACTGACTCGCAATATGCGATCGCCTCCTTCAATGTGGCCTGAGAAGTGCGCTCAAGCTTCAGGTCGCACTCGAGGATTTCCTTCACGTCTTCACCGATCAGCAGCTTGTCCAGATCCTGAAGATTCGGCATTCCTTCCAGCACGAAGATGCGTTCGATGAGCGCGTCCGCGTGCTTCATCTCATCGATCGACTCGTCGTACTCGTGCTTGCCGAGCCCGCCGAGCCGCCAGTGGTCCAGCATTCGCGCGTGAAGGAAATATTGGTTGATTGCCGTCAGCTCGTTCTTGAGCTGCGCGTTGAGGTACTCGATGACCTTGGGATCGCCCTGCATGGCGAGGCTCCTTTGTTCTGATCCTTCAACAGGACCGTTGTTTAAAGGCAGCAACCTCCAGTAAGGATAGGCACTTGAACCGAAAGAGAAAAGGCAGGACAAGGGCGGTTCGGGCGCGCCGATCGCGGCGATCCGGGCGGGGCGCAAGCCCGTCCGCCATCGTTACCCGCGCGGCAACACTTGGTCCTTAGCGGCCGATATCGGGACGTGCCTGTCGAGAAGTGCTGCCTCGCACAGCTCGAGGCGCCGCGTCTTGCGAGCCGTGCGTTGGGGGGCTGTTCGAGACTTCGTTCGACTATGCTACGCGAAGCGCGGCTTTTGCCGGCCCCCAGAAATAAGCGAGGCGAGGGCGTGAGCGAGCCGCCATCCGGGGCTAATGGCTCACCAATACAATTGCAAACGCGACTCATTACCATTAATATTTACATTTTCTGTCACGCCTGTGATCCTCCAGCCCGGTTGGCCTGCCGATCACCGAGGCATTCGAAATGCGTTCACCATCGACGATTCTTAATGCTATCTTCATGTTGCCGATGATGCTGTCCGGTTGCGCCGATGAACGCGTGTAACGACAAAGTTAGAGTCGATGTGCGGCCGTGGCTGCAGACATTTTAATTATTTTCTTCGTACACAACAGCTCCCCTAGCTGCGCTAACGCATTGACATGAGTGCGATGCGCACGTGAGGCTGCAGGGTTGGCAAGGGGCCATCCAATGCCTGGTGATCTTTCGACTTGGCTCACGCAGATTGGCCTCGGTACGCACGCCGCAACCTTTGTCTCGCAAGGCATTGACTGGGATGTCATCGGCGATCTCTCGGAACAGGACCTCAAGGAACTGGGCCTCCCTCTCGGCGACAGGAAGCGTCTGCTGAAAGCGGTTGCGACGCTGGTCGATACGCACGCGCCATTACAGGATCGGCCCGTTGCGGCGCAGCAACCGCATTTACCATCGTTGGCTCAATCCCTGGATGCCGAGAGGCGGCAGGTTACCGTCATGTTCGTAGACCTCATCGGGTCGACAGGGCTCATGCAACGATTCGATCCTGAGGACATGCGTCGTCTGCTGGGCGTCTACCATCAGGTCTGTGCCGACGCGATCGAAGCACATGAAGGCCATATTGCACAGTATCTCGGCGACGGATTGCTTGTCTTTTTCGGATACCCTCAGGCACATGAAGACGATGCAACGCGCGCGGTGTTGTCCGGGCTGGCCATCATCTCGGCCATAGGACGCGCCAACGATGGCATCGAAGCTGAGGATGGCATACGCCTGCAGGTGCGCATCGGGGTTGAAACGGGACTTGTGGTAGCTGGTGAAATCGGCGCAGGGTCGTCACTGGAACACGAGGCAATCGTCGGGGAAACGCCATACGTCGCGGCGCGGCTTCAGGCGATTGCACCACCCGACTCGCTCATCGTTGGACCAGCGACGCAACGGCTGATTCAGGGCGCGTTTGTGCTCGAAGAACTCGGCAAGCGGGAACTGAAGGGCGTCCTGGCACCTGTTCTCGTGCACCGTGTACTGGCGCAAGCGAAAGCGATCGATCGTTTCGAGATCAGGGCTGGTCAGGTCATGACCCCACTCGTTGGCCGAACGCCCGAACTCGAGATGATCAGGCAACGCTGGAAGCAGAGCGCCGATGGCGAAATGCGTTGCGTGCTGTTGACGGGGGACCCGGGTATCGGCAAATCGCGCCTGTTGCGCGCCTTTCGCGATGGCATTGCCACACAGGCCCACGAGGTCGTTCTGCTTCACTGCTCCGCGTACTATCGCAACAGTCCTCTCTGGCCAATCCTGCAATGGCTGCAGCGCGTGTTTGGACTTGACCTCAAAACCCGGGATACGTGCGATCTCGAACGGCTGGAAACGTGTGTCAAGGCCATGGACGTGGACTACGATGAAACGATGGTCGTCCTTGCTTCCTTGCTCGGCATCCCGACGGCCAACCGATACCCGCTCCTTGAGACATCCTCACCGGTTTTCAAGCGCCGTAACCTTAACGTGCTGATCGCATTGATTGCGCAGTCGGCGCGCACGCTGCCCCTTCTCGTTGTGGTCGAAGACGCGCACTGGATCGACCCCTCAACCTTTGATTTCATCAAGCTGATGCTTGAGCGACTCGTCTGCACGAAGCTGCTGCTTCTGCTCACGGCGCGGCCGGAGTTCAAACCGGGCTGGACTTATCCGCAGCATGTGCAGCTCAATCTGGACCGGCTTTCGCGAAATGACTGCACGGCAATGATCGAGCGCATGACAGAAGGCAAGCGGCTGCCGCCTGCCGTCCAGGATCAGATCGTTGCAAAGACGGACGGCGTCCCGCTTTTCGTCGAGGAACTGACGAAGACCGTCATTCAGAGCGACCTGCTACGTGATGCCGGCACTCACTATGAACTCAATGCCGCGTCGCAGGCGATTGCGATTCCCGATACGCTGCAGGGCTCCCTGCTATCGCGGCTCGACCGGTTGGATCCCGTCGTCCGGGAGGCCGCCCAGATTGCCGCGACGATTGGGCGCGAGTTCGGTCGAAAGCTGCTCGCGCTGATTACCGGCACGCCCGAGAACGAACTTCAGCAGACGCTCGACCACCTTACCGCGGCCGAGATCATTCTCCCGGCGCCGGGGGCGCCTGCCGAGGGCGGAGCTTATCTCTTCCGTCACGCATTGATTCAGGACATCGCCTACCAGTCGTTGCTGACTACGCGTCGCCGTCACTATCACGCTCTAATCGCAGCCACGCTGGAGGAGCACTATCCCGAGGTTGTCGAACAGCAGCCAGAGCTGATCGCCCAGAATCTGGCCGCCGCGGATCTGCCCGAACGCGCGATCGTGTACTGGCAGCGCGCGGGGGAGCGGGCACTGGCGCGTGCCGCCTGCGATGAGGCGATTGTGCATGCCGGGCGTGGACTCCAGTTGATCCAGGGTCTCGAGCAGGATGCACACAGCTGTGCGGCCCGCAAACTGCCTCTTATGCTCATACGTGGCGAGGCCGAACAGAGACTGGGGCGCCGCGAGGCCATGCAGACCTTTCGTGAGGCCGCCCGGGTCGCGCGCGATGAGAAACTACCCACCTTTCTGCTGCAGGCGGCGTTGGGATTCGATAGGGCCGAAACGTTTCTTGAAGGATCAGGGATAGCATCGATCCCGTTGCTCGAAGAGGCGCTCGACCTGCTCGGAACCGAAGAGTCCGTCGAGCGCTGCCGCCTGTTGAGCCGACTCGTGCGCACCTTGCACATGACGGGTGGATCAGCTCGCGGCGTTGAGTTTGCTTTTGAGGCTGTTGCGCTTGCCAGACGCCTGAACGATCGGCCGAGTCTCTTTGACGCGTTGGCGTGCGAACTGATGCATGTCGGGGCCCGGCCTCTGCGCGCGCACGAGTTTCCCGGACGCAAGGCGGTGTTGCAGGAACTCAGACAGATTGCGGAAGAACTCGGCGACGATCACTCCATCGGTCACGCATGCGCCAGATGTCTTGCAGGTTATCTCGAGATCGGAGAATTTGAACAGTTCGAGGCGTCGCTCGATCGGTACCGGCAGATCGCCACGAGTGGACAACAATTCGTGGACAGATGGTGTATGACTGGCGCGCAGGCGATGCGGGCGATCCTTGTTGGAAACTTCACGGATGCCGAAGCCAAAGCAATGGAGTCTTTCGATATGGCCGAGAGTGCGGAAGCCAAGTTAGCCGGAGGCGTCTACGGCATGCAGATGTTCACGATACGTCGCGAGCAGGGCCGGCTCGCGGAGGTCGCGCCACTGCTCAAACGCTTCGTCGACGACCATCCCGGCGACACAGTGTGGTTGCCGGGCCTCATGCTGATCTGGAGCGACCTGGGCTTTCAGGCGCAGGCGCGTGAAAGTCTCAGGCAGATGGAGCAGTCCGAATTGGCCATCCCCATGGATAGCAAGCGACTGATCACATTGACCTATTTTGCGGAAGTCGCCGCGCGCCTCGGAGAGAGCGCACCGGCTGCGCGGATTTACGACCTTCTTCTACCTTTCCGGGACCAGGCAGTCACTGTCCCTGTCTTCACGCTGTGTTGTGGATCGGCGGCGCGTTATCTTGGCATGCTAGTCAGTGCCTTGGGCGACTGGACAGCCGCGGAACAATATTTCGAGTACGCCCTGCAGATGGACACACACCTGCAGGCGTGGCCGTGGCTCGCGCATAGCCAGCACGAATTCGCCGTCATGCTGGCCGCCCGTAATCGGGCCGAAGACAGGAGCCGGGCCGCACAACTCCTTGCGGCTGCCGCAGAGGCAGCCAAAAGACTCGGGATGTGTGCCTTGCTGGAACGCATTTCTGGCGTTTCAGCTATCAACGAGCACAGGAGCTAGCAGTTCGGTTGGAGTAGCAGTGAGACACGCAGCAATGTATTCACGTTTGAAGGAGAGCGCCATGCCACGGTTTATGATCGAACGGAACTTCGCCGAGCAACTCGAGCTAACTAATGAAGGGGTGCAAGGGCTCAAACAGATCAACGACGAGGAAGACGTCAAATGGCTCTTCTCGTTTCTCAGCGCGGACAAACGGAAAACGTATTGTCTTTATGAGGCACCGAGCGTCGACGCAATATTGGCTGCCGCGCGTCGTAATCACATTCCCGCTGATGTAATCGTCGAAGTAAGCGACTTGCGCCCGGAAATGTTCAGCTAGCTGGTCATGTATCGGCTCGGACTGTTTGGACACGCATTTGCAACTCAGGCGGCCTGTTTCATGAGGCGTACCTGACGGGCTTCGAGGGGTGACATGAAGCCCAGTTTTTCCAGGCGCCATTCTCGGTTGTAACGGTCCTTGAAGGCAAGGGCTGCCGCACGGACTTCCTCGACATTGAGGAAGATGCGCCCGTGGATGGCCTGCTCTTTCATGGTCCGGTTGAACCGTTCGGCGACGCCGTTGGTTTGCGGCTCGGCAACGAATGCATAGCTGGGCGTGATCCCCCAGAACTTGATCTGATCACGGAAGTCGTCGGACGTGTACTGAGAGCCATGATCCATCCGCAGCTTCAGTCCCTTGCCAATTCCGGCAGCAACCGAGCCGAATTCGCTTTGCAGCCTCTGAGAGATAGGCTCCAGGGCGGCGAAGCGGTCGCCGAGTTTCGCCGTGCGGATGCCAGTGCAGAGTCCATCGGAATGATCGACCGCCGAGAAGATCCAGACCATTCCGTCGTCCACCGTCTGGATGCGCACCCCGTCGGTCCCCCACATCTCGTTCGGGGTATCGGTCGTGATGCGCCCATCGTGAAGGTTCGGCTCGCCTTGCGGCTTGCGATGCGGCGAGAGCAGGTGGTGCTCGCGCATCAGGCGCAGTACGCGGGCGCGGGAGGCGCGTATGTCATCTAACAAAATGAAAGGCTAACAAGTGGGGAACGTCGGAATACCTGCAAGTTTTCTGGAAGCCGTATATATTTCCCGGTTATGACTGGAAAAGATAAACCTGCAAAATCGGCTCCGCGAGTGGTGCCGTTGCCGCGCACGTGGGACGCGCGCGCCGCGCGCTGGCTCGTTACACCGCTTGTATCCACACGTGTCACCCCGAATCATCTCACTACGCTGCGCCTTCTGATCGGACTGGCCGGCGCCTTCTATCTGGCACGCGGTGATTTTCCGCACGTCAATATTGGCGCATTTCTGATCGTTTTGTCGAATTTTGTTGACCATACTGACGGCGAGCTGGCGCGAATTAGCGGCAAAACCAGCCGTACCGGTCATTTCTACGATTTGGCCGCCGACGCGCTCGTGACCATCTTGCTGTTTTTCGGCATGGGCTATGGCCTCGGCGCAGTCGCCGCCACAACGGGCGCCGACTGGCGCGTGCAGCCGGCCGTGCTCGGCGGCATCGCCGGCGTGGCCGTCGCCGTGATCTTTTTCCTGCGCATGCGCATCGAGGAAATGGCCGGCAAGGCGGGCACGCAGCAGGCGTTCGTCGGCGGCTTCGAAACTGAGGACGTGCTGTATCTGCTACCCCTTGTCACGCTGACGGGCGTCGTGTCGCCGTTCATCATCGCGGCGTCGATCGGGGCGCCGTTGTTCGCGATCTGGGTCGTGCTCGACTACGTGCGCGTGACGCGCCGCGTGCGGCCCAACAAGGAAACCAGTCAGGTGTGGATCAGCCGATGAGCGTGCAAGCAGAAGAAGAGCAGGCCGTAGTCACTCCCGTCCCAACTCCAGACAGCACCCCGCGCTCCCTGGCAGGCGAACCGGAGGGGGCGGTCGGCCGCGCGCTCGGCGCGCTGAACACGGGGCGCCTGCGCGACGACTACCAGCGCCAGGGCTCGTTCCTGTATCTCTCCGAATTCCTGCCGGCCGATGCCACGCAGCAGTTGATCGACGCGGCCAACGCGCTGCTGCCCGAGGTCAACCGCAACTATCTGCCCGGCCACAAGGCCGGGGGCAGCGTGAGCCGTCACACCATCGACCGCCTCGCGCCGTATATCGCCGAGCTTTACCGCTCGCCGCAGCTCATTGCCTGGCTCGAAAAGATCACGGGCGACAGCTTGCAGCTTTCGCCCGAAGACGATCCGCACGCGTACGCGCTCTATTACTACACGCGCGCCGGCGACCATATCGGCTGGCACTACGACACCTCGTACTACGACGGCCGCCGTTACACGGTGCTGCTCGGCGTGATCGACAACTCGTCGTGCAAGCTCGACTACGAGCTGCACACGAAAGACCCGAACAAGCAGGATGAACCAGGCTCGGTCCAGTACCCGCCGGGCGCGCTCATCGTGTTCGACGGCGACAAGCTGCGCCATCGCGTGACGCCGAGCCTCGAAGGCGAAGTGCGCGTCTCGCTCACGCTCGAATACGTGACAAACCCGAACATGCGTCCGTGGCGGCGCTTCATCTCGAACATGAAGGACGCCATTGCGTACTTCGGTTTCCGCCAGGTGTTCCGCAAGGCGCTCGGAGGCAAGGTGTGAGCCGTGCTGCCATTCTGCTGCTGTCGATCGGCACGGCACTCTTCATCGCGCTGCTCGCGTGGCAGGGCCTCGGCTCGCTAACGGGCGCGCTCGCGGCCGCCGGCTGGGGGCTCGCACTAGTCGCGGCGTTCCACGTCGTGCCGCTCGCGCTCGACGCGGGCGCGATCGCCGTGCTGTTCGGGAAGGGCGCACGCGTGGACCAGCGCGACGCGCTGCTCGCGCGCTGGAGCGGCGAGTCGGTCAATAGCCTGCTGCCGGCCGGCCAGATCGGCGGTCCAGTGGCGATGGTGCGCCAGCTCGCACAGCGCGGCATGTCGATGCGCGACGCGGCTGCGGCCATTACCGTGAGCACCACGTTGCAGGCGGTTGCGCAAATCGTTTTCGCCGTGTTCGGCATCGCGCTGTTCTCGGCCTATGCCGCGAACGGCGCGCCGCGCGATCTCGGTGTGGCGGCGCTAATCGCGACGGCCGTGCTCGGCGCGCTCATCGCACTCTTCTATGTCGCGCAGCGCCGCGGCCTGTTCGGCCGCGCGCTGCGTCTCGCTTCGAAGGTGTTCGGCAAGCGCGACTGGTCGTCGCTCGCCACGCGCGCCGACGCCATCGACACCGCCGTCAAGTCGCTCTACGACCAGCGCGGCCGCGTGGCGGCCAGCTTTGCGCTGAGCCTCGCGGGCTGGCTCGTCGGCACCGCGGAGGTGTGGCTCGCGCTGCGCTTCCTCGGTCATCCCGTGGGCTGGATCGACGCGCTTCTGCTCGAGAGCATCGGCCAGGCCATTCGCGGCGCAGCCTTCGCCATTCCCGGTTCGCTCGGCGTGCAGGAGGGCGGCTATCTGCTGCTCGCGCCGCTCGTGGGCTTGCCGCCCGAGGCGGCGCTAGCGCTGTCGCTCGCCAAGCGCGCGAGAGAGATCCTGCTCGGCTTGCCGGGCCTTCTGTATCTGCATTTCAGCGAACGTAGCTGGCAACGCCGGCGCGCCGTGCGCGTGCCCGCTGTCGAAGTTGTCGATTGACCTTTTTCTCCCAAGGAAAGTTTGCGCATGCGCGCCATCATTCTCGCGGCTGGCCTCGGCCTGCGCCTTCAGCAACGCGCTGGAGAACAGTTTCCGAAATGTCTGCTGCAGTTCGAGGGCGTGACGCTGCTCGAACGCCATCTGCAATTGCTGGAGGAGGCGGGTGTGACGGAAGTCGTGCTCGCGCTCGGTTTCCAGCCTGAGCTGGTGGAGGCCGAGCTCAAGCGCATCAACTGGCCGCACAAGGTCGAGGTCGTGATGAATCCGCGCTTCGACCTGGGCAGCGTGCTCACGGTGCACTGCACGGCCGAAGCGATCACGCGCGGCGGCGACGTGCTGCTGATGGACGCCGACGTGCTCTACGACGAGCGCGTGTTCGCGCCGCTCGTGGCGGGCGAGGCGCCGGCCAACCGTCTTTTGATCGACCGCGACTTTGAAGCCGGCGACGAACCCGTGAAGCTGTGCCTGCGCGACGGCGTGCCGGTCGAACTGCGCAAGCAGCTCGCGGTCGGGCTGCGGTACGACACGATCGGCGAGTCGGTGGGCTTCTTCCGTCTGAACGAGGCAACGGCGAAGCGCTTCGTGCAGATTGTCGAAGGCTATGTCGATACGGGCCGTGCAAACCTGCCGCACGAAGAGGCGCTGCGCGACCTGCTGCTTGAGCGTGGCAGCGAGTTCGAAACGGCCGACGTGACCGGTGCGCCGTGGATCGAGATCGACTTCCCCAACGACGTGACGCGTGCCGCCGAGCAGGTGCTGCCGCAACTGCGTCCCGTGGTGAGCCGCGTGAAGCAGACGGCGGTCTGATCGCCTTCCAGCGCTGCAGACTGCGCAAGTCGATACCGGCGACCTCGCAGGCTTGGTGCAGCCGCGCGCCGGCCTGACGGGCTGTATTGATGTCTCGGGCCAGGGTCTGGCGATCTTCGAGGCCGATCATTCGTCCTCGAAGAGATCGCCTCGATTTTTTTTGAAAGCACCAGCAGTGCTGCTGCCTCAGCCAGAGCTTTATCCTTGCGACGAAGCTCGCGCTCGAGCTCCTTGATGCGCCGACGGTCTTCCTTGGTCTGCTGCGGACTGGCGCGCTTCTCCGCGGGCTCGGCAAGCGCTTGCGTTGCGCTGTCGCGCCATTGCTGTAGTTGCTGTGGGTACACGCCGTGTTCGCGGCACCAGGCGCTGCGGGCGGACTCGTCCATGGCTGCGGTGGTGATCACGGCCTCCAGGCGGGCGGCAGCCGTCCAGTCGC
>Ga0335082_10008118_pt1 | contig 11402 bp, 7 predicted proteins | sample Lox_Sample_41_FD_206718 | JGI IMG/M metagenome (GOLD analysis project Ga0335082, IMG submission 206718) | Soil microbial communities from Loxahatchee National Wildlife Refuge, Florida, United States - Lox_Sample_4.1 | ecosystem: Environmental > Terrestrial > Soil > Wetlands | place: USA: Florida... | reverse complement strand
AAGGAGCGCACGTCGAGGATGGTCACGTGCTCCGGGTCTGCCTCCCACATCTCGTAGGCCTCCGTGGGTGTCGCGTACAGGCCGAGTGTCGTCTGGTTCGACTTCGGCACTTCCTGGGTCGTGAGTGGCATGTTCCTCATCCTTTCCATCCGGTCGGGGGTTGTCAGAACGTCTCCAGGTGCAGCCGGCCCTCGTTCTTGAGGGCCGGTCCGATGGTCGGCCAATGCAGGCCGGCTTCCTCGGCGATCTCCTTCAGGGCCAGCACGACGCCCTCTTCCATGTTCCTGAGGCCGCAGACGTAGAAGTAGGCGTCGGGGTCGGCCAGCAGCTCCGCGATGTCGGCGCTGCGCTCGCGCATCACGTCCTGGACGTAGCGCTTGGGCGTGTCCGGGATGCGCGAGAAGGCGAGGTTGACGTCGACGAGATCCTTGGGGATCCGGTCGAGCCGCCCGAAATACGGCAGCTCCGCGGTCGAGCGCGCCCCGAAGAACAGCATCATCCGGCCCGCCTCGAACCCCGCCGTGGTGCGCTGGCGGTGCTGCCGGTGGATCATCGCCCGCATCGGCGCGGCGCCCGTCCCGGTGCAGACCATCACGATGTGGCTGCCGGGATGGTTCGGCATCAGGAAGCTCGTCCCGAACGGGCCGATCACGTCCACCTGGTCGCCCACGCTCAGGTCGCAGAGGTAGTTGCTGGCGACCCCGCGCACGGGGTTGCCGTCGTAGTCGACTACGACACGCTTGACCGTGAGCGACAGGTTGTTGTAGCCCGGGCGCTCTCCGTCGCGCGCGCTGGCGATCGAGTACTGCCGCGCGCGATACGGCTTCCCGTCGGCGTCGACGCCCGGCGGGACGACACCGATCGATTGGCCCTCGAGGACCGGGAACGGAGTCTTGCCGAAGTCGAAGATGATGTGGTGGGTCTCGTACTCGCGCCCGGCCTCGGTCACGCGGAGGTTGCCCACGACCGTGGCCGTGGCAGGGTTGGCCGCGTCGTACAGGTTCGCGTACGGGTGGGCCGCCGACCACGGCGGCACCGTGGAGCCGTACTCCCTCGCGAGGCCGGAGACGGCGTCCGCGCCGGCCGCGAGCTGCGACGTCGCGGCGGGCACCTCCACGGGCGCCGCGACGGCGATGCCGTTGCCCGAGGCCCCGTCGATCGCAAGCTCGCCCGGTAGCGAGTTCCACTCGAGCTGGGTCGTGACGCTGTACGCCTCGGCTCGCGGCACGATGCGGTAGCTGTCGATGGCACCCGTCGGGCACGGCCCGATGCAGGCCAGGCACGACCGGCACAGGTCCGCATCGACGACGTAGTTGGCGTCGTCGTGCGAGATCGCGCTTTCCGGGCACATCTCTTCGCACGTGCCACAGCGGATGCAGGTCTCGGGATCGATCAGGTGCTGCTTGAGGATCGCGTCCACCGCAACGGCCATGACCTGTCCTGCGCCTCCTCGAGTCGACGTGCTTCCGAGCGCGTGGAAGAGTGCTCGAGAACGACGCTACGCCCTCGACCCGGAGCCGTTGGGCAGCGACGCCAACCTCACCCTGGTGAACGCGAATTCCGCCCGGCCGCCGGATGTGGGTCGCATTCGCGATCACCCGAGTGAAGCTCGGCCAGCGACTACATGGCCGGCGGCGATCGGCGTAGCGTCGGTGCGGCGCCCGAAGCCCGTTTTGGATGAGGCAATCGCTGAGGAGACGAAGGAGGAAGGATGATGGCTACCAAGACCGCGGCCAGGACCTTGTCGGATGAGAAGCTGTCCGAGCTCGTCGCGCTGATCGGGGACTCGGACAGCGTGGAGCTCAAGCTCACCGTGCCCCTGGCGGACCGCAGCCGCGCTGCGGCCTCGCTCGGGGTCGATCCCCTCGACGCGCAGATCAGGCAGGTCTTCTTCTTCGACACGCCCGACCTGGTGCTCAACCAGCAGGGCCTCGTCGTCCGGGCGCGCCGCGTGCAGAGGCGCGACGACGACGCGGTCGTCAAGCTGCGCCCGGTGGTGCCCAAGGAGCTGCCGAAGGACGTGCGGCTCTCGCCGAACTTCGGCGTCGAGGTCGACGCCCTGCCAGACGGCACCTACGTCTGCTCGGGATCGATGAAGCGCCGGATGGATCCGACGATCGTGAGGGCCGCGGTGCTGGGCGAGAAGCCGGTGCGGAAAGTGTTCTCCAAGGAGCAGCGGGCGCTGTACGCCGCCCATGCCCCCGACGGGCTCGAGCTGGACAACCTGGCGATCCTGGGCCCGATCACGGTGATGAAGCTGAAGTTCGCGCCGGAGGGACTCGCGCGCAAGCTGGTTGCCGAGCTCTGGCTCTATCCCGACAACTCGATGCTCCTGGAGCTCTCGACCAAGTGTGCTCCCTCCGAGGCGTTCCAGGTCGGAGTCGAGACGAGAGCCTTCCTGACCCAACACGGCATCGACCTCTCGGGCGAGCAGGAGACGAAGACGAAGAAGGCGCTCGCGTTCTTCTCGAAGCGGCTTCAGGAACAAGCGTGACGGTCGTGGCCGACGGGACACCGTCGGCCACGTGCCCCTGCCAGGACCGCAATCCCTAGAGTCTCGCTCTGGTTCACGCGGCGGTTACCGGGAAAGGCGCAAGAAGCCGCCTAACGCCCAACAGCATCAGGTCGCGAGCGTAATCACCAGGGTGATCGACACTCGCAGGGCCTGAACGGCGCCGAGGGGGTGCCATGCTCGGCTCGTGACGTCCACGAACGCTTTCACGCGGCCGCGCGTGCTCATCCTCGGCGGAGGCTTCGCCGGCGTGGGTGCCGTGCAGAAGCTCGGGCACGCGGACGCGGACGTCGTGCTGGTGGACAAGCACGACTACCACACCTTCCAGCCGCTCCTCTACCAGCTGGCAACGGGCCTGCTCGAGACCAGCTCCGTCGGACATTCCCTGCGCGACCTCGTCCACGACCAGGAGAACACGAGCGTCCATCAGGCCACCGTGACGGGGATCGATCTCGAGGCACGTGAGGTCCGGTTCGACCGCATGCAGCCGTTGACCTACGACTACCTCGTCCTCGGGCTGGGCGCGGAGGTCAATTTCTTCGGAACCGAGGGAGCGGCCGAGCACGCCTTCCCGATGTACACCCTGCTCGACGCCATTCGGCTCAAGGAGCACGTGCTCGAGCGATGGGAGGCAGCCGACACCGACCCGGGCCTGGTCGAGGACGGCGGGTTGAACGTGGTCGTGGTGGGCGGAGGCCCGACCGGGGTGGAGACCGCCGGTGCGATGGCCGAGCTCTACCGGAACGTCCTCGCGAAGGATTACCGCGATCTGCCACAGAGCGGCGCTCGCGTCATCCTCGTCGAAGCGGGGCCGGAGATCTTCGCGATGTTCAAGCCCGACATCCGCGCGTACACGATCGAGGCGCTGGAGAAGCGCACCGTCGAGGTCATGACCGGAGAGTGCGTCGCCTCGGTCTCTCCCACTCGCGTGACGCTCGAGTCGGGCGCGGAGCTGAAGGCGCACACGCTCGTCTGGGGCGCGGGGCTGCAGGGCAATCGCCTGGTTCAGTCGCTCGGACTCGACCTGGTGCAGGGGAACCGCATCGGCGTGGGCCCGGAGCTCGACCTGCCGGATCATCCGGAGGCGTACGTCGTCGGCGACGTCGCGGCGATAAACGACGCGAAGACCGACCAGATCCTCCCCCAGCTCGGCTCGGTCGCGCTCCAGTCAGGACAGCACGTTGGCGAGAGCATCGCGAAGCGGCTTGCGGGTGAGAAAACCAAGCCCTTCAAGTACCGCGACAAGGGCACCATGGCCACGATCGGTCCAGGAGCAGCCGTCGTCCAGATGCTGGGCGGCCGAACGAAGAAGGGCAAGGCGGCGCAGCTGGCCTGGGGGACCGTCCACCTCGCCCTCCTGCCGAGCAACACGGACCGTGCGAAGGCGATCGTGGACTGGGCCGGCGCCGGCCTCACGCACCAGCGCACCGGCCGAATCATCGTGCGGGCGAACGAGTAGGACGGTGATTCCTCACTCGTCCTACTCGCCGGATGCCCGGGTGACCTACGCCGTCTGTGCCTGGACGGCCGTTCGCGTTCACCAGAGTGAGTCTCGTCGCTCGCCCGCTCATCGGGCGACCACCGGGGTAGCTTGGGTTCCGCGACCGCTCCGCTGAAAAGGAGGTCCTATGTCCGACTCACACAACCAGACCGTCGCGGCGTTCTTCGACGAGCTCGGAAGTCGCGGCCACGAGCCGCTGCTCGGGAAGGCGACCGGCAGCGCTCGCTTCGACGTGGTCGACAGCAAGCGCACCGAGCGATGGCTGCTGACGATCGACAAGGGGGACATCGGTGTATCGCGTAAGAACGCTGCTGCCGACTGCGTCCTCCGCTCCAACAAGGCGACCTTCGACGGGGTCGTTGCCGGCGAGGTGAACGTCCTGGCGGCAGTGCTGCGTGGCGCGGTGGCGGTCCAGGGCGATCCGAAGCTGCTCGTGCTCCTTCAGCGGCTCTTTCCACGACCCTCGGGTCGGCGACCGCGCAGACGCCACTCGAGCACCGCGAGGAGGAAGCAATGAGCGACGGAATCGTCAAGATCCTCGACGGCAACACGTTCGTGGTCAGCGACACGCGTGGAGACATCGAGGCCTCCGCCACCGATCCCACCGGCCTCTTCTCGTACGACACGCGCTTCCTCTCCAGGTGGGTCCTGACGGTCAACGGAGAACGGATGAATCCTCTCTCGGTCGACGACCTTCAGTACTTCGAGACGCGCTTCTTCCTCGTGCCGGGTACCGGGACGGTCTACGTGGACGCGAACCTGTCGGTGATCCGCCAGCGCGCCGTGGGCAACGGCTTTCACGAGAAGCTGACGATTCTCAACCATGCCGACGAGCCGGTCGATCTGAGCGTCCGTCTCGACGCGGGCTGCGACTTCGCGGACCTGTTCGAGGTCAAAGACGCGCTCGAGAAGAAGGGCAGGTACTCCGCGCGGGTCAAGGGCGACAAGCTCGTTCTCGCCTACGACCGCGAGACGTTCAACCGCTCGACCACGATCTCGGCGTCGGAGTCCGCGCGGATCGACAAGAACGGCCTCACCTTCAAGATCCGCATCGGCCCTCACGACGAGTGGAGCACGCAGCTCGACGTCGTCACGGCGCTTGCTGGGCTAACAGGCCGAGAGAACCAGGACCCCACGGGCTCAGCGCGGCGCATGCGGCGAGACCTGGAGCGCTGGATCGACGGGGCGCCCCGCCTCGAATCCGACTCGGATCCGTTGAAGGCGACGTACCGCCGCAGCCTCGTCGACCTCGCGGCGCTGCGCTTCTCGCCGGCTATCGCCGGGGGGCGAAGCCTGCCGGCGGCAGGTCTGCCCTGGTTCATGACGATGTTCGGCCGGGACAGCATCTTCACCAGCCTGCAGGCGCTCCCGTTCACGTCCGAGCTCGCCGCGACGACGCTGCGCGCGCTCGGAGACTGGCAGGGCGTCGGCCTCGACGACTTCCGCGACGAGGACCCGGGCCGGATCCTGCACGAGATGCGGTACGGGGAGATGACCGCGTTCGAGGAGCGGCCGCACTCGCCGTACTACGGCAACGCCGATGCGACCCCGCTCTACGTCGTCCTGCTCGACGAGTACGAGCGCTGGACGGGAGATCGAGCACTCGTGCGCGAGCGCGAGCTCGAGGCGCGCGCCGCGCTGAACTGGATCGACGAGTACGCGGACATCCCGGGCGGCACAGGGTACGTCTGGTACCAGCGACGCAACGAGAAGACCGGCCTCGAGAACCAGTGCTGGAAGGACTCCTGGGACTCGATCTCCTACCGCGACGGGCGGCTGCCGGGCTTCCCGCGCGCGACGTGTGAGCTGCAGGGCTACGCCTACGACGCGAAGCTCCGCGGCGCGCGCCTGGCGCGGCTCGTCTGGAAGGACCCGGCCTTTGCCGACCGGCTCGAGAAGGAAGCCGCGGACCTCAAGCGACGCTTCAACCGGGACTTCTGGGTCGAGGACGGCGGCTACTTCGCGCTCTCATCGAACAACGGCCACCTGCTCTGGAGCGGGATCGTCGACAAGTCGAAGGCCAAGGCGGTCGCAGGGCACCTGCTCGGGCCGCGGCTCTTCTCGGGCTGGGGCGTGCGCACGTTGGCCGAGGGAGAGGGGCGCTACAACCCGATCGGCTACCACGTGGGGACGGTCTGGCCCTTCGACAACTCGTTCATCGCCTGGGGCCTGCGGCGCTACGGCTTCAAGGAGGAAGCTGCGGTGGTCGCGGCCGGCATCCTCGATGCCGCCGAGTTCTTCGAAGGGCGCCTGCCGGAAGCGTTCGGCGGCTACGAACGCTCGCAAACCATGTACCCGGTGCAGTACCCGACCGCCTGCAGCCCGCAGGCCTGGTCGACGGGGACGCCGCTCCTGCTCCTGCGGACGATGCTCGGCCTCGAGCCACAGGGCGAGTTCCTGGTGATCGACCCGGCGCTTCCCAGCGCCATCGGTCGCCTCGAGCTCCTCGACATTCCCGGGCGGTGGGGACGGATCGACGCCTTCGGCCGCGGGCGCGTCGAAATCGACACGAAGGGACGGTGAGCGCCATGAGCGCGGTGCTTCAACAGAGAAAGGCAGCAGCCGACGGCACCTCGCCTGCCGATGTCCTAGTCGTCTTCGGGATCACCGGCGACCTCGCGAGGGTGATGACGTTCCGGTCCCTCTACCGGCTGGAGCAACGCGGGCTGCTCTCGTGCCCCGTCGTCGGCGTGGCCGGGGACGACTGCACCGAGGAGCAGCTGCTCGAGCGTGCGCGCGACTCGATCGTCGGCACCGGTGAAGAGCTCGACCCCGAGGTCTTCGAGCGGTTCGCCGCGCGGCTCTCGTACGTCCGGGGGGATTTCGCCGACGCCACAACGTACGAGCGCGTGGGAGAGGCGATCGAGGGCGCGGCGGCGCCGGTCTTCTATCTCGAGATCCCTCCGTTCCTCTTCGCGACCGTCGTCAAGGGGCTTGCCGAGGCCGGGCTGACCGGTTCCGCTCGGGTCGTGATCGAAAAGCCGTTCGGCCAGGATCTCGCCTCCGCGCGTGCGCTCGCCGACGAGCTCCACGAGTACGTGGACGAGTCTCAGCTCTACCGGATCGACCACTACCTCGGGAAGATGGGCCTGCAGGAGATCCTCTACCTGCGCTTCGCCAACAGGATGCTGGAGCCGATCTGGAACAGCAACCACGTCGAATGCGTCCAGATCACGCTGGCGGAGGACTTCGGCATCGCAGGCCGTGGGCACTTCTACGACCCGGTCGGCGCGTTGCGCGACGTGGTCGTGAACCACCTGATGCAGGTCGTCGCGGCGGCCGCGATGGAGCCGCCGGCCGGTGGCGATCCGAAGACCCTGAAGGACGCGATGGTCTCGGTGTACCGCGCGACCCGCGACGTCCACCCCGCCGACTACGTGCGCGGGCAGTTCGAGGGCTACCTCGACGTCGACGGCGTCGCTCCCAACTCGACCACCGAGACGTACGCCGCCCTTCGTCTCGAGATCGACAACTGGCGCTGGTCGGGCGTTCCATTCTTCATCCGTACCGGCAAGTGCCTGCCCGTCACGCAGACCGAGCTCCGGCTCGTCTTCAAGCATGCGCCGCGGCTCGGCTTCGACGTGCTCGAGCAACGCCCCGAGCCGAACCAGCTCGCGATCAAGCTCGACCCCTCGACCGGGGTCCGGATCGTCCTCGACGCGCATCGCGCCGACACGGCCAAGGCCGCACCGGTCGACTTCGACGTCGAGTTCGCCGAGGCTGGCGGCGAGGCCGCGACCCCGTACGAGGTGCTGCTCGACGCTGCGATGAGCGGCCGGGGCGGCGCGCGCTTCACCCGTCAGGACGGGGTCGAGGAGACCTGGCGGATCATGCAGCCGCTGCTCGACTCGCCGCCTCCCGTTCACGTCTACCGACAGGGCACCTGGGGCCCGGAGGCTGCGGACGCGCTCGTGGCGGACTACGGCGGCTGGCTCAGCCCCTGGGTGACGTCATGAGCGCTCCGACGCTCGTCACCGAGCCGGGCGAGCAGGCCGCCGAGGCGCCATCGCCGTTCCCGCCGATCGCCGACTATGCGTTCCTGTCGAACTGCCACACCGGCGCGCTCGTCGCACCGGACGGAGCGGTTGACTGGCTGTGCGTTCCGTCCTTCGACGGCCCGAGCATCTTCGCGAGCCTGCTCGACCGCCAGGCAGGGTTCTTCCGGTTCGCGCCGTTCGGCATCAACCATCCGGCGGCGCGGGCCTACGAGCCGGGGACGAACGTCCTCGTGACAACGTGGAAGACGCCTTCCGGATGGGTGGTGGTTCGCGACGCCCTGACCATGGGCCTGTGGGAGCACGGAGACGAGATCACGCCGCACACGCGACCGCCGTCCGACGTCGACGCCGAGCACATGCTGGTCCGAACGGTCGAGTGCCTCAAGGGCCAGGTTGAGATCGACCTCGTCTGTGAGCCGGTGTTTGACTACGGTCGAGAACCAGCCGAATGGACGCCCGTGGACGGCGACCCCTGCGCGGCGGATGCGAGCGGTGCGGCGGACCTGACGATCCGCCTGCGGACCGACCTGCCCCTCGGCATCGAAGCCGGTCGCCTGCGTGCCCGACACGTGCTCGAACCGGGCGAGCGCGCCTACTGCACGCTGTCCTGGGCCAACAAGCTCGCCGCGCCCCAGGACGTGGCCGATGCCGAGGCGAGGATCGCCACCACGACGCGTTTCTGGCGCGCCTGGCTGGATCGCGCACGCATGCCCGACCACCGCTTTACAGACCTGATCCAACGGTCGGCGCTCGTGATCAAGGGCCTGACCTACATGCCCACGGGTGCCACGGTCGCGGCGCTGACGACGTCGCTGCCGGAGACGCCCGGGGGCGAGCGCAACTGGGACTACCGCTACACCTGGATGCGCGACGCGACCTTCACCCTGCAGGCGCTGCACTGGCTGAACCTCGACTGGGAGGCCGACGAGTTCATGCAGTTCGTCGCCGACGTCGAGCCGACCGAGGACGGCTCCCTGCAGATCATGTACGGGATCGACGGCCGGCGCGACCTGACCGAGTCGACACGGGACGAGCTCTCCGGCTACGAGGGAGCGAGGCCGGTGCGGATCGGCAACGGGGCATTCGACCAGCGCCAGAACGACGTCTACGGCGCGGTGCTCGGGTCGATCCTGCTGCACACGGTAAGGAGCCAGCGGCTGCCGCGACGACTCTGGCCGATCGTCGAGTCGCAGGCGGAGTGTGCCGCGAAGGTCTGGCGCGAGCCCGACCAGGGAATCTGGGAGGCCCGGGGCGAGCCGCAGCACTACGTGTCGTCGAAGCTGATGTGCTGGGTTGCGCTCGACCGGGCTGCGAAGCTCGCCGAGATCCGTGGCGACGCTGAGCTCGCGAAGAAGTGGCTGACCACCGCCGAGGAGATCCGGGCCGACATCCTCGAGCACGGGATCTCCGAGCGCGGTGTCTTGCGCCAGCACTACGCCACCGACGCGCTGGACGCCTCGACGCTCCTGGCGGGGCTGTTCGGCTTCCTGCCCGGAACGGACGAGCGGCTGCGCAAGACGGTGATGGCGATCGCCGACGAGTTGACCGAGCACGGCTTCGTGCTCCGCTACCGCGTCGAGGAGACGGACGACGGCCTGTCGGGCGAGGAGGGGACGTTCCTGATCTGTTCGTTCTGGCTCGTCTCCGCGCTCGCCATCATCGGCGAGACGCGACGCGCCCGCGACCTGATGGAGCGGCTGCTGCGAATCGCCTCGCCGCTCGGGCTCTACGCGGAGGAGTTCGATACGACGAGCGCGCGCCATCTCGGGAACTTCCCGCAGGCGTTCTCCCATCTGGCCCTGATCGAGGCCGCCGGCCGGATCATCCTCAGTGAGCGGATCGAGGAGGTCACGTGAGCAGCGCGACGATTATCGAGCGAAGACGCCCAACGGACTAGAGAGGTGAGGTGAGCACGATGAAGGTGATCATCATCGGAGGTGTGGCCGGTGGCGCGTCGTGTGCGGCCCGTTTGCGCAGACTGGACGAGCAGGCCGAGATCCTGATGGTCGAGCGCGGGCCGTATGTCTCGTTCGCGAACTGCGGGCTCCCGTACCACGTCGGCGGGGTGATCGAGCACGAGTCGGATCTGCTGGTCGCCAACGAGCGGGTGTTCCGCGAGCAGTTTGCGGTCGATTGCCGTACCGGCTGCGAGGCGATCGGGATCTCGCGGGAGGAAAAGACGGTGCAACTGCGCGACGTCGCAAGCGGCGAGGTGACCACCGAGTCCTACGACAGGCTCGTGCTCTCCCCCGGTGCGCCGTCCATCCACCCGTCGTTGCCCGGCATCGACCTCCCGGGGATCTTCCCCGTGCGGACCGTGCCCGACGCGCGCGAGATCCGCGAGTGGATCGAGCGCGGCACGAGCTTCCTCGCCGGCATGGGCAAGTACTCGGGCTTCCAGATCGCCCGGCCGCCGATGCGCGCCGTCGTCGTCGGCGGCGGGTTCATCGGCCTCGAGATGGCCGAGAACCTCGTCCATCGCGGGTTCGAGGTGACCGTCGTCGAACTGGCGGATCAAGTCCTTGCGCCGCTCGACCCGGAGTACGGGCACATCGTCGCGGCCTTCCTCGAGCGCCACGGCGTCCACATCGCGCTCGATGACGGCGTCGCCGGTTTCGAGCGGTCCGAGGACGGGTCGCTCGAGGTCTCGACCCAATCCGGTAAGACCTATCCGGCTGACCTCGTGATCCTCGCGCTCGGCGTTCGTCCCGACACCACGCTTGCGAGCATGGCCGGGATCGAGATCGGCGAGCTCGGCGGGATCCGCGTCGACGACCAGATGCGCACGAGCGACCCCGACATCTTCGCAGTCGGTGATGCCGTCGAGGTGCGCGACTTCGTCACCGGCGAATGGAGCCTGATCGCGCTCGCAGGGCCGGCGAACCGGCAGGCCCGCATCGCCGCCGACGTGATCGCCGGACGCGACTCACGCTTCCGCGGCACCCAGGGCACCTCGATCGTCGAGCTGTTCGGCAGTGCAGTCGCCTGGACCGGCGCCAACGAGAAGACGCTGGAGCGGCTCGGCGACACCGACTTCGAAAAGATCTACCTCTACCCGAACTCCCACGCGGGCTACTACCCGGGCGCCAAGCCGATCGCGATGAAGGTCCTCTTCCGGCGCTCCGACGGACGCGTGCTCGGCGCACAGGCGGTCGGTGAGGACGGTGTGGACAAGCGGATCAGCGAGCTCGCGCTGGCGATCCAGCTGGGCGCGACCGTGTACGACCTCGAGCAGGTCGAGCTCTGCTACGCGCCGCCGTTCGGAAGCGCGAAGGATCCGATCAACTTCGCCGGAATGGTCGCGTCCGGTGTCCTGCGCGGTGACATGCGGCTGACCCACTGGAACGCATTGGACGGCGCCTTCCTCCTCGACGTGCGCGAGCAGTTCGAG
>Ga0335082_10008116_pt1 | contig 11404 bp, 10 predicted proteins | sample Lox_Sample_41_FD_206718 | JGI IMG/M metagenome (GOLD analysis project Ga0335082, IMG submission 206718) | Soil microbial communities from Loxahatchee National Wildlife Refuge, Florida, United States - Lox_Sample_4.1 | ecosystem: Environmental > Terrestrial > Soil > Wetlands | place: USA... | reverse complement strand
TGCATAGACCCCGGGAAATACCGGCGTGTCGCCGTCGTCCAGAAATTCGATGCCGCGGGCCTCCGCGTGTTGTACGCGGTCGACGTGGCTGCGGGTGTGAAACCGCTCGATCTCAGCCCGGCCGGCCCGCGCAGCAGTCAAGGTCAACACCTCTCTGTCCAGCCCGCGTGCGCTGGCTTCCCTGAGGAACGCCCCTTGCCGGTCTTCCCCCAAGGGATGACCGTCCGGAAAGCCGTAGCGCCCGAGCGACTCGCCACTGTACAGGCATACCTGCGAGCTCACGTTTCCCCCTGGTCCTCAACCGGGTTCAGCGGCCCTGGCACGGTCGCAGAAAGCTCGGGCGCGGGCACGCAGAGCTAGCCAAGAGATTTGCCGCAGCTCCAGCACAACTGGAAGCTGCTTGGGTTCTCTTCAGAGCAGGCCGAACAGTGCACACTCGTCGACACCTCAGGTGAGCATTCGAATGCCTGCACGATCTCCCGCGCTCGAGTCAGGTCGCGGTCTTCGCACACCCAGACCTCCGGCCAAGCTTCGGTGAACGGCAGCTGCCCGAGACCGCCTTGCGCGTTCTCGTTGAAGACATGCGCCTGGATGCCGGCCTGCGCGAGCAGGCTGCGCACAATGTGCGCATCGGGCAGGTTGGCTGCGCGATAGAGCTTTTTCACGGTCAGGAGAAGCAGAAACGGCTGATGACCATCTTAACGCCGAGAAGGGTGCGTGCGCACTCAGAGCGCGCCCACCGCTTAGAATAAGTCGAGCTGTTGCCGCGTCCCCGGTGGCTTGAAAAGCGAGGTTTCCGTGTCCGTGCCGCGGCGCTGGCGGTTGAGCCCCAGCCGCTGGCAGGCATTCTCGAAGCGTTTGCGCAGCAGTTCGGCCAGCAGCCCGGTTCCGGTTTGACGCGTGCCGAAGTTCGGATCGTTTTCCTTACCGCCACGCAGCTGGCGCACGCGGCTCATGACATGCGCAGCCTTGAGCGGGTAGTGATGCTCGAGCCAGTCCTCGAACAGATCTTTCAGCTCCCAGGGCAGGCGCATGATCGTGTACCCAGCACGAATGGCGCCCGCCTCGGCGGCTGCCTCCAAGACCGATTCGATTCCGTAATCGGTCAGGAAGGGCACGATCGGCGCAACCATCACGCCCGTCGGTATCCCTGCTCGAGACAGCACGCGAATCGCCTCGACCCGTCGCTGCGGCGCGCTAGCGCGCGGCTCCATGCGGCGAGCGAGGTCGCGCTCCAGGGTAGTGACCGAAACGTAGACCTGCGCGAGCCGTTTGGCCGCCATCGGCGCCAGCAGGTCGAGGTCCCGCTCCACCAGGGCGTTCTTGGTGATGATCGCGACCGGATGATTGCACTCGGCCAGCACCTCCAGCACCTGGCGGGTGATGCGCCATTCGCGCTCGATCGGTTGGTAAGGATCGGTATTCGCGCCGAGGGTAATGCTCTCACAACGGTAACCGGGTTTTATCAGCGCCTCCCGCAACAGCTGGGCGGCGTTGACTTTGGCGAACAACCGAGTCTCGAAGTCCAACCCGGGCGACAGGTCCAGATAGGCGTGGCTGGGCCGCGCGTAGCAGTAGATACAGCCATGCTCACATCCTTGGTACGGGTTGATCGAGGCGCGAAAGGGAAGGTCGGGTGAAGTGTTGTGTTGGATGATGCTCCGTGCAGTAAGCGGCGTGACAGTAGTTGGCGGCCGGCTGGGACCCTCCTCAGCGGGAACAGCCCAGCCATCGTCGAACGCTTCGCGGGCGAACGACTCGAAGCGGCCCTCCAAGTTGAGGGTGGCACCGCGCCCTTTGTGGGGGATACCGTAATCGCCGCTGACGGTTTTGAGTGGCATACTGTTAATCTATACAGTATGCGCACATTTGTCCATAGACGTTGCCTACAGACCCAGCATTCGCATCGCCCCCAGGAACAGAGCCGAGCCGGGACTGGCCAGCCGCTCCAAGATGGTGAAGTGGTTGTCGTCCGGGCAAGCCAGGTCGTCCTTGGCAACGGAACGCCATTTCCCGCGGATCAGCTTGTTCTGCTGGTGGAACCCCTCCTGCTCCTGGCCGCCGACCGCGGTATATAGGGGCGCGTCGGTGGCCGGCGGCATGAGCGCTGGGCTGATACGGCTGGCTTCGAGCGGTGTCAGCCGCACGTCCACATTGACCGAGGGCGTGTGCATGATCGGAGCGACGTCATACACGCCGCTGACGGACAGACCGCCCTGCACGACTTTGCGCGGAAGGTCGGCAGAAAACTGGGGCCACAGCGCCGCCAGGGTCATAGCGGTGAGATGTCCACCGGCGGAGTGACCGGACACGAACAGCCTGCCGGGCGGCGCGCCGAAGTTGGTGCCGTTGCGGTAGAGCCAAGCGCAGGCCTGCAGCACTTGCAGAACGATATCTTGGACGTGGACAGATGGAGCCAACGCGTAGTTGAGCAGCGCCATTGTGACGCCGCGCTCGACGAAGGGGACGGCGATAAACGAGTGGTCGCTCTTGTCCAGGGCGCGCCAATAGCCGCCGTGGATGAACACCAGCAGTGCTCGGCTTTGGCTTTTGGCGCGGAAGATGTCGAGTTTCTCCATGGGATGCGGGCCATAAGGCACATCGAGATATCCGGATAGGGCGGCTCGGGCGACAGCCGATTTCTTGCGCCAGCGTTCGAAGTGGTCGGCGAACTCGGGGACGGCGAGGCGGGGGTTGTAGGCGGACTCGAAGTAAGCAGCGTCGTCTTTCACGATGGGGTCTCCAGGGCCCACCGGTTTCCAGGCCACCGGCGATGCAGCAACTCATCGTGGCCCTGGATCGGTGCGGCGCCGTGAGTCTATCAGAGCCCTAGGGTGAGGAATCGCGCCGTCAGAAATCGTGTGTGCTGCCAGTACGCGCCGCGAACTGGAAAAAACAGCGGGCCGCGCCGGGCCTAAGCAGCGCCATCTGCGCACGCAAGATGCCGTCAGCACCCCGCGTGACACATGGAAACGAGGGGATTAGTGTGCCGCCAGCGCTAGCGGCAGCGCACTACGCTGAGCCAGCGCTATCGGACGCTCGGGGATGATACCGGCTTGCAGATCCGGATGCGAGGGCCGCTGTGGCCGCTCCGCCGGGGACGGGGGCACCAGGATTGCACCGAACAGTTGGTTGGCCGGTTGGCCGTTGACCAGAACCTGCCCAGAGGTAAACTCTGCTTCGACGGTGAAGTTGGTCCCACTCGACTTCAGGATGCCGGTATCGGTCAGACTCCTGAGCTGCGCGTCGGTAAGTCTCTCGGATAGAGCCCTGATGTTCTCCTCTGTGCTCTGCGCGCCCTGCTGAACCAGCGCGACCTCGACCTGCGGACGCACCTTGCGCTGCAGTTGCGCACGCAGCAGGCTAGCGGCGATCTCCACGTTGCCCTTTGCCTGCAACCGGCCCAACAGCTCGGGCGAAAAACGAATCTCCGTGAGGTTGCTACCGTCGAAGCTCACGGTCGCCTGCGCCGACACCGCGCCAGAAGGCGTCTCCAGGCCCAGTTTCTTGAGTCGAATCACCGGCGACCCGCGCAGCAATTCGCCGGCCAGATCCAGCATCGTTTGGCTGGCAAAGCCGCTCGGCGGCGAAGCCGCGGGGTCGCTCGCTCGCATCTCATCGAGATACTTGGCCAGCGCCTTCTTGTTGATCTGGTCGAACTCCAGGTCGAGCACGGCGTTGGAAAAGCTGTTCTCTACTTCTCCCGCCTTGGCCGAGCTGCCCGCGCCGACGCGCAGCGCATAGCCTAGCAACACGCTCTCCCCTTTGCTGCGCTGATATGCGGCTCCCGACAGGTCCTTCATGGCAACCTGGTCACGCGGTCCGGAAAAGCGCAGTTCGTCGAGCGCGACTTTGGTTTCGCCCTGCCAGTCCGCAGCTGGACCGTGCATCTCCCAGCTCGCGTCAAATCTGAGGGTCTTGATGCCGGCCTGTGTATCGCCTCCTTGCAACGTGAGGTGTGGAGCTGTGGCGCTCGCCACCAGCCGCTCGTCGGCACCTACCGAAATCGTGCCCTGCATGCCCCCCCAGCTGAGCTTCGCCCCGGGAGCGTCGTGCAACGGCTGGTTGAAAGCCGGCGAGCTGAACGTGGTCTTGCGGCTGCCGTCGAAACCGAAAGTGCTGTCGACCGTGAGTGCGGGCTGGCCGGAGAAGTAATGATCGAGGACCGCCTTCATCTCCCCATTCCATTGCGGCACCGAGCGCACACGCACCCACCCGGTTCGGGGTTGGGGCAGGTGCGAGATTTCGTGGCGCACGTCCAGGAAAAGACTGGGTTCGGCCTTCAGCGTGAACCGCGTCACCGCGGCGGACGAGAGCCATCCGCGATCGTAGCGCATGAAGGTGACGTTCAGCGGGAATTGCGCACTGCTTGCCAGCCTGCTCACCTCGGCGCGCATCGCCTGCTCTGTCTGCATGCCCAGGTACCAGGGCAAAGCGCAGGCCGCGGCGGCTAGAATGCCTGCGGGCACGGCAACCAACGCGAGTCTGTTCATCTGAGATTCCCCTCTCGAAGTTACAGCCGGCGCGATAGTCGACACCGGTTCAATGTCATTTTCCAGGCCTCGAGCGTTTTTGGTCTGCAGTATTCGTGCCATTGGATTGTCATTCTCAGCCGCCTGTGTCGGCCTGAAAAAAGTGCCAGCCGGCGAAGTGTTAGAGGGCATTTTTTGTGCACTTCAGAGGCCAGCGGCGGACCACAGCGTCAGCGAAGTGTTACCATCCGCCGCACAAGGCCCGCAGCGCGGCCTGGAGGAGCCAGGCGAATCGCGCTTTTATCGAATTGCGGAGAGAAACAATGTTTGACTATTTCCCGGTCAGCGGATCCGACTTCGGCGGCCGCGTGCTCGTCACTGGCGCCGGCGGCTGCATCGGCAGCTGGGTGCTGGCGCTGCTCGCACGCGCTGGCGTGTCGGTGTCGGCGTTCGACCTGAGCCAGGACACGCGGCGACCAAAGCTGCTGATGTCGGGCGCAGAGCTGTCCAATGTCCAATGGCTGACGGGCGATATCGCCGATCCCCAGGCCGTAGTCAACGCGCTAAAGATGAGCGATGCGCGCGCCATCATTCATCTCGCCGCACTGCAGGTGCCATTCTGCAAGGCAGATCCTGTGGCCGGCGCAAGGGTCAACGTGGTGGGGACCGTGAACGTATTCGAAGCGGCACGCAAGCTCGGGATCAAACGCCTCAGCTACGCCAGCTCGATCGCCGCGCACGGCGTGATCGAAAATTATTTGCCTCGCGGCACGGGGCAAACCCATGGCACCCTGCCCACGCTGTATGGCGCGTACAAACACTGCAACGAGCAAACCGCGAAGGTCTACTCGCAGGATTGGGGCATGCACAGCGTGGGCCTGCGTCCCGGCGTGGTATATGGCGTGGGACGCGACCAGGGGCTTACCTCCAAGACCACGGTCGCGATTCTGGCGGCGGCCGCAAACGGCCCCTATACCATCCCGTTCCGTGGCCCGATTTCGTGGTTGCACGCGGGCGAGGTAGCGAGCGCTTTCATCCGCGCCGTCGCCAAGGAGCGCAGCGGCGCGCCGGTGTTCGATATCAACGGAGTAAGCACGACCGTAGAGCAGTCGCTCGAGGTGCTCAAGAGGGTCGCTCCGGGCATGCAGGTGAGTTCCTCTGGCGATGCACTGCCCTTTCCCATGGACCTGTCGGACGAGCCGGTGCGCGCCTACCTCGGCAACTATGGAAAGGTCCCGCTCGAGCCGGGAATCGGGGGCACATATGAGGCGTTCCGGTCGCTACTCTCCGAGGGACTGATCAAGGCCGACAGCGTTGCCTAAAACGCGCCTGGCCGGTGCGTCGGCCTTCCTCCCACCCGACGGGAAGCGCCCCTGGTGTACCCGCGGCATCTGCGTTCTACGCACGCGTCGCTCTGGCGTAACGCGAAGCTCGCCGAGCAGGATCATGCACCGCTCTCGTTTGCTTGCGCGGTTCGCGACGGCAGCTGTGTCGATTGCCGTGGCGGCCTGCCAGGGCATGCCAAGCAACAAAGCCGTGCCGGACGCTGCAACGGCTGAAGCCGAAGCGCTCGTCGCGAGCCCGACATCGGCGCTGCAGTCCCATCCAATGGACTACATCGCGTTTCTCAAGGCCTGGTTCGAGGGCGTCACACCAGAAATCGATTCCGCCGACATCGTGCGCTACGCCTTCACGGCCGGGGACAAGACCGCGAAGCTCGCGGCCGAGAGGCTGATCTCCGGCAACGAGGCGTTCTGCACGCAGAGCGGCGGCAAGATCGTGCAGGACCCGCCTGCACTGACCTGTGTGGCACCCGACGGAAGAGCAATCGCGCGCCTCTCGGTGCAGGTGTTCCACTCGTCGCCCGAGCAGCCCGGTACGCTGCAGTTCACGGGCGAATCGGCAGATTGGATCCTGCGCTTGAACCAAGCGCAGATCGGTGATTACCGACGCGTCATTGACACGCTTTCGGGGAATGGCACCGGCGGCGGGGTGCTGCTCTCTTCGGGGCAGAGCTTCGATGCGATGCGCTTCGGCCGCTTGTCGGGACCGGATTTCTACGCGCTGAAGACACCCAACCACGGGCTGATCTGGTTTGAGGACGTGGTGAGCGTGAAATGGGGTCTGGATACGATAAGCATCGTCCAGCGCAGCGGGGAGCAGATCGAGGACACCGCCGCAGGGCTCGCGCCCGGTAGTACCATCGTCCGGGTGCGGCCCACCGAAAACGATCAGCTGAAGGCTGAGCCCCTCACTTTTGACCAGCCCTTCCGCTTCGTCTATTTGGATCCCAAGAGCAAGCAGCCGCGCCAAGTGCGCGTGCGAACCGACGCTCTAATCCTGCAGATCACCATCTCCCGCCAGCCATCCAAGTACCGGGGCGGCTTGATACAGACACGCTTCGACAAGAAGGAGGCCGATGCCTTCCGCAAGTCGCTGGTGGCCGAAGCGCGCAAGACTGCACTCAACACGGGCAAGAAGACGGACACAGTGAATCTGGACGACGCCAAACTGCGCGCGGATCTCGACCAGATCGGCCGTGTCGGCCCCTGCGTCCGCACCCAGTCCGAGGATCGGCTGCGGAGCGGCGATATCGCGTACACCGAATACCTGGTGTGCGTCGAGTACCGTCAGGAGGCCGAGACGGTCAAGTCAAATGGCGGCGTGCTGACTCCGGACAAGACCCCTCTGCTCTACCTCGGGCGCGCGGCGCGTGCCCCGTGGTACAACTTCAACGGCGTGCTCCGCTGACGCTTCCGACCCACTCGCTGCCGAAATGCTCAAGGTCATCTTCAAGAATGTTGAGGTCCTGGACGGCACCGGGGCGGCGCCTTTCCCAGGGCAGGTGCTGGTGGAGGGTAATCGCATCGCGGCCGTTGTGCCACAGGGTGTCGGCCTCGCGGTGGATGGCGCAGGGGTCATCGACGGCAATGGCGGGATCCTCATGCCTGGCCTGGTCGAGTCGCATGCGCACCTGTCCTTCACCGACATCAGCGTGGGCACGCAGTTGGGTAACACTCCACCGGAGGAACATACGCTGCGCACCGCCGCCTGCGCACGCACGCTCTTGGAGCACGGCTTTACCAGCTGCGTGAGCGCTGCTTCGGCGAAGCCCCGGTTAGACGTTGCGGCGCGCGCGGCCATCGACGCGGGTGACATCCCTGGCCCGAGACTGCTGACTGCAAGCCCGGAGTTGACGGTAACCAGCGGCCTAGGCGATGCCCAGCTGAGCCATATCTACCAGGAGTCCTTCGCCGTTGTCCGCGATGGGGCCGACGGCTTTCGCCGCTACGCGCGCGAGATGTGCCGTGAGGGCGTGGACACGCTCAAGATCAATCCCTCCGGGGACACGTTACTGCCGCGCGCACGCTCGGGGCAAACCGTGATGACGGAGGCGGAGGTCGCCGCAGTGTGCGCCGTGGCTCGTGCTCACGGCCGCCGCGTCGCGGCCCATGCCCGCAGCGCCGAGTCGGTGAAGCTTTGTGTGCGCCACGGCGTGCAGATCATTTATCACGCGAACCTGGCAGACGAGGAAGCCTGTGACCTGCTCGAAGCGCACAAGGACAGTGTGTTCGTCGCCCCAACTATCGGCTGGATCGTGTCAGTGCTCGACCGCGGGCCCGATTTCGGGCGCGCCTGCGAACCAGACGAACGCGCGATTCTCGAGCGCGAACTGGAGGCCACAGTCGAAACCATGCGCAACCTCAAGCAGCGCGGCGTCCGGGTGCTGCCTGGAGGAGACTACGGCTTCGCCTGGAACCCAAACGGCAGCAATGCCCGTGACCTCGAGCACTTCGTCGAGCTGCTGGGTTTTTCGCCCATGGACGCGCTCGTGGCAGCAACCAAGTTCGGTGGCCAGATGATGATGAGCGAGGAACTCGGACAGGTGCGTTCGGGTTATCTTGCCGACCTCGTGCTGGTGGACGGTGACCCCCTCGAGGACATACGCATCCTGCAGGACAAACAACGCCTGTTGACTGTCATGAAGGACGGAGTCCTGTACAACTGTCGGGAGCCGTGATTCGTCTTTTCGAAAGCGCTCCTTAAGTCAGTTCTCGTCGGCATCACGAGTCGCAAACCACGAGTCACGACCCAAATAACCCAATGTCCGGGCCGGGTACAGGCCAGAGAGAGCCCGCCCTGCTGCGTGCTGCGGAGGCAGAGCCAGCGCGCGCATCGGTAGTGGCGGTGGACGTGCGCGGTGCCAGCAAGACGTATCCGAACGGGGTGCACGCGCTGGCGCCGATCGACCTTGAAGTTTGCGCTGGCGATTTCGCCACCGTGCTCGGCCCGTCCGGCTGCGGGAAGAGCACGCTGCTGCGTATGATAGGCGGTCTGAGCACGCCCACTGCCGGCAGCGTGGTTCTGTGGCCCCAGTCCCCGACGGAAGCGACCATGCCCAGCGCTGCAGGCGAAGGCGGCCACAGGGTGCACATAGCGGCCGGCAGGCGCGCGAAGACGGAGCTTGCCTTCGTGTTTCAGAGCCCCACGCTGATGCCCTGGGCCAGCGTCGAACGCAACGTGCGGCTCCCGCTCGACCTCGCAGGGGAAGCAGACGACGGCGCGCTCAGGGTGGAAGCAGCGCTGCGGCTGGTGGCGTTGAGCGACTTCGCGCGGGTCTACCCGCGTGAGCTGTCCGGCGGGATGCAGATGCGCGCGTCCATCGCGCGTGCTCTGGTCACGGAGCCGCGCCTGCTGGTGATGGACGAACCGTTCGGCGCGCTCGACGAAATCACCCGCAGTCGCCTCGATCGAGATATCCGCGAGCTGTGGGCGCGCCGCTCGCTTACCGTCTTATTCGTCACCCACAGCATTTACGAAGCGGTGTACCTGTCTACCCGCGTGCTGGTGATGTCCGCGCGGCCTGGGCGGATCATCGGCGAGCTCGCCATCGGTGAACCGCACCCACGCACGGACGCGTTCCGCGTATCCGAACGCTATGCACGCTGGTGCAAGCAGCTCTCCGAGATGCTGGCTGCCGGCAGCGACGAGGCGGGCGGCACTCGGCCGCTGTCGGCATCATGAGTGGGCGCAGCGCACGCTTCGTCGCTCCGGCGGCGGTGGGGGTCGCCTTCGTGCTGTTGTGGGAGGCTTTGGTGAAAGCCTTCGATGTGCCCTTCTACCTCGTGCCTTCGCCGCTGCAGGTGCTGAGCACTTTGGTGCAGGATGCGCCGTTGCTGCTGAGCTCGCTTCTGGTGACTTTGCGGATCACCGCGCTCGCTCTGCTGCTGGCAGTGGTCCTGGGCGTGGCCGTCGCGTTCCTGTTCGTGCAGAACCGTGTGTTGGAGACGAGCTTGTTCCCGTACGTTGTTCTGCTCCAAGTGACGCCCATCGTAGCCATTGCGCCGCTCATCATCATCTGGGTCAAGGACCCTCTGGCTGCGTTGGTGATCTGCGCGACCATCGTGGCCATCTTCCCGGTGATCTCCAACACCACGCTCGGCTTGCGCAGCGTCGACCCGGGGCTGGCCGATGTGTTCCGCCTGTATGGCGCGCAACGCTGGCAGACGCTGATACGGCTGCGCATCCCGAGCGCTTTGCCTTACTTCTTCGCCGGGCTTAGAGTGTCGGGAGGGCTGGCGCTGATCGGGGCGGTAGTGGCCGAGTTCGTGGCCGGCACTGGCGGCACGGCCTCGGGCCTGGCCTATCAGATCCTGCAGGCTGGTCTGCAGCTCAACATCCCGCGGCTGTTCGCGGCGCTGCTGCTGATCACTCTGGCCGGCGTGGCCATTTTCCTGCTCGTGTCGCTGGCGGCCCATCTTGCACTTCGGCATTGGCACGAGAGCGAGCTTTCGCTCGAGCGTTGATAGATCGAACTTCGCAACGTTCTTGAACTATTTGCGGTTGATCGGGATTGTCTGAGGAGGAGACTGATGATCGGGAGAGGGTGCAGTCAATGGATGGCGGTACTGGCAATGGCGCTGACTCCAGGCTTCGCGTCGGCGCAGCTGCCCACCAAGGTGGTGTTCTACACCAACTGGTACGCGGAGGCCGAACACGGCGGGTTCTACCAGGCCGTGGCTGAGCGCATCTACGCTCGGCACGGCCTCGACGTCGAGGTCAAGATGGGCGGCCCGCAGATCAATGTCGTGCAACTGCTGCTTGCGGGCCAGGCTGACCTGGTAATGGGCTACGACCTGCAGACCATTAAGGCCATCGAGCAAGGGCTGCCGGTGGTCACCGTCGCCGCCACGTTCCAGAAGGATCCGGCGGTGCTGATCGGGCACCCCGGGGTGACAGCCCTGCCGGACCTCAAGAGTCGCACGCTGCTCATCGGCCAGGCGAGCGAAACCACGTTCTGGCCTTGGTTGAAGGCCAAGTATGGCTTCACGGATGCGCAGAAGCGGCCCTACGCGTTCAGCGTGCAGCAGTTTCTAGTGGACCAGAACGTCGCGCAGCAGGGTTATCTCACTTCGGAGCCCTATACCATCGAGAAAGCCGGCATCAAGCCGGTGGTGTTCCTGCTTGCCGATAGCGGCTACCCACCCTACGCGGAGACGATCGTCGTCACCACCAAGACCCTAACGGACAAAGCCGACATGATCGCGCGCTTCGTGCGGGGCTCGGCAGAGGGCTGGAAGAGCTACCTGAAGGACCCCGCGCCGGGCAACGCGCTGATCAAGAAGGCGAACCCGGAAATGACCGAGGAGCTGATGGCGTTCGGCGTAGCCAAGATGAAGGCGTACGGGTTGGTGACTGGAGGGGACGCGAAAACGCTCGGCATCCTGACCATGACCGACAGCCGCTGGAAGCAGACATTCGATTTTATGGTCAGTGCCGGGCTGACCAAAGCGGATGTGGATTATCACAAGGCGTACTCGCTTCAGTTTGTGAAAGAGATCAAAGTGCTGCCTTGACTGCGACGGCACCGGGTCCCGTGGCCGCATCCAGCATCTGTCCCTCGATTGCGCGCTGCAACGCGCTGGCCGGAG
>Ga0335082_10008114_pt1 | contig 11405 bp, 9 predicted proteins | sample Lox_Sample_41_FD_206718 | JGI IMG/M metagenome (GOLD analysis project Ga0335082, IMG submission 206718) | Soil microbial communities from Loxahatchee National Wildlife Refuge, Florida, United States - Lox_Sample_4.1 | ecosystem: Environmental > Terrestrial > Soil > Wetlands | place: USA: Florida... | reverse complement strand
TTCGATTCGCCGAGTGGGTGGCAGATGCAGACAAGGCCGACGATTCTGTTTTGTTCGTCGCGATACGGGACCTTGCTGGTCAGTGCCCGAATCTTGCGTCCCTTTCCGTCGGTCAGAATCTCTTCCCGGTTGAGAACCGGCCCCTCGGCGGCCACCACGGCCTCGTCATCGGCATGCAGACGCGCGGCCAGTTCCTTCGGGTAGAAGTCGAACACCGTCTTGCCGACGACGTCATCGAGCGCGCCAACCGCCAAGAACGAGCGATGGGCAGCGTTGTCGAAGACGTAGCGGCCCCGCGTATCCTTGATAAACACGAGGTCGGGGAGATTATCGATCAGTGTGCGCAGCAGATTGCGTTCTTTGGCCAGGGCTTTCTCGGCGCGCTTGCGCTCGGTGATCTCCCGGGAGATGCCGAACGTGCCGACGGTGTTGCCTGCCTTGTCGCGCAGCGGCAACTTGGAGGTGGAGACCCAGCGTTCCGCGCCGTCGGCCAGAGGAGAGTATTCCTCCACGCCGATGAGCGGTTGTCCCGTCTGAATGATCCGTTGTTCGTCGGCAAATGCCTCCTCGGCATGCTCCTTGGAGAAAAAGTCGAAGTCCGTCTTGCCGATCGCGAGCGTGGGGTCGCTGAGACCAAACCGCTGGGCTTGGGCTTTGCTGGATCGCAGGAAGCGACCCTTGTCGTCTTTGAAGTAGATGCTATCCGGAACGTTGTCCAACAACGTCCGCAGCAGGAATTGTTCGTGCGCCAGTTCCCGGGTGCGCTCCTGTACTCGCCGCTCCAGTTCGTCGTTGGTGTGGCGCAAGAGGATCACTTCGCCGCCGTACCAGGCTGCGGCCAGCGCCAGCAGCGCCACCACCGCCAAGCCGATCAGGTTTTTCTTCAACTGACGATCCGCATCGGCGAAAACGATGGCTGTGGGCACGCTGGCCGCCACGTAGGCATCCGCGCCGCGCTTGCCGCCGATGGGGTAATACGCATAAATGCGTTCAACCCCCGCGGCATCGCGCCGCTGATCGGTTCCTCGTCCGCGAAACGTCGCCACTTGTTTGATCAACTCAGCGTCGGGAGCGGTTTGTCCAACGAGGTTCGCCCCTGTGGGCGTGTGGGCCAGGATGATTCCGTTGCGGTCCACCAAGGCGAGTTCTACGCCCTCGGGCGCCATCATGAGAGTCATCGGTCGACCGAGGTAGTCAAGAGCGAGTGACGCGAACACGACCCCCTGCACCTGATCATCGGTCCCAACGACGGGGTAGGCGAAGTTAAGCGATGGCTTGGCCCCCAAGCGGCTTGTCTGATAATTCCCAACGGCGAAATCGCGCGATCTCAACACCTCACCGAACCAGGTGCCATTCGCCACGGACACCGGCTCCTTCAAGGCGACGGCGCTGCAGAGCACGTTGCCGTCGGGCGCCGCCACACCGAGATTGAAGTAGAACTCGTATTTTCCGAGCAACTTCTCCAAGGCGGCGCTGCAACCGGTGGCATCGCCGCTCCGGACATCCGGAGATTGCGCCAGTGCGATGAGCAACTGACGTCCGCCTTCGATGACGCCCCGGTAGTTCGCCGCCGTCAGGCGAGCGATTCGCGCGACATCTTCGGTGGCTAGTGAGACGGCGGCGTTGCGTTGTTCACGAGCGTTGTAATAAATCAACCCGAGCGATGGGATGACCGCAAGCACCACAACCAAGACGAGACGAACCCGCAACCGACTGGGGGAAGAGCTTTTCATGGTAGATCTCCTCTCATGAGTTTCACCCACGAACGCGTCGTCACGTTACCGAATCAGCGGGGAGAATGCAATCCTCTTGATGACGCATGGCGCCGCGTGAAATCAGCCCGACGCACGCTGCCGTTCGCGCGACCCTACGCGGCGATTCAAACTCGTCGGTTCAATTCCTGTAAGCCGACAAATCTCATTGAACCGCTTTGACGGGGCGACTAGGATGGCAGCAGCGAACGAGGAACGATGGAACCGATTCTGCCGAAACTTGTCGCAGACGCACGCCAGACGATGCAATCGCTGCTGGCACAGCAGGAGATTTTCGAGCGCATCGCCACGGCCGTCGTCGGCGCGCTTCATTCAGGAGGCAAGATCCTCACGTGCGGAAACGGCGGCAGTGCCGCGGACGCGTTGCACCTAGCCGAGGAACTTGTCGGCCGTTACAATCGCGACCGCCGTTCGTTGCCGGCCGTGTGCCTCAACGCCGATCCAACACTACTGACGTGTATCGCCAACGACTTCGGTTTCGACGACCTGTTCGCCCGGCAGGTCGAGGGACTCGCAACCCAGTCCGACGTGCTCGTGTGTTTCTCCAGCAGCGGGAATTCTCGAAACATCGTTCGCGTACTTGATGCGGCTCGCAAACAGGAGGTGAAGAGCATCGCGTTCCTCGGCAAAGGAGGTGGCCAGTCGAAGGGCAAGGCCGATCTCGAACTCATTGTGGCGAGTTCCGACACCGCTCGCATCCAGGAGGCCCACACGTTGTTGCTGCATGCCCTGCTGGAGAGAGTGGAGCAGTCTGTTGCGACCTGATTGCCATGGCCGAGGAAGAGCGTCCAGTTCAATTCGTCCACCGCGTGTTGGTTGTCGAGGACGACTACCAATTGGCGGACCTGCTTTCGGAAGTCTTGACCTACGAGAATTGCTCGGCCGAGGTCGCTTCAAATGGCATGGAGGCGATGGAAAAACTCCGCGGCGCCGACTTCGACGCCGTCATCTGCGATCTGATGATGCCGCGCGTCGACGGCGAGGCCCTCTACAACCAAACCACTCAGCAGTATCCGCATCTTTCGGATCGCTTTCTGTTCATCACGGGCAACGCAGCGCTGCGGGGTGGACTGACCGATTTCGTCTATCGCACGGGCAACAGCCTGCTCGAAAAACCCTTCGAGATCGAGCAGTTGAGAGCCGCGCTCAAAGAGACGTTCCAGCGTTGAGGCGCGCGACATTTTTGTGCCGCGCGACAAATTCGTCAGGGTTCGACCGAACGACTGTGGACGCGTCGCCGCGCGGCCCAGCAGTTCTGCGCCTCGCAGGCGTTGGCAAGCTGACTGCTCATTACAGAAGCGTCGGGTTGGGGGATCGCCCGATGAACCAAGGAGGCAGCCCCCGCCGTGACGACAACGCGGAACGATCTGCAGCCATCGCACGGAGAACATCGAGTCGCGCTGAGTAGCAAGCGTTGAACGATCGACGCGCGCGAAACGGGGCGACGAGAGTCGCAAACGCGGGGCCGAGTTTCCCAACGTGTGGAAGCTCGGCCAACGTGTTTTCAGGCGTGACCACTCACCGCCCCGCGCTATAATCACGACGCGATGGCGAGTTCCAAGTCTGCACCGAAGCCCGGCGGGCTCACCCCGATGATGCAGCAGTATCGGCGCGTGAAGCACCAGATTCCGCCCGACGCCCTGCTGCTGTTTCGGCTCGGCGATTTCTACGAAATGTTCTTCGACGACGCCAAGATCGGCGCGCAACTGCTCAACCTCGCGCTGACGCATCGCAACAACGTCCCGATGTGCGGGATCCCGCATCACGCCGCCGAGGCCTACATTGGCAAGATTCTCCGCGCGGGTCGCAAAGTCGCCGTGTGCGACCAGCTCGAAGATGCAACGCCCGGCAAACTCGTCAACCGCGACGTCACTCAAATCCTCAGCCCCGGCACTCATTTTGACACGCACATACTCCAGGCAGAGCGCAACAATTTCGTCGCCGCGATGTGCGCCGATGCCGGCAAGTTCGGCTTGGCGTTGATCGATCTGACCACAGGCGATTTCAGAGTGACCGAGTTGGCGACGGCCGAGCACGTTCAGAACGAATTGGCACGAGTGGGTCCGGCAGAGATCGTTGTCCCCACCGAAGCACATGAAGAACTGAGCCACTTGGCCGCTCAGACACTGACTCCCCACGACGGTTGGACATTCGAGCGCGAAACCGCATTTTTCACATTGCGCGACCACTTCAAGACGCAATCGCTCGATGGATTCGGCGCACGCGACCTCACCGTAGGCATCGGTGCGGCAGGCGCGGCGCTGCATTACCTGCAGCAATCATTGCGGCGCAACACCGCGCACATTCATCGACTCAGCGTGTACAGCGTGAGCGATTTCATGGTGCTTGATGCCGTCACACAGCGAAACCTCGAACTGCTCGAATCGCCTCGCACAGAGCGCAAACAGACGCTGATCGGCTGCATGGACCGCACGCTCACGCCGATGGGGGCTCGGCTTCTTCACGAATGGTTGACCCATCCACTGAAGAGCGTCGAGCAGATCGGCGCGCGACAGGAGGTCGTGTCCGCCTTCTGTGATCAATCGCAGGCGCTCGCCGAATTTCGCGAACAGTTGCGCGGCGTTCGTGACATGGAGCGCACGCTCGGACGCTTGAGCGTCGGCAGCGGCAATGCTCGCGATCTCATTTCGTTGAAGGAATCTCTGGGCGCGTTGCCAAAGCTGAAACAAATGCTCGAGCCGGTCGCGGCGGGGACGCCGCTTTTACACGCACAGGTTGGGCAAATCACCGAACTCCCCGAGTTGGTAGATTTGATTTCGCGGGCCATCGAGGACGCACCACCGCTTGCGTTGAAGGAAGGTGGCATCATCAAGACCGCCTTCAATGCGGAACTCGACGAGTTGCGACGCGGCGCGCGCGAAGGCAAGGAATGGATTGCCGCGCTGCAGCAGAAGGAAATCGAGCGCACGGGCATCGCGTCGCTCAAGGTGCGGTTCAATTCCGTGTTCGGATACTACATCGAGGTAACGAAGGCGAATTTGTCGAAGGTGCCTAGCGATTACATCCGCAAACAGACGATTGCCGGCGGCGAGCGGTTCATCACGCCCGAATTGAAAGAGATGGAGGGCAAAATCCTTGGCGCGGAGGAACGGGCGAACGCGCTGGAATACGAATTGTTCTTGGAAGTACGCAAGGCTGTCCTGGAGCAATCGGCCGCGATTCAGCAGTCGGCGTCATCCATCGCGTCGCTCGACGTGCTGGCTGCATTCGCTGAAGTAGCACGGCACCAAAACTATTGTCGGCCGACGATGAACGACGGCGACCGCATCGAGATCGCGGACGGCCGTCATCCTGTGCTGGAGCAAACCTTGATTGAAGATCGGTTCGTGCCGAACGATTCGGTGCTCGACGGCTCGGAGAACCAGATTCTCATCATTACCGGCCCAAACATGGCGGGTAAGAGCACCTACATCCGGCAGGTGGCGCTGCTGGTGTTGATGGCGCAGGTTGGCTCGTTCATCCCGGCGAAAAGCGCAACGGTCGGATTAGTGGATCGCATCTTTACACGCGTTGGCGCGGCCGACGATCTGGCGCGCGGCCAGAGCACGTTCATGGTCGAGATGAACGAGACGGCGAACATTCTGAACAACGCGACGTTGAGGAGTCTCGTGGTGCTTGACGAGATCGGGCGCGGCACGAGTACGTTCGATGGCCTGAGCATCGCGTGGGCCGTGGCAGAACATTTGCATAACGCGGTCGGCGCGAAAACGCTCTTCGCAACCCACTACCACGAACTCACCGAGCTCGCGGCGACGCTGCCGCGCGTGAAAAACTACAACGTTGCCGTCCGCGAATGGCATGACCAAGTGATTTTCCTCCACAAGATTCTGCCTGGCGGCACCGACAAGAGCTACGGCATTCAGGTCGCGCGTCTCGCCGGCTTGCCGATGGGCGTCATCGAACGGGCGAAGGAAGTGTTGGCGAATCTCGAAGAGGCCGAGTTATCGGCGGAAGGAAAGCCAAAGCTGGCGAAGACGAAGAAAAAGCCTGGGGTAAAAGAGGTACCGCAGATGTATCTATTCAATTCTTCCCGGCCAACCGACCCAGAGTCATGACCGCGTGCTCGATTTGCGGTTTGAACGGGTAGCCGCAACTGATCCGCAGGAAATTCCGGTAATTCGGTTTCGGGGAAAACAGCGGCCCGGGACCGAAGCTGACCTTCTGCTCGGTGGCCTTATCAAACAACTGCAGCACGTCGACGCGTTTCGGGAGTTCGACCCAGAGCAGGAAGCCGCCCTTCGGTTGCGTGACCTTCGTGCCTTCGGGGAAATACTTGCCGATGGCTTCGTACATGAGCCGCACCTGCTGCGCGTAGCTCTTGCGGATCTTTCGCAGATGGTGGTCATAGCCGCCGTTTTGCAGGAACTCGGCAATCGCCAGTTGCGGCAAGATCGGCGAGGAAACGGTGTTGGCAAATTTCAGCAGTTCGACGCGCTCCTTGAATCTTCCCGGCGCGCACCAGCCGACACGAAAACCCGGCGCGAGTGTCTTCGAAACCGACCCGCACAGGAGCACGAGCCCCTTTTTGTCGAATGCCTTTGCGACCTTTGGCCGCGGGCCTTCGTGCTGCAAATCACCGTAGATATCGTCCTCGATCAACGGGATGTCCTTCTTGGACAACGCCTCGACCAGCGCCTTCTTTTTCTCGTCCGGCATGAGCGCGCCAAGCGGGTTCTGGAAATTCGGCGTGAGGACGACCGCCGCGATTTTGCGCCGACGGATGGCCACCGCCAGTTCATCCAGACACATCCCGTGTCGCGGATAAGTGCCGACCTCGACGGCCTTCATTCCGGAGGCTTCAATGATCTGGAGCACTCCGAAATATGTTGGCGATTCCACCGCGATCGCGTCACCGGGCTTGGCCACGGCGCGCAGACTCAGCGTGATCGCCTCCATGCAGCCAATTGTGCCGACGATGTCGTCGGCGCTCAACGCGCAGCCCCAATCCAACGAGCGGCGCGCAATCTGGCGGCGGAATTCGACCGTGCCAGCGGGCTGTTCGTACCGGTTGGCTATCGCGCCGCTGCGACGGGCAACGGACGCGAGCAGGTGATGAAGTTTCTCGCTGGGCAGAAGTTCCGGACTGGCGACACCGGCGCCGAGCCGCACAATGCTCGGATCGGCGAACGTGTGTAAGATTCGCATCGCCAAATTGCTGACATCAACGCAGCAAGCGGTGGCCGCTGGTTCGCTCTTGGCCGGCTCGGCAAGCAGTTCACGGAAGCGGGGGCGAACATAGTAACCCGATTGCGGCCGCGCCTCAATGAGACCTCTATCTTCCAACAGCATGTAGGCTTGCAGCACCGTGGCGATGCTGACGTCGTGTTGCTGGCTGAGTTTGCGCACCGACGGCACGCGATCTCCGGGCCGAAGCGTGCCGCGTTCGATGAGTCGGTGGATCTTGCCGGCCATCTGCTCGTACAGATGATCCTCGATGGCGGGAAGTGCTTTGACCATGGTCGTAGTCTAACTGGACTATGACAGTTGCATAGACACAGTTCAATTCAAACGATACCAGAACAGTTTTGGTGTTGGCAAGACTGTTATGGTCACAATTCTACTCCTCTGCATCTGTGCTGGTTTAAGGCGCCGCCGTATGGTTGCGGCATGAACAACACGGTGTCTGAAGTCCAGATTCGGCTGCGGAAGGGCGCGCTGTGGACGGCGCTGAAGCCCGGCGCGGCGTTGTTGGTACGTTGCGCCGACGGCCTCGTCTGGGTGACGGAACAAAACGATAGCCGAGACATCGTACTGCGTGCGGGACAGCAGTTCGTGGTGGAGTCGGACGGTCTGGTCGCGGTGCAGGCGCTGACCGATGCTGCGATCATCACCACCCGTCGCAAGAAAGTTTAATCCAAACGATCCACCGGGCGCGTCATACCGACGAATGGGTCGTCGACGGACGCAGAGTCGAAAGCAATGAGAGGTGAACAGTGAAAACAGTCAGAATTGCAGTGTTGCTTAGCATTGGGATCGCGTGGGCCGCGGCAACGGCTCAGGCGACCGTGCGGGTCACGCATGATTTGGCCAGCCATGACATCTCGAGCGCGGCGGTCACAATGCAGCAGGCCGATGTTGTCGCGACTGCTTCAGCCAATCCGCCTGCCACTGCGTTCATACAGTGGGTCGTTGGCGATGTTACTAGGGTGGCCGTGGTGCTGGCGTGGGTCGCCGTGGCGATGTTACTGGCGTTCGTCTATGACTGCGCCCGAAGCTGAAACGGCGCCCGCCGCGATTGAAGCCGGCGGGCGCTTCGCGGGATATGGACTATTTGTCTTCTGGGTTGATGAACTTGAAAGTCAGTCCCGCCACCAGACCACCCAACATTTCGGCAACGAGATAGATCCAGAGATTCGGCCACGCGAAGAGTCTCATGACTGACACGCCAACGGCGACGGCGGGGTTGAAGGCGGCACCAGAAACGCCCCCCACCGCAAACGCGCCTGCCGTCACGGTAAAACCGATGGCCAGCCCGTAAAAGGAGTTGCCAGACGTGCCCTTGGCGGTCGCGACGTTGACCACGACGTAAACCAGCGCAAACGTGAACAAGAACTCTGCCAGCAGTGCCGGGCCCACCTTGACCGTGATCGCGCTCACCGGGGTGCTGCCCTTCAAGAAATCGACGACAATCGCGGCGAGGACCGCGCCGACGATCTGGGACCCCCAGTAGGGGATCACGTCGCCAGCCGGGCAGCGTCCGCGAATCCAAACGCCGAGGGTCACGGCCGGGTTGTAATGCCCGCCGGACACATGGCCGCCCGCAAAAATCATGACCATCAAGACCGACCCGATGGCCAGCGGTGGGATAACGCCCGGCCCGCGGAGCAGAACCACGCAACCAATCGTTAGTACAAGGAAGAACGTCCCGATGAATTCGGTAAGATACTTTTTCATGGAGGCCTCCGGGTTGAAGTGACCCAATATCAGAACGACCCGGTGGCGTCAAGGTTTGCCAAGCGCGGCCGCCGTGCTACAATGCCGCATCGAACAATTCAGGAGGAACAACATGGCATTCACACTAAAACTCGGCGAGGGAGCACCTGACTTCAAATTACCGGCGACCGACGGTCAAGTCTACCGGTTGGCCGACTTCAACGGCGCAAAAGTTCTGGTGATCTTCTTCACCTGCAACCACTGTCCCTACGTCACCGGCTCCGATGAGGTGACGCGCAAGACGGCGCTGAAATTCATCCCGCAAGGCGTGAAGTTCGTCGGCATCAATTCCAACAGTAAGCATACCTACGCCGAAGATTCGTTCGATCACATGATCGAGCGCATGAAGACCCACAAGTTCCCCTGGCTGTATCTCTACGACGAATCGCAGGACGTGGCGCGCGCGTACGGCGCGTTGCGCACGCCACATTTCTACGTGTTCGACAAGGATCGCAGACTTGTGTACACCGGCCGGGGCGTGGACTCACCGCGAGACACGTCGAAGACGACGGTCAACAATCTCGATCAAGCGCTGACAGAACATCTGGCTGGCAAGCCCATCAGTATTTCCCTGACGAATCCCATCGGCTGCAACGTGAAATGGGAGGGCAAAGATGCCCACTGGATGCCGGCGGAAGCCTGTGACCTCGTGTAGTATTAACGGGCGCGGCTGATCAGGGATTCGAAGAACGTACTGTTGAAACCGGTGACATCTCCGATCTTGTTCCCGCGGCGGTCATAGACTTGTAGGAAAGGGACGGCGCGAATGCCGTATTGCTTGGAGACCGGCGAGGCCCAGTTGTCGATGTTGATCTTGCGAAGAACCAAGTCGGCATCTTTGTTGACCCGTTCTTCCAACATTGGCTCGATGCTTCGGCACGGCGCACACCAATCAGCGTAGAAATCGACGATGGTAATCTTTCCGGGGACTAAGCGCTTCCCGATATCCACCTGCTCGCCACGGCTGATGATTTCAACTTTTGGGTCGGCAGCTGAAGAACCAGTCGATGATCTGCCGGGTTTCGGGCTTGAAGACGCTGCCGGCTTCTCTGGGACTGGTTCTTTGCCAAATGAGACCCGCGAAACCTTCGTCAACGGGATTCGAGTTGTCATACCCTTATCGTCGTCGAAATTCAGTGCGCCGCGAGCATACAGCCAGATCTGGCCCGTCAATGATTGTCGGTCGGCCATTTCAATGGTGGCGTGAACGGTCCCCTTCGAGAAATCTATCCCCGAAACCGAGCTGGCCGGCACTTGAATCGGCTCGGCATTGGCGCGTTCGAGTTGAAACGTGTCATTCGCGTAGCTCGCGACACGACCTGAGAGCCTCTTGCCAGTGTTGAGCTGAATGAGGTCGGCACGCGTCCCGAGCGCTAGGCCGAAACACCACAGGCAAGCGATGAACCCTTTCATAGCGGGACACGGTTAGCGCAGTTTTCTTGCCACAATCGGCGACATGGCAAGGCCATTGTCGTAGTGCGGGATGGTGTGGTAGAGTTTCGCCCAGAGTCATCCATGTCCGTCCAGAATCGCATCATCAAGGTCCAGAAGCGCAATCGCGCGATGGTCACGTTCGACGAGCGGCGCATCGCGGCCGCAATCTTGCGCGCCACGGAAACGGTCGGAGGCTTCCGTCAAGATTTTCTAGCGGGCGTAAACGACAAGATTTTCGACGCATACGGCACGGACGACAAGATCGCGGAGTTCCTCGGGGACGCTGTGGTGCTTTGCCTGAACGCCGATGCGCATCATCTCATCGCGAATTTCCCGCCCACGATCGAAGACATTCAGGATGAGGTGTTGCACACCCTGCGCAGCTTCGGCTTTCAGAACACTGCGGACGCGTACGAATGTTATCGCTGGGGTCGCCACTGGTTGCGCGAAGGCGCGATCAACGAAACGCAGTTCGTCGGCAATGGGTTTCCTCGCAAGCGCATGGAAAAGACACTCGAATGGAATCGCGCGCGCGGTTGCGACACGGTGGCAGGACTCAACGAGATCGTGCGCAGCGGCAAGATTAAAAAACTCGTGGACGATTCGCTCGCACTGTACGAGGCGTCGCTTGATGAAGCGGCGAACAAGGTAATGGCGCGGCTCGGCGCGGGCGACAACATCCGGATGTTGTGGGTCAGCGGCCCGAGTTCATCGGGTAAGACGACGACGACGGTGAAATTGACGCAGCGGCTGGAGAAGAAGGGGCTGCGGTTCTTGATGCTGAACCTCGACGATTATTTTTGGGCTCTCATCGAGCACCCGACCGACTGGATCAATGACCGCAACTTCGAGACGCCCGAAGCACTCGACATCCAGTTGTTGAATCAACATCTCAAAGCGTTGCTTGAAGGCAAGAAGATCGACAAGCCTGTGTACAGCTTCAAAGAAGGGCGGCGCACGTCGTCGAAGCCGGTGAAGCTGGAGAAAGATCACATTCTGCTGCTCGATTGCCTGCACGGGTTTTACCCGCCGATCACCGAAGGTATCGATCCAACCACCCAGTTCCGCGTGTACATCGAGACGATGAACGTGCTCTACGAAGGCGATGGCAGCACGAATCGGCTGACCAAGTTCACCGATGTGCGTTTGATTCGTCGGATGCTTCGCGATGTGGAACACCGCAACCACAGCCCGCTCTCGACGATCCTGCATTGGCACTACGTCCGGGCCGGCGAACTGTTTTCC
>Ga0335082_10008112_pt1 | contig 11405 bp, 9 predicted proteins | sample Lox_Sample_41_FD_206718 | JGI IMG/M metagenome (GOLD analysis project Ga0335082, IMG submission 206718) | Soil microbial communities from Loxahatchee National Wildlife Refuge, Florida, United States - Lox_Sample_4.1 | ecosystem: Environmental > Terrestrial > Soil > Wetlands | place: USA: Florida... | reverse complement strand
CCTGAAGAATTTGCCATTTCTCTTCGGGGGTTCGATCTACTCGTGGTTTCCTGCTCATCCTGCCTCCTGTGTGGAGGCCCTGAATCATACCGAATGCGGTAGTCCAATTTCAGCGGGGAGCACTACACGTCCCCCCATGGCTGCGTTGGTCACTACAATCTCTCCGGACGAACCGATCCAGGCGATCAAGACACTCCTAGCCATCATCGTGGAGCACGCTGGGGCAGACTTTGTAGGTATCCAAGATGCCTCACCGGAGCACGGTTTGCCCGCGTACGTTCTGTTTAACCACCCAAAGCATCGCTCAACGCTTGCTCTTCGGCTTGATGAGAACTTCAGTACAGGAGCGATTCTCAAACGCCTCGCCGAGTGCGAAAAGAAATTCAGCCGATAACCTGCTGACTATCGGACATTGAAAGATCTTGAGCAAACGCTATGAAATCGCCTGAATGTATTCACCTTGGTCGCGGCACGCTGGGAGCGCAACGACATGTTTGCGGGTTCTTCCGTAGCTCCGAAGAGGAGTATGAAGTCCTAATGCCATTCGTCAAGGAGGGATTCGAGCGGGGGGAGAAGGCTCTGCACATCCTGAGTCCGCAACGAGAAGACGATCACCTTAAACGTCTGCAGACGGAAGGCATCGACACCGCATTAGCCCGGACACGAGGTCAATTGGACATACGCCCGTGGCGCGATACCTATCTGCCGGATGGGCGCTTCGAAAAACATAGAATGCTTGCCACGATGGAGGCGATGCTGAAAACCGGCGCATTGCAAGGGTACGATCGCACGCGACTGGTCGCGCATATGCAGTGGGGTGCTGCGGGCATGCCTCGTACTGCAGACTGGGTTGAATATGAAATCTCCTTAAACCAGATGCTTCCCAAGTATGACGACGTTGTGATTTGCACATATGACCGGGAGGCGCTCGACGCGGAACGGATTGTTGACGCCTTACGATCACACCCGATGATTATCATTGGGGGCCTCCTGCAGGAGAACCCGTTCTACATCCCTCCCAACGAATTTCTCAGGAAACTTCGCGAGCAAGACGCTGAGCAACTTCGCATTCAGGAACTCGAGGCGGCAGCCTATATTCAGCGCGGGCTCATGGGCGTAGAAACCTTGCAAGTTCCGTTTACGCATCTAAGAGCGCAAAATCGTCCTTGTCTGGAAGTCGGTGGAGACTTCTTCAGCTTTCTCCCCGTTGGGGATGGTGTCGCCGTCGCGGTAGCCGATGTTTCGGGGAAAGGCGTGCCGGCGGCCATTGTGGCTTCGTTGCTGCAGGGCATCATATACGAGGCTCTGCGATCTCGAGTTCCCTTCCCGGAAATCGCTCAGTCCGTCAACAGGTTTCTTTGCACTCGCAATCTTGGCTTAAAGTACGCGACTCTCGTGATCGCCTGTTTACAGCCCGACGGTGCGCTGGAGTATATGAACTGCGGTCACGTGGCTCCCGTCCTCGTTAACAACGGCGGGCAGATCAGTCGTCTGGGCGAAACCAATCTTCCCGTTGGACTTTTCCCTCTTGTAGATTATGCAAGCGTTCAAACCCGGCTGAAACCTGGCGACCATCTGATTATTGTTACGGATGGCGTGACGGAAGCGGAGAACGTTGCGGGTGAAATATTTGGGGACGACCGCCTTTTGGAATGCGCCGGAGGACAAATGCCGCCGGAGCAGATCATCAAGTCAGTTCAACTTTTCTCCGGCGATCATCCGTTGCATGATGATTGCACGGTTGTCGATCTCAACTTCACTGGTGGTCTGCCAATGAGCCTCGGTAATTGCGAGCCGGGGCTTACTCCTGCCTGATGCCGCAGTGTTTGGTGCCGTCACCTTCGGGGTCAGGACTTCCTGCGGGTGCTTGCCTCCTCGGCTGGGCTCGGCAAAGTGAAGTGAAACGTCACGCCTCGTTCAGGGTTCGCCGAGGCCCAGAGGCGGCCACCATGCGACTCCACAATGGAGCGGCTTATCGCCAAGCCCATGCCGGTACCTTGCGGCTTGGTGGTGAAGAATGCGTCGAAGATCTTATCCGCCCTCTCAGGAGGGAACCCTGTCCCAGTGTCACGGACTGAGACCAACACGTGACCACCCTCGGTCATCTGCGACGTAATGATAAGTTCACCCGGGGGGTCCCGCATGGCTTCAATGCCATTGAGGATGAGATTCATCATGACTTGTCGCAATTGCACGTGATCGCCAATAACTCTTGGCAGATTTTCTGCAAGCTCCATGTGGACAGAAACGAGATGCTGTCTTGCCTCATTCTGTAGCAAAACAACCATCTCGCGAACGACTTCATTTACATCAAATACCTCGCGCTGCGGAGCATTTTTCTCGAACAGTGAGCGGACACGGTCGATGATTTCTGCCGCGCGCATGGCACAAACAGCCATTCCAGAGGCGGCATCGCGGGCTTCTGCAATATCGGGTTCGTTCCGCTCCAGCAACCGCAAGCACACCTGGGCGTTAGTGACAGCTGCAGCAATCGGCTGCTTGATCTCGTGAGCCAAAGAGACCGCCAATTCTCCCATGGTGCTCACACGATTGATGTGCGCGAGATCTGCCTCTAACTGACGCAACCTCTCACGCTCTTGCTCAGCGCGCTTGCGTTCGGTGATATCGCGAATGGTGCTGGAAATGAGCACGCCCTCCTCGGTCTCCAGCGGGCCGAGGCTGATCTCCACCGGAAACTCACGTCCATCCTTATGCAGGCCGTATAGTTCCAGTCCAGACCCCATTGGCCGCGTACGAAGGTCGGCCGCAAATGCCGCGCGGTGTTCCGGATGTTTACCCCGAAACCGATCCGGCACCAACATTTCGATTTTCTTTCCCAATACCTCTCGTCGTTGAACGCCAAACAGCCTTTCCAGTTGCACATTGACCAAGACAATTTCGCCCTCACGATTGACGACCGCGATCGCATCAGGGGCGGATTCCAGCAGGTCGCGGAATTTCTCTTCGGCTTTCTTGCTCGACGTCACATCTGCCGCCGTGCCAACGTACTCGGCGACTTCTCCGGTTTTATCCAGGAACGGATGCCAAACGACGTGGAGGTGCTTGAGGACCCCGTGACGTAGCATCAGCCTGTAATCTTGTGAAAACTGAACTTTCTCACTGAATCCCTTCAGCGCGCTTTCAGAAACTCTGTCGCGATCGTCTGGATGTACAAGTTGAAAAAATTCCCCAGGGTCAGGGATACCGTGCTGAGGATCTAGTCCAAAAATATGGAACAATTCCTCGGACCAGTAATGCGTTTTCCTACTACCAGGGTGATAGGCGAAACTGCCAGTGTGGCTCACTCTCTGTGCTTCTGTCAGATAAGCTTCACTGCGGCGCAGCGCTTCTTCGGCCTGTTTACGGTCTGCGATTTCCTTTAGCAATTCCTGGTTAGCCGTCTGGAGTTGCGCGGTGCGTTTGACCACGCGCTGCTCCAACTCTGCGTTCATCCGGCGCACTTCTTCCTCGGCCCGTTTGCGCAGCACGGCGTAACGGATCGTGCGAACGAGCAATTCGCTTTCGAATCGCCGCCCTTTGACTAGGTAATCTTGCGCGCCGGCACGTACCGCTTCCAAGGCAAACCGTTCATCGTCGAGACCAGTGAGAACCACAATCGGCACGCCACGGCTCGCTTTTTGGATCAGAGTGAGCGCTTCCATTCCCTGAGCATCCGGCAGACCCAGATCCAACAGCACCACATCAAAAGTCTCCTGTCGCAGTCTTTCCATTGCCGAATCCAGAGAGCCCACCTGCTGAAGCTGTAAAGTTCCGGCCGGCAAGTCTTTCAGCATCTCGCGGATCAGACGCACATCGGTCGGATTATCTTCGATTAGGAGCGTTTTCATGGGCTGTCTACTTCTGCTCCTCGCCGGGCGGCAGCGTCACCACCGCCAACCAGAACGCTTCAATTATGCGGATGACTTCGAGAAACTGCCCCAAGTCCACCGGCTTGGTGACATAGGCATTCGCGTGCAAATTGTAAGAGCGTACCACGTCCTCTTCGGCTCTGGAGGTAGTAAGGACCACGACTGGGATGCGCTTCAGGTTCTCATCTTGCTTGATCTCCGCAAGCACTTCCCGCCCGTCTTTCCTGGGAAGGTTCAGATCCAGCAGGATCAAATCCGGACTCGGTCTGCCGGCATATGGACCTTCTTTGTGCAGGAAATCCATCGCCGTCACGCCGTCCTGCACGACATGAAGCATGTTGAGGACTTTTGCATCTTTGAGCGCCTCGCGTGTCAGACGCACGTCAGCGGGGCTGTCTTCTACCAACAAGATGTCAATAGGGCGGACTGGGTTCATCGTAATTCCTTCTTTCATCCGGAATAGTGAAACGGAAGGTGGAACCTGCTCCAGGTTCAGACTCCAACCACATGCGGCCACCGTGGCGCTCCACAATTTTTTTGCAGATCGCCAAGCCAATGCCCGTGCCGGAATATTCCTCACGTCCATGCAGGCGCTGGAAAATAATGAAAATCCGGTCAAAGTATTGCGGGGCTATGCCAATGCCGTTATCCCGTACGCTGAACTGCCAAGCACCGTTCCGCCATTCAGCGGAAACGTGAATGCGCGGCGCTTCCTCCGGCCGCCGGAACTTGATGGCATTGCTGAACAGATTCTGGAAAAGCTGCGTCAACTGCGTCTGGTCGGCGGTAAGTGTAGGGAGTGGGTCGTGCGTGATCATTGCCCCGCTCTCGGCTATGGCTACATCGAGATTCTGCTTCGCGATCTGAAGAACTTGCTCACAGGCGACCGGTGCGAATGGATTATCGCGCATGCCAACGCGCGAGAAGGCGAGCAGGTCGTTGATCAGGGTTTGCATCCGCGTCGCGCCATCGACAATAAAGGTGAAGAATTCGTCCGCATCCGCGTCCAGTTTTCCGTGGTAACGGCGGGCCAGTAGTTGCGAGAAACTGCTCACGGTCCGCAGCGGTTCTTGCAGATCGTGCGAGGCGACATAAGCAAACTGTTCGAGTTCCTGGTTGCTGCGCTTGAGATCCTCGGCATAGCGCTTGATTTCATCTTCCGCCTGTTTACGCGCAGTGAGGTCGCGCGTGATTTTCACAAACCCGTTGACTTTTCCGCTGGCGTCCCGCAAGGAGGTGACGACCACATTAGCCCAAAACCGAGAGCCGTCTTTTCGGACGCGCCAGTCTTCGTCCTCAAACCGCCCTTCGGAGGTGGCTACTCGTAGTTCGTGATCGGGTTTGCCCTTAGCTATGTCGGCAGGCCTGTAGAACTTGGAGAAGTGCTGGCCAACAATTTCCTCGGCTCGATAGCCCTTGATTCGTTCGGCGCCTTTGTTCCAACTGGCGACGCGGCCATCCAGTTCCAAGAAGATGATTGCATAATCCCGCACGGCTTCGAGCATGGAGCTAAAGCGCTGCTCGCTCTGTCGCAATGCTTCCTCTGCGTGCTTGCGCTTGGTGATGTCGCGAGCCGCCGCAAAGATGCCGGCCACGTTGCCATTTTCATCCCGATAGACGCAGGCGTTGTAGAGCACGGACGTAATATGGCCATCGCGATGTCGCAGTTCGAGCGGATAATCACGTACGAAACCTTCGCGGAAAACTTGCTGATAACCGGCCCGTGCCTTCTCCGTGTCCACGAAGTAGTTGGAAAAATCCGTCCCGATCAGTATGGCTCGGGCACATCCGGTCACCGCTTCCGTTGCCGCGTTCACGTCGGTGATCTCACCATCCAGGCCGATGGCTACCAGTGGGTCGAGGCTGGCTTCCAACAGACTGCGGTTGTAAGCATTGGCCTGGCGCAGCGCCTCCTGCTCCCGCGGGGGGATGCTGCGTTTCACTTTGGCAGAGCCGCGAAGCTCAGGTGGTCGCATTGGCTTGTCCATCTAATTCAGGCCAAGTTAAACGAGAATGCTAACATACACCAACTCCATCCGGACTCCTGGGACCGGGGTCAAAATTGACCCAATACAGTGGGTCTGTGTTTCCGTTACCATCTGATTATTGTTGCGGATGGTGTAACGGAAGCGAAGAACGCTGTGGATGAAATGTTTGAGGACCACCGGCTCGTGGAATGTGCTGGACGAGAAATGCCGCCGGAGCAGATCATCAAGTCTGTTCTACTCTTCTCCGGCGATCATCCGTTGCACGATGATTGCACGGTTGTCGACCTCACCTTCATTTGCTGTCCGCCAATAGGCCTCGAAGATTCGCGAGCCGGGGCTTACATTACTCCGGCAGGGCATAAAGATCGATAGCCATACTACGCATGCGGGCGCGATATATGTGGCTCCGCATGCGCAGATCCCCCGAATCGCAGCTTCCCCCAGTTAATTCCTTTGTTGTGATCGAGAGTGCGGTGCGGTGGGCTGGCGGGTTGTTTTACTGAATATGGGGATTTCCCCTCGTTTCTGTTAGGGCGAAAGAGTGAGTTGGCCGAGCGACGCAAACTCAGTTACGCAACGCGGCTGCCCAAGATGCTTTGTGCGTAAATGGCTGAAAGCAGGGCCGAATATAGGCAACAGCGTGGTGCGAAAAGGCAAGAGCTGGTCAAAATGAATGTCGGCTTGTCCGACCACCACGCTTCGACACGCGACAGCCGCTCAAAAGCCAGTGCTCGGGGCATCCGTAGGGGACATCAAATGCTAGTGAGTGACATTCCGAGCAGAGTCGTCAGCCTGAGCTGGTGCAGTCAAGTCCTCGGGCGGAAATCTGCCGAGAGACAAGGTCACGGCTAGCAAATCCCCAACGGAGACGAGCGCTGATCGTCCAAGTTCCAACGCAAAAATCCGTTCACGTACTGTGCCGCAATTGCACAATTAGATTGTCCACGCTCCGCGTCAGGTCTGCCACTTCTCCACGAGCTTCAATCTCGAACTTGATCGCAGTATTCCCTCGTGCCGCCTGATCCACCGCCTCTCGCAATTTAATCAACGGTTTCACGACTTGGCTCGGCAGCATAAAACTTACCCATACACTGAACAGCAGAGTAAAGGCGGAGACAAGACTCAAGGTCCATTTCGCCTGATGAATCATCCGCCGCGCCTCCTGGTGATCGCTTTCCACGCGCTTCCAGTTTTCTGCTTCAATCTCGGAGAGCAGGGCCAGCACTTCCTCACTCGAACTCTGCATATCTGCCGTGACCTGTGCCAATGCAGGATTCCCCTCCTGAATGGTCTTCGAGATCTGCGCATCAAAGGACCCCACACGGCTCCGCAGCTCCTCAACTAATTGCGCCCGCCTCTTCCGCTTTGCCGCTCGCAGTAGATCATCCAGGTCCTTCTCGTAGGCGCGCACCACGCTCCGAATGCGATCTCCGTTTCCCGGCCTTGGCTTCTCCATTGCGGTAACTGCGGCATCGAATCTTTGTTCGTACACCTCGAGCAAACTCAGCGATTTTTGTGTCTCTCCCGCTTCTTGCGGCTCTAGCTCCTGGATCTGGCCCAAAATCTCCTTGGTTCTCTCGAGTGAATCGCGGTTTGCCTCGAGATAGCTCGGAACTTGCAGCAAGAGGTAGTTTCTTTCTGCTCGCTGAGGTTCGAGATAGCTCGGATCATGCAACAAGAAGTAATTTCTTTCCGCGCGCCGGGCCTCCAGCATCTCAATTGAGGCCTGTTGCGCAAGCGTCGCCGCCGGCGCGTTCAAGTTGACGATGCGGTCCACGATCCATCCCATCTCGAACAGGTACTAGACCGCCAGGGACAACACCGGAACTAGAATCAATCGTGCAATGGCCAGACTGTACCCCACTCTCTTCCGCAGCGAGTTTCCAGGTGCAAGGATCTTGAACGTCTTGCGAATTTCGATTCTCATGAGCCTGCTACCGCCGCAGAGTTTGGTTCGATTGTGTGTCGGTAAGTGTCCTCATCTGAAGTACGTCCCTTTCGGGCCAAAACTGTTCAGACGATGCAGCAGCGCGGCATCCGGTCCAGCACCGGAGCAAGCAACGCGGCTGCCATAAGATAGGGTGCTGATCCATCGTTATGAATTCAAAGGGTTTGTAGAAATCAGAGAATCACCGAGTCTTGGCTAAACGTCGCAAATCTGACGTCGAGGCCAAATACGGACGCCAAATATCACGTCCCTTTTCGGCAGTCCTGAACATGACGTGCTGGCCGTTGACGCGTGTCCTGGTCCTGACGACTCTCCCCAGGGACAGCAGATGGGTGTGTGAATCGTTTCTACTGAAGTGAAATTGTTGTCTGCAGGCAATTTTCTTTTCGTTTGACGGAATGCGGGTTGGAGGTTTTGCTTGTTGAAGGCAGTTGTCGCATTTAGCCTCTGTTGCGCTCTTTTGGTTCTGGCGTTTAGCTCCGCCAGCAATTCCTCCGTCGCCGCCGAGACCACTTCTTTACAGGAACATCGTCTGCGCCTTTATCACACGCATACGGGCGAGCATATTGACATTGTGTACCGTCGCGGGGATGTCTACCTTTTGGAAGCTGAAGAAGAGCTAGATCATTTCCTACGCGACCATCGCACCGGAGACGTCAAGCACTACGATCCACGGGTCTTCGACATTCTTTCCGATGTTGCCGCAGCGGTCGGGCATCCGAGCGCGGAGATCGAGATCATTTGCGGGTACCGGACCGCGTGGAGCAATGAATTTCTTCGCGCCCGTTCTGCCGGGGTGGCGAAGAACAGCCAACACATGGAGGCGGGCGTCATTGATATTCGCATTCCGGGAGTCGACACGCTTACGCTCCGCAATGCCGCGCTGACGCTGGGTCGTGGAGGGGTAGGTTATTACCCCCGCTCGGGATTCATTCATGTCGACACTGAACACGTCCGCACGTGGTGTTACGGCTGCTCCGCGTCGCGCGGCAACGCAGAATAGTTTATGGAGGTCGCGCAACTAGAGTTGGCTGTGGCATAAGAGTCGCCCAGCGATTCAGTTTTTTGACGCGTAGGCTTGGGCGAACAGTTTGGCCGTAGCCTTGTCATACCCGTAGATGTCTTCGAAAAAGAAAATCCGGCCGTCCTCGTTGGCAATCGCAGTGCCGTAGACGATCAACACGGGAATCTCGTGCGCCAGATTTACCTGCTCCTGCTTCTGCGCTTGAAACGCCACATCCACCCGCTCCCGCGTCCAACCCGGATTATTTCGGAGCACCCACGTGGCTAGCGCCTTGGGATCCTCAACTCGAATGCAGCCGTGGCTGAAATCGCGCCGGTTCTCTTCGAAAAGCGCTTGGGACGGTGTCGAGTGCAAGTAGATGTTGTCAGCATTGGGAAAAACAAACTTGATCAGGCCAAGCGCGTTCTTCGGTCCCGGTTTCTGCCGGACCATGAGCTTGCCCGCGTGCAATTGCTCGAGCACTTCATCGCTCACGACGTCGTCGGTAACCACTTCGCCGGAGTACGTGGTCACTTCAAAGTTGTTTTTCTGCAGATACTCGGGATCCTTTGTAATTTTCGGGACGATCTCAGCCCGCAAAATACTCGGCGGCACATTCCAGTAGGGCCATATGATCAGGTATTTCATTTCTTCTTCGAGTACTGGCGTCTGTGTACGCATAGCGCGTCCCACGACCACAGGCATGATCAGCTCCGGATGCAACGACGAGTCGTATGCTCGAAGAACGAATTCTGGAATATTCACGATAATCGGAGGCTGCGTAAAGGTGTGCGGCAGCCAGCGGAAGCGCTCCAGCATTAGCCGCAGCTGTTCCACCCGGTCACTCATCGGCCGGTTCAGTTCCGTGATGGTCTGGGGTCCGAGTTTACCCGAGGCGTCCAATCCATGGCGGAGCTGAAAGTGTTTCACCCCTTCCGCAACCGCGCCCGAATAATCCACTGAATTTTCGGGCACCGACACCGACGGAGGCAGGTCATCCAAGAATTGCAGCCTGCGCACGAGCTTCCCGGTTGCCTCGTACTGCTGTCCTGCTGCGACCGGTTTTTTCACCTGCGGCAGAAGATCAGGCACTTCTTCCTTCTGCATCTGCATATATTTCTGAAGCACCAGCAGCGTCCGTTGGTAACGGGGGTAGGCAGACTCGATGGGCGCCAGGGCAGCCTTCACACTTTGTGCTCCCACCACGTTTTTCCAGAGGTACCCTCCGGGATCATGTTTGTGGACCCCCGGATCGAAATCCTTGTGGATAACCTGGGGATTCACCTTTCCCAGGTGCAGGTCAAGTCCATAACGGATCGCGGAGACAGTCAGGGCCACATCAAATTTTATCAGTGCTGATTCCGGCGCCGCGGATGGGCTCTGCAGCGTCTTCAGGCGCTCCGGCCACCGCGCGCCATCGTAGTCCTTGTTGTCGAGTCCTTTTTGATCGGCGTCTTCCAGGATGCCGATCAACTCGGTGGCCTGTGCCGTCGGTTTGCCGGCGTGGCTCCATGCCAGCCTGTAGCCGGCCAGATCGTAGAATTCTTTAACACTATCGCGACGTTCCGAGAAGTTGGGCCACTGCAGATCTGCAAGGCGCCCACTCTCGACGAGGGCGCGCAGTTCTTGTTCCCCCGCAGGGCTCAGGGAAGTCTGTATACCGCGCGTACGAGTCGCGACCGTTCCATTCCTCGGCGCGTCAGAGGAGACTGTCCCGCCAGCGCATGCCGTGAATCCCAGACCGGCCGCTAGAAACAACATTAGTCGCTTTCTCATCTGTAATTTCCTTCCTCCACGCGAAATATCAGGCTTCTTCTTCCAATACCGTCGACATGGATCTTGTGTCATTCTTCGCTCATTGAGCGCGCGTTTCGCCTCGCTTGGTGGATAAACCTGGACCCGTGTGCGAATCGGGATGGGGAACGGTACGGTCAAGAACCCTTGTTCCTGGTAGAGCAGACCGTGGCATGGCGCAACTGGCAGCCAAATCAAGAAATAACTGGAGGAGGCCCCAATCTAAGATTGTCGCGCCATCAGCCGTTTGATGTCTGACCCAGAAGAAAGATGCAGTTCTCTGCAACCCGCCATAGGACTACGTGCCGGACGGGCCAAGGTCGGCATTTCGGACCGCGTGCAGGAGTAGTCGATTGAAATTCAATAGACCATTTGGGGCAGCACGGCGAACGCTCTGGCTCATTTGCGGCAACTCAAAAGCTCGCTCTTGAAGTGGCAGAAATCGCGTTCCGCATGAGCAGGAATGAGTACTGAAAGTAGGTGCGACGCGTATCCCCTTCGTGTACCTCGCTCATGCGTTTCTGGCGATTTTCGCGCTTCCTGCCATACGTGAAATCAATAACTCGCGTGTCTATGATGAGGCTGACGCGTGATGACGGCCATGACGCCGCTGCAGCTGTCATAATGCTTTTGTTCCTGCAGAACCACCCATTAAATCAACAGCTTGTGAGAACGAGAGTGTTTCTTCTCCGTGGCACTCGACTTGCTCTAGCACTGGATGTCCTAGCGAATCGCTGAGACACAGGGCAGCAAAAATGCTGGCACTCGCTATCCCAGTGGCCCACAGAGTGTCCTTTCTCGAC
>Ga0335082_10008111_pt1 | contig 11405 bp, 11 predicted proteins | sample Lox_Sample_41_FD_206718 | JGI IMG/M metagenome (GOLD analysis project Ga0335082, IMG submission 206718) | Soil microbial communities from Loxahatchee National Wildlife Refuge, Florida, United States - Lox_Sample_4.1 | ecosystem: Environmental > Terrestrial > Soil > Wetlands | place: USA... | reverse complement strand
GCAGCGGCATCCTCTACGAATGCGTGAAGAAGGGCGTGCCGTTCGTGCTCGCCGGCAGCCTCCGCGACGACGGCCCCTTGCCGGACACCATCACCGACATGAATGTCGCGCAGGACGCCTACGCCGCCCAGTTAAAGGGCGCGGGCCTGGTGCTGTGCCTGGGCTCGATGCTGCACTCGATCGCCACCGGCAACATGCTGCCCAGTTGGGTGAAAATCGTGTGTGTGGACATCAATCCCGCGGTGGCCACCAAGGTGAGCGACCGCGGCACGGGGCAGGCGGTGGGTGTGGTGGCCGACGTCGGCCTGTTCCTGGACCTGCTCTCGAAAACTCTGCAATGAAACGCGCCTATACCGACGAACACGCGCGGGGCGGCATCGTGACGCCCCTGCCCGGGATTGAAACCTGGCCCAACCAGTACGCCGACTACGAGATCGAGATCGTGATGCCGGAGTTCACCAGCGTCTGCCCGAAGACGGGTCTGCCGGATTTCGGCAGGATCGTCCTGCGCTACGTGCCGGACAAGCTCTGCCTGGAGCTGAAATCCTACAAGATGTATCTGCTGGCCTATCGCGACGTCGGTATCTTCCAGGAGAACGTGGTAAACCGCGTGCTCCGCGACGTGGTGAAGGCGGCGAGCCCGTTGAGCGCCACCGTGATCGGCGACTTCTCGGCACGCGGCGGTTTGACCACGCTGGTTACGGCATCGTGGAGCCGCGCCAAGGGGAAGGGCCGTGGAAAGCGCTGAGCTGATCGCCATCCTGAACGAAGTGCGCGACCGGGTGCGCGCGCGATACCCCGAGAAGCGCGCGGGCGCGGTCGAGGTGGCGCTGCCGGATCTCACGCCGCTGGTGCACGCGCGCGACGCCGCGCTCGGCAAGGTGGCAGCCATCGGCACAGTGAATCCGCGGCCGGGCGGCATCGTCAACAGCCTGGTGCAGGCGTGGAAGAAGCTGGTGGCGCGGACACTCGACTGGCACGTGCGCGAGCAGGTGGAGTTCAACCGCAAGATGATCGCCTGTATCGATACGGCGATCGAGAGCTTCAACGACTTCAACCGCGCCCTGGTGGAACTGGGCAACCGCATCGCCGCGGTCGGCGTCGAGCGCGACGAAGTGCGCGAAGAGCTGAAGGAGTCCAAGGATATTCGCGGCCATTGGGCGGAGTGGCGGATCGCCTGGGAGCAGAAGCTGGCGCAGAACGAGGTGCAGTTTCTGCGTAGCGTGGCGGATTTACAGGCCGGTTTCCAACATCGCGCCGACCTGATGGACGCGAACTATCGCGACTTGGTCCGCGGCCAGCATCGCGATTTCGAAGGCGCATTGGAGCGCTTCTCTGGGGACATCCAGAAACGGCTGTGGGCCGACCTGGAGCGGATCCGCCTGGAATACGAACGCCTGATCTTCGCCGAACTCAAGACGATCCGTCAGCGCAGTAACGCGGGCCTCCCGGCCCGCACAGCGTCTCAAGTGCCATCCGCCTCTCCCGCCCTGCCCGATTTCGACTACGGGCATTTCGCCGAACGCTTTCGGGGAACCGAGGAGTACGTCAAGGCCGGCCAGGAGATCTATCGGCCGGTCTTCGACGGATGTACCGACGTGCTCGATATCGGCTGCGGACGCGGCGAGTTCCTGGAGCTCATGCGCGACGCCGGCGTGCCGGCCCGCGGCATCGACCTCAGCGAAGAGAGCGTCGCCATGTGCCGGGCCAAGGGCCTCGATGCCGAGGTGGCGGATCTCTTCGCCTATCTCGATAACCTGTCTGAGGCCTCGCTTGACGGCATCTTCTGCTCGCAGGTGGTGGAACATCTGCCGCCGGAGCGGCTGCCCGCAATGATCCGCCTCGCAACGTCGCGCCTGCAGCGGGGCGGCGTCATCGCTATCGAAACCCCCAACCCCGAGTGCCTGGCGATTTTCGCCACACATTTCTATCTCGACCCCACCCACCAGCGCCCGGTGCCGCATCCCCTGCTGGTCTTCTATCTCGAAGAATACGGGGTGGGAAGGATCGAGGTCCGCAAGCTATCGCCGGCTGTCGAGTCGATGCCGTCGCTGAAGTCGCTCCCCGAGGATTTCCGGGAAGCATTCTTCGGCGGGCTGGATTACACGGTCATCGGTAGGAAACTATAGCCGGTCGTTAGCTAACCATCGTTGTCAAGACAAAGCGCCCGTTTGCCGTCATAGTGGACAAAGAGCTCTGTTTATCCATATGTGTACGCGATGTGGCAAAAATCGACACCTTAAGGGCGCTGAGGTGCTGGAATTCACCCTGGCGTTCCTGCCCTTGATCATGATGATGTTCGCGGTGCTCGACGCGGCGTGGGGCATGTATGCAAAGACGACACTCATGCAGGCGGTCCGCCAAGGTGTCCGTTACGGGATCACCATCACGGGTACCCAGGCGTCGGCGGCCGGCTCCGATCAAACCACCATGGTGAAGAGTTGGGTCCAGGCTAACTCGATGGGGCTTCTCAGGGGCTCGAGCGGGCTGGCCAAGATCAAGGTCAATTATTTTCAACCGCCGGCACCGGGTTCAACTGCATCGGCGACCGATGTTTCCACGCAGAGCAACGGGAATACGCCAGGCAACATCATGCAGGTCTCGGTTCAAGGTTACAGCTTAGGCCCGCTGGTTGCCCGAATTTTCGGCCTTCACCAGCCTGTGGATGCATCGGGAACGCCGATCAACGCGGTCGCCGCCGATATCATCGAGCCGTGCCGCGATTCACCGCCCATCGGGTCCGCGCCCTAGCAGAGGAGACGATGATGAAGCGCAAGAAACGTCAAGGTGTGGCCATCGTCGAGTTCTCGTTCGCGATGGTCGTCATGATTCCGCTTTTCCTGGGAACCATCGGCATCGGCCTCAGATTGATTCAATCGCTGCGCGTGGCCCAACTCTCGCGCGACGCCGACCGGATGTACGCGCGCGGCCTGGATTTCTCCCAGCCCGGTAACAAGACGACCCTGGCGTCGCTCGGCGCCGACGTTGGGCTCAAGACCGACGGCACCGGTAGCGCCGTGGTGGTCCTGACTACCGTGATCTACATCGATAAGGGCATGTGCCAGTCGGCCGGGTACAGCCTGGATGGAAGTGGAAACCCGATCGGCTGTCCCAACTGGAAAAAATGGGCCTTCGCCCAGCGGGTCACGATCGGGAAGTCGAGCATCCGCACCAGTAATCTCGGGAGTCCTATCACTACCGGCCCGAATCCCGTGACCGTCGATTCGACCACCGGAAAAATCTCCACCAGCGATCAGGTAAGCAACAGCGGCGACGTTGCCAACTTCGTCAGCGGAAATCCGTTCGTCAACATCAACAACGGCAACCTCACCACCCTGCCTTCGGGGCAAGTACTGTACGTCGCCGAATGCGCGGTCCCGGGCTTCTCCATGCCGCCGTTCGCGGGCGCCAATACGGTCTACAGTTTCAACGTGTTTTGATGCAGGAGAGGAAACATGATTCGTAGATTGCGAGAGCGCGGTTCCATCATGGTGCTGTTCACGCTGATGATCCCCACCCTTCTCATCCCCCTCACCGGTCTGGCAATCGATGCCACAATCGCGCGTTTCACGCAGGCCAGGCTCCAGGCGGCGGTGGACGGCGCCGTGCTGGGCGCCGGGCGCCTGCTGGGCACTACCGCGGATCCACAGACGGCAGCGGGCGAGTTTTTGGCTGCCAATTTCCGCACGGATGGTTCCATGGGGACTTTTGGGGCCAACAACCTGCAGTACACGGCGGTGTACACCCCCGGAGTTACCAAGACGATCGACGTCAGCGCCACCGCTGATGTCCCGCTGCTGTTCTTGCGGATACTGGGACAGACCAAAGCTACGGTAGCAGCCGCGGGTGAGGCGACGAGAACCGATTCGCGGATCGTGGTGATCCTCGATAACTCGCCCTCGATGACCAACTCCGATGGCGCCGGCAGTACCGTTTTTGCCGATGCCCGGAACTACGCGGCCGGCTTCGTGCAAAGGTTCACAAGCAGCTCTGACGAAATGGGGCTTGTGATGATCGACAGCAGCGGGTATGTTGCCTATCCGCCCTCCAACCCTAGCTGGGACTCCACAACCACTTCGACTTCCAGTGGTGGCCCGAAGACGGGATTTCTGGACAGCACAGACCCGCATAATCTGGTCAACCAGATCAACGCCACCAACGCGGGCGGAAGCGGCTACACCGGCACCTCCGATGCCCTCTCCGTCGCCTACATCGAACTCCAAAAGGCCCACTTAAAGGATCTGGCGCATGACGGTGTAGACTACCGGCTGAATTCGATCGTGATGCTGACCGACGGTCTGCCGCAGTCCGTCACAGTGTACGCCAACAATCCGAACGATACGACCGGCGGCGCCGCAAACTGTTGCGGACCCGGACCGACCAACAACCAGGGCGCCCTGAAACGGGCCACCGGATGTACGAACAAGATCACCTCCACAACACCCAATCCCCCAAAGATCGTGGGCTGGGTGGGCGAAAGCCGCCCTTTCACGAGTTCGAATCCCATGGGGTTGTATCAGCTCTACAGCACGGACTCGACCTCCACTCACACTACCAGTTGGTATCTGGCGAATCCGGGTTCGACAACGAGGACGATCAATCCCGCGGACGGCGCCGGCTGTACGTCCCCCTTCAACAGCTCTAGCGGCACGCCCGGCGACATTTCCTCCACCACCGACTTCGGCAAGATTCCTAACTACGACGCCTGGGGGAACAGCCTCTACGGCACTGCGTACATGACGGCGTCCCAGTTCGTCGATGCCAACGGAAACTCGACTACCAATCAGCTCCCCTACACGACAACCTTCGACGAGAAGCAATACACCAGCGGTACCCATTGGTCGCTGGCGTTCTGGAACGCCGTGGATTCGGCCGGCACCAGGATCCGGAACGATGCCAACATGGCCAATCGGACGCCGACAGACACCCAAAACATGGCCATTGCCATTTACGTAATCGGGTACTCGGGCAACGGTGGTCTCGACCAGGGGCTTCTGAAAAGGGTCGCCAACGACAAGACCTGTCCGACCTATAACTCGGCGCAACCCACCGGTCTGTTCGTGCTGGCCGGCAATACCGTCGCCCTTCAAAACGCATTCAACACGGTTTATACCGCGATTCTCCGGCTGGCTCGATAACCTCACCGGCGGCCGCCTCGAACTTGTCCAACCCGCTGGCGAAGAAGTGGTCGGCCGACTCGATCCAGCGTAGCTGCTTCGGCTCGGCGAACCCGCCGTACATCTGTTCGAACTCCGCCCGCGGTCCGTACTGGTCGTGCGTGCTCTGCAGGAAGATCTTCCGCACCGCGCAAGTCTCCAGGTGTGCCGGCGGCCCCCATCGCGTCGGGAATCCGGCCGCCATCACGAACTGCGCGCCCGGCTCTTCGCACGCGAGCGTGGTAGCCACCCGCGCCCCAAAGCTGAAGCCGGCCAGTGCCCACGGCAGATCCGGATACCGCTCCCGCAACCATGCCAGCGCGGCCCGCGCGTCCTCAACCCCCGCCTCCACTTCGCCCACCTTGCGGAAATTGAACCGCAGCACGACAGCGCCCTTGTGCCGCAGCGCCCGCGCCATCCGGTGGACCACCTTGTTGTGCATCGTGCCCCCGTGCAAAGGATGCGGATGGCACACTACCGCCGCCAGCCGTGCCGGTCCCGGGTCCGGCTCCTCGAGTAGCGTGTCCACGACGCCCGGAATGACCGGGGATTGGATCAGCCGCGCCACTAGTTGGTGCGGTAGTTGGTGAACTGCATGTCGATGCCGAAATCGGCATTGCGCAGCAACTGGATCACCTGTTGCAACGTGTCGCGGTCGCGACCGGAGACGCGCACGAAATCCCCCTGGATCGATGCCTGCACTTTGAGCTTGCTGTCCTTGATCGATTTCACGATCTCGCGGCACTTCTCGGTCGAGATGCCGTTCTGCAGCGTGATCTCCTGGCGCACCGTCGAGCCCGCGGAGGGAATGATGGTGCCGTAGGTCAACGCCTTCAACGGCACGTGCCGCTTCACCATCTTCGATTGCAGGATATCGACCACGGCTTTGAGCTTGAACTCGTCTTTGCTCTGCAGCGTGATCTTGTGCTCCTTCTCGTTCAGCTCGATGGTGGAGTGCGAATCCTTCAGATCGTAGCGCTGCTGAACCTCTTTGACGGTCTGCTGCACGGCGTTGGAGACTTCGGGCAATTCTACTTTTGAAACAACGTCGAATGTATTGTCGGGCATATCAGGATTCGGGATCGTGGGAACCCACATCCAATCCTAATATGGAACTGCCGCGCATGCGGACCGGCGTGACGCGGCGCACGGGCTCGACCGCCGGTATCACCGGCTCGGGGGTAGCCGGCTTGGAGGGCTCGGGCGCGATCGGTGCTGCTAGCGGCGTCGGGGCGGGCGCCGCCTCGGGCCGTTTCGCGGCCAGCGCGGTAAAGACGCGTTGCGTGATCTCGTCGACAATCGCGCCCATCGCGCCGTCCAGCGCCACCGTCACCGCTGCGCGCACCTGCTCCTCATCCACCACGGCGACAAACGGCGCGGCGGGCGGCTTCGCCGGGGACGTTGCGGCCGACTTGGCCGTTTCCGGCGTGTGTGCGGCGCGATCCGCGGCCGCTGCCTCGGCTAGCGGCTTGATCGTGGCCAGCAGAACCGTCGCCTCGAACGGCTTCTTGAGGACCCCATCGGCCTGCACGCGTTGGCAGTGTTCCTCGTCCAGCGTCTCCAGCACGCCCGCCGTGAGGACCACCCGCACGTGCCGGTGCCGCGGGCTCATCTTCAGGTATTGGCAGATTTCGTAGCCGGTCCGGCCCGGCATGATGGTATCGGCAATAACTACATCGGGATCGACATCTTCCAGGCGGATCAGCGCGGAATCGGCGTTGCTGACCGTGACGACTTCGTGGCCTTCATCCGCCAGAATCCGCTCGCCCATGCGCTGGGCGTGCGGGCTGTCGTCCACCAGCAGGATACGGCTCATTGTTTCGCCGCTGCAGGCGTGCCCTGCCCGGTGGCTGCGGGCGGGCTCTGCTGCTGGGATTTGTCCGGCTGCTTCTCCTGGTCCTTCTGCTCCTGCTGCTTCTGCTTGGTCTTCTTCTTCTGTTCCTTGACCAGCGCGGCCTGCTGCGCCTCGCGTTTTTTGCGCTCCGCGGCGGCCTTGCGCGCGGCGTCCTGCTGCTGCTTGACCGCGGCGGCAAACGCCTTCTTCTGCTGCGCCGGGGTCATGGTGGCCTGTTTGGCCACGGCGTCCGGATCGGGAGCCTTGGAGTTCGTGTCCGCGGCAGGGGCAGTGGTGCCGGCCGCAGCCGGAGCACCGGCGGCAGGCGCAGCGGGCGCGGCAGGCGCCGTGCCTGTTCCTCCCGTGCTCCCGGCATTCGCGCGCACGTCGGGAGCTTTGTCGATCGCGGCGGCGTCGGTGCCCGCGGTCGAGATGGTCACGTCGCTGACCCCGCCCGGATTCGCGGCCGTAGCCGGAACGCTCGCCGGAATCGTGGGACGGAAACCTTCCATCGGAGGCGTGCCCGACTTCGCCGCGGTGGACATGTCGGGACTGCCCTTGAACGCGCCGAAGAAGGGGCTGAGCATGCCGCGCTTGGTCCGGTTTTCCATCTCGTACTTCATGCGGTTCATGGCCACCGGATCGGCCTCGGGTACCGGGCGCTTCATAACTTCGAGCTGCGCGCGCGCATCCTCGGCGTGAATGCTCAGCGGGTAATCGCGCACGATGCGCTGGTAGGCCAGCACCTCTTTCTCTTCGAACTTGTCCCCGGCGCGGTGATAGGCCGTGGCAAGCTGCCACAGGCCTTCATCGGCCTTGCTGTACAGCGGATACTGGTCGGTCATCGCCTGCAGGCGGTTGGCCGCGGCGAGCACGCTGCCTTTCTTCTGATAAAGCATGCCCACCCGGAACTCGCTCTCGGCCAGCACTTCCTGGATGTCGCGCAGCTTCTGCTGCGCTTCCGGGGCGAACTTGGAGTTGGGAAACTGCACCAGGACCTGCTTGCATTCCTGCTCGGCGAACAGCGCGTGCTTGGGATCGCGGTCGGCCTTCTCCATCTGCTTGTAGTGGATGTCGCAGACCTTGTTCTGCGCCTCGGCGGCTTCCTCCATCGCAGGGTAGAAGAGAATGAAGTCCTTGTACTCGGCTTCGGCGTTGGCCAGACCGTGCGCGCCGCCTTCGCGATACCAGGCGTCGGCGATGGCGAGCTTGGCCTTGGCGAGATATTCGCTCGTGTCGTAGGTGTTGATCAGGTTCTGCAGCAGCAGGCGCGCGATTTCGAAGCGCGAATGCTCGATGTCGTTGATGGCCTTGTCGAAGAGCACCTTGTCGGGCTGCTGGGTGTCCTTGGTGATGGGGTTGTCGTACTTGTGGCGCTTGAGACCGCAGCCGGAGACGAAAAGGGCCGCCGCAAGCAGCGGGGCGGCGAAGTGAAGGTTCTTTGAAAGCATCATCAGTCAGTATCCAAAAACACCCCTCGCAGGCCTCGCGGCCCGCGTCACGACACTAACGCCGGCGCGCGCGCCGCGATCTCCCGCATTCGACGCACCGTCGCCTCGGCATCCGCGCTGTGAAAGATCGCCGACCCTGTGACGATCCAATCACACCCGGCGCGGACCACTTCCGCCAGGTTCTCCAGATGCACGCCGCCATCGATCTCGATGGGCAGCGCTAACTTCTTTTCGCGCCGCATCGCATCCAGCTTCCGGACCTTATCCAGCACGTAGGGAATCAGCTTCTGGCCGCCGAATCCCGGGTTTACGCTCATCAGCAGCACGTAATCCGCCACTTCCAGCACGTCTTCGAGCACCGCCACAGATGTGGCGGGATTCAACACCACGCCGGCCTGCGCGCCCGCCTTGCGAATCAGCTCCAGAGTGCCGTCCAGGTGGCGGGCCGCTTCGTAGTGTACGCTCACCGAATTGGCGCCTGCCTGCACGAAGCCCTCCACGTAGCGGTCGGGATTCTCGATCATCAGGTGGACGTCCAGGTGCAGCCGCGTGGCCTTGCGTATCGACGCCACCAGCGGCGGCCCGATTGTGAGATTGGGGACAAAGTGCCCGTCCATGACGTCCAGATGGAGCATGCGGGCGCCCCCGCGCTCGACGCGGCCGATCTCCTCCGCCAGGCGAGCGAAGTCCGCCGAGAGGATCGAGGGAACAATTTCAATCATTTGCGGGCTCATCCGATTTTATCACGTAAGCGGGCGGCAGGCACCCCCAGGGGAACCGAAGCCCCACTCAGGCCCCGTGACCAGCGTGGACGCACAACTGAACTGCTGACCCGCGTTCACAGGACCCGATGACGGCGCCTACCTCGCACTCAACGCGACATCGTAGTGGCTTCCCGTGACGCCGTTTTCCGAGGTAACCTCGAGAAACTCAAACGGACCGAGCGGCTCGGGCGTGTAGCTGTTCTTTCGAAATCGCAGGCGTTGGACGTCCAGGTCATTGCCGAGCTCCACGTGAAGATCATAAAGGCCGATCTTCACCGAGCGAATCACGGCGCTTTCGCCGGGCCTGACGTAGATTGCGCGACGAGTAGTCCGATCACTTACCACCCTTACGAGGGCTTCGAGGTTGGTCTGATTGGCCACTCGCAGATAGCCAGGCCTCCCTGCGCGGCCGGCGTCGATCAACTCCGTGCCGTTGGCGAGCTGTACAGGCTGGGATTGCGCGACGGGGTGCGACTGATTCCTCGCGCCGACACTGGGAGTCTTACGTATTTCAACCATGGGCTGCGACGGAACCGCCGCGGGCGATTCCACCCTATTTCCGAATGCCTCCAAGCTTGCCGGGGTGCACCGCCAAAGGTCGATAACATCGCCGCGTGCCCATTCCGTTATCATGTTCGCGGCCACGCGTACGTCGCTCGATGGATCGATAATCCGCATGGGCGCCAGGATGTCGGGTTTCAGGGCTCGCCCGGCAATGATCTGTGCATCCACCACCGGAGCACGGAGAAGTCTTACGAGTTGAACAGCCATCAAGAAGGGAATCGCGCACAAGAGACCGATTAGTGCAGTGCGCGCCGCGGGCCCTGTAATTGCGTACGGAAATTGGACAGATCGGCGGCGGGCCTGCGGCCAGCCAGGCGGCGAAGTCCACGTGGGCCCTTGCGAACGCGGCGCGTCTTCGGTCACGCTTGCTGCACGGTCGGTTGCTCGCGGTGCTTGCTCCCTGTCCGGGGCGGGCGAGTAGTTCTTCAACCCGCTGTAGGCTTCGTTGATTTCGCGAAGGCGCTCCTGGGCAATCTGCTGCAGGCGCGATTCGGATTGGAATCGGTCGGGGTGCCAGACGCGGACGAGATCCTGGTAGGCCTGGCGGATCTGATCGGGTGATGCATTGGGGGTAACACCCAGAACCCGTAGACAATCGCCTACGTTCATAACTGGGGCTCGACAGTCCGAGCATCACATGCAGGGAATGTCAAAACAAGTACCATATCTACCGCTAACGTTTGTGCGCCGAAAACTGCCCCCAGCGGCAGGTTGTCCGCCACAGATGGTACTGCATCACCGAGCGTTAACTTGTTGAGCATACAGCTCTAATGTTGCAATCGGCGCATGAGATCGCGCACGCTTCAGATACCCTGTTTCGGTATAGCTATCCTTCTCGTGATTCCACCGGCCTTCGCACAGACGGCTCCGGTGATCTCCAGGGTCACGCCCGTGCCCAGCGTCGGTTTTGGCCTGTCTGACTCGGTGGCTCTCACGCCCGGCAGCGCCGCCGCCATCTACGGTACGGATTTGGCGAACATAACGGTGTCGGCTGCCGCACCGGGCCAACCGCAACTCGGCGGCGTGGAAATCCATCTCGTGGATACCTCTTGCCAGAACGCCGCCTGCGAACTGGTCGCCAACCTGTTGCGCACAAGCCCTACGCGCATCGACTTCACGGCGCCGGCTATCCCGGACATCACCAGGGTCTGGAAGACTCGCGTGGTCATGGTGAAGAACGGCCAGCGCTACGACAACCTGACCGCCGCCGATGGTGTGCTCCTCGACGCCGTGTTTCTGGAAGCCGGCCCCAACCCCGCGCTCACCGGCCAGCCTGTGACGTTCAAAGCGCGCGTCCCGGCGATGCAGGGTATACCCGGATCGCCGTACTATCTGCGCGTGGGAACGGTCACATTCATGGATGGTGATATCGCGCTTGCTGTGGTGGACCTCTCCAACGTCATTACCTACACCGACGCGCCGCCGCTGCGGCTATACGACGTATCGTTCACCACGTCGAAGCTGACGCCGGGCACTCACACCATCCGCGCGGACTACAGCGGCGACTACACCAACAACCCCAAGTCTTCCGGCACGCTTTCCCAGGCCGTCTCGGTGCCCGAAATCAGCCTGTTTTCGACGCCGGATCCCTCGATCTTCGGCGATACGGTGTCAATCGTCGCCACGTTAAATCCTG
>Ga0335082_10008110_pt1 | contig 11406 bp, 9 predicted proteins | sample Lox_Sample_41_FD_206718 | JGI IMG/M metagenome (GOLD analysis project Ga0335082, IMG submission 206718) | Soil microbial communities from Loxahatchee National Wildlife Refuge, Florida, United States - Lox_Sample_4.1 | ecosystem: Environmental > Terrestrial > Soil > Wetlands | place: USA: Florida... | reverse complement strand
CTCGAACTCGGTTATGACAGCCTGCCCGCTGTTCGCCCACTTCTTGATGGCTCGTCATGGCTCAATGTCGGTGTGACCAATGATCTCGCGGGCATCCCTCGCGTGCTTTCGGCCGAACGTACCTCTCAATGATCCGCTGGCTTTCCCCGCGCCAGTTCGCGAATCTCGTTTAAGTAGCCCACGTACACGGGAATCGGAATGTCCGGGGAGTCGCCGTCATTCAGAAAATGCTCGAGGCGAATTTCCGTCGGGATTGTCGCAATGACTTCCCGAAACCGTTCCATCTTCAGGTACTTCACCTTCCAGATTTCCAGCATCTTCGTCCGAAACTCTTCGCTGATGAATCCGAGCTTCTGCTCACCGAGATAAATGCCGTCAAAATGCGCCTCTTCCAACTGCTTTCGGACCGGATCGCCCGCAGGCGAAAATACGTAAACCATGTGAAGAACGTCCGCCAAGTCGCCCCACAACACTTTCTCCTCCAACGCGCTGAACCGAAATGCGGTCGCTCCACGCTGCTGCGCCTCGCGAGCTTTCTCTTCGCTCCTCAATCCATGTGACGAAAGCTGCTCGCGAAACCAACGCATCCGCGCCGGAGTCAAGTTGTACCGCAGGAATTCCGCTGCGTATGCATTCGGCAAGTACAGTTTCGGATCGTCGTCCAGCCTTTTCAGCCATGGTTGCCAGTCGCGCGCTTCGAATATCGACGCCAGCTCGTCAACAGTGCGGACACTGGTTTCCGGGTGATACTTCACCGCCTGCCAGAAGTGCTCCGTTGAATCGTATGTCACCCCGTACAGCTCAATCCCTTCCTCAATCGGATACCAGTTCGAAAGCACTCGTCCAGGGATCGACGGCGACGCGCTCCAACAGTTCAGTGAATGCTTCCACTTCTCCTGCACCGCCAGGAACGCGCTGAGGTAGCCCGCCGGAACCGGTTCCCTCACTGCGGCAACGGCCTCCCGCAACTCCCTGCTCGTATGCGTCGACAACGTTTCCAGCGGCCGCTCGTCTGCCATGGATATCATGCGGCTCTCCACTGCTTCGCGCAGCAGGTTCCCTCCCAGCCGCTGGATCTCGTCGTCCGGGATCTTTCCAGCCCAACGCCTTTGTTGCGTTTCTATATAGGCAAACGCCTGCGACAACGATTGAAACTCAATGTATCCATGAATTGCGAAGGCGACGGGTTTGCCGTCCTTCTCGATTACCGACGAGGGTGTCACCAGCGTCTGCAAAGAAAGCGGCGCGGCAAACAGCGGGCCGCCCAAAGTGCTCGCGATCAACAACATCGTCCAGCGCACGCGACCTTTCATGTCTCCTCACTAAAATGGCACGCCCATCATTCCATCATCCTCTCCCTTCACCAAGGCGATTGTGCGGTCATTGCCACCGCCCCGCCGAAGTCGTAGGCTACAGCTATGCCGGACTTCGCACGATTCCGCGCTAGGCCGGACGTCGCCGAGGATCAGCCTCTCCCGCTGCAATCTTCTATTCTGCACGTCGACATGGATGCGTTTTTTGTCTCCGTGGAGCTCCTGGAACGGCCGGAACTGCGCGGCAAGCCCGTCGTCGTCGGGGGACGCCCTGACCAACGCGGTGTGGTCTCCGCCGCCAGCTATGAAGCCCGCGAATTCGGAATTCAGTCCGCAATGCCGCTCCGTACCGCTGGCAAGCTCTGCCCGCACGCCGTCTTCCTGGAAGGGCACCACGAGAAGTATTCGCAGTGGAGCGACCGCGTCGCCACCATCCTGGCCAGGTTCTCGCCGATCGTCGAGATGGTTTCGATCGACGAGGCCTATCTCGATCTCGCGGGGACCGAGCGCCTTCACGGTCCGCCTCTCGCTGCGGCGCACACACTGCTGCGCACCATCACGCGCCAAACCCAGCTTCCCTGCTCCGGCGGCCTCGCATCGACTCGCCTCGTGGCTAAGGTCGCTTCCGATCAGGGCAAGCCCCGGGGCCTGGTCTGGGTGGCTCCGGGCATGGAGGCTCGCTTTCTTGCTCCCTTACCCATCCGCAAGATCCCAGGAGTCGGCGAGGTCACCGAACGCGCCTTGCGTGCCCTTGGTATCGAAACGGTCGACCAGTTGGCCCGCCACTCTCTCGAAAGACTCGAAAAGGTCTTCGGCCAATGGGGCACCGCCCTTTACCGCAAGGCCCGCGGTGGCGACGCCTACGAATTCCTTATCGATGCCGAACCCAAATCGATCTCCCATAATCACACTTTTGGAGAAGACACGGCCGATGTGGCCGAGATGGAGGCCATGCTCAGCCATCTCTCTCAAAAGGCATGCAAGCGCTTGCGCGAAGCCGGCCTCCACGCCCGTACGCTGACTCTTACAATTCGCTATGCCGGATTCGACACCTGTACCCGCTCCCGAACCCTAGCGGATCCCGCACACCTCGACGCCGACATTTTCGCCATTTATCTCGACTTGTTTCGAATCCATCGCGATCCTCGCCGCAAGGTGCGCCTCCTCGGCACGGCCCTGTCCGGCTTTTCTCATGGGGAAGGCCAACTCGATTTGCTCGACGCCGGGCGTCGCCACAAGCTCGACAAGCTCACGAAAGCTGCCGACCGGTTGCGCGACAAGTTCGGATTCGGCTCCGTCCAGTTCGGCGGATCCTTGCGCCGCGATGATGATTGAAACCTCGCTGTCGGTTCGCTCGTAATAGCCTATACTGCAACTCATGAGCTCTTCCGCGCCATCCACCACCCGCACCGACGCCCCCCGCCAAGGCCCGTTTCAGCGCGCTGGCGGCTTCTGGCAGCGCGTCAGCGAAGGCCGCAAGATCGATGATCTTTGGGCCCAATTCGCCGCCGACGCCCGTTCCAGTTACGGCTTTTACGGGAAAGACGTCGATTGGGACGAAGTAAACAAACTCCCGGGCTGGAAACGCCCCTTCCGCATCGCCGGCCAGCTGTTCTGGGCCATGATGAACAAGCTCACTCCCGCTCGCCGCGTCCTCCTGCTCATCGCTCTTGTCATGCTCTTGCTCTCCGGTTTTCAGTTTCAGGTCAACAATCAGGCCACCGTTGAAATCAAGTTCGAGTTTCTCGCCGCGGTTCTCTTCCTGCTGCTGCTCTCCCTCGAATTGGCTGACAAGGTCATCATGAAGCGCGACCTTGAAATCGCTCGCGAAATTCAGACCTGGCTCGTGCCCTCCGCTCCCCCTCCCATCCACGGAGCCGAGGTCGCATTCTGGACCCGCCCGCAGAACTCCGTGGCGGGAGACTACTACGACGCCTTCTATCCCCTGAAGAGCAGCGATGACGGCGGACAGCTCATGCTCGTGATGGCGGACGTCGCCGGCAAAAGCGTCCCCGCCGCGCTATTGATGGCTACCTTGCAGGCCAGCTTGCGCACACTTGCCTCCGACGGCCCGCCGCTTCCGGAACTCGCGGAGCGCCTGAACCGCTATGCTTCCGCTCACAGCCTCGGTGGCCAGCGCTTCACCACTGCGGTGATCGCCGAGTTTGATCCAGCCTCCCGCCAACTCACCTTCATCAATGCTGGCCATAACGCCCCCGTCATTCGCCATGCGGACGGCAGCACGCAGCGCCTCGAGTCTTCAAGCCTTCCGTTCGGCATCACCACCGAGGCCACGTTCCCCTCTTCGTCTATTACGTTGCAGCCCGGCGACACGCTCATCCTCTTCACCGACGGGGTCGTCGAAGCTTTTAATGCGTCCGGCGAGGAGTATTCGGACGCTCGTTGGCTCAGCACGATCAGGTCCCTGCCGAAGCTCTCGGCCCAGGGCGCTTTGCAGTACCTGATGAAGAGCGTGGAGGATTTCGTCGGTGCTACCCGCCAGTCCGACGACATTACGTGTCTCGTTCTGCAACTCGGGTAACTTCTTAGCGAACTCACGGATCGGCCCGCCGTCCGCGGGCGCATAATTTCCAGATGCAACCGCGTGAACTGGCCAATTCGATCTGCGAACGCCTCCAACAGGCTGGATTTCAGGCTTATCTGGTTGGTGGCTGCGTGCGCGATCTCTTGCTTGCGCGCGAGCCGGCCGACTTTGACATAACCACGAATGCCACACCCGAGCGCGTAATGCACCTCTTCCCGGGCAGCATCCCTGTCGGCGCGCAATTTGGCGTGGTTCTCGTCGACGACGGCGGTCCGACCGTCGAAGTTGCCACGTTTCGCGAAGACATCGGCTATTCCGACGGCCGCCACCCAGATCAGGTCCGCTATGCCACTAGGCCCGAAGACGACGTCTCGCGTCGTGACTTCACCATCAACGGACTGCTCATGCGCCATGATACGAACGAAGTTCTCGATTTCGTTGGTGGCCAGGCCGATCTGAAGGCTGGATTGATACGCGCCATCGGCGATCCCAACCAGCGCTTCGCCGAGGACAAGCTTCGCATGCTGCGGGCCGTCCGTTTCGCCGCGCGCTTTGGCTACGCCCTTGAACCTCTGACGTTTGCGGCCATCCAGAATCACGCCCCTGAGATTCACGTTGTGTCCGCGGAACGCATTCACGAAGAATTGACCAAACTTCTGACCGAGGGCGCGGCACGACGTGGATTCGAACTGCTCGACGAGTCCCGCCTGTTACGGCAGCTTCTGCCGGAAATCGCCGCCATGAAAGGTGTGGAGCAGCCGCCAGAGTTCCATCCCGAGGGTGACGTGTGGATCCACACCCGGCTCATGCTGGAGGGGCTCCCCCCTTACTCCCCCGCTTCTCTCGCCTGGGGCGTCCTCCTTCACGACGTTGGCAAGCCTCCCACCTTTCGCCCAGCCTCCGAGACGGGTGATCGTATCCGCTTCGATTCCCATGTCGAGGTGGGAGCGCAGATCGCCGGGGAGATCTGCAAACGTCTCAAGTTTTCGAACGAAGACACACAGCAAGTTCAAGCCCTGGTAGCGAATCACATGAAGTTCAAAGATGCCGCGCAGATGCGCAAGTCCACCCTCAAGCGCTTCGTTCGCCTCCCGCATTTCGACGAGCACCTCGAACTGCACCGCCTCGACTGCCGTGCAAGCCATGGCCGCCTGGACGCATACCGCCTCGTCAAGGATTTCCTCCGCACCACCCCCCCCGAGCAAGTCCGCCCGGCAAGATTATTGACAGGCGACGATCTAAGTGAGATGGGTTATGCTCCCGGACCGGTCTTCCAGAGGATTCTCGGTGCCGTGGAGGATGCCCAGCTGGAAGGGGCATTGAGTTCCAAGGATCAGGCCAAGAAGTATGTCCTGGATCACTATCCTCGTTGGCCCTCTGGCCGATAAGAAGGGAGTGGGGCTCGCTCTATTTTCATGTACGTGTATGATTTTACAACTAGTTACGATGACTATTGAGACGGGTGCCGGATAGAGTTATGATTGAGTGGAACAGACTAAGACTTGTTGAAGAAACTATATTCACCTTTCGGCACCCTTTTCGCGCATCCTGCATCTAACTGTTCCAAGGCGACTCACCCTCGCCGACCTGAGGAGAGTTTATGGCTGAAAAAAAACACTTTTTGCCAGAAACGCTGCCGATTTTGCCGGTTCGCGACACTGTTCTGTTCCCCGGCGCGGTTTTGCCGCTGACCGTCGGCCGCGAAAGTTCTCTGGCGCTCGTCAATTCCTTGACAGGCGAAGAGAAACTGTTAGGTGTGGCTGCCCAGTTGGATCCCCGCGTTGAAGATCCCGCTGCTGCGGATCTGCATAAGGTCGGTACGCTGGCCAAAGTGCACAAGACCGTCAAAATGCCCAACGGCAATGTCGTTGTCTTCCTCGAAGGTTTGCAACGCATCCGCATCGTTGAGCTTCTGGGTCTCCGCCCGTTCCTCCGCGCCACGGTTGCGGCTGAACCAGACATCATTGGCGAAGACGACAACGAGCTGGAAGCCTTGGAGCGGAACGCCCAGGATCTCTTCCGCGATGTTGTCAGCCACTCGCCGCAACTTTCCGACGACTTGCAAAACGTGGCAATGAACATCGACGATCCCTCCCGGCTGTCGGACTTCATCGCCGGCACGTTGCCCAGTCTCTCGACCTTGTTGCGGCAGGAACTGCTGGAAACCTCCAACGTTCGCAAGCGGCTCGAAATCCTGATTCGCGAGCTTTCCAAGGAGTTGGAAGTCCTCGAACTGCGCAGCAAGATCAACGAGCAGGTTCAGGAGCAGGTCAGCCAGAACCAGCGCGAATACCTATTGCGCGAGCAGATGAAGGCCATTCAAAAGGAATTGGGCGAAATCGACGATGCCCAGGCGGAAATCGAGGAACTTCGCAAGAAGGTCGAAGAAGCCGGCATGCCCGCGGAAGCCAAAAAGGAATGTGAACGCGAGCTAAAACGGCTTTCGAAGATGACACCCGCTTCGGCCGAGTACATGGTTTCGCGCACCTACCTCGAATGGATGACGTCCCTGCCCTGGACCAAATCGTCCGGCAGCACCGAAATCGATATCACCAGGGCGCACGAAATCCTGGATGAAGATCACTATGACCTGCAGAAGGTGAAAGAGCGCATTCTCGATTACCTCGCGGTCAAAAAGCTTCAGCCCGGCATGAAAGGGCCGATCCTTTGCTTCGTCGGACCCCCAGGCGTGGGCAAGACATCGCTTGGCAAGTCCATCGCGCGTGCGTTGGGGCGCAAGTTTGTGCGTATTGCGCTGGGCGGCATGCACGACGAGGCCGAAATCCGAGGGCATCGGCGCACATACATTGGTGCGCTGCCCGGCCAGATCATTCAGGGACTGAAGCGAGCCGAGTCCAACGACCCGGTCATGATGCTGGACGAGGTCGACAAGCTTGGCCGCGATTTCCGCGGCGATCCGTCTTCGGCACTTATGGAAGTCCTTGACCCCGAGCAGAACTCCACGTTCCGCGACCATTACCTCGACGTGCCTTTTGATCTGTCGAAGGTTACGTTCATCGCTACGGCCAACTGGATGGATCCGATTCCCGAGCCGTTGCGGGACCGCATGGAGATCATCGAACTCCCCGGCTATACCGGTGAAGAGAAGATTCACATCGCGCGCAAGTACCTCATCCCAAAGCAGGCAGCCGAGCACGGGATTAAGGAAGGCGAGCAGCTCGAATTCACCGAAGACGGGCTGCGGGAAATCATCCACAGCTATACCCGCGAAGCCGGCGTGCGCAACCTGGAACGCGAAATCGCGACCCTCGTCCGCAAGCAGGCTCGCCGCATGGCCGAAGGCAAGACCGAAAAGATGGTCGTCACTCCGGAAGTCGTTCGCGAATTCCTTGGCGTGCCGAAATACCGCACGGAAAAGGAAGTCGAGGAACGCGTTAAGAAACCAGGTGTAGCCGTCGGCCTCGTCTGGACTCCTGTGGGCGGTGACATCGTCTTTATCGAAGCAAGCCGCATGCGGGGTGGAAAGCAGTTCACCATGACCGGCCACCTCGGCGAGGTAATGCAAGAGTCCATGACCGCGGCTCTGACCTGGACCCGAGCGAACGCGGAGCGGTATGGGATCGACCCGGACTTCTTCCGAAAACAGGACATCCACATCCACGTCCCTTCGGGCGCAGTGCCGAAGGATGGCCCTTCCGCAGGCGCGGCGATGGTTACATCGCTCGTCAGCTTGCTCACGAATCGCCCGGTGAAGAACCGCCTGGCGATGACCGGTGAAATGACCCTCTCGGGAGTGGTTCTACCGATCGGCGGTGTCAAGGAAAAAGTCCTCGGCGCCAAACGTGCCGGAATTACTCACGTGCTGTTGCCCGCAGACAACGAGCCGAATGCCGTGGCCGATCTGCCGCCGGACATTCTCGGTGACCTCAAGATCACCTACGTCCGATCCCTGGACGAGGTTCTTGAACACGCGCTGGAGAAAGACCCCATCGCGCCGGTCGTTCCTGAGCCCGAGCCGCAACAGGCCGGCGTTGGTGATTCGCCGCGCGCGGTCCACTGAACTGAATTCAATCCAATCTGAAGGCCCGGTGAAATGCCGGGCCTTTTCGTTTGCATTGAAGTTTGCCTCTCAGACCAGCTTTCGCCTCGCCTCAGTGCTGCTACTATGGGTGCCACATGTCGGCACCTGCCAAGTCAAAGCGGACCGGCCCCGATCGTGCCTCGCTGCTCGCTCAGCGCCTCAGCGAAAGTCTCGTGCGCGACCGCGTCGTTCCGCGCTTCGTCGATTCTTATGTCGTCGAGCACGGCCGCTACGGCCTGCAAGTGCATGCCGGTTTGTACCGTGACCTGCTCGCTCTCATCCTGCGCGAAGCTCTGCTCGCCACCTCGGCCTGCGCCCTCGACTTGCTTAGCAGGCCTCCCGCCCCGCGCGACGAGCGTAACTTCGACCCGCTCGGCCGCAAGGAGGCCTTGGCTTTTCGCCAGAAATTCCTCGCCGCTCTCGCGCGCCATCAACAATGGACCGCGGGACCAGCTCTCGAGTTCCAATCCGACCTGCAGATGTATGAGGCCATTCTGACAAAGGCCGCAAACGAGCGCCGTCGCCGCAAGCCCTTCGAAACCGCCAATCACCCATTTGTGGATCGCTGTGCTTTTCTGCTGGATTCTTCGTTTCTCGAGAACGCCCGCTTGGCCGCCAGCCGTGCGCTCACCACCCTCGAGGAACTAGCCGCCCGCGAAACCGAACAGGTATTCACTGATTCGGACTAGCGCTTCAATCAACCTGCCGGAGCCACAGCAGCAGTTCAGCTGATTCGTTCCACCTGAACCGCCGTGCCATACGCCAGCACCTCGGTCACGCCCTGCATCACCTCGTTCGCGTCGTAGCGCATCGCGATGATCGCGTTCGCTCCGTGCTCCGCCGCATGCTGCAGCAGCAACTCGTAGGCTTCTTCCCGCGCCTTCTCGCAGAGTTCCGTCAGCACGGTGATGTTTCCGCCCACCAGAGTCTGGATACCTGCAGCCAGGTTCCCCAGGACGCTCCGCGACCTTACCGTGATTCCGCGCACGATTCCGAAGTTTCTCACCACCCGGTAGCCCCATAGCTCGTTCGCCGATGTCACCATCGAACTGTCCACTCTTCCTGCCATTGTCGCGCTCCTTTCAGCGCCTGCCGCTGTTTACCGCTGCGATTCCACGTCCACACAACACCGTTTCATCGTCGCACTGCTCTGCTATTCTCGCTACACATGGAGACACTATTTGACGTTCTGGCTATTGTCCAGATTGCTGGGGGGCTTTACCTGCTCTGGCAGGGGATTCAGTGGCTGACCTACGTGCAGCGGCGCCTGAAGACCGACCCAGGCTTCTACGCTCCCCGTACCGCCGTCCTGTGTCCCTGCCGAGGGATGGAGCCGGGCCTGGAACGCAATCTGGTTTCGCTGTGCGAATTCGATCATCAGAACTATGAAGTGTTTTTCGTGCTCGCTTCCGAGTCGGACCCCGCGTATAGCACCGTTAAGCGTGTTGCCGCGTCGTCGCGCGCGAAGGCCCACGTCCTTATCGCTGGGAGGCCGGAGAATTGCAGTGAAAAAGTGAACAACCTGCGCGTCGCAATCGAGCAACTTCCCCCTGAGTTTGAGGTGCTCGTTTTCGCCGATTCCGACGGGCGCCCCGGAAAGACCTGGCTCCATCACATGGTCGCCCCGCTCACCGATTCGCGCATCGGCGCCACCACCACCATGCGGTGGTTCATCCCCAATGACAATGCATTCCCGACCGCTCTTCTCGCTGCCTGGAACGGCTCGGTCGTCACCATGCTCGGCCCGCACAACAAGAACTTCTGCTGGGGTGGCGGTACCGCGATTCGTCGCTCAATTTTCGAGCAGATCGGCATGATGGACGTCTGGCAGCATGCGTTCAGCGATGACTATTCCTTGACTTCCGAAATCGAACGCTCCCAGCGTCAGATCGTTTTCCTTCCCGAATGCCTCACACCTTCTTTCGTACAGACCACCTTCACCGGATTGCTGGAATTCACTACGCGCCAGATTCGGATCACTCGCATTTACCGCCCCCAAACGTGGGCGATTGCTTTTGGGACGCACATTCTCTATTGCCTCACGTTGATCTTCGGCGCAACTCTCGCGTTGCAGTTGATGATTCAATCCCGGCCGGCTTTTCACGTCACGACGTTATTGGCCGTGCCCTTGCTCCTTGCCGCCATCCGCGGAGCACTCCGCGTGATCGGCGTCACCGAGGCTTTGCCCGCATTTCGTTCCCAAATCATGGGCCAGTCGTGGATCTACATCGTGCTGGCAACGGTCATTCCCTTTCTTTACATATTCAATTTCGCGTCCTCATTGGTTGGCAGGCGTATCGAGTGGCGCGGCATCACCTACGAACTGATTTCCACAGAACAGACTCGCGTGCTCAGCCGCTGATAAATTCAACAGTCGCAAAACGAGAAAAAAGTTCGGGTCCCCAGGCAATTTCTACCCGCCCTTTCTCGCCAGACTTGTGCAAAAAACTTCCTAACTTATTGAAAATTCATAGACTGTAAGAATTGCCAGTAAGGCCATTTGGATGCTATTCCCCACTTCGGTCAGGTGTAGCTTTTGCAGCAAGATGGCGGGGACTCCTTCTCGAACCCCGAAGTGGTGCCAGGTGACGTAGCTTTTTTCCGGTCCCATTCGGGTTCTGTGCCCTGTCTGCTTGTCGGTAAGTCCGGCCAGCCTCCTTTTGGGAGGTTTTGCACGACCAAATTAAAACGGCCGTCTCGTTCCCACCACGAGGCACCAACGGAGGAGTGCACGTGAAGTTAATCCGCAGAAACGCAGTCGCGCAGTCCATTTCCCAGCCAAAATCCTCTGTCGCACACAGCGTCTACCTGTTCTATGAGAAAACCACAGGCACGGCGCATTTCCATGTCGAGGCTGGACCAGATGGGGAACTCCCCGTGGACCACGCTGCCGGTTTGCTTGCCATGCATTGCATGGTGCGCGGCCAGTCTCCCAACGATTACCTTGTTATGGTTCCCGCCGCTCCCGAGAATCTCCAGGACCTCAACAGTAAAGCTCAGCAACTGCTCGAGGCTGGGCACAGCGTCAAGACCAGCGTCAAATTGACCCGCCGCGAAGAGGAAGTTCTCGACGGCATTCTCCGTAGCCTCGCGAATAAAGAGATTGCCTCCGAGCTGAATCTATCGGAGCGCACCGTCAAGTTTCACGTCTCGTCCCTGCTCTCCAAATTCAAGGTCCGCAGCCGTATGGAACTGATGCGCGAAGCTTCCCAGCAAGCCATGAAGCCGCTTCCTTCGGCCATTGGCAACCCGGCAACGCTTCCCTCTTTCGCCGCGAACGAAGTGCTCCGCGGGAAGGTTCTGCCGTTGGCTCGGCCCCGAATGATGGCCTAACCCCAAATATCAACGCAAACGCAGACGCCCGGCTTCGGATCTCCCGAGCCGGGCGCTTTGTTCTTAGAGTTGTCCGCCGCGTTCTACTTGCGTGCCGCGTCGTACAGCTCCGCAGCCTTATCCCAGTTCACCACGTTCCACCACGCGTCGATATAGTCCGCGCGCAGGTTTTG
>Ga0335082_10008109_pt1 | contig 11406 bp, 5 predicted proteins | sample Lox_Sample_41_FD_206718 | JGI IMG/M metagenome (GOLD analysis project Ga0335082, IMG submission 206718) | Soil microbial communities from Loxahatchee National Wildlife Refuge, Florida, United States - Lox_Sample_4.1 | ecosystem: Environmental > Terrestrial > Soil > Wetlands | place: USA: Florida... | reverse complement strand
AAACGTCCACTCGATCAGATCGATTCCCCGCGCCATCGCATCTTCGCGCTGCGCCAGTTTCAGCAGTCTCCCCACGCCCCGGTCCTGATAGTCCCGCACCACGCCAACCATGTGTGAATGCAAATACGGCTTTCCAACGTGAATCCCGGCAAACGCCAGCGCAAACCCAACCGCCGTCTCTCCCTTATATGCCGCCAGCACTTGTCCGCCGCTTTCCCGCGCCACGACGAAAATCTGGTCGGGCACCACGTCCGCCTCGCTGTATCCCCACACCCGCCGTTGCAACTCCACGGCGGTCCGCATCTCTTCGATCGTCCGCAACGCCCGGACCAGGATCTGCGGTTTCACCGGAGATGCGCTCGCGCCACTCACCTCGCAACCTCCCCTTCCTTCACCGCACTCGCCCCTCGCCTCCAGAATAAATACGCCGGCGCTCCCAAAAACACGATTCCCAGTCCGATCGCTGCCCGCACCGGTTGCGAAACCATCGTGTTCGCCACCAGCGCCAGCGCCGCCGCGATAAATATCGCCGGCGTCAGCGGATATCCCGGAACCCGGTAAGGCCGCGCCGCCTCCGATTTCCTCACCCGGTAAACAAACACGCTGCCCGCCGCCAGCGCGTAAAACGCCCAACCGATGAACACCACGTACGTCAGCAATTGCTCGAAGGTTCCGCTCGCGGCCAGCACCGCCGACCAGATCCCGGCGACGATGATCGCCAGCGCCGGCGTTTCGAATCTCGGGTGAATCCGCGATAGCGCCTGAAAAAACAGCCCGTCTTTCGCCATCGCGTAATATACGCGCGGCGCGTTCAACAGGATCGAATTCGCCGCGCTGAACATGGAAATCAAAATCGCCACCGCAACAATCTTCCCGGCTCCGTGGCTCACCACCGCGCCCAGCGCAGTCGCCGCCACCCGGTTCGACCCCGCCACGCCCTCCGGTCCCAGCGCCGCCAGATATCCCAAATTCGCGATGAAATAGATGCCGATCAGGCTCGCCGTCCCCGCCAGAAATGCCAGTGGAAACGTCCGCTGCGGATTCACCGTCTCTCCCGCGCTGAACGTCGCGTATTGCCAGCCCTCATACGCCCACAGCACGCTGATCATCGCCAGTCCAAACCCCGAAAGTCCTGAGTGGACGGCCGCGCCGGAGTGCGGCGCACCGAAAATCGGGTTTGTCCCTCTCGACAGCAGCAATGCGCTCACTCCCAAAATTGCCGTCACCTTGATGATCGTCGTCACGTTCAGCAAATTCGCGCTCTGCCGCGTCCCCCGCACATTCACCGCGGTAATCACCAGAATCATCAACACGGCCACTATTTTCGTCGTCGCCCCCGAAAGTTGCACGAATTCGCCCAGGTAATTCCCGAAGGCCACCGCCAGCGTCGCGATCGATCCCGAGCTGATCACAAAGAACAACGTCCACCCGAAAAGAAACGCCGCGAACGGCCCGAAACATTCATGAATGTAAACGTATAATCCCCCGGCCTCCGGCTTCATCGCGCTCAGCTCGCCGTAAGTCAGCGCGCCGAACAGGGAAAGGACGCCGCCGCCCAGCCACACCGCAAACGCCTCCGGAACCGAGTGGCCCACGTCCTGCAAGATCGGCCCGGGCACCAGAAAAATCCCCGACCCGATCACCGTGCCCACGATCATGAATGCCAGGTCCCACACGCCCAGCACGCGCCGCAGCCCGCGCTCTGGTCGTGGAGTGTCGCTGTCGGATTGGCCGCTGCCGGCGTGCGTCATCGAAGGCCGCGCCTCGAAGCCGGGCGCGCAGAAGGGAATACAACAGGTGTTGCAGGGTGTCAAGAACATTCACGTTCCGTTGCGTGCGGATCATCGAAAGTTCCTATGCGATGCATCTATTCTGCAACAAATGTTGCCCCGGTCCGCGAAGTCGGGAAGCCCATAAATTCCTGTTGACATCGCATCCCGCGGAAACTAGACTCCGCCGCATCGCTTTTGTCGTGTGTGGGCGCAACGGATGTTGCAGCGGGGTTGCTCCTGGTGGCCCGGTGCAAGTTGGCCTCGCGCGGGCAGGTGGAATGTGGTCCGCTCGTGCGCACAGCGAAGTTCCGTGGCCGGGTTACCGTGCAACAAATATTGAAAGTGCTTGACAAACTGCAACAACCATTGTATTTCGCTTACACTGCGTTTGCGCGAGTGGGCTGTTTCCGGCAGTGCCGCAACATTCGGGGGGACGGGCGGAGTCTTGCTTCTTGAGAATCCTCCGCCGGTTCGGGGAGTGGTCGGTGGCTTTTTCTTCCAGCTCAAGATTGGTGTCCGCCAAGCGCTCCAACGCCGCCCGCAACGGCCAGACCCGCCTCGAAGCCCGCTTTGCCGTTTCCCACAACAAGCTCAGCCCTAGCCGCCGCAAGCTCTTGCACCTGATCCTCGAAAATCCCGAGGACACCTACTTTCTTTCCTCCCGCGAGCTGGCCAAGCGCTACGACGTCGACGCCGCCACCATCGTCCGCACCATTCAAGCCCTCGGCTACCGCAAATTCGCCGACTTCCTCTCCGATCTTCGCGCGCATTTCGTCACCCGCATTACCCCCTACGCCGTCCTCAAAGCCGCCTCCCGCGAAAAAAAGACCCTCGGCGACCGCATCCGTCAGAGCCTCGATCTCGACATGCGCAATCTCCAGGCCCTGCACTCGCGCATCGATCCCGAGCAGATTCGCCGCTTTGCCCAGCGCGTCAAAAACGCCCGCCGCATCCTCATCGTCGGCATCGATCTCGCCGCCGCGCTCGGTTGGTATCTCTCCTACGGGCTGATGACCCTCGGGTTCAACGCCGAAGCCCCTGTCGGCAGCACCGGCAATGTTCAGCGCCGCGTCCGCACCCTCACAAAAAAGGATCTGCTCATCGCCATCAGCTTCGGCCCCTGCCTGCGAGACACCGTCGAAGCCGCGCAGCGCGCCAAACAGCAAGGCGTGCCCACCTTCGGCATCTCCGACACCGAAACCACTCCGATCGCTCGCGCCTGCGACGAGTGTTGCGTCGCTTCCATCGCAAGTTCCTCCTTCGGCGGTTCCTACGTGGCCCCTATCGCTCTTTTGGGAGCCATTTTTGTTGCCTGTGCCCAGACGCAAACCGCGCGCTCCCTGAAATTACTCCGCCGAAGCGAAGAAGAAGACCGCATGGATCATCGCTGGTTCGAAGCCACGCTCGACAAAAAAGGGAACTGGAATTCCGAATGAAGTTTGCCCGCAACACGTGCAGCTGTTCGTGAAGGGGAGGAGTCAATAAAATGCAAAATTATTCCATCCATACAAGCAGGCCGTTCGTCCGGGTGGCGCTCCTGCTGGGCGTCATCTTGTTTGCCTTCGCTTCGCTCGCCGCGGCGCAAACCACCTCCACCATTCGCGGCAGAGTTATCGACAAGCAGGGCGGTGTCGTGACTGGCGCGCAGGTCCAGGTGACCAGCAAGGACCTCGCTTTCGACCGCACCGTCGTGTCCGACGCCAGCGGTGAATTCATCATTCCTGCCCTGGTCGCCGGTACGTATACTGTGACGGTCACGAAGGAAGGCTTCCGCAAGCAGGTAGTCAACAGTTTGGAAGTCACGCTCAACCGCACGCTGAACATCGACGTCCAGCTGGAAGTCGGCGGCTCTACCGAAACGATCCAGGTCAGCGGCGAAGTGCCGCTGCTCGAAACCCAGACCTCTTCTTCAAGCACCACGATTACGCCGCGCGAAATTTCGGACATCCCCCTGAACGGAAGGAACTACCTGGACTTGATGCAGCTCGTCCCCGGCGTCCTGATTAGCAAGCAGAACGATCCCGGCACCGGCACCAATTCCGGAACTGCGGACACGGCTACCAACGTTCTCGGCGAACGTGGCAACAACACCAACTACCTGATCGACGGACTCCCCAACGTAAATCAGGTCAACGGTGGTCCCGCCGCGCAATTCACCCAGGACACCATCGCGGAATTTCAGGTGATCACCAGCGGCTACGAAGCGGAGTTTGGCCATGCCTCGGGCGGCGTGGTCAACGTCATCACCAAGTCCGGCACCAACGACATTCACGGCCTCGCGTCCGCCTTTTATCGCAGCAGCGCCTTCGACAGTTCGGACACCTCCTTGGACGTGCCGGCGCTTCTCCGCTGGGATTACACCGCGGCCCTCGGCGGCCCCATCATCAAGGATAAATTTTTTGGCTATGCCTCCGGCGAGGGCATTCACGAAAACCGCGAGCTCAACTACCTGATCCCTGGGGGCACTCCGCAGGTGATCATCGACCAGGAGGCCCAGTACAATTCCCCCTCCACGGACCGCGAAGCGCGTGCCTTTGGCCGCTTCGATGAAATCCTCGGCCGCCACCATATCTCCGAGGAGTACAACTATACCAACGCCCACATCGGCAACTACTTGCCCCTTTCGCAATACACGGCCCTGCCCTCCAACCGCCAGAATTACGGCGCCCGCAGCTCGCTCTATGGCGCCAACGACACGGCGACGCTCGGCAGTTCTTCCAGCCCGTGGATTCTCAATTTGCGCGGCGGCTATCGCGAGGACAAAGTCGGCCAGGAATCCGCCCATCCCGAGGCCGGCCCTTATACGCTCTACAACGTCTTTCAGACCATCGATTCCGGACAGCTGTTCGGCAATCCCCAGGTCACCTTCGGTTCGATCACTTCTCCCTCGAACCTCGATCAGAAATACGCCTTCCTTGGGGCCAACATCGCCAAAATCATGGGGCCCCACACGCTTAAGTTTGGCTGGGATTATCAGTACACCCACGTCGATGGCGTCGAGGCCAATCTCCAGGAGAATCAGCTCTTCGCCACCATCTCGGATTACGAACAGTTTGGTCCCATCGACTCCGGCTTCTTCCTCCTCGAAACCGTTGGCGGAGAAACTCCGCAAGCCAACCAGATTCACCTGCGCAACAATTACAACGGCATCTACGCCATGGATGATTGGAAGATTCTCAAGAATCTTACCGTCAACCTCGGCCTTCGTTGGGACTACGACAGCAAGTTCAACGACAAAACCGAGTTCTCCCCGCGCCTCGGATTCGCCTGGTCCATCAATTCCAAAACCGTTCTCCGCGGAAGCTGGGGTCTCTTCTACGACCAGTTCCGCCTCGGCATCGCTCGCGACGTTCCTGGCTTCGGCGGCGCCGATCTCCGCAGCATCCAGCCCCTCTCTTATCCCCGGTTGTTCTTCGGCGTTCCCACTATCGCCCCGGCTCTGTTCGGCTTGTGCCTCAGTCCCACGCTCACCGATGCGCAGATCGCGCAACAAGGACTTTCCTGTCCGTTTCCCTTTTTCCCAGGCTCGCCGCTCTACGGCGTGGACCACCTGAACAACATCGTTGCCCCGGGCCACGCCCCGATTCCTTCCAACGCCGTGGTGAACGAAGGCAACATTCAGCAATTGTCCGGGCTCGACCCCACGACCTATCTCAACGATGCCAGCCTCGCCATTGGTCAGCAGCCTGGTTATCTCTTCTGGGGCCCGTTCGGCGCGCTCTCCTATCTCATCAGCCCCGCGGGACAGTACCCCGTCACTATTGATCCCAGCTTCAAGACTCCCTACACCAACGGCATGAACATTGGCTTGCAGCGCCAGGTCAGCACCGACTTCATGGTTGCCGTCGACTACTACCACAAAAACATCAACGACATCCTTGGCATCCGCCAGACCAATCTTCCCTTTGAAGATCGCATTGCCAACAATTTCACCGGGGCTTACGTGAACGGTTTCGGCCCCTGGTATTCGGGTCTCTATGACGCCGGTATCCTCTCTTTTGAAAAGCGTATGAGCCACCGCTTTGCCATGGGCGGCAGCTATACGCTGTCCAGCGAGCGGGATGATGCCATGTGCTCGAGTCTGGATTCCTCACTCACGGGCGTTTGCTGGCCCACGGATAGCTTCGTCGGTGTCCCCGGCGTCGTCTCCGATCCGCCCGTGTACAACACGCAAGGTCAACTCGTCTGCCCTGGTCACCCCTCGAATGCCAACGCCGGCTTCTTTGCCTGCAACGGCAACTGGGTGCCACAAGCCGGAAAGTTCTACAACGGCCCCCATCTCGACCAAGGCCCGTCGGACTTCTCGATTCGCCACAATTTCCAGATGCATGCCCTTATCGATCTGCCCTGGAAAATCGAGCTCAGCACCATCTTCCGGGCCCAGAGCGGCTATCACTACACCGAGCAGGCCGCCCAACCCCTCGACCAGGACGGAAATGGAAACTACGGCCCTCGCAATCTCCAGACCGGGCGCAATCAATTCGTCTCGCCCAACTTCGTCAATATGGACTTCCGCATTACCAAGACGTTCCCCATCGGGGATCGCCTCCAGGTCCAGGGCATGTTCGAGTTCTTCAACCTTTTCAACAACGCGAATCCCGCGGCTATGAACCTCCAGCAGAACGACCTCTTCGGCACCGTCGCTCAATACCTGCCGGGCCGCGAAGGGCAGTTCGGACTGCGAATCATTTTCTAGGCTGCGGATGCAGACCCGGTTTTATACAAGTTCATACCACTCTCTCCTGGAAAGCCGGGCAACCGGCTTTCCCATTCTTGTGAACAACGCTCGCTTTAGGGGGATTTCATGAATAAGAGCTTGGGAACGAAGGGGCTTCTCGCTTTTACACTCGCCGTCTTTGCCGCAGGCTCGCTGCTCCTCGCGCAGTCCTCGGAGAAAGGCAAAACCCCGCCGCCGGCCAAGGACGAAAAAGCGGCCCCGGCCGCGGCGCCCTCAACGCCCGCTTTGACCGCCGAGGATCTCGAAGCCTTTCTCGACGGCATGATGCCCTCGCAGCTCAACCGCGAAGACATCGCCGGCGCCGTCATCGCCGTCGTCAAAGACGGCAAAGTCCTCTTCGCCAAGGGCTACGGCTACTCCGACATGGAAAAGCGCACGCCCGTCACTCCCGATGCCACGCTCTTCCGCCCCGGTTCCATCTCCAAGCTCTTCACTTGGACTTCTGTCATGCAGTTGCAGGAGCAAGGCAAACTCGATCTCGACAAAGACGTCAACGAATACATCGACTTCAAAATTCCTCCTGCCTTTGGCAAGCCCGTCACTCTCCGCGACATCATGACCCACACCGCCGGATTCGAAGAGACCCTTCGCGATCTCTTCGTCGCCGATGCCGCTCACCTCACCCCCATCGATCAATATCTGAAGGACCACCAGCCCAAGCGCATCTTTCCGCCCTTCACCGTCCCCGCCTACTCCAACTACGCCACCACCATCGCCGGCTACATCGTCCAGCGCATTTCGGGCAAGCCCTTTTCCCAATACGTCGCCGACAACATTTACACCCCGCTCGAAATGTCCCACACCACGTTCGTCCAGCCTCTCCCGGACAGTCTCAAGCCCCTCATGTCCAACGGCTATCAGAAAGCCTCCGGCAAGGCCAAGCCCTACGAATTTGTCGAAGCTTATCCCGCCGGCAGCGTTGCCACCACCGCTCGCGACATGTGCAACTTCATGATCGCCCACCTCCAGGACGGCAAATTCGGCGAAAAGCAGATTCTCCGCCCCGAAACCGCCCAGAAAATGCACTCCCGCCTCTTCGACGCCGATGACCGCCTCAACGGCATGGCCTACGGTTTCTACGAAGAGACTCGCAACGGCCACCGCATCATCGGCCACGGCGGCGATACCGAATTCTTCCACAGCGACCTGCACCTCATCCTCGATCAGAACGTCGGCTTCTTCGTCTCCTATAACAGTGCAGGGAAGGGCGAAGCCAGTTCCCGCACCATCCTCTTCGAGAGCTTCCTCGATCGCTATTTCCCCTACACGCCTCCGCCCGCCGCAAAAGTGGCCGACCCCAAGGCCGACGCCGCCGCGATCGCTGGTCTCTACAATTCCAGCCGCCGCTTCGAAAATTCCTTCCTGAAATTGTTGAGTGTCGCCGGCGAACCCAAGGTCTACGCGAACGAGGACGGCACCATCAGTGTCGACGAATTCAAGTTGCCCAGCGGCGTGCCGAAAAAATTTGAGGAGATTGAACCCTTCCTCTATCGCGAAGTCCACGGCCAGGACAAAATTGGCTTCAAGAAAGATGCCGCCGGCAACTGGCAATTTCAGATGGATTACCCGTTCTTCATCTTTCAAAAGGCGGGGCTCCTCGACAACAAATATTTCAACTTCGTTCTCGCGGGCTACGGCCTTGCCGTGGTTCTGCTCGCTGTCCTACTCTGGCCCGTTGGAGCCATGATCCGCAGCCACTACGGCCATCCGCTCACGCTCTCTGCCGCCGAAAAAGGCCAGCGCCTCCTGGTGAAGCTCGTCTGCCTCCTCTTCGTCATCTTGCTCCTCGGCTGGGTCGTCGCCTTGTCGCGCGCCAACGATATTTCCGCGATCAACGGCCTCGCCCCCTGGATCACCATCTTCAGTCTCTTGGGCGTCATCTGCTCCGTTGGCACCATCTTCGTGGTCATCAACGCGGTTCGTAGTCTCGGCGCCTCCGGCCTTTGGATTTGGACCAAGGTTTCCGATGTGGCCGTCGCGCTGGGCTGCGTCTGCCTCGTCTGGTTCCTGTTCAACCTCAGCATGATCAACTTCAATACGAATTTCTGAAGACCAGCTTCTACGGCGTGCAGAAAAGCAGGAGGCTCCATGTTTCGCAAGTGTGTCTTCGCGTTGTGGCTGAGTGTGGTTGTTCTAACGGTTGGCGCCGCGGCGCAAACCCCGCCTCCCGCCGCAAACAATCACGAGGATTGGGACGCCATCGTCACCAAAGCCCTCACCGACTTCCAGATCCCCGGCGCCTCCGTCGCCGTTGTCAAAGACGGAAAAGTCATCTACGCCAAAGGCTTCGGTTACCGCGACGTCGAGAAAAAACTCCCCGTCACTCCCGACACGCTCTTCGCCATCGGCTCCGTCTCCAAATCCTTTACCTCGCTCGTCTTCGCCACCATGAACGACGAAGGCAAAGTCGACTGGGACAAACCCATCCGCACCTATGTGCCCACCTTCAAGATGGACGACCCCATCGCCACCGATCACGCCACCGCCCGCGACCTTTTCTCTCACCGCACCGGCATGCCCGGCCACGACGTCGTCTGGTATACCTCCAACTTCAGCCGCGAAGACCTCTTCCACCGCATCCAATATCTGAAATCCAACAAGGAATTCCGCTACGGCTATCAGTATTGCAACCTCATGATCATGACCATGGGCTATCTGGAAGGTCAGGTGGCCCACACCTCCTGGGAAGATCTTGTCCGCACGCGCATCTTCCAGCCCCTTGGCATGAACACTTCTAACTTCTCGGTCACCGCTAGCCAGAAATCCGCGGACTTCGCGGAGCCTTACTCTCTGAAAAAGGATGTGGTCACAAAAGTCCCGTTCAAGAACATCGATGAAATCGGCCCGGCCGGCTCCATCAATTCCAGCGCCAACGAGATGTCACGCTATCTCGTCCTGCACCTCGGCGACGGCACCTACAACGGCAACCGCATCGTCTCTCAAAACAATTTGAAACTGGTCCACACCGGCCAGACCGCCATGTCTGGCTTGCCCGACTTTTTCACCCAAAACGGCCTTGGTCCCATGACCTACGCCATGGGCTGGGTGGACACCACCTTCCGCGGGCATCACATGGTCTGGCACAACGGCGGCATTGATGGCTTCCATTCCCTCCTGACCATGCTTCCGGAAGACAAGGTCGGCGTCGTTGTCCTCAGCAATCTCGACAACAACATGGGTCTCGAACCCATCGCCTTCTCCATCTACGACCGTCTGCTCGGCCTTTCCGCCGACCCCTGGATCGATCGCTACAAAGCCTTCCGTGACAAAGCGAAACAAGCCGCCGAGGATGCTGAAAAGAAAAAAACTCCGCCCGCCAAGCCCACGACTCCCGCTTCCCATCCGCTTTCCGACTTTGCTGGTGATTACGTGAATCCCGGCTACGGCACCGTCAGGATCGCCGTGAATGGCGACGCCCTCACCCTCGCGCTCAATCAAATGGGCCCGTACCCGTTCCAACGGCTCAATTACGACATCTTCGAGATCCCCGAGGACGCGGACTCTCTTGCTGACGGCATGAAGGGGCAGTTCTACATGAATCGCGATGGCAACATCGATCGCCTCGCTATGCCCCTGGAACTCACCTTGCCCGAGGACATCGTCTTCACCCGCGCCGCCGAAAAACTCTCCAAGGAACTCTTGGAAAGTCTCACCGGCGACTACGCCCTCGAACAGGGCAACGCCAACGTCTCTCTAGCCGGCGATTCGCTCCGCCTTACGCTGCCCGGCCAGCCGGCCTACGAGCTGATTCCTTCGCGCGGGTTGGCCTTCACCCTGAAAGGTCTCAACGGTTTTACTGCCGAATTCAAGAAAGACGCCGCGGGCAAAGTCACGGAGATGGTGTTCACCGGACCCGGCGGTTCGCGGACGGCGAAGAAGAAATAGCCGCGTGACACGCCAAAAATACTCAGCGTTTTATTTTTATCGGCAGTCTGCTGCGCGCGGCGTTGTGGTTTCCATTGTATACTCGCTCGCAGTTCATCCATCTTCTTCCAAATTTCCGGGAAAGGATCCGATCGTGTCGAAACTTCCGTGCGTCTTCATCTCCCTTATTTCCGTATTCTTGATTTTTGTGACTCATCCCGCCGCGCTCCATGCGCAATCCGCGGCTCCGGAAACCACCATCTACTACAACGCTAAAGTCTTCACCGCCGAACCCCTCGACCCTTACGCCGAAGCCGTCGCCGTTCGCGGCGACTCCATCCTCGCCGTCGGCAATCTCGCCGAAGTCACCAAGGCCGCCGGAGCAAACGCCCGCCGCGTGGACCTCCAGGGCAAAACACTGTTTCCCGGCTTCATCGATTCCCACTCGCACTCCGTGATGGGCGGCATGGGCTTGATCTCCGCCGATGGCAGCGAAAAATTGCAGAAGCTCGAGGATTTGCCGCCCTTTGCCGCTGACGCCAGGAAATCAGGCACCGGCATGCGCGGCGACATTCTGGAAATCCTCGGCATTCCCCTCGAATTTTGGTCGCACACGGACGCGCTCAACGCCACCTTCAGCCAGGGCGAGTACAAAAATCAATCCGTCCTCCTTCGCGGCATGGACGGCCACACCGCCTGGGCCAATCACGCGTTGCTCCAGCGCGCGGGCATCACCGCCGATTACCTCAAGAAACTCACCCCTGACGAGCGCAGCTACTATGGCGTCGCCAAAGACGGCGAACCCAACGGCTTCCTCGTGGATGCCGGCCTCGCGAAGATCGAGCCTCTCCTCCCCAAGCCCAGCGACGACCGCCTCCTCGCCGCCGGCCGCGCCGCTCTCCGCAACAACTACAGCCTGGGCATCACCGCGTGGCTCGATCCGCTCGCCGAACCGGACGTCCTCAAATCCTACAAACTCCTCGCCGACCACGGCGAACTCCTCTCCGAAATTGACGCCTTCCCCCGGGTCTA
>Ga0335082_10008108_pt1 | contig 11407 bp, 8 predicted proteins | sample Lox_Sample_41_FD_206718 | JGI IMG/M metagenome (GOLD analysis project Ga0335082, IMG submission 206718) | Soil microbial communities from Loxahatchee National Wildlife Refuge, Florida, United States - Lox_Sample_4.1 | ecosystem: Environmental > Terrestrial > Soil > Wetlands | place: USA: Florida... | reverse complement strand
TCTCGCGAGCCCTTGGATGAACGAGCTCTACGACGGCATGATGGCCACCTTCTCGCCCGCCACCCCCGCCATCGGCGACTGCATGACGACGCCGTACGTCGGCTACAACAACGGGGACGGTCTCGCGACGCACCACTCGGGGTCGTGTCTCGCATTGCCCAACATCGGCAACGGCATCGCCGCCTTCGGTGCGCGACCGATTGCGCTCTACTTCTACTTCAACGTCGGGACGAACCAGACGAGCCTCATGTACGGCGAGTGGCTGGGTGGGGTCGCGACCTGTTCGACCCCCGTCGCCGCGACGGAGCGGATGGACTGGGGGAGCATCAGCTACGAGTCGATGGGCGATCTGGTGCAAAGCGAGTACGTCTCGACCCAGGCCGGCCTCACCTTCACCGAGGCCAACGCCGTCGAGTGCAACGGCACTCCGACGACCGCGCCCGATCCCGGCTACGGCGGAATCACCTGGGGTCAGAGCGGCGAGCTGACGATGGAGTACAACCTCGACTCCGGGGTCAACTACAAGCTCTTCGCGCAGAGCGGCTACAAGGGCAGTCTCAACTTCGCGGACGCGACGGGAGCGACCCTGTACACGGTCGCCGTCGACACGCCCATAACGGCCAACGGGTCGGCCGTCGCCATGAACTGGGCCAATGACGCCGTGGCGACGACGCTTTCGAACGCGTTCTGCGGGGCCGCCGACACCGACTGCGCCGCCGCGGCCGATTGCACGTTCGTCGCGAACGACGGATCCGGTCATTCCTATCTCGGCTTCCCGTGCGGCGCGGGATTCGACGCGGTCGGCATCCAGTTCCCGCAGGGGAGCAGCACACCCAGCCGGATCATCACCGTGAACCCGCTCGGACAGTGACGGCTTTCGGCCGCCCCCGAGCGCGTCACTCGTAGCGCACGCGCAGCTCGCACGCTTCGTCACCACGCCGGCGGCAGGCGACCTCCTCGGCCGAGACGAGCTTCGCGCCCGAGATGGTCACCGTCGCCTCGATCCATCCGAGCACGGAGAGGCAGTGCACCGCGTGGGGCGTCGCGAAGTCCTCGACGACGATCGCGACCTCCTTGGGGCCGACGTCGCGGGTGGACGCGCGGCCCGAGTCGTAGTGCTCCGACCACACCGCCGTCGCCTTGCCCAGGATGAAGCGCACGCTGCCGAACTGGTAGAAGATGCGGTAGAGCGTCGGCAGGTTGACGCGCGCCGAGTAGCGTCCGAGCTCGCGACAGAGGGCGAGGTCCCCCTTGCCGTAGCGCGCGTCGATCGCCGACGACAGGTTCACGTACGCGTCGAAGCTGACCCACTCCGCAGGGTCGACGACGCCGCGGATCTCGGCGGCGAGGCCCGGCGCCATCGCGGCGAGCGTCGCGTCGAAGGCCGCTTCGCCGTGGTGCTCGACGACCCACTGTAGGCGCGCCAGGACGGCCGGGCTGCGGACGTGAACCATCTCCCCCGAAGTGTAGCCCTGGTGACGTGAGCCCCAGTGAACGGCGAGCTACTCCGCGGCGCATCTACGCGAAAACGCCGGAGCCGAGGTCGGTATGCTCGTCGCAGCGTCCGGACCGAGGTATCGCCCAGATGCGCACATCCCTCGGTTCGTTGCTCCTTTTCACCGCGCTGACCCTGCAGACTGCATGCTCTGGTACGCCGTCCTCCGCTGCGGACGTCTCGGGCAGCTGGACCGGCACGTACGCCGACACGAAGTCGGGCGTCACGGGCCCCCTCGCCGCGTCCTTCTCGCAAGAGAACGGATCCTTGAGCGGGACGCTGACGATCAGCACGGGCTGGCTCTGCTCGGTCGCCTCGCAAGGGAACGTGAGCGGCAGCGTCGATGGAACCCAGGTGCAGGCGTCCGCCAGCTTCGGGGTGGCCACGGCCCTTTCGTTCACGGGGAACGTCACGGGCAACACCATCAGCGGCACGTACCAGATCACGAGTGGCGTCTGTGCCGGCGGCACCGGCTCCTTCTCCTTGTCGCACTGAGCACGGCGCCATCGCGCTACACTGAAGGCGATGCCCACGGGGGTGGCCAAGCGCCTCGTCGGATCCGTCGTCGCGTGCGTCGTCGGCGCGGCGGCGTGCCACGGCAGCGTCGCCGACGGAGTGCCTCCCGCAGGCGACAGCGGCGCTCCGCCTCACGCGGTGCCGCTGACTGGATATGCCAGCGGCTCTCGCCTTCGCGCGCGCGTCCTCGATGGCGGCGGCGAACCCGTGCGATTCGAAGGGTTCGTCGACACGAAGCTCGGAGTGCGTTGCGACTTCGCCGTCGCCCAGGACGGCGTCGTGCGCTGCCTGCCGACGGGCGATTGGAGTACGTACTTCGCCGACTCCGCCTGCTCGCAGCCGCTGATCGTCGCGGCCCCCGGTTGTACGGCGCTCCCCCCTTACGTGCGCATGTCCTCCGGGCCAGCGCCCTTTTGCAACTGGGAGCCGCGCCTCGACGCAGGCCCGGACGCGGTCCTCGCGCCAGGGTCGGCGCTCGGTTCCGTGCCGTCGGCGCTCTACGCGACGAACGGCTCGTCGTGCGGTCAGGCCACATCGCCTCCCGCGGCGGGCAGCACGTTCTACACGGCGCACGTGATCGGCCCCGGCACGTTCGTCGCGGCGAGCGAGTCGACCGATCGGCGCGGCGCGCGCATCGGGGCCCGCGTGCTCCTCGCCGAAGACGGCGCCGCGCAGGTCATCGGCTACTTCGACGAGAAGGACCACGCGCCGTGCGACGTCATCCAGGAGTCGATCGGCTGGTGGAGCGATCTCTGCATCCCGACCACCATGGCGTGGGCGAACGATTGGGCGGATGCGGCTTGTACCCAGGTGGCCGCGCACATCGGCCATCAATGCCCCAAGCCGACCATCGCCGTGGACGCGACGTTCATGGGCAACTGCTACTCCGAGCCGGTGATGCACACCTACGCGATCGGCGCATCGCTTCCGACGGCGTACGAGAACAACGGCACCGGGTGCAGCGCCCTCGCACCGGATCCGAATGGGGAGGTCTACTTCGCCACCATCCCCATCGATCCCGCGACACTGCCGGCAGTTGGCATCGAGCCAATCGGCTCCTCCGCGCTTCGGACGTACTTCCGCACGTCGCCCGACGGTGTGCCCGTTCTCCCCGCCGGTCTGGGGGTGCTCCCCAACTCCCAGGGGGCGCTCTTCCGCGACGTCGCGCGCGACGCCGATTGCTGGGCGACGAAGCTCGCGGACGGCTCGTGGCGCTGCGTCCCTTCCGCGTACGCGCAGCTCAGCGACCCCCGCATCTTCGCCGACGCGGCATGCACGCAGGAGGTCGTGGACGCGGGCGACTTCTCGCCACCGTGCCCGCCGACCGCCCCCGTCGTCGCCCTTCGCGTCGGCGCAACGAGCTGCGGCTCCGACGAGGCGCCCGTCGAGAGCATCTTTTCGCTCGGTGCGCCGATGCCGGGCGGCACCGTCTACTCGATGTCGCAGACCGGCGGCCCCTGCGTGATGACGTCGGCACCCTCGGCGGACAGGCTCTACCCGCTCACGGGCGCGATTGATCCGTCTACGTTGCCGCCGATCACGGAGCGCATGGAGTAGCCCTCACCCCGCGCGCTCGGCGCCTTCCGCGCTGCGGCGAGCCATGCTCGTCGGGGAGCACAAACCGCGCCGTCCGCGCTTCAGGTGAGCCTCGACCGATAGGTCGACTCGCAGACGTCGCACACTGTCGTCGCCTTCGTTCGAGGTATACGCATTCGGATAGTGCCCCTTTGCAGCTTTCGTGACCGGTGTGATGATTGGGATAGTGCCCCGATCCCGACTTCACGCTTCTTTCCTCGCGATCGTCCTCGGGACCTCCACGGCTGCATGCGCCAGCATCTGGGGATTCGAGGATGGCTCACTGATCACCGATACTGGCGACGCGACGGCTGACGCGTCGCCCGACGCGATGCTCGTCGGCGACGCTCCCTCCGGCGTCGACGTGCGCGACGCTCGAGAACTCACCGACGGCGCCTCCGATGCGAAGGCCCCGACGGATGCATCCTCGTCCGCCGATGCCGACGCTGCCGTCGACGCCGGCGATCCGTGCACCCTCACGACGGCCGATCCCAACTCCGCCGTCTTCGTCGCCGGCTCTGGCAACGACGGCCCCAACTGCGGCACCCCGTCCAGTCCCTGTCACACCATCCAGACCGGTCTCGATCGCGCGAGCGCCGGCGGGGTTCGGGTCGTCGACGTGCAGCAGGGGTCTTACGCCGAATCGATCTCGCTCTATCCCGGCATCACGCTGGTCGGCGGCTGGGAGACGTCGTGGGTGAAGAACACGACGCCGACTGCGAACGCGCTCGTCGCGCTGCAGCCCACCACGCAGAGCTCCGCCGTCGTCGCCACGCAACTCTTCGCGACGTCGCGAATATGCACGCTCACCATCCTCGGCAAGGCGCAGGCGGCTCCAGGTGAATCGCTCTACGGCGTCTTCGCCACGGGGCCTGGAGCCAGCCTCCTGCTCGACGACACGGTCATCGTCGTCGGCGCCGGAGGCGACGGCGTTCCCGGGGACGCCGGTGCACCCGCTGCCGATGCCTCGTCCGGCGCCTGCTCCGCCGGCGACGGTGGAAAAGCCACCTCCGCAGGCGATGCCGGCTCTCCCGGGGCGGCTGGCGTGTTCACGGTGCAGGGGTACGAGCCCGGCGCTGGCGGTCTCGGGTCCAGCGGATACGCGGGCAGCAGCGGCATCGAAGGCGGCGCACCGCCCTGCGTCACTTGCTACGGCGGCTGCTCGGCTCTGTGTGGCGCCACGGGGCCGACGACCGAGTGCGGGGATCCCGGGACGAGCGGCTGCGGCGGCGCGCCAGGGCATCCAGGAGGGGGAGGCGGCGGCGGTGGAAGCAGCATCGGCGTCTTCGCATGGCAGACCACAGTCGTCGTCAGCAACTGTCACATCACCGTCGGCAACGGCGGCAACGGGGCGACCGGCGGGCAGGGCGGAGCCGGAGGCGCAGGGGGTACCGGAGCCGCAGGCGCGCCCGGAGCATCGTGCACGGTCGGCTGCGCCTCGTGCGGTCTCGCATGCTGCAGTTCCACGTCCGGCCAGCCGGGCGGCGGCTCTCCGGGCGGTCCCGGCGGCAGTGGAAGCGCGGGAGGCAACGGCGGCGGCGGCGCTGGAGGTTCGTCGTGTGCGACGGCCTTTGGAGGCAACGCCGGATCGGTGTCCACCGCTTCGACGACGATGATCACCGGTGACGCGGGGAAGGGGGCTGGCGGCGCCGCGGACGGCATCTCCAGCATGGGGTGCCAGTGATGGGCGACGCGAAGCGAAGCGGTCCCGACGATCTCACCGAGGCCGCGGTGCAGCTCGAGTCGATGCCGCCTGGTCCGGACCCCGACCGTGCGGTCCCGCCTCCGCTCTCGTTTCGTGCAGGCGCCATCGTCTGCGGCAAGTACCGCATCGATCGCGTAGTCGCCGAGGGCGGCCTCGGCATCGTGCTCGCCGCGACCCACGTCCAGCTCGGGCAGCGCGTGGCCATCAAGTACCTCAAGCCGTCCGCCGCTGCGCAGAAGGCGGTCGTCGACCGCTTCCTCCGCGAGGCGCAGCTCGCGTCGCAGATCAAGTCGGACCACGTGGTGCGCGTGCACGACGTCGGCATGCTCGACGATGGCGGTCCGTACATCGTCATGGAGTACCTGGAAGGGGTGGACCTCGCGCGCGTGCTCGACGGGGGCCCGCTGCTCGTCCGCACCGCGATCGACTACGTGCTCCAGGCTTGCGACGCTCTCGCCGAGGCGCACGCGATGGGCATCGTGCACCGCGACCTGAAGCCCGGAAACCTCTTTCTCGCGAAGCGCGCGGCGGGTTCCTCCATCGTCAAGATCATCGACTTCGGCATCTCCAAGGTGGCCCCCAGCCGCAGCCCGTCGGGAACGTGGGAGCACGTGACCACGGCGGGCGAGATCTTCGGGACGCCCGTGTACATGTCACCGGAACAGCTGCGGTCCGCGACGAGCGTCGACGCGCGCGCCGACGTGTGGGCGCTGGGCGTGGTGCTGCACGAGCTCCTGACCGGCACCATGCCGTTCGGCGGCGCGTCGGTGCCGCAGCTGTGCACGTCGATCCTGAGCGATCCGCCGGTGCGCCTCACGAGCGCGCGGCCGGACGCCCCGCGCGAGCTGGAGGCCGTGATCCTCAGGTGCCTCGAGAAGGACCGTAACCGTCGCTACCGCAACGTGGCGGAGCTCGCGCAGGAGCTGGCGCCGTTCGCGCCGGAGACGGCTACGGCTCGCGTCGAGCACATCAAGCGCGTCATCGTGGAAGGAGGGAGCAGCGTCAGGCCACCGTCCCCGTCTCGCGCCTCGCTCGATCTCATGGCCGTCGCGCAGGGGTCGGCGCCGCCGCTCGCGATGGCGAGGCCGAGACGGTCGCGGGCGATGATCCTGGCGACCGTGGCTTCGATGGCGGTGGCCGGGGCGCTCGGCACCTCTCTCATCCTGGCGAGCAAAGGGAGCGGCTCCCCGCGGGGCACCGCCTCGGCCAGCGCGAGCATGACTGCCGCGACCCCCGTGACGCCGACCGTCGCGACAGCGTCGGCGAGCGAAGCACCTGCGCCGGTCACAGCGCCCGCCACTTCGGATACCGCGACGAGTGTCCCGTCGGCCACCGCAGCACGTCCGCCCTCGCGCCGCGTCGCACCCCCGTCCGCGCCGGGCTCGCGCCGGAACGCCGAATTCGGAGAACGACAATGAAGCGATCAACGCGACGTCACTGGGTCCGTGGGTGCGCAATCGCCTGTGCCCTCGCCGGCGCGAGGCCCGCTCACGCACAAGGCGCGGATCAGAAGGCCACGGCGCAGGTTCTCTTCGAGCAAGGGCGCGAGCTCGTGGAGCAAGGACACTATCCGGAGGCATGCCCCAAGTTCGCCGAGAGTCTGCGGCTCGATCGCGGAATCGGCACCATGCTCTGGCTCGCCGACTGCTACGAGAGCAACGGACAGACTGCCAGCGCATGGGCCTCTTTCAAGGAGGCGGCGGCAGCGGCCGCCCTCGCACACGACGCGCGCGAGAAGGTGGCGAGAGACCGCGTGACGAAGCTCGAGCCGAAGCTCACCAGCGTCGCGATCGTCGTCCCGCCCGAAGCCGCCGTGCGCGGGCTCGAGGTCCGGCGAGACGGCGTGCTCCTCGGGCCGGCGGAGTGGGGCATCGGTGTTCCGGTCGACCCCGGCATTCACGCGATCGACGCCGGTGCGCCGGAGCGGAAGCCCTGGACGACCAGCGTCGAGCTGCCAGCAAGGCCTGGCCTCGTCTCGGTGACGATCCCGGTTCTCGAGGCGGCGCCCGCCGTCGCGCCGGAGACATCCGAACCGACCAGCGCTCCCCAGACGGCAGCGCCCCTGGTGACGACGACTCCGCGCACGTGGTCCACGCAACGGATCGCAGGCGCCGTGGTTGCGGGCGCAGGCGTCCTCTCGCTAGGGGTCGGCCTGTACTTCGGGCTCGAAGCCAAGTCGACCTACGACGCCTCCAACGGTCCGGGGCAGTGCATGAACAACCAGTGCGCCCCTCAGGGGCTGCAGGATCGCTCGAGCGCCTATTCGCAGGCCACCGTCTCCACGGTCCTGGTGGGAGTCGGCCTCGCGGCGGTCGCGACTGGCGCAGTGCTCTTTTTCACTGCGCCGCGCGAGAGCCCCGTTGCCGGGCTCGCTGTATCACCGATGGTCGCCCGCGGCGGCGGGGGCCTGGTCCTTCTACGGGGCTGGTGACATCGAAGCGCTCTCTTCCGGCCGACGAGCTAGAATTCGATGTCGTGATGGGGGGCGGACCAGTCAGCACCAGATCCGGGCTCCGGATCGCCGACCGCTACGAGCTGGAAGCGTTGATCGGCAAGGGTGGCATCGGCGAGGTCTGGCGCGCGCGTCACGTCGCCCTCAACTCGCACGTGGCCGTGAAGTTCCTTCAGCTCCAGAAGTCGGAGCACCAGAGAAGGAGCAAGGGCACCGCCGTCAAGATCCGGCGCTTCACTGCCGAGGCGCAGATCATGGCGCAGCTCAAGACACCGCACGCCGTTCAGGTCTTCGACTTCGGCGTCACGGATTGGGACCAGCCCTATCTCGTCATGGAGCTGCTCGAGGGCGAGACACTCGGCCGACGCCTCGAGCGCGTCAAGCGCCTCGGCGCTCACGAGACAGTGCACCTTCTCGGGCAAGCCGCCCGCGCCCTGCACCGAGCCCACCAGCTCGGCATCGTCCATCGCGACTTCAAGCCGGACAACGTGGTCGTCTGCGCCGACGACGAGGGGCGCGACTACGTGAAGGTGCTCGACTTCGGGGTCGCCAAGATCGTCGGCGAGCTGGAATCGGCGACGGGCGAGATACAAGCAGCGGATTCCTCGCTCGCCCAGTCGTTCACACGCACGGGCACGGTGCTGGGAACACCGCTGTACATGGCGCCCGAGCAGGTGCGGAACGCTGCGGACGTCGACGCGCGCGCCGATCTCTGGGCGTTCGGGGTCGTGGCGTTCGAATGCCTCACGGGGCGACCTCCCTTCTCCGGGACGAGCATCGAGGAGCTGTTCGATCGCATCCTCCGCGGGCTGCACCCCTCGGCGCACTTTCTGGAGGACACGGTGCCCGAGTCTTTCGACGCCTGGCTCGACGTCGTGTGCGCCGTCGACCCCGCCAAGCGCTTCATGAACGCCAGCGTCGCCTGGAAGCAGCTCGCGATCGCCCTGAACGTGGAGACCAACGTGTCCAGCGGTGACTTGAGCCTTTCGAGCGGCGAGCGGCCCATCCCCGTGCTCTCCGCCAAGGGAGTGGAGGTCATCGGCACGCTCGACGACGACATGACCCTGAAGGACGATTCGCTCCTGAACGACACGACCCTGAAGCGGGTCATCGGGCGGTCGTCGACCGGGCGCTTCGCCAGCATGCGACGGGTGCCGCCCCGGAACGACGTCTCGACGTCGGCACCGGCCCCCTCGCCCGCGCGGTCGAAGCCGCCAAGGGCTCGGCCCACTCCCGAGCCGCCGAAACGGCGTGCTTCGACTCGAGTGCCCGTGCGAGTCGGGGCGGCTGGCGTCGTCGTCGTGCTCGCCGGATTGGCGCTATGGCGTGCGACGGGATCGGGACAGGTCGCGCCGGCCGCACCGTCATCGTTGCGAGCGAGTACAGGCGAGGCGCCACTGGCGTCGGCGCCGGCGACGATCGCGACGGAAGCCCCGGCTTCGTCGTCTCTCCCAACCCCTCAGCCCTCGTCGCTTCAGCCCGACGAGCCGGTGGCGTCCCCTCCACTTCCAACTTCGGCCCAAGCAGGACGCCGTGGTGCTTTGCGTCCAGCGCCCGTCGCCTCGCATGCGACCCCGCCCTCGACCCCGCCGCCAACCCCGAGCGGTGCCCCGTCGGCGCAGGTCGTCGCCACGGCGGCCCCCGCCGCTCCGACCCAAGCGCCTCCACCTGCTCCATCGAGCCCGGACCCGCTGAGCGACCGCGAGTGAATGGATCAGCATGAGCGCGCGCGGGCGCGCGCCGTGCACCGATTCGCCGCATGGCCAAGATGCGCGCGGTCCAGGTCTCCCGCCCGAAGGCGGCGCTCGAGGTGGTGGAGCGAGAGGTCCCTCAGCCCGGCCCCGGCACGGTCCGGATCAAGGTCGAAGCGTGCGGCGTCTGCCACAGCGACTCGGTCACGGTCGACGGCGTCTTTCCGGGCATCGAGTACCCACGCGTCCCCGGGCACGAGGTCATCGGCACCATCGATGCGCTCGGCCCCGGGGTCTCCGATCTCGCGCTGGGCCAGCGCGTCGGCGTGGGCTGGAACGGTGGTTACGACGGGCGCTGCGACGCCTGCCGCCGCGGCCAGCTCTTCGCGTGCCGTCTCCACCTGGCGACCGGCGTATCGTCCGACGGTGGCTACGCCGACTACATGGTCGCGCGCCAGGAGGCGCTGGCGCTCGTCCCCGAAGGCATCGGCTCGCCCGCCGAGGCCGCGCCGCTCCTCTGCGCCGGCGTCACGACCTTCAACGCGCTCCGCAACAGCGGCGCCCGCCCGGGCGACGTCGTCGCCGTCCAGGGCGTCGGCGGGCTGGGCCACCTCGCCGTCCAGTACGCGGCCAAGATGGGCTTCGCGACCGTCGCCATCGCACGGGGCCGGGACAAGGAGGAGCTCGCGCGGAAGCTCGGCGCGTGGCGCTACGTCGACGGCGTCGACCAGGACCCCGCGGCGGAGCTGACGAAGCTCGGCGGAGCAAAGGTCATCCTCAGCACGGTCGTCGACGCGAAGGCCATGGGCGAGGTCGTCGGCGGTCTTGCGACCGAGGGCAAGCTCCTCGTGGTCGGGATCCCCACGAAGCCGATCGAGGTGATGGCGGCGGACCTGTGCCTGGCACGCACGTCGATCGTCGGCTGGTACTGCGGGACGTCGATCGACTCTCAGGACACGCTCGCCTTCGGCCTGCGCACGGGTGTGGCCTCGATGAACGAGTTCTTCCCCTTCGAGCGCGCCGTGGAAGCCTACCGGCGCATGATGAGCGGGAAGGCACGGTTCCGGGTCGTGCTCACGATGGGGTGATCATTCAGTCGCCCTCGTGGAGCGGTTCAGGGGGCGGCGATCCCGCTCACGAAGATGCTCGAGGGCAGGGTGCTGCCGTAGTTCCCGACGTATCCCATCTTGGTCGCTCCTTCCGAGTAGGTGCAGGAGCCGATGGCCGTACCGTCGGCGGTCGCGATTTCCCGGAGCACCGTGGGATGCCCCTGCGCGTCCCGCGTGACGGCGTCGCCCGAATCGTCGACGGCGAAGACGAGGCAGTCGAGGTAGACGTTGCCGGCCTGGCCATGGTTCGGCGCGAGGCGCGAGGCCAAGAGGTACTCCTTGGTGCCGACATAGAAGAGGTCAGCCCCAGTGATGGCCGGGCTCGGTGAGCCGAGACACGTCGCGTCGGTCGTCGAGAGCAGCACGCCGACGTACTCGAACGTCCGCGCGTGGTCGTTCGACCGCAGCAGCACGATGCGGATCGTGGGAGTCGCGCTGGACAGATGAACGCACGAAAGGGCGAGGTCGATCGCGCCCGGATTGGCGGCGCTGGTCGGCGGACGAATCGCCATTGCGGGTTCGAGCAGCAGGGTGCAGTCGGCGAGCTCCGGGAATGCGGTCTGCACGTTGATCTGGACCGCAGGTAGCGGCGGGGAAGCGCTGGTCGGCGTCGTGTTCCATCCGAGCACCGCCGTGTCCGAGCTCCAGGTGGTCCCATCGGGCGAGGTCTGCAGCGCGAAGTACCCGAACAGGAAGGTGGGGAAGTTCGACCCACTGCCGAAGGTGGGCTCGAGGTATGCGTCCGACACGATCTTGAACCTGCGACTGGGGTCGGGATCGGACGGGTCGTCCACGAGCGTGGGGACCTCGTGGACCAGCGTCGCCGGACAGCTCGATGCGCCGCCGCAGCTCACGAACCCGCCC
>Ga0335082_10008107_pt1 | contig 11407 bp, 7 predicted proteins | sample Lox_Sample_41_FD_206718 | JGI IMG/M metagenome (GOLD analysis project Ga0335082, IMG submission 206718) | Soil microbial communities from Loxahatchee National Wildlife Refuge, Florida, United States - Lox_Sample_4.1 | ecosystem: Environmental > Terrestrial > Soil > Wetlands | place: USA: Florida... | reverse complement strand
CGAAGGCGAAGCCGTTGCCGGCGTTGACCCCGCGCTGCGCCAGTCCGACGGTATGCCCCGGTCCCTCCGAACGCTGCAGGAGCTGCGGCAACGCCGTGTGTCCGGGTCGCTGCGGCGCAGCACCATTGGCCTCGTGCTGCGCGACGTAACGCCGGTAGTGTGGCGCCTCGGTGACCTTCAGGATGAACGGCGCCCGCTTCTGGACCGCGTACAAGATCTGGAACAGCTCCTCGCACTGCTCGGGCGTGAGCCCACCCAGGTCCTCACCGCGCCCGACCGGAACCAGGAAGAACACTTCCCAGAAGACGATGCCCAGATGCTCGACCAGGTCAACCATCTCACGAAAGTACGGCACCGAGCGCCCGCACAGCGTAGTGTTGATCTGCAAGGGCAAGCCGCACTGGTGCGCCCACTCGACCGCAGCCATCGTCTTCGCAAACGCGCCCGGTACGCCGCGGAAGTCGTCGTGCAGATCGGCGCGCGGGAAGTCCAGACTCAGCGCCATCTGATCGAGATCGGCGTCCTTGAGCTGCTGCACCAGGTCTTCCGTCAGCCGATCGGTCGCCGCCGGAATGGTCCCCATGCGCAGACCCAGCTGCTTGCCGCGGTGAATGAGCGCGCACAAGTCGGGGCGCTTCACTGGGTCGCCACCGCTCAAGATGAAGACCGGCGTACCCATGGCGGCGGTCTGCGCTAGGAGGTCTGTGCCCTCATCAGTCGTCAGCTCGCCCGGGTGCCGCAGCGGCTGCGCCGACGCCCGGCAATGAGTGCACGACAGATCACACGCCTGCGTGGTTTCCCAGATGACCAGGAACGGTGCCTGTGCGAAGTCGACTTGGGGCGGGCGCTGCATCTGCGAACCTCCGGACCTACGTCCGTTGGTAGCAGGTTCGCGCAATTGAATCGATATCACCAGCCGGACAGTTCCGCTTGCTCACTGTGCCACCGGCAACGCGTCGTTTGCGTCGTTTGGCCGAACCTGGGACTTCGTAGGGTTGTGTGATAGAGCGTGCCCGTTGCGAATCTCCGTCCCGTGATCGGCACCCAATGCCCCGGCTGATGGCCTGCACCCACAGCACCTTCGATCCGGCCAGCCGGTTTCGGGTGGTGCAGTTCGTTCCGCACCTGCAACAGGCCGGCTGGCGAGTCTCGCTGCGTCCAAACCGTCCGGCCCGGCCCGCTCGTCCGGTGAACAATCCCTGGCTACGAACGCTGCGTGATCGGGCCGCGCACACGCTGCAACGGTTCAGTCGCGTGCGCGACGTCCGCGCCGCCGGCGCGTTCGACGCCGTGCTCGTGAACCGCGATCTGCTGGGCATCAATCTGGTCTTCGAGAAGCGCCTGCTGGCGCAGAATCCGCGCGTGATCTTCGATTTCGATGACGCCATCTTTCTAGGAGAGAAGGCGGCGCACGTCGAGTGGATGTGTCGCCATGCGGCCTGGGTGACAGCGGGCAATGATCACCTGGCCACGTTTGCCCGTCGTTTCACCGACCGCGTCACTGTGCTGCCCACCGTCGTCGACGTCGGCAGGTATCAGTCGGCAGGCGCGGCGACGGAAGCGCAGCCGCTGCGCGTCGGCTGGTGTGGTTCGGATCTGTCGATCCGGCAGACGCTCTACCCGTATCTCGACATGCTGGCGCGGTTACAGGCCCAGTTGGGGTTCGCCTTCGTCATCATGTCGAAGCCGAAGCCCGAGTTGCCGAAGTGCGACCTGCGCTGGCACTTCGTGCCGTGGAGCCAGAACGCCGAGTGTCACCTCGCCGCACACATGGACATCGGGGTGATGCCGCTCGTCGACGACGAGTTTCAGCGCGGCAAATGCGGTGCGAAGATTTTACTGTACATGGCCGCCGGCATCCCCGCAGTCGCCTCGCCGATCGGGGTCAACACGCGCATCATCCAACACGGGAAAAACGGCTACCTGGCTGGCTCTGAAGCCGAATGGGGTATGGCGATCGGCACGCTGCTCGGTTCGCGGCAGCAGCGCTCGGCCATCGGGCAGGCCGGCAAGGCGTCGTGTGCGCGTGAGTATTCGCTCGAACGGTGGCTCCCGGTGCTGATGCAGCTTCTGGAGAGTGTAGCGGCCGGCCGGCGGCCCCGCGTGGCGGCTGTAGCTGAAGCTCGCAACTGCTGGTGAGGAACCCCGCAGGGCCACGGGCCACGGGGCTGGCGCCGCAACCCAGCGGGACAGACCGGCCTCCACCCTGACCCTCCTCCGTGCGCGGAGGTGCGCACAGAGGAGGGAACCTGCAGGTGGCGCGGGCATGTTCAGACCGATCCGCCGCGTTGATGACCGCGACGCTGCGCAAGGACCACGGACGCCGCCATCAGGTCAACGGGTTCGGTGCGATTCACTCGGGCATGATGCCGGAGCCAATGAACCGTGGAGGCATCAGTAGCATGCGGATCTCGACCGCCCGCAACCCGGCGCATAACACCTGCTCGACGGCCTGACGGCCGAACCGGTAGTAGTCCCCGGGGTAATAGTGTGGTGCGAGCGTGGGCGTCGAGGCCAGCAAAGCATCCAGTCGGCGGCGCACGAGCGACCCAACGACTGGGAGGTGGCCGGGCAGGCGCAAGATGCGTTTGCAGATCGCCGTGACCTCGGCGTAGCCGGGGACGCCGATCACTACGAGCGCTCCGGGCTTTGCGACGCGCCGAATCTCTGCCAGGGTCTTCCAGAAAAACAAATCGTGCTCGAGGGTCGAGTTGCACAGAACCGTATCGAAGCGCCGATCCGGAAAGCAATCCATCGCGTTCGCGTTGACGTTCAGGATCTCGAAGTCTCGATATCGGCCGGGACCGTCGAGGCTGATACCGATCTTCTCGACCGCATCCGCCAAGCACGACATGCACAGCAGCGAATCCTCCGACGGCACCGCACCGATTTCGAGCACCGCACCGCCCGCGCCCCGTTCGGAACAGACGCGCTCCATTTCTGCATAGAGTCGACGATGCATGGGCGTTCCCGCGCTGGGTGGAGGCCGTCAGGGACTCGCGGCCCAGATGTCACGAACGGTCTCCCAAAGCGCGTACCGCGGCCGCCAACCGCACAGCGCCTCGATCCGTCGGCGGCTGCCGCGCTGGTAGAGGATCGCCGGCGACGGCATCGGCACCTCGACGACGCGCAGGGCTCGGTCCCGACCCGCGGCCGCGACGAACAGGGCCGCGATCTCACCTACCGCGGTCCCGCTTCCCGAACAGACGTTGAGTCTCTCGCCGCTTGTCGGTGCCGATTGCAGGCAAGCGACGATTGCATCGGCGACGTCACGCACGTCGATGAAGTCGCGCACGCACGCGAGATTGCCGAGCCGCATTACGGATGTCGAAGGGTCATGGAGCTGGTCGAGAATCGCCGGAACCAAGAGCGGCGCGCTTTGCCCCGGACCGATCGCGTTGAACACCCGCAGGAAGGTCGGCTGCACAAGGCCATGGTGTGCCGCCGATGCGACCAGCTGTTCCTGGGCGGCCTTGGAGGCCGCGTAGGGAGACAGCGCCTGATCCGGATGAGCCTCTCCCAACTCCGGCTCGGTCGTCCGATCCTGGGGGCCGTACTGGGCTGCACTGCCGACGTTGATCCAGCGGACCACCCGCCCGGCGTTCGCAAGGGCGTCGAGCAGGTTCTGCGTGGCCACCGCGTGGACGAGGAACAGGTCTTCCGCCGACCGCTGCGGATGGCTGCCGCAGGCATGCACGACATGAGAGATATGCCCGGCGTTCACCAGGCGCTGCACAGCGGAGCGGTCGAGCAGATCGATACCCGGCCTGTCCGCCGGTCGCCGATCTTCGATCAACGCGATGTTCGCTAACGAGTGCAGCCTCCGCACGACGTGTCTACCGATGAACCCTCGCGCACCGGTGATCAACACTTTGGCACTGTCCAGATCCACTCGCACTCTCCCGGGGATCATGAGGACGCGGGCTCGCCGCCCGCGTGCGCACGCTGCGCCATGGCAGACTCATAGACACGCATGATCCGCTGAAAGTTCACGGTGCTGGAATTCGCCAGCGCCAGCGTGCGGGCTGGCCCGGCGATGGCCGCGCGCCGCTCAGCGTTGAGCAATTGCTGCATGGCGGCGGCCATTCCCTGCACGTCGCGCGGGTCGGGCACGATGCACCCATGTTGCCCCGGTGTTGCGAGTTCCGCGGCACCGTTGAGTCGTGTCGTGATCACCGGCAACCCGCTGGCCCAGGCCTCCAGAACGGCCAGACTGCACGGGTCGTAGAATGTCGGGTGCAGGTAGACGTCCGCCGCACTGTAGTACTTCGCCGAGTCATCAACGAAACCCAGAAAATGGCAGCGCTCCGCAATCCCGAGAGCCCGTGCCGCACCGAGGTACGCTCGGCTGTCTCCGCGGCCGATGAAAGCGAGCCGCGCGGCAGGGTCGGCGACGGCGACGCGCCGGAATGCAGCCAAGGCCGCGCCGGCGCCCTTGAGCGTGAGGTTGTGCGCGGCAAGCAAGAAGAGCACGTCTGCGTCACCGAGGCCGAGCGCGGCGCGGATCACCGGTCGGTCGGTCGCCCGTCTGGCCGGCGTGAAATGTTCGGTGTCGACACCGTTGTACACCAGCAAGATGCGCCTCGGATCCACCCCGTGCAGGTGTCGGAGATGGAATTCCACCAGACGAGAGACTGCGACGATGACACCACGAGGTGACCCCAGCTGCCGCTTCTCGAGCTGGCGCCGGCTCCAGTAGCGGCGGCGACGCCCGGGCGACAGGACGCTCAGCGGGCGGCAGTACCACGGCTCGGCGCGGACGCTCTGGCGCCAGCCGGCGATGCGCGACCCGAACTGCGGCTGAAACACGTCGAAGTACCAGCCAGTTCCCAAGTCGTGGACGACGTCCGCCCGCACCGACCGCAGGCAGCGTTCGGCGGCAGCGGCACGGTGCAATGGCGATGCCGACGCTTGGAAGCGATGCGGAGTGATGTCGAGGGTGAGGCCGTGGTCGGCGAACTCCATGGCCACAACGTGCACATCATGCCCCGCGCCGACCAGCCATCTCACGAGCTCATATGCCCACCGCTCGAGCCCACCGACGTCGGGGTCAAACCGATCCAGGACGACGGCGATGTTCATGGTCGCTCGGAACCCGCCGCGACGGGTCGCTCCACCAAACGGCGCGGCAGCCGCACGAGCCTCCACAGGAGCTTCGGCGGAATGCGGATCCAGGCACCCATGTCTCGACGTCCACCTCGTGTTCGACCGCGTCCGCAAGTCCGAGCACCGGCGGGTTTGCGGGGGGCATATTGCCACGCTTGTTTCCTCCGGCTCAACTCCCTGACACCGGTGACACCGGTGCGGTGGGTATTGCTGTGCAGCATTCGACTGGATACGCTCATGCGCAACGTTCCATCACCCTCGGGTATGACGACATCACGCGCTGGCCATCCGCTGTACCGTGTTCGCCACGAGCTGCAAGCGCTCCCGGCACCCATCGTCGTCTTCAACAAATCTCATTCCGGCAGCCGCCTTCTGGCCCGCATCCTGGCCCACGGTGGCGTGTTCCTGGGCAGTCACCAGAACGAGTCGTGCGATACGCTCGACCTCGTGGAGCTCGTTCGGCACGTGGTGCAGCGGTACTACCCGGACTATCCACGGCTCTGGGGCGGAGAGGGGGCGGACGACGCCGTTCTCCCCGATCTCATTCGCGCCGTCTTCCGCCGACATCTGGAGACGTGTGACGCGGCCGCCGAGCGGTCGTGGGGTTGGAAGCTCTGCGAGACAGCGTACATCCTGCCGCTGATCGATTTTCTGTTCCCCACGGCCAAGTACATTCACCTCATCCGTGACGGGCGTGACGTGGCGTTTTGCGATCATGTCGCGCCGTCCGATCCGTTCTGGAAGAAGATCTACTTCAACACCGACCACATCGCATCCTGGCGCGGGTACCGACTGACCGGCGAGGACTATCTAAAGCGTAGCTACATCTATAATACGGTCCACTGGGTGAACAGCGTCAACGTCGGCCGCAGCTATGGCGCCATGCTGCGCGAGCGCTACCTCGAGGTACGCTACGAAGCCCTGTGCCGGGACTTTGCGCGCACCGTCGAGCGCGTGTTGGGGTTCATCGGCGTCCCGTCGGCCGCGGCGACCATCGAAGCGCTGCGCCCGGAGGTGCATTCGAACTCGATCGCCAAGTACCGTCGGGCCTCACGGTGGAAGATGCGCCGGATCCTCGACATCGCCAAGCCGGAGCTGCTGGCGCTCGGGTACCTGGCATCGGAAGCGGACGGGCTCGGGTGACGCCGGAACGTGTGCTCGTCACCGGTGCCGGTGGGTTCATCGGTTCTCACCTCACGGAGCGTTGCGTGCAGCGCGGTTGGCGGGTCCGCGCCTTCGTGCACTACCGTGGAGATCATCCCGCCGGCTGGCTTGAGCGGTCGGCTTGTTTGGGGGACATCGAGGTGGTTGCGGGGGACGTTCGCGACTACGACGCCGTGCATGCTGCCTGCAAGGGGGTCGACACCATTTTTCACCTGGCCGCACTGATCGGCGTTCCGTATTCCTACGTCGCCCCGATGGCGTACCTGCGCACCAACGTCGAAGGCACGCACAATGTCCTACAAGCCGCGCGCGCGCATGCGGTGAGCAACCTGCTGCTCACGTCGAGCAGCGAGATCTACGGCAGCGCTCAGTATGTGCCCATCGATGAAGGACATCCGGCCGTCGCGCAGTCACCCTATGCAGCGAGCAAGATTGCCGCTGATCAGTTGGCGCTGAGCTTCTGGCGGGCGTTCGATCTGCCGGTCAAACTCGTGCGCCCGTTCAACACCTACGGCCCGCGGCAGTCGCCGCGCGCCATCATTCCCAGCATCATCGTGCAGCTCGCGGCGGGGCGCCAAGTGAAGATCGGCAACCTGTCGCCGCGACGCGACTTCCTGTTCGTGGAGGATACGGTCGACGGATTCCTCGCCGTCGCCGCCAGCGACCGTGCCGTGGGCGAAGCCGTGAACCTCGGAACCGGCAGGGAAACGAGCATAGCGGAACTCGTCCGTGTCATTGCGGCGATGATGCGGGTCGAGGTCGAACTCCTTGAGGATCCCGCGCGCCGGCGGAACGAAAAGAGCGAAGTCGACCGTTTGCTGTGCGACAACCGCAAGGCGCGCCTCTACTGCTCGTGGGAGCCGCAGTATACCCTGGCAGACGGCTTGCCACCGACGATCGTATGGATCCGTTCCAACCCAGTTGCTGCCCCGGGGACGTATGCCCTCTGAGGCAGTTGCATGAAAGCTAGGTGGCCCCCCCAATCGGCAGTGGTCTGGCTTCCCTCAACCGTATAGGATCGGCGCACGTATGGGATCCGCGAACGCCGAGCTTGCACCGGCCGCCAGCCTGGCCCCTGCCAGCGAGCCGCTCACACCCGTACAGCTCTCGTTGCTGGACAGCACGCTCCGTCTCTTCACCGACGTCCGTCCCGGCGAAGGCCTCACCGCCGTCGTCATGTTTGCCAACGTCTTCTTGATCCTCTGCGCCTACTACTTCGTCAAGCCGCTGCGCGACGGCTGGATCGCCGTATCGGCGGTGCAGGGGTTCTCGAGCGTGGAAATCAAGGCGTACACCAGCTTTGCGCAGAGCGTGGTGTTGATTGGCGGCGTGACCCTGTACGCGCGACTGGTCATGCGCTGGCCACGGCGCGAGCTGATCACGCGGACGACCCTCTTCTGCATGTCCAACCTGCTCGTCTTCTGGATGCTGCGCCATGAGCACATCGCCAGCGCGGCGATCGTGTTCTACATCTGGGTGGGCATATTCGGTCTGTTCGTGGTGTCGCAGTTCTGGGCCTTCGCCGCCGATCTCTACACCGACGAACGTGGCCGCCGCATCATGCCGATGATCGCCATCGGCGCCACCGCGGGCGCGGTCGCCGGCTCGTTGGTGACCGAAGCCATCGTGCGCTCCGACCTGCTCGACAGCAGCGCCTTGCTGCTGCTGGCGAACGTTCCACTGTTGGCGTCGATTGCCTTGACCACCCTCGCGGATGTGCGTGGTCCAACAGGGGAAGGATCGCACCCGCCAGGCCAACGGCCGCCGGCGGTGCCCGCCGCGACGGCTGACGGCAAGCACGTCGGGGTCCTTACGCTGGTGTCCAGCAACCGCTACCTGCTCGCAGTCGCCGGCGTCACCTTGCTCACGCATTGGGTGATTACCAACGGCGACAATCTGCTCTTCCGGACCGTCCAGGACGCGCTGGCGAACGACCTGGCGGCACGCGGCGTCTCAGATGCCCAGGCGATGCAGGTGTTCGTGCGCGAAGGCACTACCGCATTCTACGGCAGTTTCTTCTTCTGGGTGAACCTCTGCGCCCTGGGACTGCAGGCGTTCGTGGCGTCGCGGCTGCTCAAGTATGGCGGGTTTGGCGTGATCCTGCTGCTGCTTCCGGTCATCGCGCTGTTGAGTCAATCGGCGATGGCCTTCCTCCCGTTGCTCCTCGTGGTTCGCGTGATGAAGACGGCGGAGAGCTCCACCTCGTACTCCATCAACAACACCGCTCAGCAAGTACTCTGGCTGCCGACGACCACCGAGATGAAGTACAAGGCGAAGCCGGCCATCGAGACCTTCTTCGTCCGCCTCGGTGACGGCCTGGCCGCGCTCACCGTGTTGGTCGGGGTACGCCTCTACGCCCTCGCGACGCCGTCGTTGTTCGTTTTCAACGTGGTTCTTGTCGTGCTCTGGTTGGTGCTCGGCGTCTTCGTGGTGCGGGAGCATCAGCGCCTGCGGGCGCTGCACAAGGCTCTGGCCGCCACCGGACGATGAGTTGGAATTCAGGCTTCAGACTTCGGACCTCGGCTCCTTCCGTACCCAGAAGCCTGAGGCCTGAGGTCCGAAGCCCTACGCGAGTCTAGCTGGATTTCGCTCCCCACGGTGATACACAAGCAAGCGTGATGTCGGCCGTATCGCGTCTCGCGCGCAGCCTCGGCATCGAGGCGGGTGAGGGGCGCGTCTTCGCCTGGGGGGCCACCACGCTCTTCCTCATCGGCTGGGCGTCGGTGTCGCTCACCAACGTCGCCGAGACGTTTTTCTTGAAACGCATAGGCGTGAACCGCCTGCCCATCGTATTCCTCGTCAACTCCTTGCTGCTGGTGGGCACGACGTACACCGTCAGCCGCATCGCTGCACGCCGGGCGCATCGCCGCGTGCTGGCGGCGACGTTCGCCGGGCTCGGGGGGATGGTGGCTGTGCTGTGGTTGCTGGTGCTCGGCCACGTGCGCCCGGTGTTCGTGCTCCTGGTGATTGCCTCGAAGCAACTCGACGCCATCGCCCTGATCGTCTTCTGGACCGTGCTCGGCGGACTGCTGCACGGGCGCCAGGCCAAGCGCCTCTATGCTCCCATGATCGCCGGCGGTACGCTCGGGAGAATTGTCGGCAGCTTCGCGTCCGGCTTCATCGGCAGCGCGCTCGGTATCCCCGCCTTGCTTCCCGTGGCCGCGATCGCCATCGGGCTCGCCAGCCTGCTGGCCGCACGTGTGTACGCCACCGTCCCGGCCCACGTGACGCGGATGACGGCGCGGCGGCCGGCCGCCGAACCCGCGGCCGGCCTCGCAAGGTTCAGCCAGCTCTGGCGGGAGAGCCGCCTGTTCCAACTGCTCGCCTTCGGCGCACTCTTCGCCGGCACACTCGGGCCGATGCTCTACTTCCAGTTCTCGTACATCGTCGACGCGGCAACACACGGAGCCAACGGCGAGATGCGCCTGCTCGATGTCTACGCCAAGGTGCGGGGCTTCATCAACGTCGGTGTGCTGAGCATGCAGTTGGTCGGCACCCCGCGGATCTTTCGCCGCATCGGCGTGCCGCTGGCCGCCACGCTCTCACCGCTCGTCTACTTGATGGGCTTCTTCGGCGTGAGCACGCGGCTCGATCTGCCGTCGGGAATCGGCGCCGTCGGTACCACCAACCTCCAGGATCACGCCATTCAAGAACCAGCGCAGCGCATCCTGGTCACCTTGCTTCCGGAACGCGTGCGCGCGGCGGCGACCTCGCTGGTGGAGGGGCCGATCCAACGCATGGGCGGTGCCTTGGGAAACATCTTGGTCCTCTGTGCGCTCGCCGTCAGTACGCCGGCGTGGGTCGGCTTCGTGGCGCTGCCCATCGCCGGCCTCTGGCTCGCCATTGCGATTGCGTTGTGGCGAATCTACCCCGCCCTGTTGATCGAGGTTGCAGCCACCGGGCCGATGCACGCGGATGTCGCGCACGCGCTCCCGGAGCTCGTTGATCCCGGCACACTGCGCGTGCTGACCTCATACCTCGTCGATCCTGACCCTCGGCATTGCGCCGCCGCCTGCTCGCTCGTCCGCGAAGCGCCCCGGCGCCGCGCCATCGCGACCCTCGCCCAGGCAATTCGTGAGGCGCCGGCCACGAACCGCCCATTGCTGATCACGACGTTGCACGAGTTGCTCGAGCGTCGCCCGGAGGCGCACCGCCTGCTGGACGGCGCTGCCGCCAACATCGAGCCGCTGCTGGCCGACGCGGGGGCGCTGCCCGCGCTCGAGCGGGCGTACCTGGTCGAAGCATACGGCAGCTTGGTTGCGTCGCTCCACCCCGGAGGACACGGCGCGCGGGTCCTCAGCGAACTGCTGGGCGACGCTACCGCTGCAGTGCGGCTCGCCGCCCGGGTACACTTGCACCGCGCCGGAAGCTCCGACGCTACAACCAAGGACGTTGACGCCGCCCTGGCGGACACGTTCGCGGGCAACGACACGGCGGCCCATTGGATCGCCCTCGACGCGCTGCGCCTGCTGCTGCTGGAAATGGATGGTGCCAAGCACCATCCAGCCCGCGAGACCGAGCTGTGGCGTGCGCGGGTCGACCTGCTGGTCGCACAGCTTCGCGATCCGCACGATCGCGCGCGCGCCGCGGAGGTGCTGGCGGATGTCGCGGTGCACTACGGGCCACAGCTTGTCGGGCTTCGCGATCTCCTGCTTCCCTACGCTCAGGATCGCGACCCGCCGGTACGCGCGGCCGTGCTGCGCTTTGTCGGACATGCGCATCTTGAGGAGCACGTGGATTTGCTCATCGAGCGCCTGACAGCGGATGACCGACGCGAGGCCGCCGCCGCGGCAGAAGCGCTGCACGCCCTGGGTCCCGGAGGACTGCACCCCTTGCTGGGGGCGCTGGCGCACGGCAAGCGCGCCGTGCGCAATGCCAGCTTGTTCATCCTGCGCGACATGCCGATCAATGCGGCGACCTTGCACACGCTGATCGAGCGCGAGGTCGGCCAGATGCAACACGTGCTCTTGAAAATGTATGGCTTGCGGAAAGGTCCGGCGCGCGATGTCGTCTTCCAACGACTCAACGAACGCATTGCTGAGGGCTTGCAAACGACGCTGCTGCTGCTCGCCACATTGCTGCATGAAGGCCGGATCGCGGCGCTCGAGCGTCTGGTTGTTCAGTCGCAGGACGGACG
>Ga0335082_10008106_pt1 | contig 11409 bp, 10 predicted proteins | sample Lox_Sample_41_FD_206718 | JGI IMG/M metagenome (GOLD analysis project Ga0335082, IMG submission 206718) | Soil microbial communities from Loxahatchee National Wildlife Refuge, Florida, United States - Lox_Sample_4.1 | ecosystem: Environmental > Terrestrial > Soil > Wetlands | place: USA... | reverse complement strand
ATGCGGTTCAAGGGGGAGAGACCTTCGCCGCGCGCGGCTTTCGAATAACGCCGGGCGAACTCTGCGGGACCCATAGCCTGCAGCGGTATCTTACCCAAATCGATCTATTGAGAAAACGCTTTGCTCGATTGGCAGGGAATTAACGGGAGCAGTTCTCTTCTACGGCCGGAAGGCTCGTCACGAGCAGGCTGCTGGAAAGGGGTTCGGAATGCTTCGAGACCCTCAGCATGAACGGAAAATCATCAACGATGTCGAATTCTCTCCTGAGAAATTAACGCGGCGCTGAACTACCGCTCAGGTCTGACAGGATAGAGAGTACGGAAACTGGGTGAGCCATTATACTTGGAGGAAACGCCATGACCTTGACAGCCTATAACCAGGTTCCTGTTCCTTTTTTCATGTATGGCACGGCGTGGAAAAAAGAGGCGACTACCGAACTTGTGCAATTGGCAGTGGAGTCAGGCTTCACGGCCATCGACACGGCGAATCAACTGATCCATTACCAGGAAGCCCTGGTGGGGGAAGCCTTACAGGCGCTTGAGAAGAAAGGGATCAAGCGAGATGGCCTGTTTCTCCAAACCAAGTTTACTTCGGCCGATGGCCAAGACCATCGAACCCCTTACGATGCTTCGGCCGACCTTACCACCCAAGTAAGACAGTCCTTTAGGAGCTCGTTGATCCACCTCTGCACCGACTACATGGACTCTTATGTCTTACACGGACCCCATTCACGGCGGGGCTTGGGGGACGCGGATTGGGAGGTGTGGGAAGCGATGGAGCGGCTCTATGAGTCAGGGAAAACCAAAATGATTGGCATCAGCAATGTCACAGCCGGTCAACTCATAGAGCTTTGTGAACAGGCGAATGTTAAACCTATGGTGGTGCAAAATCGGTGTTATGCCGCGCTCGGATGGGACAAAGAAATTAGGACAATTTGCCAGGCCCGCGGCATTATCTATCAAGGCTTTTCGCTATTAACCGCCAATAGAAAAGTACTTGCTGACCCGGACATTCACGCAATCGCTAGACGCTTAAGTACGGGTCCCGCACAGATCATCTTCCGGTTTGCCATGCAAATCGGGATGCTCCCGTTGACCGGAACCACAAGCCGCCAGCATATGGAAGAGGACCTCCAAGCGGAAGGGCTAACACTCTCCACTGAAGAAATCCAGCGGATTGAGACGATCGCGCTGTAAAAACCCCGCACTGTTTGTTTCTGTAATCCCCGTGGCGGCAGTCGATTATCGCTGATGCGCCATTCGACGAAATAATTTCTCACCACAAAGGTCGCGAAGGACACGAAGACTGATAACGCAGAGGGCATCGAATTTGAAAAAATGGTTTCTTCCTTCGTGGTCAAGTTTACTGTTTGGTTGCGGCTCCGGCGCAGGAATCGCTGAAGAATTGCTGATGGTTCTCGATGAGTTTTTCAAAATGAGGTTTCTCTTCATTGGAGAGAGTCGCGGGAAATTTTGCACCGCTTCGTCTCCATCGCGTGAGCCACTCTTGGCCTAAGAGTTGTGGAGATAGCGGATGATCTCCGGCTCCTTCCGCTCTCGTGAAAGCGATGGTGGTATCTGACTTGGGTCCAGTGCCGAGGCCTGCTGCGACAAAAAACCCCGCTGCCAGAAGAGCAACTCTCACGGCAGTCGAAGCTGAGTAGGTGTAGAGTTCCGCTGATTTTGGCAGGCAGCGCTTGAAAATGCGCGAAAAAATCTCGGCGGTCCAAAGCACGCCGTCTGTTTTGTATGAGAACGGGTCGTAAAAAATAAGATCCGGGACGCTTGCCGATTCGATCCAACTCCGAAAATCCCCGTTAAGAAGTTCCCATTGTAGCAAGCGTGAAGCGTGTTCCCACTCGCCGTTTTTAAGAATCTTGAAGGGTGCTCCGTGCCGAAGGTGAGGGAAGCGGCCGGGATTTTTTACGGCGAGGGTGAGCGGGTCGAGATCACACTCGAAACTCACAAGCCGCATGGGGCGAAGGGCGGTTTCACCTTTTTCTACATAACATTTTTCAAAACAGTGAATGGCGGCCATGGCATTCGATGCGGCGCCGAGTCCTACGTCCCAGATCACCAGGTCGTCTGCCGGACCCTCGCACTTCAATAGGCGCGAGGCTAGAAACGATTGCTCCACGTAGAGTTTATTGGCTTCATCCCCTGGGCGACTCACCGAGTGCATCACCTCACCGGAGCTGATTTGGCGAATGCTGGAAAAGCCCTGAGGAGACCAGTGAATTTCGTAATCCCCTAACCGGGCGGGCTTAGAGCTTTTAGCTTTTTTCGGCGCGCTACCCGGGTTCTCTTCGTCGGTTCGCGCAAGCTCGATTCGTTTCTTCTCATAGTAAGAGGGAAACTCATCCTGCAAAATGCTCTCTCTCATTTCCCGCATCAGTCGATGATAGAAAGTCATGTTGTGAACGCCTAAAAGGTGCCAACCCAAGAACTCATCTGATTTGACCAGATGGTGAATGTAGGCGCGCGAGTATTGTTTGCAGGTCTGGCAATCGCACCGGGCATCAAGAGGCTTTTCTAGAAACTTATACACGGAGCGGCGCAACTTAAGTTTTCCATGAGAAGTAAAGGCCACTCCTCGCTGCGCCAGTTGTGAGGGGATAATACAGTCGAACATATCGACCCCACGGTGGACGCCCTCGAGAATATCGCTCGGTGTGCCCACGCCCATGAGATAACGGGGAAGATGTTTGGGAAGCTGTTCCGTCACGAGTCCCGTCAGGTCGTAGCGCTCGCGCTGGGTTTCGCCTACGGCCAGGCCGCCAATGGCCAGGCCGTCAAAGGAAAGCTCGCTCAAGAACGCGGCACTCTTTTTTCTGAGGTCGTGATGGCAGGCTCCCTGAACAATTCCAAACATTGGCTGGAGTGAGTCGCCTCTGGCCCGCAGGGAGCGCTCGGCCCAACGATGCGTCAGCCCCATGGCCGCCTCGGCTTGAGCGTAAGGTGCGGTGGAAAGGATGCACTGATCGAGAGCCATCATGATGTCACTGCCGATCGCTTTCTGCATCGCGATGCTCAATTCGGGTGAGAGTAGATGAGATTTTCCATCCACATAACTTTGAAAACGAGCGCCTTCTTCGTTCATTTCTCTGGAGTGCGGAAGAGAAAAAATCTGAAACCCGCCGGAGTCTGTAAGGACGGGGCCATCCCAGTTCATGAAGCGGTGGATGCCTCCAAATTGCTTTAAGACCTCAGGGCCGGGGCGAAGAAGCAGGTGATAGGTGTTGACCAGAAGCACGCGCGTGCCGGTCGTTTTTAAACTATCAACCGTTTGTCCTTTGACCGTCGCTTGTGTTCCGACCGGCATGAAGATCGGAGTCGTGACCTCGCCATGGAGAGTCTGAAAGGTCGCTGCGCGCGCTTTCGATCCGCGGGACTCTCTTTCTAGGGTAAAGTTTAGACGCGAGTCTTTGCTAACTGGCGACAATACCGCTGATCGGGAGCATGTTTCGGCATCTTGCATACACGAAAGAGTCAATTGTCCAACAACTTGCTGGGCAATTGGGCCGTCAGATTCCGTCGGAGTAAGGCACAGGAACAAGCTGGTCAGTTGCCGAGAGGGTATCTTCTTCCCACAAGCGAAGTAGCTTTTGGGTAATAGAGCCTGGTTTGCCGTCACCGATGGGTTTCCCGTCCCACTGAACCACTGGGGCAACTTTGATGGAGCTGCCGACCAACATCATCTCGATGGCCTGTCTGCCTTCATCGACAGAAATATCGGCAAGCCGGATTTCCTTCAAGTCACCTTGGGCGACTAAGCGTTGGGCGAGCTTCAGCACCCGCTGGATAGTAATTCCGGAAAGGATGGCGTCGAAGGGCGGATGACGAAATATTCGCTCTTTCGTGACAAAGGCGACATTCATATTCGAACTTTCCGCGATCAGGCCGCGCTGATCGATAAACACGCCATTGTCCGCGCCGTGATCTTTGGCTTCCAGCGCCACTAAAACATTGGGCAAGTAATTAGTTGACTTCGTCCGCGCGAAAAATGGCGGCTTGATGGGGATCTGGCTCGTAATGACTTTGACGCCGTCGGTGTAATAGCTTTGCGGGTAGAATTCTTGCTTGAAGACGATCACATAAAAACTGCTCCCGATACATTCCGCCGGACCGAGAGCAAAGCCGCCGGGCCCGGCAGAGAGCCAATAGCGTACCGAGCCTTCTTGCTGCCGGCTCGCGGCCGCCGTGTCTAAAATAATCTGGCGAAGTTGCTCACGAGAGAAGGGCAAAGGAATACGGGCCGACTCCGCTGAGCGCAGCAGCCGGTCCAAGTGCGGGTCGAGCTGGTACAGCATGCCATGGGTTAACGTCGCAGTGTCGAAAACTGCGTGGCCACGGTGGACCATGTGATCGTCAAGCGGCAACACCATGAGCGCCGGATCTGTGACTATACCGTCGAGAACGCTCGAATACATGGCGTAGAAATTGACCGCCTTGGGATGCACCGCTTTTCGTAAAGCGACGATGGCATCATCCGGAGTGAGCGTCGTCGTTCTCTTCAGGTTCGGCATATCCTATAATCGATCCTCAATCTCTGATGTCCTGGAGAAACCAGCTTGTTGGAATCTCTCGGCCCAAGCCCCGTTTTTTTGCCTCGCGCACCACGTATCCCGCCGTCGACGCGAACTGCAATCCCTGGGTTCCGCTGTTGGCGAAGAAGGTTACTTGTTTTGCGTCCGTCCGCCCGGGACGAGTTCCCGCCATCACATCGGTAAGCAATGGGAAGTCTCTGGAGAAGATATCCACGTCGGGGTTGGCGATGCGCCTAATTTCTTCCTCTGTGCCCGCCACCAGCGCGGCTTCCGCGCCGATGCGGCGCATGCCGGTATCGAGGCTCGTGGTGGCTCGCCCCATTTTCAGCACGATGTCGGAGTGCTCCACGATCTTTGGATTCCATTCATTAGCTTTTACGCAGGTCAGATGCATCCCCGGTTCGATCCAGGAAGATTCTCCAACCACGACCTGTATCGAATCGGTGCAAGTCGCGACGATATCGGAGCCGCGCACCGCGTCCTCGGTGCGCTCCACCGGAATGACTTCTACGCCAAGCTTGTGGCTCATCGCTTGGGCAAACGTCTCGCGATTTTTCTTGGTGGGGCTGTGAACTTTGACCTTGCGAAGCTTTCTCACTTCATTAAAAGCGAGAAGATAAGTGCGGGCCATGCCACCGGAACCGAGAATGCCCACGATGCCGGAATCTTCCCGGGATAAATATTTGGCGCCCAATCCGGCGCAGCCGCCCACCCGCATGTGCTGAATAATGCCGTCATTGAGGATCGCCAGTGGTTCGCCGTTGCGCGTCGAAAACACCATGACCAAGCCGCAGAAGGTGCCAGGCTCGACGCAATATTTTTCCACCGTCTTGCCGTCGGGCCATTCCATCATGTCGGATTTCATCCGAATCGCGAATGTCTCGTAGGCGCGGCAGGCGCCTTCCATCGTTCCCCAGCGGTAGATGAGCTTGGGATCATCGTTGGGCACGAATACGTCGATGCGGCCGCGATAGACCGCCCGCTCTTTGATGAGATCGCGATACCCGGTCTCCAGGGCATCCATACAGCCCTTGATGTCAAGGATCTCCGCTACGGTTTGATTGTCGATAAGAAGCATTGATCTCCGGTTCAACTGCCAGCTTGTTATTTTGAGATTTCAGCTATTTCGCAGAAACTTTGAAATTGCAAGGCAAAAACGACGAAGAAAGTACTCGCCAATGGAAACGCGACGCGACGCGAGTTGTGCCCAGGACTAGCTATCGAGTTCCGGTTTGGGAAGGATGACGTGCGGAATTCCTTCTTCGGCGAGATCTGCTGCTTCTTGTGCTGTGGCCGTGCCGTGAATCGGTCTTTCCTCGGCCTTGCCCTGGTGGATTTGCTTCGCTTCTTCGGCGAAGCGTGGTCCCACGTCTTCGAAGTTTTGCTTGACGTAATGATGAACTTGAATGAGCATTTCTTTGAATTCCGCCGGAGACGGCGGCGAGGGCGGCAGCGTTTCGGGCTTTTTAGCCGGGGCAGGCGGCTGTTCTTTCTTGACATGAACGGCACAGGCGTGAGGTAGCTTCTCTATCTTTGTACTTCCGCAGGTGGGACACGAGATCAACTTCTTTTCGGACTGTTTCTGGAATTCCTCATAGTTTGGGAACCAGCCTTCGAAGCGGTGAGCTTTCTTACAGATCAGGTCGTAGACAACCATAAGTTACCCTATATTCTGGATGAATGATTTAATTTCATAACGAGCCTTTGTCAAGAGCGTGCGCTGATTACCTTCGGTGTTCATACGCAGTCAGTGTATGCGATTTTACCCTAAGTTTGAAGAGTCTACCGTGCGTGCTAGAATCGGTCATCATGCAAGACGATGTAACCCTGAAGATCGTCCATAAGATTTCCGAGGTGCCTTCGGCTGACTGGAATGGCTTGGTCAAAGATTCCTCGCCGTTTCTAAAGTGGGATTGGCTGGACAGCCTGGAGCAGACCGGCTGCGTCAACGAAGAGACCGGTTGGCTTCCTCATCACCTCATCGTTGAGAATGGCGGTAAACTGGTCGCCGCTTGCCCTCTGTATCTCAAGCTCCACAGCATGGGAGAATTTGTCTTTGACTATGAATGGGCCGACGCGGCCCAGCGTCTCGGCATTCGTTATTACCCCAAGATGCTCGTGGGAGTGCCCTTCACTCCGGTTACGGGAAATCGTTTTCTCACCGCCGACGGGCAAGACCGACGAAGCCTAATCAATCTCATGGGACGGGCGTTGGCGAAAATCGCGGTCGACAATAAAATTTCGTCGGTGCACGTTAATTTTTGCCTCAGCGACGAGAAGGAAGCCCTCGAAGAAGCAGGCTTTGTGGCGCGATTGGGGTTGCAGTTTCATTGGCAGAATCGCGGCTTCGGGTCTTTCGAAGACTATCTCGGTAGTTTTCGGAGCGACCGGCGCAACAAGATTAGGCGAGAACGGAGGGAGATCGCGCGCCAAGGGATTACCATCCGCGCGGTGGAAGGCAGCGAACTAACCCCGGGTCAGGTGCGCACCATGTACCGCCTGTACAAGGGGCACGTGGACCGGCTTTACTATGGACGGCAATATTTAACCGAGGAGTTCTTTGACGCCGTCTTGAAGCGCTTTGCAAGCCATCTGTGCCTGATCCTTGCCGAGCGGGAGGGCCGGATCGTCGCGGGAACCTTTAATGTCAGTGGTACCGGCGTATTGTACGGCCGTTATTGGGGAGCTTTTGAAGACCGTCCCTTTCTCCATTTCAATGTCTGTTACTACTCCGCCATCGAGCATTGCATCCGCAACGGCTGGGAGCGATTCGAAGCCGGCGCCGGCGGCAGTTTTAAGCAACTGCGCGGACTGGATCCGGAGCCCACCACGAGCGTCCATTACTTTGTCGATGGAAAGTTTCGCGCCGCGGTAGAACGTTACTTAAAGCAGGAAAGAGAAATGATCCGGCGCAAACGCGAAGCGCTGCTCGATCACAGCCAGCTCAAACCCGAACTCCAAGAGCCGTAGCGAAGCGACCTACGCGCCATTTCCTTGACAGGTTAGGTCCTTTCCTTTAACGTCGGCTTCTGAGTTTTCGCCGTGAACGCTTCCGTCAAAAACATTGTCGAACCGCTGCTTTTTTTCGCGGTGCTTTTGATCCTGTGGGAGATCCTTGTCGAGGTCATCAAGGTGCCTTCCTTTATTTTGCCGCCGCCGGGGGATCTCTGGACTGCGTTCTTGAAGAAACTGCCGATTCTGGGCCACCATTCTATCATTACCTTTATCGAGGCCTTCGGCGGGTTCGTGTTTTCCCTTGTGCTCGGCGTCGGTTTCGCCATTGCCGTTGTTTACTCGCGCCATTTGCAAAATACGGTCTATCCGCTCATCGTGATTCTCTACGCCATGCCCAAGAGCGCCTTCGCACCCCTGATGGTCATCTGGGTCGGCTATGGTTTGGTGTCAAAGATCGCCATCGCCTTCCTGGTCGCGTTTTTCCCCATCGTCGTGAATACGGTCGTCGGCCTGAAGGAAGTCGAGCCCGAATTGCTGGAGCTGGCGCGCATCAATCGCGGATCGGACTTCGACGTTTTCAAGAAAATTCGTCTGCCCAACTCGCTGCCGTACCTATTTGCCGGAATCAAAGTCGCCATCGTGCTCTCCGTGACCGGCGCCATTGTGGCGGAGTTCGTCGCTGCCAACGAAGGGCTGGGCTACCTGGTGATGCAGGCCAATTACAGTTTGGATACCGCGTTTGCTTTGGTAATCCTGCTGATTTTAGCGGTGTTGTCGTTGGGACTCTTTTGGGCGGCGGAAATCATTCAGAGGAAGCTTGCGCCCTGGAGCGCCGCGGTGCGCGAAGTCGAGGGGTCTTTTTAATCGCTGACAAGTGGAGGATGCAATGAATTTGGCAGACAAGAGGCTTATCGGCGTCGCGGCCGCGATTTGTTTTGTGCTCGTCGTACTCGACCATGTCTTTGTCGCGCAGGCCGCTGAGCTGGCGCCGGCAACCATTCGTTTAGACTTTATCATCGGCGGCAAACATGCACCGTGGTATGTCGCGTTGGAAAAAGGTTTCTATGCCAAGCGCGGGTTGAATGCGACTATTCAACCGAGCACGGGCTCGGCGGACACCGTACGAACCATCGCTTCGGGCGGCGCGGATTTTGGTTTCGCCGATATCGCGACGATGATAGTGGCCAAATCTCGCGGCACGCCCGTTCAAGCCGCAGCGCAGTTCGGTTACGTGGGAGCGACCATTCTCTGGCGCGACGAAGGCGTGATCAAAGGCATTAAGGACCTTACGGGAAAGTCATGGGCGATCAGTCCTGGACAAGCTCAATGGTTTTTGATGCCGGCATACTGTCGCATCAACAAGATCGACTTCAAATCGATCAAGATTCAAGAAACCGCTGCGCCGATCCAACCGGCAGCACTGGCGACCAAAAAAGCGGATTTCATCATCATGTTCCGCGGGTCGAATGACGAAGTGGCGGAACTAGCGGCATCAAAAGTCGGCCTCCAACTCAAACGGGTTTTCATGAAAGACACCGGTCTCGACATTTACGGCACCAGTCTAATCGTGAAGGATGAAGATATCAAAAAACGGCCTGAGTTTGTTCGGGCCTATGTCGAAGGGACCTTGGAGGGGTTGCGCTATGCCCGCGACAACCAAGAAGAGTCGCTTAAGATTCTGCTCAAGCAGAAACCCGAGTTGGATCCGGCATTGACCACGTTGCAGTTGAGAAACGCGCTCACGGAAGTGTTTTTGCCGGTGGAGTCGGCCCAGGTTGGGTTGGGTTACATGAAGCCGGAGATCATGGAGAAAACCGTTCGGGTGACCAACGAGTACTTCGACGTGGCTCGAAAGGTTTCAGTTAAGGAAATTTACACCAACCAATTCATCAAGCGCTAATCGAATCGAGTCTCCAAGGTCTCGCTGTGCCGCCGCTGATCGCCGTCCAGGAAGTCTCCAGAGTTTTTGCCAGCGCCGGGAAGATCGTTAATGCCTTGGAGCGCATCTCGTTCGAAATCCAAGCGGGGAATTTCGTCTCTATCGTCGGCCCGAGCGGCTGCGGCAAAAGCACGCTTCTGAAGATCATCGCCGGCCTGCTCCCGACGACTTCAGGGCAGGTTTCGCTCAGCGGTAGGCCGGTCGACGGCCCTCTTGAAAACGTCGGCATGGTATTTCAGTCGCCGATTCTTCTGAAATGGCGACAGGTTCTTGGAAATATCCTCTTGCCTGTGGAGTTCGCCAAACTGGACGTGGCGCGTCACGTGGAACGGGCGCGCTCATTGATCGAACTGGTGGGACTTGAAGGCTTCGAGGAGGCGTATCCGCATCAGCTCTCCGGCGGCATGCAGCAGCGGGTTTCTCTGTGCCGCGCTTTGGTCACCGATCCCCAACTGCTGCTCATGGACGAGCCTTTCGGCGCGCTCGACGCGATGACACGTGACGAGTTGGATCTTGAGTTGCTTAGAATCTGGGAGGGGAAAAAAAAGACCGTACTTTTTGTAACCCATAGTATCCAGGAGGCGGTGTTTCTGTCTGACCAGGTGTTCGTGATGTCCGCCCGTCCGGGAAAGTTGATAGAAAGGCTCGTCATCGATCTGCCGCGGCCGAGAACCGTGGAAATGATGAGCACAGCCAAGTTTGGAGAGTACACCTTGAAGATTCGCGGTTTTCTCGCGTCGGCGAGCGGGGTGGCTGCCACTGTCACGGGGTCAACGGCGTGAATTTGAGTCGAACCTGCGCTATAATCTCTTGCATAGCTAAATCCGCTCGGTCGCAAATCCCGATAAAGCCGTTTAGATGACATCAAAGCGAGGAATGACCTATGCAAAGGCCGGCGTTAGCATCGCTGCTGGTGATGAGTTCGTGCGCCGCATCGGACCCATGGCAAGAAAAACCCGCGTGCCCGGGGTGCTTGCCGGCGTCGGTGGCTTCAGCGCGCTCTTTAATCTAAAAAGCCGGCGCTATCGCTCCCCCGTGCTGGTGTCATCGACGGATGGCGTTGGCACTAAGCTAAAAATCGCTTTTATGACCGGCATTCATGACACCGTGGGCATCGATCTCGTTGCTATGGGGGTCAACGATATTCTCACCCAAGGGGCAGAGCCGTTGTTCTTTCTCGACTATTTCGTATGCGGACGGCTCGATATCGGTATCGCTGCGGCGGTCATTCGCGGTATCGCTGAAGGTTGCCGCCAAGCAGGCTGTGCCTTGATCGGCGGTGAGACCGCAGAGCATCCGGGTGATTTTCCCAAGGGTGAATATGACCTTGCAGGTTTTGTGGTTGGCGTATTAGAGAAGGAGAACATACTCAACCCTCGCGCTATTGTTGCCGGCGACGTCCTGATCGGCATTCCCTCCAGCGGTCTTCACAGCAACGGTTACTCATTAGCGCGCAAAGTTCTGCTCGACATTGGCGGCATGAAGCTTCATCGGCATCTGGCAGAATTGGGCCGAACGCTAGGAGAAGAGTTGTTGGCACCCACGCGAATCTATGCCAAAGTTATTCGTTCTCTATTTTTTCTTAAAGGCGCGGCGCACATCACCGGCGGGGGAATTCCGGGAAACCTGCCACGCATCTTGCCGCAAGGGCGGCGCGCGTGGATCGACCGGCGCGCCTGGGAGGTGCCGCCGGTGTTTGGCTTGATTCAAAAAATAGGTCGCATCTCTGAAAATGAGATGGACCGGACTTTCAACAATGGTCTAGGGATGATCGCGGTTGTCGGAAAGACGGATATCGATAGGGCTACCAGAGCGCTCAAGAAGATGGGCGAGCCGCATTTTCTGATCGGCGAAATTCGCAAGGGCAGCCGAGGCGTCAGTTTCAATTCATAACCAGAACTTATGGCGCGACAGCTTCCCATCGGCGTTCTTATTTCCGGTAGCGGCACGAATCTTCAAGCCATCATTG
>Ga0335082_10008105_pt1:0-10000 | contig 11410 bp, 9 predicted proteins | sample Lox_Sample_41_FD_206718 | JGI IMG/M metagenome (GOLD analysis project Ga0335082, IMG submission 206718) | Soil microbial communities from Loxahatchee National Wildlife Refuge, Florida, United States - Lox_Sample_4.1 | ecosystem: Environmental > Terrestrial > Soil > Wetlands | place: USA... | reverse complement strand
TCGACTTCGCGGCTACGCCGAACATCCTCATCGGCGCGCGCGTCGGCGTCGCGCTGCTCCACTCGCCGAGCGACCAGGGCTTCAACGTGTTCGGCGCGGGGACGCCGCTCACGCTGCTCGCGGAAGGGCGCTTCACGTACTTGTTCGGCGGCGGAGTCACCGCGAGCGTCGCGCCGTACGCGCAGATCGCGCTCGGCGTGTCGCAGTACGACGCGGCCGTGTCCGTTCCCGTCGCGTCGGCCGGCCAGGCCGATCCGTCGCACACGCCCGACGGCCACGCGGGGCCCGGACCGGGCACGCCGCGCAACAACGTGTCGGCGTGGGCGCTCGGCGGTCCGTTTTACATCGCGCCGGCCGGCGGCGTCCGCATCGGGCTGAACGGCGGCAAGATGGGGCTCATGCTCGGCGTTCGCCCGGTCATCGCGGTCGGGACGGCGTTCACGTTCGCGATCGAGCCGGACATCGGCTTCCACTTCGGGTTCTGAGCGCGCGCGCGGAGCTCGCTGCGCAGGGCCTCGATTTCGCCGCGGAGTCTCGCCTCGGCGGCTTGGAGCGCCGCCTCGACGTGCGTCACCTTCGAGCGCATCGCCGTCACCCGGTGAGACGCTTCTCGACGTCGCCCACGCGGCGCGCGAGATCGCCGCTCGACGCGCGGAGCTGATCGAGCTCGGCGCGCGTGGCTTGGGCGCCGCGGCGCATCGCGTCCTCGAGCACGGCGAACCGGAGGAGGAGGCGCTCCTCGGCGCTGCGCGCGAGCGGCGCGGACGGCCTCGGCTCCTCGGCCTTCGCGGGCGGCGCAGGTTTGGGGGCGGGCTTCTTCGGTTGTTCCTTTTGGCGGGGTTTGGATTTGGCGGGCATGCGCAGGCGTGGAGCACCGCGCGTGCCACGCGAAATCGAGGGATTTTCCCGCAGGGAGGGGTGGCCGGGCCAGGCCGGGGCCGGCCCAGACCCGCGGGAGGTCAGGCGATGACGTGGACGCGGATGGAGTTGGTGCTGCCGCTCACGCCGATGGGGGCGCCGAAGACGATGACGACGCGCTCGCCGGGCGAAGCGAGGCCGCTCGCCATGAGGTCGGCGGTGCACCAGTCGACGAGCGCGTCGGGCTCGTGCATCGGGGGCATCTCGCGCGGGACGACGCCCCAGAAGAGGGCCATGCGGCGGCGCGCCTTCGCGTTCGGCGAGAACGCGATCACCGGGACGCTCGGGCGCGCGAGCGAGACCGTCATCGCGCTCTGGCCGGACTCGGTGAAGGCGACGATGTAGCGCGCGCCGATTTCGCGGGCGGTGTTGGTCGCGCCGCGGGCGATGGCCTCGGCGACGCTCGTCGCGCGCGACGCGTACGGCGCGGTCTCGATGAAGGGGCTCGTCTCGGCCTCGAGGACGATGCGGCTCATCATGCCGGCGGCGAGCGTCGGGTAGTCGCCGTTGGCGGTCTCGCCCGAGAGCATGACCGCGTCGGTGCCGCCGTAGACGGCGTTGGCGACGTCGCTCGCCTCGGCGCGCGTCGGGCGCGTGTTCTTGGTCATCGACTGGAGCATCTCGGTCGCGACGATGACCGGCCGGCGCACGCGGCGCGCGACGCTGAGCATCTGGCGCTGGATGACGGGGACGCGCTCGGGAGGGAACTCGACGCCGAGATCGCCGCGCGCGACCATCACGCCGTCGGACGCGGCGACGATGCTCTCGAGGTTCTCGACCGCGTCGGGCGTCTCGATCTTGGCGATGATGGGCGTCTCCTGGCCCCACGCCTGGCAGATCTCGCGGACGAGGTTGATGTCGGCCGCGCGGCGCACGAACGAGAGCGCGATGTAGTCGACGCCGAGCGAGAGGCCGAAGAGGAGGTCGGCTTTGTCCTTCTCGGTGAGCGCGCCGCCGCGCATCGTGCGCGACGGGAGGTGGACGCCGACGTGGTTTCGCAGGGCGCCGCCGACCTCGGTGACGGCGGAGATCGCGCCGGGCTTCACGTCGGTGATGCGCACGGCGACACGGCCGTCGTCGAAGAGGACGTGGTCGCCGACGCGGACGTCCTCGGTGAGGCCCTCGTACTGAATCGTGATGAGCGACGGGTCGTCGGAGTGGTTTCCCTCGGTGATGCGCACCGTGTCGCCGTTTTCGAGCGTCGGTGGCTTCGCGAAGGTCCCGGTGCGCACCTTGGGGCCGCAGAGGTCCTGCAGCGCGGCGACCGCGCGGCGCTCGCGATCGGCGGCCTTTCGCAGGCGGCCGAAGCGCGCGGCGTGCTCGTCGTGCGTGCCGTGCGAGAAGTTGAGGCGCGCGACGTCCATGCCCGCGCGGATCATCTCGACGAGGCGCTCCTCGCTGTCGCAGGCCGGCCCGAGCGTGCAGACCAGCTTGGTGCGACGAATGGTCATGGCCGTGCGCAGCATGCCAAAAAACTCAGGCTCTCGGGGAAAAAGAGAGGTAATGGACGGTCGTGCTCGCCTCCCGCGACACGATCGTCACACTCGAGCGCGCCGGCGCCTCGACGCCCGCGTACGTGTACGATCTCGACGGGATCGAAGCGGAGGCGGCTTCTCTGCGCGGCGCGTTCGGCGATCGGCCGCACGGCGTGTTCTACGCGGTGAAGGCGAACAGCGCGGGCTCCATCGTGCGAGCGCTCGCGTCGCGCGGGTGCGGGGCGGACGTCGTCACCGGCGCGGAGCTCCTCTTGGCGCTCGCGTGTGGGGTCGCGCCCGAGCAAGTCGTCTTTTCCGGCGTGGCCAAGAGCGACGAAGAGCTCGACTTGGCCGTCGGGCGCGGCATCGGCGCGATTCAAATCGAGAGCATCGAGGAGATCGCCCGGGTGGACGCGCGCGCTCGCGCGCAGGGCCGCGTCGCGCGCGTTGCGATCCGCGTGAACCCGGGGCTCGACTTCGAGGAGCTCGCGACCCACGCGCACGTCGCGACCGGGCACGACGAAGCGAAGTTCGGCGTCGCGAAGGCGGACCTCGAGCACGCGCTCGCGGCGGTGGGCGCGGCGAAGAACGTCGCGCTCGTGGGGCTCTCGTCGCACGTGGGCTCGCAGTTCTTCCGGACCGCGCCGTACGTGACCGCGGCGCGCGTCGCGTGCGAGCTCGTCCGGGGGCTGCGTTCGCGCTTCTCGCTCGAGTTCGTCGACACCGGCGGCGGCTTCGGCGTCGACTACGCCGGCGGCGAGACCGCGCGGCCCGCCGACTTCGTGCGCGAGACGCTCGCGGTGATGCGCGAGACGGGCGTGGGCGACCTCGCGCTCCACGTCGAGCCCGGTCGCGCGCTCGTCGCGCGCCACGCGGTGCTCGTCGCGCGCGTCATCCAGCGCAAGGTGTCGCCGTCGTCCGGCGACCGGTGGCTCATGATCGACGCGGGCATGAACGATCTCATCCGGCCCGCGCTCTACCAGGCGAAGCACCGCGTCGTCGCGATCGGCGGAGAAGGGGAGGCGCGGCCGTGGCGCGTCGTCGGACCGTGCTGCGAGAGCGCGGACGACTTCGGCGCGCACGCGCTCCCGGACGGCGGGTTCGACCACGTCGCGCTGCTCGACGCGGGCGCGTACGGTTACACGATGGCGAGCCGTTACAACGGGCGCGCGCTCGCGTCCGAGGTGTTCTTGCGCGGGGGCGCCGTGGTCTCGGTTTCGCCGCGGGCGCCGATGGGCGCTTGGGCCGAAGAGCGCGCGCGGGTCTGAAGGGCGTCGACCTCGTCGTGCAGCGCGTCGATGATGCGCGCCGGGTCTTTCACGACGTTGGCGTCGGCGATGACGCCCATCGTCACCGCGCCCGCGTAGCTGAAGATGCTCACGCCGAGCCCGAGCCGCGCCGCCTGCGGGACCCAGAACACGATCCGCTCGATCGGCACGCCCCCGAGGTGCAGAACCGCGCGCGGGCCGGGGACGTTCGTGAGCACGAGCGAGGCCTTCTTCCCGAAGAACGACGCGCCGAGCCGCTCGAGCGGCAGCGGGAGCCAGCCGAGCACGTCGAGGAGCCCGCGCGCGACGAGCGCCTCGGGCGTCGACTTGAGCCGGTCCATGCGGCGCTTGACCTCGCGGAGGCGCTCGCGGGGGTCCATCGCGCCGACCGGGAGCGCGAGGATCACGAGGCCGAAGCGGTTGCCGAGCGTCGACGGCGGCTCGCGCCGCAGGTTCACGGGCACCATCGCGCGCACCTCGCGCGCGGCCTCGCCTTCGTCGCGCAGGTGACGACCGACCGCGCCCGCCACCGCGGCGACGAGCACGTCGTTCACGGTGGTGCCGGTGGCGCGCGCCACGCGCTTCACGTCGTCGAGCGCGATCGGGCGCGACCACGCGACGTTCTTCTCGAGCCCGAGCTCGTGCTTGAGCGTCGTCCGCGGATCGGGCCGGAGCGCGACGAGCCGCGCCGCCGCCGCGGTCTGCCGCGCGAGACCGGCGCCGCGCGCGCCGTGCGTTCCGGGAACGGGCGCCGCGTCGCGCTCGTCGCAAATCGAGAGGAGCTGTCCGAGGAGCGCGAACCCGTCGGCGAGCGCGTGGTGCACGCGAAAGAGGATCGCCGTCGGCGCCCCGGGCCGATCGACGACGACCGTGCGCCACAGCGGGCGGTCGCGCGGGAGCGAGTGGCTCACCTCGCGCCCGATGAACGCGCGGAGCGCCTCTTCGCCCGGCGCGATGTCGACGTGCACGAGATGACGCTCGAGATCGAACGACTCGTCGATCGCGAGGCGCGGCGGCCCGAACGCGCCTTCCATCACGCGCGACCGCAAGCGCGGGGGTAGCCCGCGCTCCCGTACGATCGCGTCGAGCCGCGCGACGTCGAGCGTGCCGCCGAGCTCGACGAGCGAGCTCACGACCATCGGGTTCTCCGCGTCGTCCATGTGGAGCCAGGCCGTGTCTTCGCTGCCGAGTCGCATGTCGACCCATCGTGCACGGCACGTGCCGTGCACCCGATCGCGTCATGGTCCCGGAGGTCACCGATTGGATTCGCCGCGCACGCCGCCTGATGCCGCGCGAAGACCGTCGCGTGCTGCTGAATCCTCCGCGCCTCGTCGCGCGTTTCGCGCGTTTCGCCGTGGCGCGTCACGCAGGACGCGCGGGTCGCGCGTGCGCCGACGACGTCCGCGCGCGTGACCCGGAGCTCGTCGCGCTGCTGCTCGAGCTCTACCGCGTCTTCGCGCGGCGCTACTTTCGCCTCCGCGTGGAAGGCATCGAGCACGTGCCGGAGTCGGGTCCCGTGCTCCTCGTCGGAAACCACAACGGCGGGCTCGTGCCGACCGACGGCTTCTTCACCGCGCTCGCGATCCGCGAACGCTTCGGCCCCGGCCGCGCGATGTACTCGCTCGTGCACGACTTCGTGTTCGAGGATCCGGTCCTGCGCCGCTACGCCGCGCGACTCGGCATGCTGCGCGCGAGCCGCGAGAGCGCGCGTCACGCGTTCGCCGAAGGCGGCTGCGTGCTCGTCTATCCCGGCTCGGACCTCGACACGTTCCGCCCGTTCCGCGATCGGCGGCGGGTCGTCCTCGGCGGGCGAAAGGGATTCCTCGAGCTCGCGCTCCGCGAGCGCGTGCCGATCGTCCCGGTCGTCACCGCCGGCGCGCAGGAGCAGTTCGTCGTCCTCGCGCGCGGCGACCGCCTCGCGCGGCTCCTCCACGCGCACGCCTGGGCGCGCACGGAGGTGCTGCCCATCGTGCTCGCGTTTCCGTGGGGCCTCACGTCGGGCTTCGTTCCGTATCTGCCGCTGCCCGCGCAGGCGACGGTCGCGTTCGGCGAGCCGATGACGTGGCCGGACGCCGATCCGACGCGCGCCGACGTGGTCGACCGCTGCTATCGCGAGGTCGAGGAGCGGATGCAGCAGATGCTCGACCGACTCTCCGCCGGCCGCCGCTTCTTGCGCGCGGGTGACAACCGCTCCGGTACGCCGATCGAGGCGTTGCATCCTGCCACAATGGCGAGCGCCGATCGCGGTGCTACCGAAACGGTATGGCGACCAGCAAAGCAAGCGCGCATTGGAACGGAACGCTCGCGCACGGGAGCGGCGCGATGAAGCCGGAGCACGCCGCCGAGATCGCGTTCTCGCTCGGGACGCGGTTCGAAGGCGCGTCGGGCAGTAACCCCGAGGAGCTTCTCGGCGCGGCCTTCGCGGGCTGCTTCTCGATGGCGCTCGCGGCGGCGCTCGAGCAGGCGGGCACCGCGCCGAAATCGGTACGCACGTCCGCGCGCGTGACGGTCGAGCGACAAGGCTGGGGCGGCTCGGGGGCGACGAAGGCGCCGTTCGAGATCTTCGCCGTCGAGCTCACGACCGAGGTCGACGCGCCCGGCATGGACGAAGGTCGGCTCCGCGAGATCGTCGACGTGACGCGCAAGCATTGCCCCGTGGGCAAAGCGCTTGGGAGCGTGCCCAAGCTTTCGGTGACCGCGAGCCTCGCGCGTGGTAGCCCGTCGGCATGATCAACAGCAAAGCCACCGCGCAATGGGAAGGTAACCTCAAGTCCGGCCGCGGCACGATGAAGCCCGCGCACGCGAGCGACGTTCCGTTCTCGCTCGGCACGCGCTTCGAAGGGCAGACCGGCAGCAACCCGGAAGAAGTCATCGGCGCCGCGCTCGCCGGATGCTTCTCGATGGCGCTCTCGGTGGGTCTCGAGCAAGCGGGCGCGCAGCCGAAGAACATCCGCACGTCGGCGACCGTCTCGCTCGACAAGGACGGCCCGGGCTTCGCCATCAAGGCCATCGCGCTCGAGACCGAGGTCGAGGCCTCCGGCATCGACGCGCAGAAATTCGAAGCCGTCGCGCAGGAGACGAAGAAGCAGTGCCCGGTCTCGAAGGCGCTCGCGAGCGTGCCGAGCCTGACGCTCAAAGCCACGCTCAAGTGAGCGGTCACTTCGGGCGTTTGTAGAACGGCGTCGACACGACGACCGCTTCGACGTTCTTGCCGCGGCAGTCGACGAAGAAGCGCGTGCCGACCTCGGTCTTCGAAGTCTGCAAATATCCGAGCCCGATGCTCTTGCCGACCGTCGGGCCCGGGCTTCCGCTCGTGCAGATCCCGATCTCCGCGCCGGCGTCGTCGCGGAGCGGGTAGCCGTGGCGCGCGATGCCTTTGCCGACCATCTCGAAGCCGACCATCTTGCGCGCGAGCGGCTCGGCCTTGATCTTCTCGAGCGCGGCGCGGCCGACGAAGTCGCCCTTCGCGAGCTTCACGACCCAGCCGAGGCCGGCCTCGATGGGGTTCGTCGTCTCGTCGATGTCGTTGCCGTAGAGCGAGAGGCGCGCCTCGAGGCGGAGGGTGTCGCGCGCGCCGAGGCCGCACGGCTTGGCGCCCGCGTCGACGATGCCGCGCCACAGCTGGGGCGCGTCGTTCCACGGGCAGAAGATTTCGACGCCGTCCTCGCCGGTGTAGCCCGTGCGCGCGGCGGTGCACTTCACGTTCGCGATGATCGCGTCGCGGAAGTGAAATGATTTGAGCTCCGACAATTTCGCGGCGTCCGCCCCGAGCTTGCCGAGCACGTCGAAGGCCTTGGGACCCTGCAGCGCGACGAGCGCGGTCTCGTCCGAGACGTCGCGGAAGTCGCAGTGGTTCTCGGCCGCCTTGCGGAACACGGCGGCCATCTTGTCGTGGTTCGACGCGTTGCAGACGATGAGCCAGCGGTCCTGCGCGGCGCGGTAGACGATGAGATCGTCGAGGATGGTCCCGCGCTCGTTGCACGCGCAGGTGTAGAGCGCCTGGCCGTCGACGAGCTTCGACGCGTCGTTCGTGATGAGGTAGTTCACGACTTGGCCGGCGTACTCGCCGCTCATCTCGAGCTCGCCCATGTGCGAGACGTCGAACACGCCGGCCGCCGTGCGCACCGCCGTGTGCTCGTCGGTGATGCCCGTGTACTGGATGGGCATCACGAACCCGGCGAAGGGCACCATGCGCCCGCCCGCCTTGACGTGCTCCTCGTACAACGACGTGCGCCGTGCCTGCTCGCTCATGCGGGGCAACCTACCCGACAACGAGGCGGCGCGGCTATACTCGAAGCATGAAGCGGGTGAGCTACGCGCTTCCGGCGGGGATGTGAGCGAGACGCCCGCCACCGCGTTCCTCGAGAAGCACGGCGTCGCCTTCACCGAGCACCCGTACGCGTACGTCGAGCGCGGCGGGACGCGCGCGTCGAGCGAGGCGCTCGGGGTCGACGAGCACGCCGTCGTGAAGACGCTCGTCATGGAGGACGAGTCGAAGAAGCCGCTCGTCGTGCTCATGCACGGCGACCGCGAGGTCTCGACGAAGAACCTCGCGCGCCAGACCTCGCGCAAGCGCATCGAGCCGTGCAAGCCCGAGGTCGCCGAGCGGCACAGCGGCTACCAGGTCGGCGGCACGAGCCCGTTCGGGCTGCGCAAGGCGATGCCGATCTACGTCGAGGAGAGCGTGCTCGCGCTCGAGCGCATCTACATCAACGGCGGGCGGCGCGGCTTTCTCGTGGGCATCGACCCGCGCGAGCTCGTGCGCGTGCTCGGCGCGATCCCGGTGCACGTCGCGCTCGCACCTTAACTCTTTCGATCCGCCACGGTCACGTCGTACACGTCGACGGCGCCGACGTCGCGCGCGGACGGCGCATCGCGCGGGACCCAGCGACCTGCGTCCGCGCACGCCGCGAGCGCGTCGGCGAGCTCCGACGCATCCGCGAAGCGCTCCTCCGGGTCGCGCTGCAAACAACGCTGAATGACCGCCGCGAGATCCGCCGGGACGCGCCGATCGAGCGGCGCCTCGGTCTTGCGCGCGTGCGCGGCGGCGATCTCGGCGAGCGTCTCGCCCGGAATCGGCGCGACGCCCTGGACGAGCAGGTACAGCACGGCGCCGAGCGCGTACACGTCGGCCGGTGCGAGGGCCGCCTTGCCCGCGAACGCCTCCGGCGCGATCCACTTCGGCGTGCCGATCACGCTGCCCGCGCGCGTGAGCGCCGTGTCCTGGTCGCGCGCCGCGGTGAGCCGCGCGATGCCGAAGTCGAGCACCTTCACGAAGTCGCGCTCGCCGCCCGCGTTCGTCACGACGAGGTTCTCCGGCTTCACGTCGCGGTGGACGATGCCGCGCCGGTGCGCTTCCGCGAGCGCGCGCGCGGCCTGCGAGACGAGGTAGATCGCGCGCGCGGGCGGCAGGGGGGCCTCCCGCGCAGCGAGCGAGGCGAGGTTCTCGCCGTGGAGGAGCTCCATCACGTAGTAACAGACGCCGTCGTCGGTGACGCCGTAGTCGTAGACGCGCACGGTGTTCGGGTGGCCGAGCTCGGAGGTCGCGCGCACCTCGCGCTCGAAGCGGGCGATCGCCTGTGTGCCGTCGCCGCGTGCGTCGTCGTCGCGGAGCACCTTGACGGCGACGTCGCGTTTGAGGCCCTCGTGGTACGCGACCCAGACCTCGCCCATGCCGCCGGCGCCGATGCGCTTCTTCAGCTTGTAGCGGCCGAGGCTGCGCGCCTCGAAAATCTGTTTGCGGAGCGACCACTGCACGTGGCCGGCGGCGACGACGATCGCGTAGAGCGACAACATGTTCGCGAGATCGAACTGGAGCACCGCGCGCGCGACCGGGTCGGAGAGCTGACGCGCGATCGACGGCATCCAGATCGCGGCGACGAGCATCGCTGCCGGATACGCGAGGGCGACCGGCGCGGCCCACAAGATCCCGTCGCGCCAGCGCAAGGTCACGACGATGCCGAACGCGGCGAGCACGACGAGCGAGCCGCTGTCGTAGGGCGACGTGATGCCGCCCGCGATCGCGCCCATGCACCCGAACGCCACGTTGAGCGCGGTGAAGGTCCCGGTCATCAGCACGCGCCACGCGCGCGGCGACGGCGGCGGCTTCGCGCTCATGCGCGCGAGGGCGAGCGCGATCGCGGCGGCGCCCGCGATCGAGAAGAGCAAGAGCTCGAAGAACCGCCCGGGCGCGAGCCGCTGCGCCGCGATCGCGTCGAGCGCGATCGACGACGACCACACCGCGAGGCCCGGCACCGCGAACCGCCTCGCGCGCGCGACGTTGGCGAGGTGCTCCGAGCCTCCCGTCGTGGTCGGCTGCGCGCTCGTGCTCGCGTCGAA
>Ga0335082_10008102_pt1 | contig 11412 bp, 10 predicted proteins | sample Lox_Sample_41_FD_206718 | JGI IMG/M metagenome (GOLD analysis project Ga0335082, IMG submission 206718) | Soil microbial communities from Loxahatchee National Wildlife Refuge, Florida, United States - Lox_Sample_4.1 | ecosystem: Environmental > Terrestrial > Soil > Wetlands | place: USA... | reverse complement strand
GGTCTGATGAACATCATGAACAGGAGCATGGCATGTTCAGGAACACCAAGGCGTTCAGCGGGTTCGCCGTGGACGACCTCGAGGCGGCGAGGAAGTTCTACTCCGGGACGCTCGGGCTCGGTATCTCCTTTCATCCCTTCTGCCGGATGCTGGAGTGGCGTAGCGCGGAGGATCCGGCCTCTGCGGAGGATCCGGTATCCCGGGGAGTACCAAAGTCTCCGCGCAGGCCAGAACCTCCACGATAAACGGAGCGGTCCCTCCGGTACGGCGGCCGGCGCGTGACGCAGCGAGGCTGCCGTGACACGGGACCAGCGTCGGCGGGCGCAAAGGAGGGTTAAACGGTGTACGTAACGGGGTAACCGGTGCCGCGAAAGAGGGGGGTTAACCGGTGTGCCAGGTTCCGGGCCGGCTAGTACTATACCGAGTATGCTACTCAATAGAGTGATCATATGAGCGTCCGGCACGCGCTGCTCGCGCTGCTCAGCGAGGGGCCCAAGTACGGGCTGCAGCTGCGCGAGGAGTTCGAGGCGCGGACCGGCGAGGTCTGGCCGCTGAACGTCGGCCAGGTCTACACCACGCTGCAGCGCCTCGAGCGGGACGGGCTGGTCGAGTCCGACGGCGACGGCCAGGACGGCCCGCAGAAGGGCTTCCGGATCACCGCGGCCGGCGCGGAGGAACTGGCGCAGTGGCTGCGCACGCCGTCGGACCTGAGCTCGCCACCGCGAGATGAGCTGGTGATGAAGGTCCTGGTGGCGCTGCGGGTGCCGGGCACCAACGTACGGGATGTGATCCAGGTGCACCGCAGGTACCTGGTGGAGCTGATGCAGCAGTGGACTCGGATCAAGGAGACCGAGGCCGAGTCCGGCATGAGCCTGGCCCTGGTGGTGGACGCGGAACTGTTCCGGCTCGACGCCGTGGTCCGCTGGCTGGACGCTGCGGACGGCCGGATCAAGCGGACCGCCGCCGAACCGGTCCTGGCTGAGAAGACAACGGGGACGACGCAGGCCGTGCCGAGCGTACGGCGCAGACTTGGAGCAAGAAGATGAGCGTGCTGGAGATGCGGTGCGTGTCGCGCACCTACGGCGTGGGGGCGGCCGAGGTGCATGCGCTGCAAGACGTCGACATGACGGTCGACGCGGGCGTCATGGTGGCCGTAATGGGTCCGAGCGGCTCTGGAAAGTCCACGCTGCTGACGATTGCGGGCAGCCTGGAGGATCCCAGCAGCGGCGAGGTGCGCGTCTGCGGGGAGGAGCTGGCCACGCTGTCGCGCAACGCCAAGGCGCGGCTGCGGCGCCGCTCGATCGGCTACGTGTTCCAGGATTTCAACCTGCTGCCCGGGCTGACGGCGGCGGAGAACGTCGCGTTGCCGCTGGAGCTCGACGGCGTCCCGGCCAGGAAGGCACGCGCAGCCGGGATGCGGGTTCTTCACGAGCTCGGCCTCGCCGAGCGGGCGGCCAGCTTCCCCGGCCAGCTGTCCGGCGGTGAGCGGCAGCGGGTGGCGATCGCCCGCGCCGTGGTCGGCGAGCGCCAGCTGCTGCTGGCCGACGAGCCCTCCGGCGCGCTCGATTCGGTCAACGGCGAGGGGGTCATGCGGCTGATCCACGCCGCGTGCAAGCGCGGCGTGGCCGCGGTGGTGGTCACCCACGACGCGCAGCTGGCCTCGTGGGCCGACCGGGTGGTGTTCCTGCGGGACGGGCGGGTGACCGACCAGACCCTGCCCGTGCCGGGGCCCGAATCCCTGCTCACGCCGGGGCCGGGACAATGAGCACGGCACTGCTCGACCACAAGGCGCAGGCGGGAGCCGGAAACGGGGGCGTTCCCGCCCGCCGGGCCGTGATCCGCTGGGCGTGGCGGATGTTCCGCCGCGAGTGGCGGCAGCAGATGCTGGTCCTGGCGCTGATCGTGGTGGCGCTGGCCGCCACCGTCGTCGGGGCGGCGGTGGCCACCAACACGCCGCCCCCGGCCGGCGCGGGCTTCGGCACCGCCCTGGACTCGGCCACGTTCCAGCCGGGCGGCCCGAAACCGGGCGGCCCGAAACCGGTCGGCCAACTGGCCAGCCAGATCGCCGCGCTCGAGCATCGCTTCGGCCGCGTTGACGTGATCGAGAACCAGGTCGTCGCCGTTCCCGGCTCGATCAGCACCTACGACCTGCGCGCCCAGAACCCGGCCGGCCCGTTCGGCCAGCCGATGCTCTCCCTGGTTTCCGGGCACTACCCGGCCGGTCCGGGCCAGGTGGCCGTGACCGACGGCGTGGCCTCATCCTTCAACCTCAGCATCGGCGACAGGTGGCGCCAAGGGGGCGTCACCCGCCAGGTCACCGGCATCGTGCAGAACCCGCAGAGCCTGCTGGATGAGTTCGCCCTGGTCGCTCCCGGCCAGGTCACGGCGCCGTCCCAGGTCACCGTCCTGTTCGACGCGCGCGGCGTGAGCCCGGACTCCATCGGGCCGAACGTGCAGGGCCGGCTGTCGGGCGCGGCCCCCAACCCGCTCAACCCGGAGACGATCGTGCTCGCGCTGGCCACCGTGGGCATGCTGCTCATCGCCCTGGTCGCGGTGGGGGGCTTCACGGTGCTCGCGCAGCGCCGCCTGCGCTCGCTCGGGATGCTCGGCGCGCTCGGCGCCACCGACCAGAACATCCGGCTCGTGGTCCGGGTCAACGGCGTCCTGGTGGGTGTCGTCGGCGCGCTGGCCGGAACCGTCCTGGGCCTGGCCGCCTGGCTGGCCTACCGCCCGCACCTGGAATCGAGTGCCCACCACCTGATCGGCGCGTTCCGGCTGCCGTGGATCGTGATCGGCCCGGCGATCGGGCTCGCCGTGGTGGCCACCTACTTCGCCGCCTCACGGCCGGCCCGCTCGGTCACCAGGGTCCCGATCGTCGCCGCCCTGTCCGGGCGGCCCGCCCCGCCCAAGCAGGTACACCGCTCGGCGGTGCCCGGCGTGGTCCTGTTCGTCGTGGCCGCGGCCCTGCTGTCGTTCTCCGGCAAGAGCAACGGCAACGGCGGCGGGGCACTGGAGCTCGTTCTCGGCATCGTCCTGCTCATCGTCGCGATCATCCTGCTGGCGCCCTTCTGCCTGGTGATCCTGGCCCGTCTCGGGCGGCGCGCCCCGATCGCGATACGGCTGGCCCTGCGCGACCTCGCGCGCTACCGGGCCCGTTCGGGCTCGGCCCTGTCGGCCATCAGCCTCGGCGTCTTCATCGCCGCCCTGGTCTGCGTCCTGACCGCGCAGCGGTTCGGCAACGTCCTGGACTACGCCGGGCCGAACGTGGCCTCGAACCAGATCATCGTGTACCCACCTGGCAGCGGCCACGGCCCGGGCGGCGGAGGCCCGGGCAGCGGCGGACCCAACCCATCCAGCCCTTCCGGCACCGCCAGCACCCCGCAGGCCCAGGCGGCGGTGGCCCAGGACATCGCCAGGGGCCTCGGCTCCGGCACCGTCATCGAACTCGACGATGCCGGCGCCTCGCTGGAGCACGCCGCGGCCGGACGTTCCTGGTCAGGGCCGGTGTACGTGGCCACCCCCCAGCTGCTGGCGGCCTTCGGCATCAAGGCGTCCGAGGTTAACCCCGACGCCGACATCCTGACCATGCGGCCCGGGCTGTCCGGCCTGTCGCGGATGCGGCTCAGCTACGGCGGTCAGGACGTGGCCAACCCGGTGATCCAGGAGGTCGGTGCCCTGCCGGCCGGCACGTCAGCCCCCAACACGGTGATCACCGAGCACGCCATCCACGCGCTCGGCCTGCACACCAGCGTCTCCGGCTGGCTCGTCCAGACCCCGCACCCGCCCACCGCCGCGCAGATCCGCAGCGCCCGGCTGACCGCCGCCGTCGCGGGCATGATCATCGAGACCAAGTCGAGCGAGCCCACGTCGGCGGAGATACTCGACTGGGCCACCGTCTTCGGGATCGCCCTCGCGCTGGGCATCCTCGCCATGACGATCGGCCTCATCCGCAGCGAGACCGCGCGGGACCTGCGCACCCTGACCGCTACCGGGGCGGGCAGCCTGACCCGCCGGGAGCTGACCGCCGCGACCGCCTTCGCCCTGGCCCTGGGCGGGGCCGTGCTCGGCACGGTGGCTGCCTACGTCGCCGCCATCGGCTACGCCTGGGACAACTCCCTCGACGGCCTCTCCGAACTATCCAGCGTGCCGGCCCGGCAACTGCTGTTCATCGTCGTCGGCATGCCGGTGATCGCGGCGGTCGTCGGCTGGCTCCTGGCCGGGCGCGAGCCGGCCGTCATCAGCAGGCAGCCGCTGGAGTAAGACAGCTAACTGACGCAGGCCAGGGCCGGATTGCTGGCCCTGGTCCTTGCGCTCGAGTATCTCCGCCGCGCCCCGGATCACGCACCGCATCGGGTCGTCGACCAGGACCGCGCCGATGCCGGCCGCGGTCTCGATCCGGCTGGCCAGGCCGGGCAGCAGCGCGCCGCCGCCGGCCAGCCGGACCTTGCCCCGGACCACGTCCTCGGCCAGCCCGGCCGGGATCTCGGAGAGCATCTCGTGCACCGCGACCGCGATGGTCTCGACGATCGGCTCAAGCGCGTTGGCCACCAGGAAGCCGGGCACGTACTCGGTGCGCGGCGCCCGGTGCTTGATGTCCAGGCCGACCGCCTCGGCGAAGCCCTCGGCCCCGCCGGTGACGCCGAGCGTCGTCTTCAGGTGCCGGGCCGCGCGCTGGCTGATGATCAGTCCGAGCTCGTTCCGCATCGCCTGCACGATCGCCTCGTCCATGGCGTTGCCGGCCTTGCGCAGCGACTGGGACCTGACCACCCGCCAGCCTGCCACCGCCGCGACCTCGGTGGTGCCGCCGCCGATGTCGACGACGAAGCCGCCCGCCCCGCCGGTCAGGTCGAACCCGGCGCCGGCCGCGGCGGCCACCGGCTCGTCGATCAGCCGGACGTTGTACCGGGGCCGCCGCACGCTCAGCGCGGCGATGATCGACCGCCGCTCGACCGGCGTGGCCCCGCTCGGCACGCACACCAGCGCGTCCCGCCGGACCAGCGAGAACCGGCGGGTCCGGCGCAGGAACGCGTGCAGCATGGCCGCGGTCGCGTCCAGGTCCGCGATGACCCCGTCCCGCAGCGGGTGGATCACCTCGATGTCCTGCGGTTCCTTGTCGGCTAGCGCGTCCGCCGCCTCGCCCACCGCGGCGACCTTGCCCACGCCGGTGTCGATGGCGATCGCGGTTGGCTCCTCGAGCACGATGCCGCGGCCGGCCACCCAGACGAGCGTGTTCACGGTACCGAGGTCGATCGCCACGCTACCCCGGAAGCGCATGATGCTCCCCTCCGTGCCTGTCACAGGTCACCGTGACGCCCCTCAATCCCGACGTTCGCTAAGCGTACAACCGGTATTTCCGCGCGGGCGAGCCGGCCGATCATGGCGCTCGGTCGTGATCGCCTGGTTCGATTATGGGTGTTATGGTCATCAGGGCCGGTGGAGGGAGACGTTTTCGTGCGTGTGCCGAGGCTGGCGATCATCGCGGTCGGCTGGTTCGGGCTCGCCGCCGCCATGGCCAGCACCACCCCGGCGCCGCCGGGTCCGGTCCGGTCACCCGTCCCGGGCTCTGCTTCGTCAAGCCGGGCCCTGGCCGACGTGGCCGTCCGGCCCGGCGTGCAGCAGGCCGGCCGCGTGCAGGCCGGCCCGCCGACCACTGCTGACTGTGAGAAAGCCTACAAGGTCGCCTGCTACCAGCCGGCCCAAATCCAGCAGGCTTATGACCTGCCCCCGCTGTACGCCAGCGGCGTGACCGGCCGGGGCACCACGATCGTCGTCGTCGACTCGTTCGGCTCGCCGACGATCAGGAACGACCTGACGGTGTTCGACAAGGCCTTCGGCCTGCCGGCGCCGCCGGCGTTCAGCGTTATCCAGCCTGCCGGCCGGGTGCCGCCCTACGACCCGAACAATTCCGACATGGTCGGCTGGGCCGGCGAGACCACGCTGGACGTGGAGTACGCGCACGTGATCGCCCCGGGCGCCCGCATCCTGCTGGTCGAGACGCCGGTGTCCGAGACCGAGGGGGTGCACGGCTTCCCGCAGATCGTCAAGGCCGAGGAGTTCGTGATCAGGCACCACCTCGGCGACGTGATCAGCCAGAGCTTCAGCGCCACCGAGCAGACCTTCCCCAGCCGGGCCGCGGTCCAGGCGCTGCGCGGCGTCTACCAGCTCGCCGCCAGGAACCACGTCACCGTGCTGACCGCCTCGGGCGACTCGGGTGCCGCCGACGTCAAGCTCGACGGGCGCACGTATTACCCGGTCCCGGTGACCTCGTGGCCGGACAGCGACCCCCTGGTGACCGCGGTCGGCGGCACCCAGCTGCACGTCACCGCGACGGGATCAGGGTTCAAGCCCGCCGCGCCGACGGTCTGGAACGACACCTACAACCGGGCCGCGAACGAGTTCGCCGTCGGCAACGCGGGCCCGAACCCGCTGGCCGGCGGCGGCGGCCGTTCGGTCCTGTTCGGCCGGCCCGGATACCAGAAGGCAGTCGAGCGCGTCGTCGGCGGCCGCCGCGGCGTGCCCGACATCTCGATGAGCGCGGCCTGCGACGGGTCGGTGGAGACGTACAGCTCGTATCGCGGGGCACCGGCCGGCTGGTCCCCGGTGTGCGGCACCAGCGAGGCCACGCCGCTGTTCGCCGGCATCGTCGCGCTGGCCGCTCAGCTCGCCGGGCACCCGCTCGGGCCGGTCAACCCGGCCCTGTACCGGCTGGCGGCCACGCACGCCCGCGGCATCGCGGACGTCACCACGGGCAGCAACACGGTGTCGTTCACCCAGGGCGGGCGGCGGTACACGGTGCGCGGCTTCGCCGCCGGGCCAGGCTACGACCTGGCCTCCGGGGTCGGCACGGTGGACGCCAGGTACTTCGTCGGCGAGCTTGCGTCCGCGGTCGGCCGCTAAAGGTCTTTTTGTCCCGAACGGTCCTCGGTGCGAGCCTTGGTAACAGCGTATTCATCTGATGTTTCCGCGTTGCCGGGCTACGCCCGGGGCGCGACGAAACGCGATCTGCCTGGTGAGACTCGGTCCGCAACCCGCCCGGGGGATTCGGCGTGAAGCGTCGTTATCCAGCGCTCCGCGCGAGATACATTGTCTGCGGGTGCCGGCACCTTCAACGCCGCGTACTTCGTGCCTACGCCCACTGTGACCTCGTGTTTCCCGGAGGAACCACCCGTACCACGCCCGGCCTGGGGGCGGTTAGGGCCTACCCAGGCGGGCAGTGGGAGCTACTCCGGCGGGGTGACACGCAAGGAGGAGAGGAACCGATGGAGGACGTGTTCGATGTCCTGGTCGAGGACCACGAGGAGATCAGACAAGCCCTAGCCGAGCTCGAGAAGGGTCCGACCGCGGCCACGGGTGCTACCGAAGACCAGCTCATGCTGCGCAAGATCATGACCGAAGAGCTGATCATCGAGGAAGCCAAGCACGAGGAGATCGAGCTGACCTGCGTGTGGCCCGCCGTGCGCCGGCACGTCCGCGACGGCGGCCAGCTCGCCGACCGGGCCGTCTGCGCCGAGCTCGAGATCGTGGCCCTGCTGGCCGAACTGGACCAGCTGGACGTCTGCCAGCCGGATTTCGAGCGGCTGCTCGGCGCGTTCACCCAGGCCGCCAGGGAGCATTTCGACTTCGAGGAACGGCAGGTGTGGCCGCGGCTGCGTTCGGCGCTGACCGGCAAGGCAGCGGACGAGCTGGGCCTCAAGGTCCTGGCCGCCAGGGAGGCCGTGCTGAGGGAGGGCCTGGCTATAACGTGAATCTGCAGCCTGTTTTCAGCTATCCATCAGGTTCATGGTGCTCACTGGAAGGGCTATCCCTGACGCCCAGACCTAAGGCGTGATGCAGATGCACGATCCCAGCGGCTACGGCGGGTACGGCGGCTACGGCCAGCCGCCGCCGGGAGACTACGGCCATACCGCGCCGTTGCCCCCGATGCCTCCGCCGCCGCCCAGACGCCGCGTCGGCCTGCTCAGCTACGTGGCTGTCGCGCTGGTCGCGGGCGCCCTGGGCGCGGGCTCGGTGGTGGCCCTCTACCACCCGGCGTCGAACTCCACGGCGGCGCCGTCGGCGGGGCCGAGCGCGCCCGTCCCGCTGCCCAGTACCGCGGTGCCCATGCCGGGCGACGGCGGGACCGGGACCGGCGGCGGCAGCCTGACCAAGGCCGGGCAGGGCGTCGTCATCATCAACACCGCGCTGCAGTACAGCGGCGAGCGGGCCGCGGGCACCGGCATGGTGATCAACGCGGACCGCGGCCTGGTGCTGACCAACAACCACGTCATCGAGAGCTCCACCAAGATCAGCGCGACGGTGGCCGCCACCGGGCAGAACTTCCAGGCCAGGGTCGTCGGCTACGACGTGACCGGCGACATCGCGCTGATCCAGCTGCAGCACCCGTCCGGCCTGCACCAGGTTCCGCTCGGCGACTCCGGCACCGTCAAGGTGGGCGACGCGGTGACCGCCCTGGGCAACGCCGAGGGCCGCAGCCAGATCGTCTCCGCGCCCGGGCACATCACCGGGGTCGACAAGACCATCACGGCCAGTGACCAGGGCGGCTCGGTCACCTCGGAGACGCTGCACGGGATGTTCCAGACCGACGCGGGCATCGTGTCCGGCGACTCGGGCGGCCCGCTGGTCAACGCGGCCGGCCAGGTCATCGGCATGGACACGGCCGGCAACAACGTGCGCTTCCCCGACCAGCAGGCGGCGGCCGGCTTCGCCATCCCGGTCAACACCGCCCTCTCGGTGGCCAGGGAGATCGCCGCCGGGCACGCCAGCTCGACCATCTCGATCGGCTACCCGCCGTTCATCGGGATCTACGTCGGCCAGGGCACCAGCAGCGACCCGCAGCAGCAGGCCCAGGAGCAGCAGCAGCAGAACGACAACGGCTTCGGCGGCTTCGGCGGCGGGAACGGCTTCGGCGGGAACGGCTCCACCGGGAACGGGCAGGGCCAGAGCTGCTACACCAACGACTCCGACCTGCCCGTGCCGGACTCGATCGCCCAGGTGAGCTCCGGCACCCTGGTCATCGGCACGATCTGCGCCAGCCCGGCCGCGGACGCCGGGGTGACGGCCGGATCGGTCATCACCGGCGTCAGCGGCCAGGCGATCGGCGCGCCGCAGACCCTGCATACCGCGCTGTCGAAGTTCCGGCCCGGCGACACGGTCTCCCTCACCTGGGTCACCCCGTCCGGCCAGCACAAGACGGCCAGCATGACCCTGAAGGAGGGCCCGCCGCTGTAGGCCCGGCGCACACGTGATGCCCCGGGGCGGTACCCGCTGGCCGCCCCGGGGCATCGCGAGTCGGCTCAGGCCACCTTGTGCAGCACGGACTGCTCCTGCTGCTTCTCGAAGACCCGGACGATCTCTTCCACCGGCAGTTCCTTGGTCTCCGGCAGGAACTTCCACACGAACACGATGGCCAGGGCGGCCAGGCCGGCGAAGATCACCATGACGCCGGCCAGGCTGATCGCGTTCTGGGTGACCGGGAAGATCTCGATGATGAGGAAGTTGGCCAGCCAGTCGATCATCGCGCAGAACGCGGCGGCCTGGCCGCGGACCGCGGTCGGGAAGACCTCGCCCTGCAGGGTCCAGCCGGTGCCGCCGACGCCGACGGCGAACGAGGCGATGAAGAAGTCCAGGCCGATCATGATGACGACCAGCCGCAGCGTGCCCGACAGCGCGGCCAGGCCCAGCGCCGCGATCAGCGCGGAGACGATCATCCCGGTGTAGCCGCCGATGGCCAGCGGCTTGCGGCCGAACTTGTCGATCCAGCGGAAGCCCAGGTAGGTGGCTGCCACGTTGACCGCCGTCATGATCAGGGTGACCTCCACCCCGGCCACGGTGGTGTCCACCAGCGAGGCGTGCGCGCCGGAGAAATACGGGCCGAGCAGGTGCGGGCCGTAGTACAGCGGCACGTTGATCCCGGTGATCTGCTGGAAGATGAAGAACACGCTGACGATGACCAGCGCCCGCCGCACCCCCGGGGTCCAGGCCCGGCGCCGCGACTCGCGGCTGCTGCCCTCGATCCGTTCCACCACCTCCGCGGAGCGCCGGACGTCGTCGTCGCTGACGTTCTCCACGCCGAGCGTGGCCATGGCCTTGCGCACCTCGTCGTACTTGCCGTGCCGCAGCAGCCAGCGCGGTGACTCCGGCATGCGGGACCGCAGCACCAGCCCGATCAGGGCCGGGACCGCGCCCAGGCCGAGCACCAGCCGCCAGCCGGATGATGCCGCGCTGGCCGGCCAGACGGCGAAGATGATCAGCGCGACGATGTAGGCGACCAGGATGCCGACCGTGATCATCCACTGCTGGAGCATGGTCAGCGCGCCGCGGCGGCCCTTGGGGGCGTACTCGGCGATGTAGGCGGTGGCGATGGCCGAGTCCGCGCCGATGGCCAGCCCGATCAGGGTCCGCGCGATCAGCAGGACCGAGGAGTGCCAGGTGACGGCGGACAGGATCGAGCCGGCCGCGTAGATGCCGGCGTCGATGATCAGCAGCGCCTTGCGGCCGAACCGGTCCGCGAGCGGCCCGGCCAGGATCGCGCCCGCCGCCGCGCCGAGCGAGGCCCCGGAGACCAGGTAGCCCAGGGCCAGCCCCTGCAGGTGGTAGGGCACGAAGTTCAGTGCCGAGCCGATGTTCGAGGTGTCGTAGCCGAACAGGAACCCGCCCAGCGTGGCCAGCAGGGTGAGCTGCCAGTAGAACCCGGTCGGCACCCGCTGGTCGAGTTTGGTGAGGATGTTGCCGTTCGTCGCGGGCTGAGCCATGGGAGCTCCCTTGCTGCCATCTAGTCAGGCCGCCCCCCTGCCCAGACCGAAGCAAGATGAACATCCCCCAACAAATCCCGCCCCCATGGCATAAGAGCGGGGCGCCGGCCGGCCATGACGCCGTAGGCGTAGGTTGAGATCCGTGGCTACCGTGAGCGTTCGGTACATCGTGCACGACGTCGATGCCGCCATCGACTTCTACTGCCGGAACCTGGGCTTCACCGAGGTGATGCACCCGGCGCCGGCCTTCGCCATGCTGGCCCGCGGCGACCTGCGGCTGGTGCTCAGCGCCGCGGGCGGCGGTCCCGGCGGCGGCCAGGCCATGCCGGACGGCCGCCTGCCCGAGCCCGGCGGCTGGAACCGCTTCTCGATCGAGGTACCCGATCTGGCGGCCACGGTGGCGGAGCTGCGGGAGCGCGGCGCCCGTTTCCGTAACGAGATCGTCACCGGTGTGGGCGGCAAGCAGATCCTGCTTGAGGACCCCTCCGGCAACCCGGTGGAGCTCTTCGAGCCGACTAGACCCGAGGCCAGGCTGTCGTAGGCTTCACGAGCCGACCGGGCCCTAGGGGTTCAAAAGGCGGCCTGAGGTCGTCACACTGGATCATGTGTACGACTTCGATGTGCTGGTGATCGGCTCCGGCCCCGGCGGCCAGAAGGCCGC
>Ga0335082_10008101_pt1 | contig 11412 bp, 12 predicted proteins | sample Lox_Sample_41_FD_206718 | JGI IMG/M metagenome (GOLD analysis project Ga0335082, IMG submission 206718) | Soil microbial communities from Loxahatchee National Wildlife Refuge, Florida, United States - Lox_Sample_4.1 | ecosystem: Environmental > Terrestrial > Soil > Wetlands | place: USA... | reverse complement strand
GCGGAAAGCAGGCGTCTTCACCAGCTCGGAGTTGATCTTCGCCGGCGCGCTCCCGCCCGCATATCGATATACGTTGTAGCCGGAAAGGTCGGATTCGGTATTGGGCGCCCAGGTCAGGTCGATGAATCGCTGCTGCTCCAGCCCCGAGTACACCGCCTGCAATCCTCCGGGCACCGCCGGCGGGAACACGTCGTGGACGAACACCTTCAGCGGTGGCGAATCGTCGCCCTCGACTTCCGCGATGACCTGGTTACTCCGCGTCACCGTGGATACCACCGCGAGCCGGTAGATATACGTCTTTTCCCAGTCGAAGTTGCGGTCGGGCATGGCCACGTCCGGCTGGTCCCTCAGCCGGACCTCTCCGAGCACGGTGTCGGTGTTCGTTCCCTCCAGCCTGCGATACACGCGGAAGAAGTGTCCGATCTCCGGCGCCTCATGGGCATGCAGCTGCCCGGTCCACAGCAGCAGAGGTCCTTCCGGCGTCACCTGCGCGTGCAGTTCCGGAGGCGGCAGGGTCGGGGCCAGCGGCACCCGCACTTCTTTTCCCAGCCCGGCGCTGCGCCCACGATCGTTCTGCGTCTCGATGGAATAGAGCGCGAACATCGCTGGATTCTCCTCCTGCAAAGGCCTGGGTAGCGTGTCCACGAACGTTGTTGACTTCGACGGCCCGGCCTGGGCGGCCGGCAGCGTTCCCACCGGCGTCCCGCATTCGTTCATCACCGCCTCGCCGGCGCTCCGGCAGACGCGCGACTCCCCCAGCCGTTTCACCGTCGCCCGGTCGGTGGTCTCCGAAGGCACCGTCCAGGTCAGAGTGACTTTGTCGCCCTTGCGCGACGCCTTCAGATCGCCCACCGGTTGGGGAAGCTGCAACGAAGGCGGCATGGGCGCCCCCGGCGTCCCACACGATACCGCCGCCAGCATCGCCGCTGCTATCAGAAGGATTGTTGCGGATCTCATGAAGCGCAACAGCCTACCAGCATTGCCCTTCCGGAGCCAGTCGGCCTCGCCCGCGCCGATTTCCACATGCACCAAAGTACTAAGCGCCATGGACCAAAGGTATCTACGAAACGAAGCGACCTTGCGGTATGAGTAGGGTTTGCAGTCATAGATTTGCGGAGATCCCCATGAGCCGGACGCTGATGAACATCATCGGGCGCTGTTCCCACGAATTCTCCTGGCCCCGCCGCTGGTCCGACGGCGGCTACTACCAGGTCTGCCTGGTCTGCGGCGACGAGTGGCAATATGACTGGAAGAAGATGCAGCGCACCGAGCGCATCACCACCGAGCGCTTTGCCGAGCGGGTGATGGAAGGCATGCGCAAAGGCCCGGTCCGGCAGTCGCACGCCAGGCAGAAGCCGACCTGGACGCCGCGGGCCCGCCGTCTCAAGATCGAGAACCGCGAGATGAAGTTCCGCGAACGGGGCAGCAACGAGTGGCTGCAAGGCACCGTCCAGAACATCAGCAACTCCGGCGTCCTGTTCCGCACCGAGCACCCCATGCGCGAGAACGCCGCCATCGAGATGATCCTGGAGATGCCGAAGGAGATCACCGGCCAGGAGCAGAGCATGGTCCTGTGCTCCTGCACCGTGGTCCGCACGGTCTCGGCGGAAGACGACGCCTCGCCCCAGTCCTTCGGGGCGGTGCTGTGGGATTACCGCTTCCTGCACGAGCGCGGTGCGCGCAAGGTCTAGTCACGTCCCCATGTGAGTGCAATCACTGACGTCGGGTAGCCTTTTCGGCGAAGCTGCCCCCAGAGGTGAGCTATGCCCATCCTGGTCATGGGACTGGTCGCGGTCATCGCCCTCATCGTCATCTTCGGCCTGTGCATCGGCGCCAGCCTGGAAGAGCCCAAGCAGCCCGAAGAGGGTTCGAAAGAGTATCAGGGCAAGAAGGTCGCCTGATTACAGGATGTACCTCGACAGGTCCTGGTCCTTCACGATGTCGGCGACCATCCTGCGCACGTAGTCGCCGTCCACCTTTACATCCTTCTCCTTCAGGTCGGGAGCCCCGAAGCTGATCTCGTCGAGCACCCGCTCCATGATGGTGTGCAGCCGACGCGCCCCGATGTTCTCCGTGCCCTCGTTCACCCGGAAGGCGAAGTTCGCGATCTCGTCGAGCGCGTCGCGGGTGAATTCCAGCTTCAGCCCCTCCGTCTCCAGCAGCGCGGTGTACTGCTTCACCAGCGACGATTTGGGCTCGGTCAGGATCTTGATGAAGTCCTCGATGGTCAGCGACTGCAGCTCCACGCGGATGGGAAAGCGCCCCTGCAATTCCGGGATCAGGTCGCTGGGCTTCGACACGTGGAACGCCCCGGCGGCGATGAACAGGATGTGGTCGGTCCGCACCATGCCGTAGCGTGTGTTCACCGTCGTGCCCTCGACGATGGGCAGGATGTCGCGCTGCACGCCCTCGCGCGAGACATCGGGCCCACCGTGCCCGCTCTCGCGCCCCGCGATCTTGTCGATCTCGTCGAGGAAGATGATGCCCGACTGTTCCACGCGCTCCACCGCGATGCGCGTCACCTGGTCCATGTCGATCAGCCGCTGCTCTTCTTCCTGGATCAGGTACTCGAAGGCCTCGCTGACCTTCATCTTCCGCTTCTTGGTGCGCTGGCCGAAGATGTTGGGCAGCATGTCCTTCATGTTGATGTCCATCTCTTCCACGCCCTGGTTGGAGATGATCTCGAAGGCGGGGAAGGACTTCTCGCGCACGTCGAGCTCGACCATGCGCTCGTCGAGCTTGCCCTCGCGCAGTTGCTGGCGGAGTTTCTCGCGCGAGCGGCTGTAGGACTCGCCGCCGCTGCCGCTCTCCAGCACGAACCCGGCGGCCCCTGCCTGATGCGATGGCGCCTGCGGCGCCGCCGGAGGCAGCAGCAGATCCAGCAGGCGCTCCTCGGCGTTCAGTTCGGCCTTGTCGGAGACGTCGTCCAGCTTCTCCTCGCGCACCATGTCGATGGCGATCTCGATCAGGTCGCGGATCATCGACTCCACGTCGCGGCCCACGTAGCCCACCTCGGTGAACTTCGAGGCCTCGATCTTCAGGAACGGCGAGCCGGCCAGCTTGGCCAGCCGGCGCGCGATCTCCGTCTTGCCCACGCCGGTGGGGCCGATCATGATGATGTTCTTGGGCAGGATCTCTTCCGCCAGGTCGGGTGGGAGCTTCTGCCGGCGCATGCGGTTGCGCAGCGCGATGGCCACCGCGCGCTTGGCGTCCTTCTGCCCGACCACGTACTTGTCGAGCTCGGAGACGATCTCGCGCGGGGTCAGATCGTCCAGCGAGAGCTGCTCTTCGTCAGTGGTTCCCGGTAAGTAGATAGCCATATGCGAGTAGCTAGTAGCTGGTAGCTAGTAGTTAGGATGCCCTCCACATCTTTAGACGCTGCCGGCCGCTTTCCGATTCGCCTCGGTGGACGACCGGCTCGCGACTCACGACGTGCGACTACAACTCCTCCACCGTGATCTTGTCGTTGGTGAAGATGCAGATCTTGCCCGCGATCTTCATGGCCTCTTCCACGATCTTGCGCGCCGGGAGCTGCGTGTTCTCGTAGAGGGCGCGTGCCGCCGCCAGCGCATACGGCCCTCCGCTGCCGATGGCGGCGATGCCCTCATCGGGCTCGATCACGTCTCCAGCGCCCGAGATCAGGAAGGTCTGCGTCGGGTCGGCCACCAACAGCAACGCCTCCAAGTGCCGCAGTGCCTTGTCGGTGCGCCATTCCTTGGCCAGTTCCACCGCCGCGCGCCCCAGGTTGCCGTGGTACTGCTCCAGCTTGCTCTCGAAGCGCGAGAACAGCGAGAAGGCGTCGGCGGTGGACCCGGCGAACCCGGCCAGGATCTTGTCCTGGTACAGGCGGCGGATCTTCTTGGCGGTGTGCTTGACCACACCCTCGCCCATGGTCACCTGCCCGTCGCCGGCCATGACGACTTGGCCGTCGCGGCGCACCGCCAGAACCGTCGTCGAACGCACTAATGGCTTCTTGCTCATGAGGACAATCAACGATTATAGCAGTCAGGTTGGATGGCTACTGCTCGTCCAGTTGCCGGCCGGCGCTGCGCAGCTTCTTGGTCTCGGCCAGCAGGCCCATGCTGTGCATCAGGTTCTGGAGGGTGACGATGCCGATCAGGTGCTCGTTCTCCACTACCGGGATCAGCGTCATGCCTTTCTTGGTGATCTTGCCGAAGGCGGTGGCCAGGGTCTCGCCCTTGGCGGCGACCTCGAAGGCCCGGTTCATCACCGACTGCACGTAGCCGTTGCCGCTCCCCCGCAGCGCCTCCAGGATCTTCTGCTTCGAGACCACGCCCACCATGTCGGAGCCGCGGACCACGGGGAAATCGTCCTGTAGCGTGTGCACCGCCTTGGAGAGCGCGTCTTCCAGCGTGTCGGCCGGCGAGAGCGTGGCGAACTCGGTCAGCATGACGTCTTCCATGCGCACGTTCTCCAGCACCGACTGGAAGAGCATGCTGCGTTCTTCCAGTTGCGCCGCGATGAACAGGAAGAAGCCGGTCAGGGTGAACCACACGTTCCACACCAGCCCCAGGAAGATGAAGATCATGGCGAAGCCCTGGCCGACGAACACCGCCCGCCGCGTGGCCCGCAGGTAATCCATCCGCCGCGCCAGCCAGGCGCGCAGCACGTGCCCGCCGTCCATGGGATACGCCGGCAGCAGGTTGAAGAATCCCAGGAACAGGTTCCCCCAGACCAGGCTGCGCAGCAGGTGCGAGGAGTGGACCAGCGGCGTGGCCAGCAGCTTCACCTGCGGAAACAGGGTTCCGATGGCAAGCGCGGAGAGTCCGGCGAGCAGCAGGTTGATGAGCGGCCCGGCCAGGGAGATGCGGATCTCGCGTTCAGGATCGGTGCCGCGCGGGCCGTCCGATTCGTCCATCTGGGTCACGCCGCCGATAGGCAGCAGGATGATGCCGCGGACGGGCACTCCGTTGCGCGTCGCTACCAGCGCGTGCGCCAACTCGTGCACGATGACCGAGCCAAAGATGATGCCGATCAGCCCCAGGCCGCGTACCGGGCTCGGGCCGCCCTTGACCGCGGCATCGGTGATCCAGACCCACAGCAGCAGGCCGAAAAACGACAGGTGGATGCGCACATCCACGCCGAACAGCCGTCCCGCCGGTAATGACCAGCTTCTCATCGGTGGAGCGCTTCCTCCCTCGATTGTATAACTGATTAGACGCCGGCTTGCCGGGCGCAGTTTCAGGAGGTCGGATGAGGATCTGCCGGTTTTCCAATCCGGTCCGCGAATTCTCTCCGTGTCTCCGTGCCTCCGTGGTGGGTGTTTCTTGAGGATCATCGCCGGCCAATACCGCAGTCGCCGCCTCAAGTCACTGCCCGGTATGGACTTGCGCCCCACCTCCGACCGCCTGCGGGAGACCCTGTTCAACGTGGTTGCACCCCAGATCCCCGGCTCGGTCTGGATCGACGTCTTTGCCGGAACCGGAGCGGTCGGCATCGAGGCTCTCAGCCGCGGCGCCCGCCAGGTCTATTTCGTGGAAGCGGCGAAGGCGTCGGCGGCGCTGATCCGCGACAACCTGAAGTCACTGGATGTCACGGAAGGCTTCGAAGTCATCGAGCGCGACGCCGAAAAAGGCCTGCGGCTGCTGGATTCGGAAGCCCTGGGCTGCGACTTTTGTTTCCTGGATCCACCCTATCGCGACCAGCAGGCCTACTCTGCGACTCTCGGCTTCCTGTCCACTTCGCGGCTGCTGTCGGCATCGTCCATTGTCATCGCGGAGCACGAGAAGCACTTCGATCCGGGCGACAGCTTCGGCGCGCTCCAGCGCTACCGCACGCTCAGGCAGGGCGACGCGGTGCTCAGCTTTTACCGCCTGCAATGAAGATTGACCACAGAGACACAGAGAACACAGAGAAGAACGATCAAAACCCTGCTCTCTGTTCTCGGTGACTCTGTGGTGGATGTTCTTCGCCGGCGGCTCCGGCGGCGTCACATGATGATCTCTTTGGCTTGGCGCGCGATGGGATGCTGCATGACGTCGAGCTCCGCCTTCACCATGTTCAGCCCGACCACGCAGCGCTCGAACTCCTGCGCCAGCCGCTTGAACAGCGGCGCCACTCTGGCGTACTCGAAGTGCTCGAACTTGGAGACGATGAAGTAGGACTCCTTGCCCGCCTTCATGAAGTCGATCAGGTTCTCCAGGCGCTGCCGCCGCAGCCTCCAGTGGTTGATGCTCTCCGGGAACATACCGGTGAAGAACAGCGAGTAATCGCCGATGTGCTTGCGCACCTGGCGCTCGCGGTCGAACGAGGGCGCGGGTCCGTAGACCGGGTCCGATTCCATCAGCATCTCGCCGACATCGTGCAGCGGGCGCCCCGCCCCATCGCGAATCCGGTAGAGCTGCTCGGAATGGCAGAATTCGGTCAGCAGGTTGGCCACGTAGGAACTGACTTCCGCGTCGCGGATGCCGACGAATTCGTCAAAATTGCGGCGCACCAACTCCTGGAACAGCTGGTTCAGCGGATGCGATTCGGCGATCATCCCCGGGCCATCCTCCCACTCGAGATCGCGGTGCTTGCGCCAGTAATTAACGTAGTTCCGGGACCGGCGCAAGTGACTACCGGTCAACCCGCGTCCGGCGCGGCCTCCCGCGTATCGAGCCTACCCTGTTAGAACCCGTTCGCCCGCGGGAGGTTTCCCCCAGTTCGCTTTCGCACTCTTCGCTCCAGACTGCTGACAGGCAAGCCCGCTCGGATGTGCGACAATTTCGCTCATCCTGAACGAGGTCTCCGCCGCATGCAACGACAAAACATCTCCTCGGGTACACCTTGGGAACCAGTGGTTGGGTACTCTCGTGCTGTGTGCATCGGTAACCAGGTATGGGTCGCGGGCACCACCGCCACCGGCCCCGACGGCAAGATCGTGGGCAAGGGCGATGCTTACCTGCAGGCCATGCAGATCTTCAAGAACATCCAGACCGCGCTGGAGAAGGCGGGCGCCAGCCTGCACGACGTGGTGCGCACCCGCATGTTCGTGGTCAACATCGCGGATTGGGAGAAGATCGGCAAGGCCCACGGCACCGTCTTCCGCGACATCCGGCCCGCGGCGACCATGGTGGAAGTCAAAGGGCTGGTCGACAAGGACATGCTGCTGGAGATCGAGGTGGACGCGGTGATCAGCGGCTAGGCTCCATTGCAAATTCCCTTGGGCAGGCGTATCTCTTTACGCCAATCGTTCTCCCAGAGGCACCATTATGCGCAGGCTCCTGTTCAGCATCCTTCTGGTCTCAGCGACCGCGCTGGCCCAGACCGACAGCGACGTGATGGTCATCCGCGCCGGCACCCTGATCGATGGCCTGTCCGCCCAGCCGCTGCACGACCAGGTCATCGTGGTGCGCGACAACAAGATCCTTGGGGTGAGCGGCTCGGTGCCGGTGGGCGCGCACATGATCGACCTGAGCAACGCGGTCGTGATGCCTGGCCTGATCGACACGCATACCCACATCTTTCTCCAGGGCGAAGTGCCGGAAGAGGGCGGCTACGACGCGCAACTGCTGAAGCAGGGGATGGCGTTCCGCGCGGCGCGGGCCACCGTCTCCGCCCGCCGCTGCCTGGAGCAGGGATTCACCACCATCCGCGACGTCGAGACCGAGGGCGCGGGCGCCGGCGACGTCGGCATCAAGCAGGCCATCGAGCGCGGATACATTCCCGGCCCGCGTATGTTCACCACCACCCGCGCTCTCTCTACCACCAACGGCTATCCGCTGGAGGGCTACGCTCCCGAGGTCGAGTTCACCCTGCCCAAGGGCGCGCAGATCGTGGACGGGCCCGTCCAGGCGCGCACGGCGGTGCGCCAGCAACTGGAACTCGGCGCCGACTGGATCAAGGTCTACATGACCCACCGCTCCTGGGTCACGCCCGATGGCAAGCTGGGCGTACAGCCGACCTTCACCCTGGAGGAGATCAAGGCCATCACCGATGAGGCCCATGCCCAGGGACACAAGGTGGCCTGTCACGCCTACGGCGGGGTCGGCCTGCACCGCGCGCTCGACGGCGGCTGCGACTCCATCGAGCACGGCCTCGACCTCGACGACGCCGCCATCGCACAGATGGTGAAGCAAGGCACCTGGCTGGTGCCCACCTTCAGCGTCTATTACTACGACCAGGCCCCGCCGAGTTCGCCCGAAGCCAAGCGCGATCAGTTACGGGTGTCGCTGCACGGGCCCTCGTTCCAGCGCGCGCTCAAGGCTGGGGTGAAGATCGCCTTCGGCACCGACGCCGGCGGGTTCAAGTGGAGCGAGCCCATGGCGCAGGAGTTCAAATACATGGTGCAGTTCGGCATGACGCCCATGCAGGCCATCCAGGCGGCCACCTCCAAGGCCGCCGAACTGCTCGACATGCATGGGCAACTCGGTGTCATCGCGCCCGGCGCTTACGCCGACATCATCGCCGTCCAGGGCGATCCCCTGAAGGACGTGAACGCGCTCAAGGACGTCCGCTTCGTGATGAAAGACGGCAAGGTGTTCAAGGACGAGCTAACGGCCGCGAAATGATGGGCCGGCAAGAAAGATCATCGAGGAAGTGACCGGGATTATTTTGTTGGCGGAAGGCTTGACACCCCTCCGAACATGGGCATAATGCCCGAATCCCAAGAATCGGATGGGACGGGGAGTAGGTCATGAGCATCCTGCAATTATGCGATCAGCCGACGGCCACAGTCGCGCTCGGGGCCACCTGCGCCGAGGCCATCCAGACCATGCTCGACCGGCGCGTGGGCGCGGTATGCATCGTGGATGGGAACGGCCGGCCCGCCGGCATCTTCACCGAGCGTGACGTGCTGCGCAAGCTGGCGCTCAGCGGCCTCGATCCCCACCAGGTGATGGTGCGCGACTATATGACCTCGAACCTGGACTTGGCCACCCTGAAGACCACGCCGGGCGAGGCCTTCGCCGCCATGATCCACACCCATTACCGTCATCTGCCGGTGGTGAACGACAACGGCGTGCTGCTCGGCATCCTGTCCATCCGCAACCTGCTGCAATCGAAGATCGACGAGCTCACCCAGCAACTCGACTCCATCGAGATCGCCATGTCGAACGACGCCCCGGGCGGCGACTGAGCGCAGAGCAATCCGTGCCACAGAAATGTTGGGGTCCGCATTGAAAGGCCCGCCGTCGCCGGCGGGCCTCAGGATTCAAACGCGGCGGGCTGCGGCTAGAAGTTCTGGTTGATCAGGTCGGCGATGTTCTTCGCCAGGTTGTAGGTCACCCGCAGGTTCTCACCCAGGAAGTGCAGGTTCCCGGCGACATCCTTCTCCAGCAGGTAGGCCCCGTTGGTGTCCTTCAAGGCCACGTGCACGTGGATGCTGCTGGCGCCGGAGACCGTGGTCACCTGCCGCTGGCGCGCGCTGCCTTCCTTGAACTGGTAGATGGTCGCCTCCAGGATGACCAGGTCGGGGATCGAGGCGGCGCGCTTGTCGCCGTCGCGGTAGACCTCCTTGAAGTGGCCGGTCTCCTTCACCTGCTCCAGGGTGTTCTCGTACATCGCCATCTGGAATTGCGCCGGGACCTGGACGTCCTTGGGCTTGAACTCCTTGATCATGATGGAGGACGTCTTGATCACCTTCCGGGTCTTGGCGCCGGGCTGGGCGGTGGTCGAGCTGGTCTTGGCGTCCGCTTTCTTGGAGGTGTCCGCGGTCGTCTTCTGGGTCTGGGCGAGAACCACCAGCGCGACCAGCAGGAGCACGGGGATGAGATATGCGCGTTTCATCTACTTGTCCTCCTTCTTGTCGGCCGCGGGGGTGACCTTCTGATCGGGGGCGCCCTTGGCGTCAGCCGGCTTGGCTTCTTCGAGCGGGGTGCTGCTCTTGGCCCCGGCGGCCAAAAGGTCCTTCTTCACGCCCTTGGCGGCGCCCACTGGCAGGGAGAAGATCACGCCGTGCAGCGCGCCATTCTCGTCGCGGAAGGAAATGGTCAGGACGTCGAGCTTCTCACGGAACAGGCTGATGAACCGGCCGCTGCCGTAAGGGCCAAACATGGTCAGGGTCCCGATCGGTCCGCCGACCGTGCGCTTGCTGTCGGCGCCGATGGAGACGTCTTCGATGCCCGCGACCGGGATCTGCGCCACTACGGCATTGGATGGCGAGAACACGAGATTGCCGTCCTTGGTCTGGAGCGTTCCTTTGACGCCGTGCTTCATGACCTCGATGCCGAGCACGTGTGTGGCCTGCGGCGGCGCTGGGGCGTTCTGGGCGAACGCGGCGCAGGCGCAAAGCAAGAGCAACAACCATCGCAATGGCCGGTACATGTTTGGCTCCTCTGCTGGGGGGATTTTCAGGGCCGCAAGTATGCTCGGAGAAGGCCGGAAGGTCAAAGGATTTCGCGGTTTTTACAACCTTACGGCCTTGGCCAGCAGCACCGCCTCGATCTTGCGCAGGGCCGCCAGCACCTGCTCCGGCACCTTGCTGTCCACGTGGACCACGCACACCGCCTCGGCGGGCTTGCCGTGCTCGCGCCGCCCCAGAGAGAAGTTGGCGATGTTGATCTCGTGGGCGCCCAGCGTGGTTCCGATCTTGCCGATCACGCCGGGCACGTCGCGGTTCCGCATGTAGATCAGGTTGCGTTCCAGCGGCGCCTCCACGTCGATGCCGTCGATGCCCAGCAGCCGCGGCAGGCGTCCGTGCAGCACCGTCCCGCTGGCGATGTGCTCTTCCTTGGCGGTGCGCAGCAGGATGGAGATCACGTTGCCCGCGCCGCCACTGGGCGTCTTGGCCTTCTTGTCCTCCGACCAATCGATCCCCCGCTCGCTGGCGATGGAGGCGGCATTCACCAGGTTCGCCTTGGCCGCCAGCGTGTGGTTCAGGATCCCCATGATGCCGGCGTTGCGGATCAGTTCCGTCTTCCACTCGGTGATCTGGCCGCTGTAGCGGATGGAGACCTCCGACAGATTGCCCTCGGTGGCCTGGGCCAGGAACGAGCCCAGCCGCTCGGCCAGCACGATGTACGGCTGCATCTGCGCATACTCTTCCTCGGTGACCGACGGCACGTTGACCGCGTTCTGGATGACGCCGTGCTTCAGGTACTCCTTCACCTGGACCGCGATCTGATAGCCCACGGCGTCCTGCGCCTCTTTCGTGGAGCCTCCGATGTGCGGGGTCGCGATCACGTTGTCCAGGCCCAGCAGCGGCGAATGTTTGGGTGGCTCCTCGGTGAACACGTCCACGCCGAGGCCGGCTATGTGGCCGGACTTCAGGGCCGCCGCCAGCGCCCCCTCGTCCACCAGCTCGCCGCGGGCGCAGTTCACCAGGCGCGCCCCCTTCTTCATCTTCTTGATGGAAGCGGCGTTGATCATGCCGGTGGATTGGGGAGTGAGCGCGAGGTGGAGGGTGATGTAATCGGCCGCGGGATATAGCTCGTCGAGCGACACCAGCTTGACCCCGGCGTCGTGGGCCAG
>Ga0335082_10008100_pt1 | contig 11413 bp, 11 predicted proteins | sample Lox_Sample_41_FD_206718 | JGI IMG/M metagenome (GOLD analysis project Ga0335082, IMG submission 206718) | Soil microbial communities from Loxahatchee National Wildlife Refuge, Florida, United States - Lox_Sample_4.1 | ecosystem: Environmental > Terrestrial > Soil > Wetlands | place: USA... | reverse complement strand
TACCGATCTTCGCCAAGGGTGCCCGCACGCGTTGCTCGAGCTCGTCCCGCAGCGCCTGCTGGAAGCGCGGGTAACTGGCAAATCCGAGCTTGGCCACCAGCCGCAGGATGGTCGGGGCGCTGACCGCGGCGCGCTTGGCAAACTGGGCCACCGGCTCAAGACCAGGCACGGGATAGTTCGCGAGCAGCGCCAGCGCCGGTTTCCGCTCGGTCGACGTCAGCCCGCCAAGTCCCTGGCGGATGGTCTCTGCGATCGAGAGTTCGGGCTTCCGCTTCATCCTGGCATTCTGCATGACATCGCCGGCGACCCTCGTGCTCACGACACGCGCCCGGTGAGCACGGAGTTTGTGCACACGTCATCCTCCGCGTGGGCTTTGCTTCCTGCTCGCGAATTACCATTACAAAATTGACTCGGAAATTACAGTATGAAATGCTGAATACAAATCCACAGACGACTTCCAGCCGAAGCCTCTGGTGAGCAGGCCGCGAGTGCTTTGCGCCATCGAGCCAGGCCGTGGAACTGGGTCGCAAACAGGTTGGCAGCAACGGCGTCCTTTCTTGCGCCGGGATGGCATTCGGGAGACAGGACGGCATGGAGCCTGCGGCTGTTGCGGCGGAAGCGGTGCCCATCCTGGCAACTCGCGGCCTCACCAAGTCCTTCCGCCGGTTGACCGCGCTCAAGAATCACAGTGCCCAGGTGAACAGCGGCGAGATCTTGGGCGTGATCGGCCCAAACGGCTCCGGCAAGAGCACGTTCTTCAATCTCGTCACCGGATTCCTGAAGCCGAACGTCGGCACCGTGAGCTTCGAGGGGCGAGAGATTCAGCATATGACCGCTCCCCAGATCGTGCGGCTGGGCGTGGCCCGGACATTCCAGGGGACGCGGCTTTTCCCACAGCTTAGCGTCCGCGAGAATCTGCGCGCGGCGGCCCAATTGCGCCATCGCCTCGGCTTCGTCGATGCCGTTCTGGGCTTGCCGCGGCTCTCGCACGTCAACAGGTTCGTCGATCAGCTGACCGACGAACTGTTGGACCTGATCGCCCTTCAGGCCAGGGCCGATGATCGCGCCGCCGACTTGCCTTACGGCGATCAGCGCCGGCTGGAGCTGGCGCGCGCGCTGGCGACCCGTCCGCGCCTGTTGATGCTGGATGAGCCAGCCGCCGGAATGAATGCGGCCGAGACCCAGGGTCTACTGAGGCTCATTGACAATATCCGCCGGCGCTACGGTCTGGCGGTAATCGTCGTCGAGCATGACATGGACCTCATCATGAATCTCTGCGATCGCATCCAGGTGCTTGCTCACGGCGAACTCATCTTCGAGGGCAATCCCAAGGAGGTGCAGGCCAATCCCCGCGTCCGGGAGGTCTATCTTGGTCATGCCTGAACGAGCACCCGACGCGCCAGGAGCGGTGGTCGGCAAACTGCCCGCGGAGCCGTTGCTCGAGGTTTCCGATCTGCGCGTCAACTACGGGGCGGTCGCGGCGGTCCGCGGCGTCTATCTGAGCGTAGCCGCCGGCGAGGTGGTGGCACTGCTGGGCGCCAACGGGGCGGGCAAGAGCACCCTGCTGCGCACCGTCTCGGGCCTCACCCGTCCGCGGGCGGGGCGCATCCTCCTTGACGGCCATGCGATCCATCGTTTGCCGCCAGCCAGGATCGTGCGATTGGGCGTGGCGCATTGCCCGGAGGGCCGTCGCGTCTTCGGCACGTTGACCGTGGCGGAGAACCTTCGCCTCGGCGCGGCAGCACGGGCGGATCGCGCCGGCGTCGCAGCGGACCGCGATCGCATCTACGCCATGTTCCCGGTCCTGGGCGAGCGCATGACGCAGCCCGCCGGTACCCTCTCGGGCGGCGAACAGCAGATGCTGGCCTTGGGTCGTGCCCTCATGGCCCGACCGCGCGTCCTCCTTCTCGACGAACCTTCGCTCGGCCTGGCGCCGTTGCTGGTTCGCCAGATCTTCCGCACGCTGGCCGAGCTCAAGGCGGACGGCGTGACGATGCTGCTCGTCGAGCAGAACATAAATCTCGCCCTCGATCTCGCCGACCGCGCCTACGTGCTGCGCACCGGCGAGGTCAGCCTGGCCGGATCGGCCGCCGACCTGAAGGCCGACTACGAGGCGGTGGCGGCCGCCTATCTGGGCGCGCGACCATGAGCCTGGAACTCTACATCACCCAGCAGATCATCAACGCCATCAGCCTTGGCAGCCTCTATGCACTGGTTGCCATCGGCCTTTCCATGATCTTCGGCATTCTGCGCATGACCAACTTCGCCCATGGCGACATGATGATGGTGGGCGGCTATACGACTCTGGTGCTCCAGACCCTCGGCCTCGATTTCGGCTGGGCGGTCATCGTCGGGATCGCTCTCGGTGGTCTCGCGGGCGTCATCGTCGAGCGCGTGGCCTATCGTCCGGTGCGCGGCGCGCCGGAGGTGACGCTGTTGCTCACGAGCCTCGCCGTCACCTACATCCTGGAGAATCTCGGCATTCTGATCTTCACCAGCTCCGGTCGAAACTTTCCGCTTCCTGATTGGATGAACAGCGCCTTTCAGCTCTTCGACGGCCAGATCACCTTCACCCAGATCAATCTGCTGACCGTGGGACTGACCGCCGTTGCCCTCGGCACACTCGGCTGGTTCGTCACGCGCACGGATCTGGGGCTGGGCATGCGCGCGGCGGCGGAGGACATGGGCGCCGCCCACCTCGTTGGCCTCGACGTCAACCGGTTGATCGTTGCCGCCTTCGCCATCGCCTCGGCCTTCGCCGGCCTCGCCGGCATCCTCTGGGCCGCTCAGGCAGGCGTGGTCGAGCCGACCATGGGATTCACGCCGCTGCTCAAGGCCTTCGTCGGCGCCATCATCGGCGGTTTCGGCAGCATCGCGGGCGCGCTGCTCGGGGGATATCTGCTCGGGGCGCTGGAGGTCTTCATCGTCGCTTTCCTTCCCTCGGAGGTCTCTCCCTACCGGGACGCCATCGTCTTCACGCTGCTCATCGCGTTTCTGCTGTTCCGGCCCAATGGCGTGCTGAAGCGGGTCCAGGAGGTGAAGCTGTGAGCCGGAAGCAGAGCTTCCTGATCGTCGCCGCCGGCCTCGCGCTGCCGGCTCTGTTCAGCATCTGGGCCCCCGCGTTGATGAACGATTACTTCGTGCGCGTCCTGACTGTCATGTGCATCAACGCCCTGCTGGTCATCTCTTTGGGCCTCGCCAACGGCTTCACCGGCGTCTTCTCGCTGGGCCATGTCGGCTTCGTCGCCGTCGGAGCCTATGTCTCCGGCGTGCTCTCGCTCACCGATGCGAACAAGGCGAACTATCTGCCCGATCTGCCAGCCTGGATCGCGGCGATCCATCTCGAGTTCCTCCCCTCCACCCTTGTCGCTGGGGTGGTTTGCGTGGTGCTGGCCTTTCTGGTCGGGGCGCCGCTCATGCGGCTGTCGGGACACTTCGTATCCGTGGCGACGCTCGGCTTTCTCATCATCGTCAATGTCGTCCTGGTGAATTCCGACACCTATACGCGCGGCGCCCGCACCTTCACCGGCGTACCCTTGCAGACCACGCTGCCCTGGGCGATGGGCTGGCTGCTGCTAGGTCTCGTCGTGCTCGCGCGGATCATCTATTCGCCGAAAGGCCGCGCCTGGCGGGCCGTGCGCGAGGATACCATCGCGGCGCAGGCGGTCGGCATCGCGGTACTACCTACCCGGCTCTCGGCCTTCGTGATCGGCTCATTCTTTGCCGGTGTGGGCGGTTCTCTCTACGGCCACTACATCGGCTCGTTCTCGCCCGCCAGCTTCTATTTCGCCTATACCTTCTCGCTGATCAGCATGCTGGTGATCGGGGGCATGCGCAGCCTGACCGGCGCCGTGGTGGGCGTGGTTGTCGTCTCGCTGCTCAGCGAGCTCCTGCGCAACCTGGAACGTGGATTTGATATTGGCATCGTCTCCGTTCCACCCCTCTATGGCAGTAGCCAGATCGTTCTCGGCGTGATCTTCATCCTGATCATGATCTTCCGTCCGAGCGGCGTCATGGGCGATCTTGAATTGTCGCTCGGGCGGATTGCCGCTTTGATTCACAGAGGAGGAAAGGAAACGAAAACATGAAAACCACCAGAAAAAACGTAGCGGGAGTGGCCGTGATGGCCGGTCTCGCGATCGCCTGCAGCTCGTTCTCATCGCGACTAGCGTCGGCTGATGACACCATAAAGATCGGGGCGACCTTCAGCGTGACCGGCGCGCAGTCCTCGATAGATTCACCCTCGCTCAACGGCGCCAAGCTGAAGGCGAAGGAGATCAACGACGCCGGCGGGGTGTTGGGCAAGAAAATCGAGCTCGTCATCTACGACACCAAGACCGATCCGACGGTCATCGCCTCGACGGCAAGCCAGCTTATCAATCAAGACAAGGTGCCGGTCGCCCTGGGATTAAACGATTCCGATGCGGTCCTGGCGCTCGGGCCGATTTTCCAGACCGGTGGCGTGCCGTTCGTGACGCCCGGCGCGACATCGCCAAAGCTCCCCGAGCAGGTCGGTACCCAGATGTTCCTGGCGTGCTTCGGCGACAATGTGCAGGCCGCCGCCGGCGCGGAGTTCGTTCTCAACAAGCTGAGCGGCAAGAATGTCTATCTCCTGCGGGACAACACGACCGAATACACCACGCTGCTGGCCAAGTATTTCAAGGAGGCCTATGAGCATGCCGGCGGCAAGATCGTGCTGGCGGATGACTACAAGCACGGCGACACCTCCTTCACAGCACAGATCACCAAGCTGAAGGCATTTCCGACCAAACCCGACGTGCTCTATGTGGCGGCGCAGCCGGACGATATCGGCGTCGTCGTCAAGCAGATGCGCCAGGCCGGCCTGATGCAGCCGATCGTCGGCGGCGATGGCTACGACACGCCCCTGCTGCTCAGCGTCGGCGGCAAGGCGGCCAACAACGTCTACTTTTCGACCCACGCCTTCATGGCCGAAGACAGCACGCCCGGCATCGTCAAGTTCTATCAGGCCTACAAGGCGGCCTACAATACGCCGCCGGAAAACGCCTTCGCGGCCCTCGGCTATGACACGGTCGGTTTGGTCGCCGATGCGATCGCCCGCGCCGGGTCGACCGATTCCGCCAAGATCCGCGACGCCCTGGCATCCACCCAGGGCTTCAAAGGCATCACCGGGTCGATCTCCTATTCAGAGGGGAACCGGGTCCCCGACAAGACTGTCTCGATCATCGGAGTCAAAGACGACAAGCTGTTCCTGGCGGCAGAAGTGACGCCGACCTGGATCGCCAAGCCCTGACCTTGGCGGGGAGGCCGGGCGCGACCGGCCTCCCCGCGATTCCGCCTCTTGCTGGAGGACCGACCATGATCGACATCGAAGGCAAGATCGTCCTGACCGAGCTTGCGGAGCTCGTCGATCCCGCCCACACCGCGCTGATCATGATCGACATGCAGCGTGATTTCATCGAGCCGGACGGATTATTCGCCTCGCTCGGGATCAATCTGTCCATGTACACTGAATCGCGGCCGCGATTGGCATCATTGCTGGCTGCCGCCCGCCGCGCCGGAACGATGGTCATCCACCTGCAGAATACCGCCCTTCCCGACCGGATGAGCGATTCTCCGGCTCAGATCCGCTTCAATCTCAGGATGCACAAGGATGCGCGCCGCAACCAGCCGCCCTTGCGCTATACGATTCCGGGGACGCCGGGACACGAGTTCGCCCAGGAATTCACGCCGCTCGAGAACGAGCTCGTCGTGCGCAAGTACCGTTCTAGCGGGTTCTGGGGAACCAATCTCGACATGCTCCTGCGCAGCAACGGCATCAAGACGGTCGTGATCGGCGGATGCACGACCGAAGGCTGCGTCGAATCGACGGCGCGCGACGCGATGTTCAACGACTTCTACGTCGTGATCGCCGAAGATTGCGTCGCCAGCGACGACCGCGCCCAGCATGACGCCTCGATGCTGCTGATGCGGCACCGGTTCGACATGGCCGCCGGTGACGAGATCAAGCGCCTATGGCAAGCGCCGCAGCAGGCCCAGGCACGGGCGCAGAGATGAACCGCCTCAAGGATCGCATCGCGCTCGTGACCGGCGCGGCTTCGGGGATCGGCAAGGGGATCGCCATCGCGTTCGCCCGTGAAGGCGCCGACCTCGTTATCGCCGACCGGGTGGCGCAGGAGCGGGCCGCCGAGGTCATCGCCGGCGTCATGGGCCATGGCCGCGAGGCCCTGTTCTGGCAGACGGACGTGAGCGACGAACGGAGCGTGCGGTCCATGGCGGAGGCAGCGCTCGGCCGTTTCGGTCGGGTCGACATTCTCGTCAACAACGCGGGCATCTTCACCGAGTCCCTCATCGAGAACCTCTCTATCGAGGATTGGGACCGCGTCATGAACGTCAACCTGCGCGGTGTCTTTCTCTGCACCCGGGCGCTCATCGGACAGATGCTGGAGCGGCGCGACGGGCGCATCATCAACATCGCGTCGCAGCTCGGTCAGATCGGCGGGAAGTCCGTCGGCCACTATTCCGCGAGCAAGGCGGGCGTCATCGGGTTGACGAAGTCGCTCGCTCGCGAGGTGTCGCTGCGCGGCGTGCTCGTGAATGCCATCGCGCCGGGCCCGATCGAGACACCCCTCCTGGCCAGCGAGACCGAGGAGTGGCGCAGCGGCAAGCTTGCGGAGCTGCCGATCGGGCGTTTCGGGACGGTCGACGAGGTGACGCCGACGGCCGTGCTGCTTGCATCGGCGGAAGGCTCCTACTACGTGGGACAGACGCTTGGCCCGAACGGCGGAGATGTGATGCTGTGAACGGCACCGGAAGGACATCGTGTTCAGCCTCGCAGGTCGCGTAGCGCTCATCACCGGAGCCGCCTCCGGCATCGGTGCGGCCACGGCACGGATCTATGCCGAGGCGGGAGCCGATCTGGCGCTCGCCTGGTATCCGCCGGACGGGCACGATATCGAGCCGGTGCGCAGAGCCGCGGAAAGGGCTGGCCGCCGCGTCGTCGTTGCAGAAGTGGACGTCACCAAGACCGCCGATGTCGAGGCCCTGGTCGCGCGCGCGGTCCGTGAACTCGGCGGCATGCACATCGTCGTCGCCAATGCCGGCATCGCGCGCAGGGTGCCATTGCCGGAGCTTGACGACGCCGCTTGGAACAACGTCCTCGACGTGAACCTGAACGGCGTTTGGCGATGCTTTCGGGCAGCCCTTCCGCACATGCAACGCGCCGGATACGGGCGTCTCATCGCCACTTCTTCCGTCGCAGGCACGGTCTCGGCTTGGCCGCTGCATTCGCACTACACGGCGTCGAAGGCCGGGCTCGTTGGTCTCGTCCGGTCCCTGGCCGTCGAGTTCGGGGCGAACGGGATCACCGCCAACGCCGTCGCGCCCGGAGTCATTCGCACGCCCCAGGCGCTCGATCCGGTCAACTCGCTGGGACCCGCAGGAGTCGAAGCCGTGGCCAGAAAGATTCCTGCCGGTCGGGTCGGCAGCCCGGAAGATATTGCGTATGTGTTTTTGTTCCTCGCGAGCGCGGAGGCGTCCTACGTCAACGGTCAACTGCTCGTCGTCGACGGCGCGCGTAGCCTCGCGGGGTTGGACTGACACTCGGCCGTTTCTAAGAAGGGATCATCGCATGAAAATGAATCCGCAGTTCTTCCGCAATACAGACATCGACGATGTGCCGGGCCTGCCACGCGAACTGGTCGGCTATGGCGAGCATCCGCCCCGCGTGCGCTGGCAGAATGGCGCCAAGGTGGCGGTGCAGGTCGTCGTCAACCACGAGGAGGGATCGGAGAAGACCTTCGCGATGGGCGACCGGATGAACGATGGCATGTATGAGCTGCCGTTCGCCGTCGACGACCAGAGAGACCTCGCGGTGGAGTCGATGTACGAGTACGGGTCGCGTGCCGGGATCTGGCGGATGTTCCGAATCTTTGATGCCGCCGGAATCCCGGTCACGTTCTTCGGCTGTGCGGTGGCGCTCGAACGCAATCCCGCGGTGGCGGCTAAGCTGGTGCGGCGCGGCGATGAGGTGGCGGGCCATGGCTATCGCTGGAGCAACCACTACGAAATGAACCGGGACGAGGAACGCGAGGCGATCAAACGCGCCATCGCCTCCATCGAGAAGACAACCGGCGCGCGACCCCTCGGCTGGTATTGCCGGGAAATGAGCACCAACACCCGTGAACTCGTCGTCGAAGAGGGTGGTTTCCTCTACGATTCCGACTGCTACAGCGACGATCTGCCGTACTGGACCAAGGTCCGCGGCCGCACGCATCTGGTCGTGCCGTATTCCCTCGTCGTCAACGACGCGCGCTACATCCTGGGGACCGGCTACGGCAGCCCGGAACATTTCTTTGAGACCGCCAAGGCCTGCCTGGACCGGTTGCGCAATGACGGCGACGACCTGGGACGCATGATGTCGGTCGGATTGCACCCGAGAATCACGGGCAATCCGGCTCGCTCGGATGCGCTAGCGCGATTTATCGACTACGCGCAAAGCCTGGATGATGTCGCGTTCATGCGTAGAATCGACATCGCACGCGCCTTCGCGGAGCAAGTCCCGAAACCCTGACGCACCATCACTCACTGCTTGGATGGTCGGGCGCCGACTGTTGCAGCGCCCGCACACCTGTAAACTGCCGGCCGATCAGGTGCTGCCGCCGACAATCACATCGGGGCCGACGGTGATCGCGTCGTTCGTGTTGAGCGTCGCGACGTGCAGTTCGAAATTCGGATTGCTGGTATCGGCGTTCACGTTGACCTCGACGGTCGAGCCGTTGTCGACGATCTGAACGCGAGCAGCCCGATCGGCCGCCGTCGCGACGCCTAGCGCATCGAAGAGGGCGGTGAGATCGAGCACGTCCTGGCCGCCGCTCGCATCGCCGTCGAAATTCTGGATGACGTCGTGGCCGTCCACGGTCGCGGTATAGCGTACCGTGTCGTTGCCGCCGCCGACATCGATCGTGTCGTCGCCCGTCCCGCCCGTCACCACATTGTTGCCGGCACCACCGCTCAGCGAATCGGCGCCGTCGCCGCCGTTCAAGGTATCGTCGCCGCCCTCGCCGAAGAGCGTGTCGGCGCCGGCATCGCCGCTCAGGAGATCGTTCCCGGTCGTACCGGCGGTCGTGTTGTCGCCGTGCAGTACGTCATTGTCGTTCCCGCCGGAGAGCGTGTCGTTGCCGCTGTCGCCGAAGATCGTGTCGTTGCCGTCGTCGCCGCTCAGGGTGTCGTGGCCGAGGCCGCCGAAAATCTGGTCGTGGCCGGTGCCGCCGCTGATCGTGTCGGCATCGGGATCGCCGGGAATGGTATTGCTCGCGTCGTTGACGTCGTTGGTCCCGTAGAGCGTGTCGTTGCCGTCGCCGCCGCTCAGGGAGTCGGAGCCCGGATTGCCGAGGATCAGGTCGTCGCCACTGTCGCCGGACGCGGTATCGTTGCCGGTCCCGCCGACGATCACGTCGTTGTTGTCGCCGCCGAAGAGCTGGTCGTTGTTGTCGCCGCCCTGGAGGTTGTCGATCCCGGCGTTGCCGTGAATGACATCGTCGCCGGTCCCGCCGATCACGGTGTCGTTGCTGTGGCTGCCGTTGAGCGTGTCGTTGCCGTCGCCGCCGTCGAGACGGTCGCCCCCAGCCGTCGTGTCGCCGGTGAAATCGGCGGTCAGCACGTCATTGCCGGTGCCGCCGATCAGCGTGTCGCTGCCACCCCCGCCGATGAGCGTATCGTTGCCGTCGCCACCCGTGAGCATGTCTTTGCCGCCGGCGGGGTCGCCATCGATGTCGCCGATCAGCTTGTCGTCGTTGTTGCCGCCGTCGAGGGTGTCATTGCCGCCGCCGCCCTCGAGCGTGTCGTTGCCGTCGCCGCCGCTCAGGCTGTCGTTGGCGCCGCCGAAGACGCCTGCGACGTCGCCGTAGATATGATCGTTGCCGGCGCCGCCGCTCGCCGTGTCCTTGCCGGCGCCGCCGCTCAGCGTGTCGTTGCCGTCGTCGCCGGTGAGCTTGTCGTTGCCGCCGGCGCCGTCGAGCGAGCCGCCGACCAGCGAGCCGTCGACGGTGATCTTCATGACGTTGTTCAGCTCGTTGCCGACGCCGCTGAGGTTGTCGGCGATGAGCGTCAGGTTCTCGACGTTCGCGGCCAGCGCCAGGATGTTGATGCTGCTGTTGATCGTGTCGGTGCCCTGGTTCAGCGCCTCCGTCACGACGTCGCCGGCGGAGTCCACGACATAGGTGTCGTTGCCCTTGCCGCCGGCCATGTTGTCGTCCCCGGAGCCGCCGTCGATGGAGTCGGCGCCGGCGCCGCCGATGAGGCTGTCGTTGTTCGCATCGCCTGTCAGCGTGTCGTTGCCGGCCGCGCCGTCGAGCGTATCGTTGCCGTCGCCGCCATCAAGCAGGTCGGCGCCGCGGTCGGTGAGGACGGTCCTTCCGAAGCGGACGACGCTCCCGTTGCCCGACAGCGAATCGTCGCCGCCTTCTCCGAACAACTGGTCGGCGCCCGCCGAGCCGAACTGCGTATCGCCGTTGTCGCTTCCATGGAAGACCGTCACGACCCACCTCCTCCAAGCCTGTTGTTTCGGCGTGCGTCAAGACGCGCACGCTCGGTTGCCCCACGCTCTCGCCGGTGTTCGGGTTGGCGCGCGCGGCCACACGCCGCGCTCAGACGGGATAGACGCTCCGCCGGTTCCCACCCACGCTTCCGGCCTTGTATACGGAAAATTTACTACAGATGTTCGGCACTGCCTAGTCCGCGAAGATGGTTAATTCGCCGGATTCGGCTCCTAGGCGGGATCGCGGTAGAAGATGTGATTGCCGATGACGTTGGTGAGCAGCAGCCGCTTGCGCCAGTACGGCTTCACCGACTTGTTGTGGAAGTAAAGGGCGCCTTTGGTCCAGTCCGGATATTCGCCGCTCAGCACCTCGGTCGCCGCCTGCTCGGCCATCTGCCAGCGGATCTCGTCGGACGTCGCGTCGCTGCGGCCGTCGCAGAACCAGGAGAACTGGCAGTGCCCGATGCCGACGCCGGCGCCGTCGTGGATGATGTCGCACACGGTCTTGGGAAAGCGCGGATCGTTCAGGCGATTGAGGATGACGTCGCCGATCGCCCGCTGGCCGGTCGGGATCTCGTTGCCGGCCTCGAAATAGATGGCCTGCGCCATGCACTCGAAATCGGCCGCCGAGAGGTGCACGACCTTGGTGCCATCCACGCCTGCGGACGTCGACTGCGCCCAGTTCTTCGGCACCGGCGGCTTCACCGGCGGCAAAGGCAGGTCCGGGTTGCTCGACGGTTGTACGACCGATGGTGACGGCTGGTTGGCGCACGCCGACAGCGCCGCCAGCAGCAGCACCGCAATGAGACGTCTCCCCATGATCCTCCCACTGACTTCTTCCGTTTCTGGTTGTGCTTTTTGTGGGCCGAGTATCGGCGACGGCTTTCCGACGCCGAA
>Ga0335082_10008097_pt1 | contig 11414 bp, 11 predicted proteins | sample Lox_Sample_41_FD_206718 | JGI IMG/M metagenome (GOLD analysis project Ga0335082, IMG submission 206718) | Soil microbial communities from Loxahatchee National Wildlife Refuge, Florida, United States - Lox_Sample_4.1 | ecosystem: Environmental > Terrestrial > Soil > Wetlands | place: USA... | reverse complement strand
GATACGCCTGCTCACGGGCGAGGACGACCCGCCGTGCACGCTCTGCGGCGGTATCTTGAAGAGCGACACGATCTCATTCGGCCAGAACCTGGTGCCCGAAGTGATCGCGCGGGCGATGCGCTGCGCCGCCGAGGCAGACTGCTTCGTCGCGGTCGGCACCAGCCTGCAGGTCTATCCGATTGCAGGCGCGGTGTCGGAGGCGAAATCCGCGGGCGCGCGCGTCGTGATCGTCAACGCGGAACCCACGCCGTTCGATGACATCGCCGACGCTGTACTCTCGGATTCGATTGGCAGGACGCTGCCGCGGATTTTCTAGCTTTAGCGCGGCGGGCCAGGGACTGCGGCGCGGGGCGGGATCAAGACACCCGCCCTTGAATCAAGGGCGGGGAGCATGAGGGGAAGTATCCCCTCGTTCTGTTACAGATGTTGATCAGTAGTGGGCCATGCCGGTACGTTCGTAGTGACGCTGGCGCTGTTCCAGGTCCGCCAGGTTTTCCGAGGCCGCAAAGAATTGGTCGCGTTCGAAGTTCTGGTTGTTCTCCAACCAGTCGCCGATCGCCTTGAACAGCGATTTCAGCATGCGCGCGAGCGCTTCGCTGCGCTGGCGACGGGCGGCTTGCTCGATTGCATGTACGTCGAGCAGGGTCGCGTTCGCGGCCGCGATTGCATTATTGCTCCGCACAAAATCGGCGCCCGGAGTAGCCCCTCTGAAAAGCTTCGCGGCGGACTCGCCAAAAGCCGCGTCGGGGCGTAGGATACCGTCACCTTCGTACAGGGGTGCATAAAGTCTCATCTCAAATTCCTTCAAAATCCAATTGATTCAGCATGAATATCATGCTGTATGAGAAGGATAATATGGTCTCGCGACCGGATTTTCCAATCGCATGATCGGATAGAAGCCATCGCTTTGAGTTATACTTAGCCTAACGTTATGATGCAACGCAACAAAATAGCGCTGTACCGGCGCGTGTTTCGCCAAGAAAGCCGGAGCTGACATGGAGCTTTACCAACTGCGCAGCTTTGTCGCCGTCGCCGAAGCGGGGCACCTCACCCGCGCTGCGGAGAAGCTCCATATCAGCCAGCCCGCGGTCAGCGCGCAGATCAAGGCGCTCGAGGAGGAACTCGATCTGACCTTGTTCGAGCGCACTTCCAGCGGCATGGTGCTGACCTCGGCTGGTGAGCGCTTGCTCACCGACGCGGGGCGAGTTCTAGCATCGGCGCAGGCCATGCGCAACGTCGCCAAGGCGCTGAAAGGCGAGGTGTCGGGCAAGGTGCGCGTGGGCACGACCTCCGATCCCGGCTTCATTCGCGTGGGCGAATTCCTGAACACCACGGTGACGCGCCACCCCCTGCTGCAGGTGGAATTGCACCAGGAAGTCACCGGCGCGGCGTTTGCGAAAGTGCGCGACGGCGAGCTGGACGCGAGCTTCTATTACGGGGAACTCGAGCACCCCAGCGTGGAAGGGCTGCGCCTGCGCTCGAGTACCTACCGTGTCGCCGCGCCGGCCGCATGGAAACGGCGCGTGGTCGGCGCCGACTGGAATGAGATCGCGAACCAGCCCTGGGTCATCACCCCTTCGATCAGCACCCACCACAAGCTGGTGCGCCACCTGTTCGACAAGCATGGCATCGAGCCGACCAGGGTGGTTGAAGCCGACCAGGAGTCGGTGATCGCGAACCTGGTCGTGTCCGGGGTCGGCCTGTCGTTGATCCGCGAAGACCTCGCCCTGGAAAAAGAAACCGCAGGCCAGGTATGCCTGTGGCAGGACGTGCGTCTGGAGACTACGCTCTGGTTCATTTATCTGCAGACGCGCCGGGACGATCCGGCCATTCGCGCGCTGCTCGACGTTCTGCGCGATACCTGGAACCTGGGCGAGGAGCCGGTCGCAAAGACAGGCGAGAAGGCCTGAGCCGCCTACCCGACAAATTGGGCGCGCGCGCGCGACCGGTAGAGCAGCGCCGCCACGATCGCGATGTTGACCAGATTCCAGGCGATGCCGTTGACGAAGGCAGCGCGGTAGGAACCGCTGAGGTCGAAGATCGCGCCTGACATCCAGCCGCCCAGGGCCATGCCGAACAAGGTCGCCATCAATACGGTGCCGACGCGCGCGCCGGCCTCGCGCGGGGTGAAATGCTCGCGCACGATGAGGGCGTAGGCGGGGACGATGCCGCCCTGGAACAGGCCGAACAGCGCCGACACCAGGTAGAGCGAAACCAGGCCCTTGAACGGCAGGAACATGAGGAGCGCGACCGCCTGCAAGGTCGAGCCCAGCAGCAGCGTGCGCAGCCCGCCGATGTGGTCCGAGATCCAGCCGAAGCTGAGCCGGCTGACGATGCCGCAGCCGAGCATGAGCGAGAGCATTTCCGCGCCGCGCGCCGGGCCGTAGCCCAGATCGCCGCAGTAGGCGACGATGTGCACCTGGGGCATGGACATGGCGACGCAGCAGGCGACGCCGGCCACGCACAGCAGCGCCTGCAGGGCGCCCGGCGTCAGGCCCAGTGTGCCCTCCGCGCCTGTCGCAGCCGCGGGCGCGCCCGCCGCGGGAATGTCGGGGACCGGCGGCCGCCGGCGCAGGAACAGGGCCAGCGGCAGCATCGCCGCGAGGCAGAACAGGCCGATGCCGACATAGGTCTGGCGCCACCCGGCGCTGTCGATGTAATGCTGGATGAGGGGCGGCCAGAGCGTGCCCGCGAGATAGTTGCCGCTGATGCAGATCGCGACGGCAATGCCGCGCCGGCGCGTGAACCAGAGGGAGGTGTCGGCCACCAGCGGCGCGAACGTGGCGGCGGTGCCGAGCAGCCCGATCAGGAGCCCTTGGGCCAGATTGAACTGCCACAGGCTGGCGGCGCTGCCTGCAGCGACGAAGCCCAGGCTCAGCCCGAGCGCGCCGATCATCACCGGGATCATCACGCCGTAGCGGTCGGCGAGCCGCCCCATGAGGATGCCGCCTAGGCCGAAGCCGATCATGGTGAAGGTGTAGGGCAGGGACGCGTCCGAACGCCCGACACCGAAATCGGCCTGCACGCGCGGCAGCACGACGGTGATCGCGTACATGCCCGAGCCGCCCAGGGTCATCAGCGCGAGCGCGACGCCGAGGCGCGCCCAGGCGTAGCGCGACTCGACCAGGGTTTCAGCTTCGGTCAAAATCCCTCGAGAACGATCTTGCCGAGCGTGTGCCCGCCCTCGATCAGCTTGTGCGCGCGCTTGAGGTTGGCGGCGTTGATCTTGCCGAGGTTGGCGGTCAGCGTGGTCTTGAGCGCGCCCGTTTCGATCAGCGCCGCGGTTTCATCGAGCAGACGGTGCTGTTCGATCATGTCCGGGGTCTGGTAGCTCGAGCGCGTGAACATGAACTCCCAGGCAATGGTCGTGCTCTTCCCCATCAGCGGCGTCAGATCCAGCGGCTTCAGCGCCGACACGATGGTGCAGATCTTGCCCAGCGGCTTGATGATGGGCGCGAGCAGCGGCAGCCAGCGTTCGGTGTTGTTGAGGCAGAAGATGTAGTCGACCTCCTTCATCCCCAGCGCCTCCAGCTGCGGCGCGAGATCCTGCGTGTGGTCGACGACGTGATCGGCGCCGAGGGAACGCACCCAGGCCGCCGACTCCGGCCGCGATGCCGTCGCCACGACGGTGAGCCTGGCGAGTTTTTTTGCCAGCTGGATCGCAATCGACCCCACCCCGCCGGCGCCGGCGATGATCAGCAGCGACTTGCCCGCGTCGGCGCCGGATCTGGAGATGCCCATGCGGTCGAACAGGCCTTCCCACGCGGTGATGGTCGTGAGCGGCAACGCCGCCGCCTCCGCGAAACCGAGGTTCGCCGGCTTTCTGCCGACGATGCGCTCGTCGACCAGATGGAATTCGCTGTTGCCGCCCGGGCGGACGATGCTGCCGGCGTAGTAGACCGCATCGCCGGGCTTGAACAGCGAGACTTGTGGCCCGACGGCCTTTACCACGCCGGCGACATCCCAGCCCAGCACCCTGGGCTGCTTTTCGACCTGGTCCCTGGGCGCGCGCCGCTTGGCGTCGACCGGGTTCACCGAGATCGCCTTGACTTCGACCAGCAGATCGCGGCCGCCCGCGCTCGGCATGTCGAGTTCCAGATCGAGAAACGATTCCGGATCGTCGATCGGAAGGTAGCGGTAGAGTCCGACGGCTTTCATTTCTCCCTCCTGTAGGGGCACGGCCCGGTCACTTCTTCCAGGCGTCTTTCAGCGTCACCGCGCGGTTGAACACCGGCGCGCCCGGTTTCGAGTCGATGCGATCGGCGACGAAGTAGCCGTGGCGCTCGAACTGGAAGCGCTCTTCGGCGTGCGCATCGCGCAGCGAAGGCTCGAGCTGCGCGCTGATCACCTGCTTCGCTTGCGGGTTGAGGTCCAGCAGGAAATCGCGCTCGCCCGCGCCGGGCTGGGCGACGCGGAACAGGCGATCGTACAGGCGCACTTCGCACTCGTAGGCGTGCCGCGCGGAAACCCAGTGGACGTTGCCCTTGACCTTGTACGCATCCGAGCCCGGCGTGCCCGACTTGCTGTCGGCGAAATATTTGCAGCGCACGGCGAGGACGTTGCCCGATGCGTCCTTGTCGCAGCCAAGGCATTCGATGACGAAACCGTAGCGCAGCCGCACCTTGTTTCCCGGGTAGAGGCGGAAGTAGCCCTTGGCGGGGGCCTCGGCGAAGTCGTCGCGCTCGATCCAGAGCTCGCGCGAGAACGGCAGCGCGCGCTTGCCGAGTTCGGGCTTCTGCGGGTGGTTGGGCGCCAGGCATTCCTCCTGCGCGCCCTCGGGGTAATTGTCGATTATGAGTCTCAGCGGATCGAGCACGGCGGTGCGCCGCGGCGCGACCTCGTTGAGATGCTCGCGCATGCATTCTTCGAGCACGCCATATTCGATCCAGGAGTCGGACTTGGATACGCCGATGCGTTCGGCGAACAGGCGGAAACCCTCCGGCGTATAGCCGCGGCGGCGCGCCGCGACCAGCGTCGGCAGGCGCGGATCGTCCCAGCCGTCGACGTGTCCATCGTCGACGAGCTGGATCAGCTTGCGCTTGGACAGCACGACATAGGTCAGGTTGAGGCGCGCGAACTCGATCTGCTGCGGCAGAGGCCGCGCGAGCAGCCCGCCTTCGGCCAGGCGTTCGAGCAGCCAGTCGTAGAACGGGCGCTGGTCCTCGAATTCCAGCGTGCAGATGGAGTGGGTGATTTTCTCCATCGCGTCCTCGATCGGGTGGGCGTAGGTGTACATCGGGTAGATGCACCACTTGTCGCCGGTGCGGTGGTGCGTCGCGCGCTTGATGCGGTAGATCGCCGGGTCGCGCAGGTTGATGTTGGGCGAGGCCATGTCGATTCTCGCGCGCAGCACCATGCTGCCGTCGGCATGCCTGCCGTCGCGCATTTCGCGCAGGCGCGCTAGCGACTCGGTCGCCGGGCGGTCGCGCCACGGGCTGTTCTGGCCGTGTTCGGTCAGCGTGCCGCGGGTCGCGCGCAGCTCCTCGGCGCTTTGCTCGTCGACGTAAGCATGGCCCGAGATGACCAGGTATTCCGCCGCTTGGTACATGGCGTCGAAATAGTCGCTCGCGTGGTACAGGTGCTCGGTGCCGTTGGCGCTCCAACCGAAGCCGAGCCAGCGCACTGCGTCCAGGATCGAATCGACGTACTCCTGTTCCTCCTTTTCCGGATTGGTGTCGTCAAAGCGCATGTGGCAGACGCCGCCATAGTCGCGCGCGAGGCCGAAGTTGAGGCAGATCGACTTGGCGTGGCCGAAGTGCAGGTAGCCGTTGGGCTCGGGCGGAAAGCGCGTGCGGATCTTCGCGGGGTCGGCGGGCGCGCCGGCATGCGTTTGCGCCAGGCCGGGCCGGCCGCCCCAGGCGCGCGCCGCGTACTTCCCCGCCGCGAGGTCGGCGTCGATGGCGTTGCGGATGAAGTTGGTGATGTGCGCGGCGGCGGCGTCGGTGGGCTTGTTCATGGTTGTGAAAGCGCGCTACGGTGTCGACGGGCGATTCTACCGTACTGCGGGAGCGCGGCGCAGGAATCCGCCGGTGCCGGCGGCGCCGGTTATATTGTATGATCGCGATCGTTCGCCTTCCCTCCTTGCATTCACGGAATCCAAATGAAGAAGACCGCCGATCCTTCCTGGCCCGACGAGGTGCACGCGCTGCTCAGCGCCGCGGGCGTGCGCCAGGTGGCAGTAGTCCCGGACGCGGGACACGCGCGCCTGATCAGGCTGTGCGAGAAGGACAAATCCATGTGCGTGGTCAGGCTCACCACGGAGGAAGAAGGCGTGGCGCTCCTCGCGGGCGCCTGGCTCGGCGGCGAAAAAGGCGTGCTGCTGATGCAAAGCAGCGGCGTGGGCAACTGCATCAACATGCTCACCCTGCCGATCGCCTGCCAGTTCCCGCTGCTGATGCTGGTCACCATGCGCGGCGACCACGGCGAATTCAACCCGGCGCAGATCCCGATGGGCAACACGACCCAGGCGGTGCTGGAGGCGATGGGCGTGATCGTCAAGCGCGCCGACCGCGCCGAAGACGTGACGGAAATGGTGTCGGGCACGCTGCGCCTCGCGTTCAACACCTATCGCCCGGTCGCGCTGCTGATCGGCCAGCGCGTGCTCGGCGCCAAGGATTTCAGGAAGCTCACCCAGAGCGTGCCCAAATGAGCAAATTGCTGCGTCGTCGCGAAGTCGTCACAGAACTGCTCAAAGGGCGCGGCGATCTGATGGTGATCGGCGGGCTGGGCGCGCCCGCCTGGGATATCACCCACGCGGGCGACCATGACTTGAACTTTCCGCTTTGGGGGGCGATGGGCGGGGCGGCGATGATCGGGCTTGGCCTCGCGCTGGCGCAGCCGAAGAGGAAGGTGCTGGTGGTGACCGGCGACGGCGAGATGCTGATGGGCCTGGGCGCGCTCGCAACCATCGCCGTGCAGCGGCCGCGCAATCTTTCGATCGTCGTTTTCGACAACGAGCGCTACGGCGAGACCGGCATGCAGGAGACGCACACCGCTCATGGCGTCGATCTCGCCGCAATGGCCAAGGCGGCAGGCTTCGCGCAGGCGCCCGGCGTGCGCACCATGGGCGAAGTATCGAAGCTCAGGAAAAGAATCCACGCGGGCGAGGGCGCCTTGTTCGCCCAGGTTAAGGTGGACCCGGAGAAATTGCCGCTGGTGCTGCCGCCGCGCGATGGTTCCTACCTGAAGAACCGCTTTCGCGTCGCGCTGCTCGGGCCGGACGCACTGCAGCAGTAGTCCGGCCGAGCGCAGCCGCGCCGAGGACGGGCCGGATCCGCCGATCGAATCAACCAACAGAGGAGCATTGAACATGGACAAGAAAACCTACGACGAGGGACTCGCGGTCAGAAGGGCCGTGCTCGGAGCCGAATACGTCGACAAGTCGGTGAAGGCCCCCGATGAATTCAGCAAGCCGATGCAGGACCTGGTGACCGAATACTGCTGGGGAACGGTGTGGACCCGTCCGGAGCTCGACCGCAAGACGCGCAGCTTCCTCAATCTCGCCATGCTCACCGCGCTCAACCGCCCGCACGAAATCAAGCTGCATGTGCTCGGCGCGCTCAACAACGGCCTCACCCGGACCGAGATCCGTGAGGTGTTCCTGCAGGCGGCGATCTACTGCGGCGTCCCCGCCGCCCTCGACGCGATGCGCGTCGCCAAGGAAGTGTTCGCCGAAGTCGACAGCAAGAAATGAGCGCGGGCGACGCAAAGTTCCCGGTCGGCTTCGTCGGCATCGGCAAGATGGGCTTGCCGATGGCGACGCGGGTCGCGACACACGGCTATCCGCTGCATGCCTTCGATGCAGCGGCGGGGGCGCTGAAGGCGATAGGCACAGTGGGCGGCGTGCAGGCGGCGCGGGGCCTGGCCGACGTCGGGCGCGCGTGCGAGGTCGTGATCCTGATGCTGCCCGACAGCAACGTGGTGCAGAAGGTGCTGTACGGCGCGGGCGACGCCCTCGCGCCGCACCTGAAGCCCGGCACGATCGTCATCGACATGAGCTCGTCCAGTCCGTCGGTGACGCGCGCGCTCGGGCCGCGGCTGAAAGCGGCGGGTGTCGAATTGATCGACGCGCCGGTTTCGGGCGGGGTGAAGCGCGCCGTCGACGGCTCGCTCGCAATCATGGCCGGCGGCGATGCCGCGGTCATCGCGCGGGTGAGGCCGCTGTTCCTGACCATGGGCAAGTCGATCATCGAGACCGGGATGCTCGGCTCGGGGCATGCGATGAAGGCGCTCAACAACTACGTCTCCGCGGCGGGCCTGCTGGCGGCGTGCGAGGCGCTCAAGGTGGGCGCGGAGTTCGGCATCGCGCCGGACAAGATCGTGGCCGTGCTCAACGCTTCGACCGGCAAGAACAACAGTACCGAGAACAAGCTGATGCAGTTCATCGTCTCCGGCCAATTCAATTCCGGCTTCAGCCTCGGACTGATGAAGAAGGACATCAACATCGCCACCGACCTCGCGCGCAGCGTCGGCGCGCAAACCCTGCTCGGTGACGTCCTGCTCAAGTCCTGGGCCGATGCCGAGGCGAAATTCAGCGGCGCGGCGGACCACACCGAGATCTACCGCATGCTGGAAGGATAGGTTCGCGCCGGGCTGATCGGCGCGGGCCGTTGATCCGGCTGCGCCGCCGGGCCAGCACGGCGGAAGCCGCTGCCTCGAATTGCGCTGCCGGCGGCGCCGTGCCGTCGCGCGCGCGAGCCTGTGCGCCGATCCCCCTGTGGTGCAACCCGGGCGGGCTGCCGGAAAAAAGCAGGTAAAACCCCCGGCCGAAACGTGTGAACTATTTACCTCCTTTTCGCGGCCACGATTCCTACACTGCAGGCATCGTTCAGTGCAAGGAGAATTGGCATGGATGACACCGGGTTGTTTGATCGCATCGATTTCGAAGACGCGGCGCCGCCGTGCGCCGTCCCCCGGGGGACCGATGCCCTGCAGAGTGACGTTCTGGTGGGTCTGCTCGATGAAATTGACTACGGTCTCATGGTCCTGGGCGCCGACGCGCGCATATTGCTCGCCAATCAGCTTGCGCGGCTGGAGCTGGCGGGAGGGTCGCACCTGCGGCGGTGCCAGGGCAAGCTTGCGGCCGGCTCACCGCGCGATGATTCGAAAATAGCAGCGGCGCTGGGAAGTGTCCGGCAGGGCCAGCGCAGCCTGGTGACGCTCAGCGGACCCGACGGAGAGCTGACGCTGTCCTTCGTGCCCCTGCATGCCGGCGCGCGGCTTCCGGCACGCAATTCCGGCGTCACCCTGGCGCTGGTCATGCTCGGCAAGCGCAATGTCTGCGAAGCAACGACGCTGCAGAAGTACGCGCAGCTCCACCGGCTCACCGGAACCGAGCAGGCACTCCTGCCAGCCATCGTCCGCGGCTTGAGCGTCAAGGCCATCGCGAACCAGCGCAGCGTCTCCGCCAGCACGGTGCGTGCGCACCTGTGCAGTATCCGCGCCAAAACCGGGGCCAGGTCGCTGCGAACGCTGATGGCGCGCATCACCAGTCTTCCGCCCGCCTGATCTCGGATAAGAAATTCCAGGAGCTCAAATCAAAATCAGGGAATACCTCCCTCATGCTCCCCTAAATCGCGGGCAATTCCGGTAATTCCGAAATGGCCTCCATGCGAGCTCCGCCGCCGGCGAGCTTGCTTGCGTTCGCAGCGCAAAGGTTGCGATACTGCGGGCTGTGCCGCCCGCCCCAAACCCACCTGCCGCCATTGCCGACCTGCTGGGGGTCCTGCCTGAATCCTTGCGCGCTCTGGCTGCGCGCGGAACGGTACGGCGCTATCGCGCCAACACCACGCTGATCGAGGAAGGCGACCGCGGCGACACGCTGTTCGTCGTGCTGCGCGGCAGCCTGCGCATCTATTGCGCCGACCCGAACGGGCGCGAAATTACGCTGGCGATCTACGGCCCGGGGGAATACGTCGGAGAAATGTCGCTGGACGGGGGCGCGCGTTCCGCCAGCGTCTCCACCGAGGAGCCGAGCGTCTGCGCCGTGGTCAGCGGCCAGTCGCTGCGCCAGCACCTCGCGGCCAGCCCCGAGTTCACGCTGGAACTGATCCGGCGCCTGATTCGCCGTGCCCGCCTCGCGACCGAAAGCGCGCGCAGCCTCGCGCTGTTGGACGCATACGGGCGGCTGGCAAGGCTGTTCGACGGCATGGCGGTCGCCGGTCCCGACGGCAGGCGCACGGTCGCGCACAGGCTGACGCACCAGGATATTGCGCAGCGGATCGGCTGTTCGCGGGAGTTGGTGAGCCGGCTGCTGAAGGACCTGCAGCGGGGCGGATATGTCGCCGTCGACGCGCGACGCTATACGCTGTTGCGGAAACTGCCAGCGAAATGGTGACAACGGATCGGCGTTGGACGCGCACTACCGGCACGAACTCCGCAATCAGGCTCCGCGGTAAAAAGGAATGATCTGGCGCAAACTGGCGCCGAATATTTTGGTGTATATGATTACGGCGGCGCGCGGAGCGCGATTGCCCGAACTTGCGGCAATCCGTTGTGAGCCCTGGAGAGGCGATGCATGCAGCTTGACCTGCGCACTCTGTTCATCATCCTGCTGATCCTGTATTCCTGCCTGGGCCTGGTCTGCCTGTTTCTTCCCTATCGCATGCCGGGCTCGCGCGCCGTGACTTATTGGGGCTACGGCATGCTGGCGCTCGCGGCGGGGGTGGGCGGCATTGCGCTGCGCGACTTCGTGCCGGACCTCATCAGCATTGTCCTCGCCAACGCGCTGGTCTTCGCCGCCTTTCTGTTCACTGCGCGCAGCCTGCGGCAACGGCGCGAGCCGGATTCCGATGCATTCGGCTGGAGCGTGGTGGTCGTGTCGACGCTGCTGATCGCGTATTTCACCTATGCGCGGCCGGATACGGGCATACGCGTAGTGATTGCCTCGGTCGCGATTGCGATCCTCGTGCTGCGCCTGGCCATCGCGCTGACCGCGGTGGCGCATGGCGCCAGCCGGCGCGCGCGCTTTTTCACCGCGGCCTGCCTGGCGGGCATTGGCGCCGTCATGCTGGTGCGCGCGGTCACGACCTCGCAGCTCGGCATGGATGGCGATCTGCTCGCGCCCGATCCGATCCAGTTTGCGAGCAATCTGGTGTTCGGGGTGCTGGCCGTGCTGGCGACGCTCGGCGTCGTCTGGATCGAGATCGAGCAGCTGCAGTCCGACCTCGCGCGGCTGGCCATGATCGATTCCCTGACGGGGACCCTCAACCGGCGCGCCTTCATGCTCGAGTACGAGCGCGAATTGTCGCGCTGCACGCGCGACAAGGCCGCGCTCGCACTGGCGATTTTCGACCTCGATCATTTCAAGAACGTGAACGATACCCATGGGCACATGGTCGGCGACCAGGTATTGCGCCGGGTGGCGGATACGCTGCGCGCGAGCCTGCGCGGCCACGACGTGCTCGGGCGCTACG